>Ga0226835_1000104_pt1 | contig 160981 bp, 129 predicted proteins | sample LAC_MetaG_1_FD_163627 | JGI IMG/M metagenome (GOLD analysis project Ga0226835, IMG submission 163627) | Anaerobic ammonium oxidizing microbial communities from anammox membrane bioreactor (MBR) in UC Berkley, California, United States -... | ecosystem: Engineered > Bioreactor > Anaerobic >... | reverse complement strand
CGGCGAGGGCGAGGGCCCCGGCGGCGGCCTCGAGGGCCCGGGCCTGGGCGGGTGGGAGAGGGCGAGGGGGTGTGGCGTGCATGGTTTCCTCCCGTTCGTTCATGAAGGCCCACCAGCCGCCGGGGAGGCCGGGGTCAAGGGGCGCCGCAGGCGACCGCCCGCAGGGCGGCTTGCCCTTGACGCCGGCCGACCCGGCGGCTATCGCCTTCCCGGGAGAACGAACGGGAGGAAACCGGGCCGCCCCCCGCGGCATCGCCAGCGCCCAGGCCCGGTGCCCGTGACCGTGCCAGTGCCCGTGTCCGTGACCGTGCCCGTGACCGTGCCAGTGCCCGTGTCCGTGACCGTGCCCGTGACCGTGTCTGTGACCGTGACCGTGTCCGTGGCCGCCCCCGGGGGCCGGTTAGCGGGCGGGATACACGGCGGCGCCGGCCATCAGGCCGACAACGTCGCCGGGGCCGGCCTCCCGCCAGCCATCCAGCACCCGCTGGACGTCCGTCACCGGCTCCATCCCCAGGCGCTCCACCAGCTCGGCGGGCAGGCGGGTGAGGGCGCGCACCTTCCAGCGCGCCGTCTTCTCCACCAGGCGCAGGGTGGTGTGCCCGTACTGGACGTAGCGCTCCGCCAGCCGGGCGAGGATGGCCGCGGGGCGGGGGTCCTCCAGGAAGGGCAGCATGGCTGGTGACCCCGCCCCCCCCTCGCAGGCCGCCACGAAGAGCACCTCCGCCCCCTCGGCGGCGAACCGACAGGCGGCGTCCAGCGCCTTGTGGGCCTGGATGAGGGTGTGGTCGTGAGGGTGCCCGCCGGCGCTCACCACCAGGCGGGTGAAGGGCCCGGCGCTCACCTCGTACCAGGCTCGCACCTGCGCCGCCCCCGCCTCCGCCACGGCGTCCAGGGGCCCGGCGCCCATCCACGCTGGCCGGCCGTCCCTGCCCCGCACCATGGCCAACAGCAGGTCCGGGGGGCGCAGGGCGGCGGCGGCGCGGATCTCCTCGGCCACCGGGTTGCCCGCCACGAGCCCCGGTTCGCACCCCGGGTGGCGGCGCGGCGGGGTGTGGGCGAGGTCCAGGACCCGGGCGTGGTTGCGCTGGATCTCGTCGTAACCCGCCACGCCGGGGAAGATCAGCTTGGGGCCGCCGGTGAAGCCGGCGAAGTAGTGGTGGGCCAGCGCCGAGACGGCGATGACCAGGTCCGCCTCCAGCACGGCGCGGTTCAGGCGAACGGTGAGGCCGGTGGGCAGGGTCCCCGCCACGGCGAGGGTCGCCTCGTCGCGGGCCTCGTGCTGCTGCACCACCACCCCGGCCGGCAACGGCCCCAGCAGGGCGTCGAGCTCCTCCGCGGGCGCCGGGGGGTGGGTGCCGCAGGCCACCAGCACGGTGATCCCGTCACGGCTCACCCTGGCGGCCTCCAGGCGCGCCAAGAGCAAAGGCAGGACCGTCGGCAGCTCCGCCTTGCGGGTGGCGTCGGGCACCAGCAACACCACCCGCCGCCGGCCCCGCAGCAACTCCCCCAGGGGCGGGCCGGCCAGGGGGCGGTCGAGGGCGGCGGCCACCATTCCCGCCACGTCGTCGCTGCCCCGCGGTGCCGTCGGTTCCAGGGCGTGGCAGCGCAGGCCCCGCACATCCACCGACACGGTACCCCGCCCGTAGGCCAGCTTGACGATCATCCCCTCGCCTACCCCAGCAGCAGCGCTGCCGAGAGGGTCAGGAGGGCCCCCAGGGCGGCGCTTTCCGCCAGCACCCCGAGGGAGCGCCGGCGCACCTTGCGCAGGGCGGTGCTGTCGGTCTCCCGCTGCAGCCCCCCCTCCCCCTCCCGCACGCCGAGGACCGCAAAGGCCACGCAGGTCTGCTCGTGGGCCTGCAAGAGCCCCAGCGCGCCGGCCCAGAACACCAGAAAGAGCGGCACCAGCCACCAGCGCGAGGCACCCTGCAGGGCCATCACCAGGGCGCCCGCGACCCCCACCGCGATCATCACCGCCCCCACCCACAGCCGCTGCCGCCTGCCCCCCTCGCCGATGTTGCAGATGCGATGGTTGCGCATGGCGTCGGTCTCCGGGGCAGCCCGGCGGTCAGCGCACCCCGGTGCCGGGGGGCACCGGCTGGTCCACCGACAGCAGGAACGGGGCACCGTCCACCGAGGCGGCCAGCACCATGCCGTTGGAGGTCACGCCCATGAGCACGGCCGGCTTGAGGTTGGCCACCACCACGATCTGCCGCCCGACGAGCTGCTCGGGGGTGTACTGCTTGCCGATGCCGGCGACGATCTGGCGCAGCGTCGGCTCGCCCAGGTCCACCTCCATGCGGATCAGCTTCGACGACTTGGGCACCCGCTCCGCCACCTTCACCGTCCCCACCACCAGCTTCACCCGGGCGAACTCCTCGATGCCGATCTGGGTCTCCTCCGCTGGCGCCGGGGTGACCTCGCTGGCGGCAGGCTGTTGCGATGCCGTGGTCTCGCTCACCTTGACCTCCCCAAAGTACTCGGCCGTATCGGCGCGGGGGAAGAGGGTCTCCTCGCCCCCAAGGGGCTGCTCCGTTGCCAGCCCCCCCCAGCGCAGGGCCACGTCCAGCGCCACCGGCTCCCCCTCTCCCAGCTGGGTCAGCAGCCGGCGGCAGGCCTGGGGCATCACGGGAGCCGCCATGGTGGCCACCAGCCGCACCCCCTCCAGACAGTTATAGAGGATGCGCTGCAGCGCCGGGGAGCTGGCCCCCTCCCGTCGGGCGAGGCTCCAGGGGGCCTTCTCGTTGACGTAGCCGTCCACCGTGGCCAGCAGTTCCCAGGCCGCCTCCAGGGCGCGGTGGAACTCGTAGCCGTCCATGGCCTCCCGGTACCGGGTCACCACCTCCTCGGCCTTGGTCTTGACGACGTTGTCATTGCACGAGGTGGCCGGGGTGCGGCCGGCGAAGTAGCGCCGCGCCATCGCCAGCACGCGCGAGGCGGTGTTGCCCAGCCCGTTGGCCAGGTCGGCGTTGTAACGCTTCAAGAAAGCCTCGTCGGAGAAGCTGGCGTCCTGGCCGAAGGTCATCTCCCGCAGCAGGAAGTAGCGCAGCGGGTCGGCCCCGAAGCGGCGGATGAGCTCATCCGGGCGCACCACGTTGCCCACCGACTTGGACATCTTCTTGTCGTCCTTGAGCCACCACCCGTGCCCCCAGACCTGCCGGGGCAGCGGCAGGCCGGCGGACAGCAGGAACGCCGGCCAGTACACGCAGTGGAAGCGCAGGATGTCCTTGCCGACCAGGTGCAGGTCGGCGGGCCAGAAGCGTTCGTAGAGGCCCGCCTCCTGCGAGCCGAACCCCAGGGCGGAGATGTAGTTGGTGAGGGCATCCAGCCACACGTAGACGACGTGCTGCTCGTGGCCCGGGAAGGGGATCCCCCACTTGAGGGTGACCCGGGAGATGGACAGGTCCTTCAGCCCCCCCTCGACGAACCGGGCTACCTCGTTGAGGCGGGAAGCGGGCCGGATGAACTCGGGGTGGCGCTGGTAATGCTCCAGCAGCGCCTGCTGGTAGGCCGACAGGCGGAAGAAGAGGTTTTCCTCCTCGTGCCACTCGGCGGGCTTCTCGTGGGTGGGGCAGAGTCTCCCCTCCCCCAGCTCCTTCTCGGTATAGAAGGCCTCACAGGAGGGGCAGTACCAGCCGCTGTGGCGGTCCAGGTAGATGTCCCCCCGGGCGGCGATGCGCTGGATGATGGCCGCCACCCCCCGGGCGTGGCGAGGTTCGGTGGTGCGGATGAAGTCGTCGTGGGTGATCCCCAGCGTCTGCCACAGCTCGTGGTAGCGTCCCACCACCTGGTCGGCCAGCTGCTTCGGGGGGATGCCCTGGCGCTGGGCGGCCCGCTCCACGTTCTGGCCGTGCTCGTCGGTACCGGTCAGGAAGTACACCTCGTAGCCGGCCAGCCGCTTGTAGCGCGCCACCACATCCGCCACCACGGTGGTGTAGATGTGCCCGATGTGGGGCAGGTCGTTGACGTAGTAGATGGGCGTCGTGAGGTAGAACTTTGCGCGTGCCACGGTGCCTTCCTGCCCGCCCCCGGAGGAGGGCGGCGGGGGAAAGGATACACCTACCGCGGCACGAGGCCCCGTTGCCGCAGCGACACCCACCCTTCGCGGGCAACGACGAGATGGTCCAGGACGGCGATGCGCAGCAGCTCCCCCGCCTGCCACAGGCGGCGCGTCAGCTCGATATCGTCCTGGGAGGGAGAGGGATCCCCCGAGGGGTGGGTGTGCCAGAGGATGACGCTGTGGGCACCGTCCCGGATCGCCGCGTTGAACACCGCCGCCGGCTCCACCGAGGCGCTGGTGCGCAGCCCCTCGTGCAGCTCGTGCAGCCGGATGAGCCGATGGCGAGAGTCCAGGGTCAGGCAGCCGAAGCGCTCCAGCCCATCGCTGGCGTACAGGGTCGTGAGGTGCTCCCCCACCAGCTCGGGGTTGTCCATCAGACGCCGGTCGCGCATGCTGGCGCGGGCCAGGCGCCGCCCCAGCTCCAGCGCTGCCGCCAGCGTGGCCACCTTGGCGAGCCCTAGCCCCTTGACGCGCCGCAGCTCCGGGAGGTGCAGCTGGGCCAGCCCGGCGATCCCCCCGAAATCCTTCAGGAGCTGGCCGGCCAGCTCCAGCACCGGAGCGCCGCGGGTGCCGGTGCGCAGCAGGATGGCCAGCAGCTCGTCGTCCCCCAGCTGCCGGGGGCCGTGCTCCCACAGCTTCTCCCGCGGCCGCTGGGGTCTGGGCAGCTCCGCCACCCGCATCAGCTGGTCCTCGCCGCCAGCGCCTCCTGCAGGCGCGGCAGCATCTCCCCCGCTGGCCCCCGCAGGGCGACGTTGGCGAGCCACGCCAGGGCGCTGGCCTGGGGGTTGACCTCGATCACCGCCGCCCCGGCGCCCGCCGCCACCTCCACCAGCCCGGCCGCCGGGTACACCACCGCCGAGGTGCCCACCACCAGCAGCACCTCGCAGCGCTCGGCGGCCACCATGGCGGTCTCCAGCACATCCATGGGGAGCGCCTCCCCGAACCACACCACCGCCGGGCGTAGCAGGCCGCCGCAGGGGCAGCGGGGGGGCAGGGCAGGAAACGGGGCGGTGCGGTCCTCGCGCTCCTCCTGGCAGCGGCAGCAGCGCACCCGCCAGATCGACCCGTGCAGGTGCAGCACCTCCCGCGAGCCGGCGTCCTCGTGCAGGGAGTCGACGTTCTGCGTGGCCAGCACGAAGGAGGCGAAGCGCTCCTGCCAGCCGGCCAGCACCTGGTGCGCCGGGTTGGGGCGCCGGGGGGCCAGGTTGACGCGCCGCTGGTCGTAAAAGCGCCACACCATCAGGGGATCGGCGGCAAAGGCCTCGGGGGTCGCCACCTGCTCCACCGGGTGCCCCTCCCACAACCCCCCGGCCCCCCGGAAGGTGGGCACTCCGCTCTCGGCGGAGACGCCCGCACCGGTGAACGCCACCACGCGGGAGGCGCGAGCCAGGAGGTCAGCGGCGCGGGTGATCGAGTCCTGATCAGCCATGGCGGTCATGGTACCGCAGCCGGGTCAACCGCTGCCCAGGAGCAGGCCCCACAGCAGGTAGGTCGCCACCGCCCCCGCGGTGGTCACCACTACCGCCGCCGCCGCCAGGTCCCGGTCGCCCCCCAGCTCCACCGCCACCGGGTACGAGGCCACCGCACTGGGGGCCGCCAGCAGCAACACCCCCACCAGCTGCTCCTGTCGCCCCGCCTGCAGCGCCGCCAGCAGCCACCACCCCAGCGCCGGCTGCACCAGCAGCTTCAGCACCGCCGCCGCCGCCAGCGGCTTCCACACTCTCCCCCACCGCCCCAGCGTCAGCTGCGCCCCCAGGGCCAGCAGCGCCCCCGGCAGCGCGAAGTCCGCCACGATCTCCAGGCTGGCCGCCAGCCACCCCCACGGCCGCCAGCTCAGCGCCGCCAGACCCAGCCCGGCCAGGGCGCTGACCACCAGGGGGTTGGCCAGCACCCGCACGGCCACCCCGTGGTTTCCCGGCCCGCCCCGGTAACGCTCCAGCACCGCCACCGCCAACAGGTTCATCACCGGGATCAGCACCGCTGCCGTCACCGCCGCGGCCCGCAGCGCCTCCTCCCCCCCCGCCGCCAGGATCACCGGGAACGCCACGTACGCCAGGTTCCCCCGCTGGGCTGCCTGGGCCAGCACCCCACGCTGGGGCGGCGGCAGTCGCCACGCTCGCCCCAGTGCCAGGGCGACCGCCGCCGTGACCAGCACCAGCGCCGTGGTCACCGCCACCACTGGCAGGGAGAAGCTCTCGGCCAGAGAGGCCGTTCCCACCTTGAGAAGGAGCAGCGCCGGCAACCCCACGTGGGCCACCAGTCGGTTCAGGGAGGCGGCCCCCGCCTCGTCCACCAGCCCCGCCTGCCGGGCCACCACCCCGGCGGCGAGAACCACGAACACCGGCGCCAGTCCCGCGAACACCTCCATGGCCGCGGCAGTGTACGACGCGCGGCCCGGCGGGGCTGCGGTATGCTGTTCGCGCCGCGGAGGGGTGGCCGAGCGGCCGAAGGCACCAGTCTTGAAAACTGGCGATGCGCACGCATCCGCGGGTTCGAATCCCGCTCCCTCCGCCAGACGGACGACGTCGCACCCACCCCATTGAGCCGACCTGGCCCCCATACCGACACGGTCACGGTCACGGTCACCAACACGGACACCGACACGGGCACCGTCACTATCACGGACACCGGCACGGTCACGGACACGGCCACGGACACCGACACGGGCACAGTCACCGCCACGGCCACGGACACCGACACGGACACGGGCACGGGCGGCGGCGGCGCGGGCACCGGGCCTGGGCGCTGGCGATGCCGCGGGGTGCGGCCCGGTTTCCTCCCGTTCGTTCACCCGCAAAGGCGATAGCCGCCGGGTCGGCCGGCGTCAAGGGCAAGCCGCCCTGCGGGCGGTCGCCTTCGGCGCCCCTTGACGCCTTCCTCCCCGGCGGCTGGTGGGCCTTCATGAACGAACGGGAGGAACCCATGCCAGCTACACCCCCTCGCCCTCTCCCACCGGCCCAGGCCCGGGCCCTCGAGGCCGCCGCCGGAGCCCTCGCCCTCGCCGCGGCCGTGAAGCCCCCCTTCAAGCCCATCGCCGAGCAGGTGATCCGCGCTGCGGCGTCGGTGCCCGCCAACGTCGCCGAGGGCCAGGGCCGCGCGGGTCAGGACCGCCTGTACCTCTGGCGCGTGGCCTACGGCTCCGCCCGGGAGCTCGCGGCGCACCTCACCCTCCTGGCTGACGCCGGGGCCATCGACCGCCCCGCCACCGCCCGGGTGCTGGCGCAGCTCGACGAGGTGCGGGCCATGCTGTGGCGGATGACCCACCCCCGCTGACACGGGGACCGACACCGTCACGGTCACGGACACGGGCGCGGTCACGGTCACGGGCACAGGCACGGACACGGCCACGGGCACAAGCACTGCAAAGCCAATCTCGAAATCGCTAAGAATAGCGGTACCTGGTACCGCGCTTTGGGCGCACGGGCCCTCGATGCGGGCCGGAGGCCCGCTCGCCCAGGGGCACGGACACGGACACGGTCACCGACACCGTCACCGTCGCGGGTGGATCAGCCTCCAGGTCAGCGCCCGGACACGGTCGAAGAGGTCGAGAGCGCGCTGCGCTGCGGCGCCGTCCACCGCGCCGGTGCCCCGCAGCAGCCGCAGGTGGCTGTCCGCCTCCAGCGCTGACGCGTAGGCGACGCGCCAGTGGTGCTGCCGGTCGCGCCCGGCTCGTCCGGCACCTTCGGCTAGGTTCGCCGGCACCGAGGCGGCGGAGCGGATGAGCTGATCACCCAGCGACTTGAGCGGGGCCGGCAGCTTCAGCGCCAGGGCGACGGCGGTGCCGGCGGCCTCGAGGGCCAGTTCGTGGGCGGTGAGCGAGTGTTTCGGGGTCGACGGGGGCGGCGTGGTCCGAGTGGTGTTCATGCGACCCCCCAGAGCGCCCGGGGCGGGGGCTGTCACAGGGTCGCCGCAGGCGACCGGCCGGAGGCCGGCACCAGCCCTGGACAGCGCTCGCCCCGGGCGCTAACTCCCGGCAAGAACACCGCGAGGCCACGCCGCCCGGGAGACCCCGACACGGCCACGGCCACGGCCACGGCCACGGTCACAGACACGGTCACAGACACGGTCACGGCCACGGTCGCCGACACGGGTACCGTTCTGGCCGTGGCAAGCCCGCACCGACCGTGAGAGCGGGCCAGAGGCCCGCGCACCCAGGGACACGGACACGGGCACGGCTCGGCTGGTCGGCCCGCCCCCGAATCGGATTCTGCGAGAATTGCGAAAAAGGCTATACCAGGTACCAACCGGGCGCCACGGGCACGGGCACGGCTCCCAGTGAACAGGGGTGGCGCCCCGCGCTGCCGGGGTCACGTATCATTGAAGCGGCAGGAGGTGCGCCATCGACGAGAAGGTGCGCACGGGGTCGTTTCCAGTCGTGGGCCGCACGCCGCCGACGCGGCCGGCGGCCGGGGAGGCCGGGGAGGAGCGCACGTCGGCTCCGCTCGCCAGCTCGCCGGCGGGGAAGGACGCGGCGGAGGTGGTGCGGGCGCTGGTCAAGGCCGGCCGCTCGGTGATCCTGTACGACGCCTCCAACGAGGCGGTGCGCGACTTCCTGGTGGAGGTGCGCCAGCGTATGGAGGCCTTCCTGGCCACCCATCAGGAACTGGCTCTTCAGGTTCATCCCTACGAGCTGCTCCACGCCGGCGAGGTGGTGTACGTGGAGCGGGACCGGGAGCGCTCGCTGGCGCTGCGCCTCTACCGCGACGGGGTGCGCCGCCTCACCTTCGTCTCCGGCCTGACCTGGGAGGAGCTGTCCCGCTTCATTTCCGTCCTGGGCGTGATGTTCAAGGGCATCCGGCACCAGGAGGAGGACTTCGTCACCCTTCTCTGGAAGGCGGATCTGGCCCACGTCAAGGTGGAGGCGGTGGCCGGTTTCCGCCCCGAGGACGACGAGGTGGTGCACCGCCCTGGCGAGCCGGGGCGGGGGCTCAAACCCGCCAACGAGACCCAGGCGCTGATCTTCGATGCGCCCTACGAGTTCGATCACCCGGCCCCGGACTTTCGCGAACGCGGCCAGGTGGCCTGGCGACCGCTCTCCGCCGAGGCCCGCCACCGCCTCGCCCGGGAGGAGAGCGAGGAGGACACCCCCGCCCAGTGCCTCACGCTGGTACGGGAGCTGATCGCCGCCATGAAGGACATGGAGGATCGCCTGGAGGTGGCGGATGTCCTGCCGCTGGTGCGGGAGATCCGCGACTTCCTGGTTGCCTCCAATCGTCTGGACGTGCTGCTGGACATGGGGTGGATATTGCGGGCGCGGCTGGAGGGCGAGGCGCGGCGCGACCTGCTGCTGGCCTGCCTGGACGAGCGCGCCCTGGCTCACCTGCTGACCAGGGCCGAGGACCAGGCCGCAGTGCGCAAGGCGGCGGCCTGCCTGGTGCCAGAGCACCTCGATTCGGTCCTGCGGCTGGCGGCCGCTGGCGGTGAGGGAGCGTCAGCGCTGCCGGGGGCGGCCCTGGCCACCCTGTTGGAGAGCCTGGGCAGGGGGCAAGAGGTGGTGCTGCGCGCTCACCTCTCGGGTGCCCAGGGGCCCCTTGCCGGGGTCGTGCTGGCCGCCCTGGCGCGGCTGTCCCCCGACGAGGCGGCGGCCGCCGCCGGCGAGGTGCTGGCGTCGGGTTCGGAGGAAGCCCAGAGCCAGGCAGTGGCGGTGCTCAGGGGCCTGCCCTACGGGCCGCGGGTGGGTCGGGCGCTGGCCCAGGCGCTCTCCTCTGGGAGCGAAGAGGTGCGACTGGGGGCGCTGCAGGTGCTGGCCAAGAACCGCGAGCGGCGGGTGCTCGCCAACCTGCTGGAGAGGCTGCAATCCTCGGCGGCCGCCGAGCTCTCAGCCCGAGAGGCCAGCGCCCTGGGGATCACCCTGGCCATGGTGGATCCCCAGAAGGCGCTGGAGTCGTTCACCGCCTGGCTCAAGCCCTCTGGCCTGCTGCAGCGGGTGGCCAGCCGCCCCCTGCCGGTGCAGATCGCCGCGGTGTCCGGCCTGGGTCGTCTGCCTGGAGCCGCCGCCGAAGAGCTGCTCGCCTGGGCCGCCCAGCACGCCGCCCCCGAGGCCCGGGAGCGGGCGCAGGCGCTGCTGCAACGCCGGCGGGAGGCGGCCGGCGGGGGAGGCGGTGGTGGTTGATCTGGCCATCAGCACGGCGCAGGAGGCGCTGGGCTCGGCGGTCGTCCGCGCCCAGGCGGAGGAGGACCGCGAACTCACCAAGCGGGTGCGGGAGTTGGGGGCCGGGCTGGTCATTTCCCTCAACGGGTTGTTTCGCATGGCCCGCACCCACGCCCTCACCAACACCGCCTTCGATACCCCCGTGCACGACATGCGGGTGAGGCTGCAGGCGCTGCTGGAGCTGCTGGGGCCGGTGCACGTGATGTGCGTCGAGGACCACATCTACGTCAACGACGTGCGGATCCGCTTCGAGGGGGTGGTGGAGCAGGGCATCGCCCTGGCGGCGGAGTTGCAGCGCCACCGGGTGGGGGGCATCACCTTCAACGACACCCTGGAGGACCAGGACGTTCGCGAGATGGTGCGGCTGTTCGCCGCCCCCGCCGCCGAGCACAACCCCCGCCACACCCTGGCCGACGGTCTGGCCGCCGTGGGTCTGCGTTCGGTGGAGCTGCACCCCATCCAGCAGTTCAAGCTGGCCGGCGACGACACCGCCGAGACGGTCAAGGAGTTTCGGGAAACCTACGTATCCAGTGCCCGCCACCTGGCGGAGGCGTTTGCCAGCGTGGGCCAGGGGCGGCTGCCCAACCCCCTGCTGGCGCGCCGTGCCGTCACCCAGTTCATCGACGCCGCCGCCAGCGAAGACATCCTGCCCCTGGCGCTGGCGGCGGAGGAGGACATTCCGCCCTTCGCCCAGCACACCCTGGCGGTGACGGTGCTGAGCCTGCTGATCGGTCGGGAGACCGGCCTGGGTAAGGCGTCGCTGGCCGACCTGGGGGTGGCGGCGATGCTGCACGACGTGGGGTTCTGCATGACCGAGCGGGGCGCCACCGTACCCTTCGCGCGGCACACCCGCGCCAGCCTCAAGGTGCTGCTGCGCCAGCGCGGCTTCTATCAGGCCAAGGTGCGCCGCCTGCTTGCCATCCTGCAGCACCATCGACCCTGCAACGACCCCCTGGGTGTGCCCACGCTCTACGCCCGCATCATTCACCTGGCCGACGACTACGACACCCTGACCCGCGCCCGGCGCCACCGGCCACCGGCCTGCGCTCCCCCCGACGCGGTGGCGTGCATGGCCGCCCAGGGGTTCAAGGCCTACGACGCCGATCTGCTGCAGGCCATGATCAACGTGCTGGGGCCCTACCCGCCCGGCACGGTGATGCGCCTCAAGGACGGGCGGCTGGTGGCCTCCATCTCCACCGTGCGCTCTCCCGAGAGATTCCGCACTCCCCTCTGCCGCCTGCTGCGGCGGGCGGACGGCGCCCGGCCGCACGACGAGGAGGTGGTGGACCTGGCGCGGGAGGGAGAGGTGGCGGCGATCGTGCGCGGGGCGATGCAGTGAGGCGGCGTCGAGGGACAACCTGGAGGCCCTGGCTCCCCATCCTCTCGCTTTGTCTTGGCAGTGCCGCCGCCCTTGCCGGGCCACCTCCCTTGCTGCGCCCCGGCGCCAACCCCGACCCCCTGCGCCTGGCCTCCCTGCCCTTCGACCCGGGCGACGCCATGGACGTGGGCGATGGCCAGTGGCGCATCACCGCCTCGTTGAACTATGTGAACCTCTGGCACCACACCTGGCACACGGTGGCGTACCACCGGGAGCTGGGGCGCGTGGGGCTCGCCCTCTCCAGCCAGGAGCTGGCCAGCCTGGCTGCCCGCTACCCCGACGAGCACTATCAGTTCCTGGACGTGGAGGGGTGGTGGACCAGCTTGTGGGTACAGCGGGGGCTGGGGCGCGGGGTGACCGCCACCCTGCGCGTCCCCTACGTGGAGATCGGGCGGCCGCACTGGGACGGGGTGGCCGAAGTGTGGCACGAGAAACTCGGTTTGCCTGATTTCGACCGCCACGAGTTTCCGCGGGGGCAGACCCTGGTCTACATCAAGGGGCCGGCGGGGATCGTCGAGCGCCGCGACCTGGCCCGCTCCGGGCTGGGGGACGTCGGCCTCTCGGTGGCCATCCCCGCCGGCCGGTGGCTGGGCGCCCAACACCGCGCCGTCCTGGCCGTCGAGGCGCCCACGGGGCGACGGGACACCCTGCACGGATCGGGGGGGTGGGACGCCGGCGTTCGCCTGCTCTCCCGGTGGGAGGGCCAGCGCCTGGCGGCGTTGACCGGGCTCGGATACACCTGGCCCTCGCCCAGTGGCTCCCTGCTCGGCCTGGAGCGCTCCGAGGTGTGGCACACCATGGCGGGGATCGACTGGCGCCTGTGGCGCGGCTTGCTGGTGACGGTACGCCTGCAGGTGGAGCGGGCGCTGCTCGCCGAGGCCGCCGGCGACCGCCTGTCCAAGGTCACCCTGTCCAAGAGGTTCGGGGTGGCCGCGCCGATGACCTCGGGAATGTGGCTGGCCTTCGACCTGGGGCAGGACAGCCTGCGCAACGGCATAGCCCCCGACTACTCCTTCCACCTCACGGTGGGCACGGGCCCGCGCTGATCCACCGGGGGGACGAACGAGGGGGCGCGCCGGCCCCGGCCCGCGCGGCGAGCGACCGTGCCCGTGCCCCTGGGTGCGCGGGCCTCCGGCCCGCTCTCACGGTCGGTGCGGGCTTGCCACGGCCAGAACGGTGTCTTTGTCCGTGTCCGTGTCCGTGCCCGCGACCGTGTCGGTGCCCGTGACCGTGGCCGTGTCGGTGCCCGTGTCCGTGTCCGTGACCCTGGGTGCGCGGGCCTCCGGCCCGCACCGAGGGAGCGTGGGCCCAACGCTCGGTACCAGGTACCGCTATTCGTAGCGATTTCGAGATAGGCATGGCGGTGCCCGTGACCGTGCCAGTATCCGTGGCCGTGCCAGTGACCGTGTCGGTGGCCGCGGCCGCGTCCGTGACCGTGGCCGTCGCTGTGCCTGTGACCGTGGCCGTGTCGGCGTCGGTGTCCGTGACCGTGTCGGTGACCGTGTCCGTGACCGTGTCGGTGACCGTGACCGTGGCCGTGTCGGTGTCTCCCGGGCGGCGTGGCCTCGTGGTGTTCTCACTGTGGGGTAGCGCCCGGGGCGGGCGCTGTCAAGGGCGAGCCGCCCTGCGGGCGGTCGCCTTCGGCGCCCCTTCTGACAGCGCCCGCTCCCGGGCGCTCTTGGGGCTCGCATGAACACCACTCGGACCACGCCGCCCCCGTCGACCCCGAAGCACTCCCTCACCGCCCACCAGCTGGCCCTCGAGGCGCCGGCACCGCCGTCGCCCTGGCGCTCGGGCTACCAGCCCCGCTCAGGACCCTGGGGGACCAGCTCGTCCGCTCCGCCTCCTCGGTGCCCGCCAACCTCGCCGAAGGAGCCGGACGCGCAGGGCGGGACCGCCTCCACCACTGGCGCATCGCCTACGCGTCGGCCCTGGAGGCGGAAAGCCACCTGCGGCTGCTGCTGGGCGCCGGCGCCGTCGACTCCGGTCAGGCGCAGCAGACGCTGGCCCTCTTCGACCGCGTGCGGGCGCTCACCTGGAGGCTGATCCACCCGCGCCGGTGACGGTGACCGTCCCCTGGGTGCGCGGGCCTCTGGCCCGCTCTCACGGTCGGTGCGATTTGCCTCGGCCGGCCCGGCGTCCGTGCCCGTGTCCCTGTCCGTATCGGTGTCCTTGTCGGTGTCCGTGTCAGTGACCGTGTCGGTGTCCGTGCCGGTGTCCGTGCCCGTGTCCGTGTCTGTGTCGGTGTCCGTGACCCGCTGGGAGCCACAAGAAACCAGCGGGCCCCCGGCGGTGCGGGGGCCCGCGTACAACGTGAGAAGAGTGTTCAGGCGGCGGGCCTGGCGAAGAGGGCCTCGTCCACCGGCGGGTTGACCTGCCACGACTCCAGGGTGGAGGTCATGACCTCCTGGCCGTCCACCAGCATCACCTGGCGGAAGGGCACCTGGCGGCCGTCCAGCTCCCGGTAGTCGGACATGCGCAGCTCCACCTGCCCCGGCGCCCCGGTCAGGGGGTTGGTGCCCTGGTAGCTCTGGCGCAGCACCGTCCCGTTGGCGGCAACGCACAGCTGGGAGGCGGCTCCCTTGTAGGTCACCTGCAGGATGGTGCAGGGTTGCCCGTCGACCCGGTCCTCGCCGCCGGCGACGGCCTCCATCTCGGGGTCGGCGTGGGACCAGACGAGCACCCGCAGGTCGCGTTTGAGCTCGCTCTGCTGCTGCTCCACCATGGACGCCGGCAGCGGCCGGACCTGGCCCCCCATGGCCATGAAGCCGCTGCTGCCGTCGATGACCACGACCTGCTCCCCCATGGGGGTGGAGACCACCTGCCGCACCCGGTTGGGGAAGACGATCAGGCCGCTGCGCTTCATGCTCATGGACTGGCCGCCCATGGAGACGGTCATGGTGGCGGAGGAGGAGATGGCTCGCACCTTGGCGGCATCGGCGCCGCCGAGGGCGCGGGCCGCCCTGGCCAGGAGCGCCCGCCCGGCGTCGGCCGCCCGTTCGGTCTTTTCCACCTTGGCGGTGGTGTCCGGGGGCGGTGGGATGGTGATGTCCACGGTGGTCACCGGGCCGAAGGTGGACAGGGGACGGTCGAACTTGCTGGCGTCCCCCACCACCAGCAGGGACAGCTGGTCCGGCCTGACGTACGCCTTGGCCACCCGGGCCACGTCGGCGGCGGTGACCTTCTCGATGTTGGCGCGGTAGGTCTCCAGGAAGTTGGCGGGCAGACCGTAGTAGGCGTACAGCATCTGCTGGCGCAGGATCTTGGCGGACGAATCGTAGTTGAAGACGAAGGAGTTGAGGATGGACTCCTTGGCCCGCGCCAGCTCCTCGGGGGTGGGCGGGTTGGCGATGATGCCTCGGAGCTCCTCCTGCAGGGCTTCCACCGCCTCGCCCATCTTTTCGAGCTTGGTCTGCATGCCGGCGCGCAGGATGCCGGGCGTGGTGTAGCCGGCCCCCACGGCACCGTAGACGTTGTAGGCGAGGCCCTTCTTGGAGCGGATGTTGGAGAACATGCGGCTGGCGAAGGAGCCGCCCAGGACCTCGTTGAGCACCTGCACGGCAAAGAAGTCCGGGTTGGCCATCTCGATGCCCAGGTGCCCCATGGCGATGTTGGCCTGGGTGACGTCCTTCTTTTCGATGTAGAACACCCCCGGCCGGGGCGCCTTGCGGTAGGCGGCGGGGGGCTCGGCAAAGCGCGGACCCCGGGGCCAGTCGCCGAACACCTGCTCCAGCAGGCGCAGCATCGCCCGGGGCTCGAAGTCGCCCACCACGCCCAGGTAAACGTTGTTGGGGTGGTAGTACGTGCGGTGGAAGGCGAGGAGGTCGTCGCGGGTGATGGCGGCGATGGTGGCGTACTCCTCGTTGCGGGCCAGGGGCGAGTCCTCCCCGTACACCAGGCGCTGCAGCTCCCGGGCGGTGATGGCGTTGACGTTGTCGTTGCGGCGGGCGATGGCGGTGCGCGCCTGCACCTTGGCGATCTGCAGCTTCTCGTCGGCGAACGTCGGATTGCGCAGGATGTCGGCGAAGACGCGCAGCACCTCGGGGACATCGCCCTTGAGGCAGTCCATGTTGGCAAAGGCCGAGTCGCCGCCCATGCCGGTCTCGATGCTGGCGGCCCGCACCGCCAGGAAGTCATCGATGGCGTCGCCGCTCATGCGCGCCGTCCCGCCGGTGCGCTGCACCGCGGCCATCAGGCGGGCGAGGCCGGTCTTGTCGGCCGGCTCATAGTTGGAGCCGGTGCGGATGCGGGCCGAGATCTGCACCAGGGGCAGCTCCCGGTCCTGGAGCATGTAGACGGTGAGGCCGTTCTTCAAGGTGACGACCTGGGGTTTGGGAATGTTGAAGGCCGGCAGCGGCGGGTAGGTGATCTCCTGGTAGCTCTTCACCTGGGCCACGGCGGGCGCCGCCAGAGCCAGCGCCATGAGGATGGCAACGAAGCGAGAGGATGTGCGCATGCCCCCCTCCCTCACTTTTCGTCCTTGGTGACGATCATCGCCACCGTCCGGTTGGTGGGCACGAAGGTCGCCTGGGCGACGCGCATGATGTCCTCCTTGGTGACCTTCTCGATGCGCTCCACCTCCCGGAACAGCTCGCGCCAGTCGCCGAACAGGGTCTGGTACTCGGCCAGCTGGGAGGCGATGCCGGTGTTGGAGTCGAGCCCGCGGATCAGCTCCGCCTTGGCGCGGGTCTTGACCATCTTGAGTTCGTCGTCGGTGATCGGCTCGTTCTTGATCTTTTCGATCTCCTCGCGAATGGCGGCCTGGACCTCCTCGTTGCTGTGGCCGGGAGCGGGGATGGCGAAGAACAGCATGAGGTTGGGGTACTTGTCGCCGGGGAAGCCGTTGAAGGCCGCCGCCTGGGCGGCGATCTTCTTGTCCCGCACCAGCGAGCGGTATAACCGGGAGGTCCGGCCGGTGGACAGCACCTCGGCGATGGCCTCGTACACCGCGTTGTCGGGGTGGGTGACGGCGGGACGGTGGTACCCCTCCAGGTAAATGGGCTGGGAGGGGTCAGGCATGCGGATGACCTTCTCGGTCAGGGACGGGGGCTCCACGGTGCGCAGCGGCGGCGGGGTCGGGCCCGCCGGCAGGCGGGAGAAGTACTTCTCCAGGATGGGGATGATCTCCCGGGCGCGGACGTCGCCGACGATGGCAATGACCATGTTGGCGGGAACGTAATGCTGGCGGTAGAACGCCTCGGCGTCCTCGCGGGAGAACGACTCCAGGTCGCTCATGTAGCCGATCACCGGCTGCTTGTACGGGTGGGCGACGAAGGCGGTGGCCACGAACTGCTCGATCAGGCGGCCGATGGGCTGGCTGTCGGTGCGCAGGCGCCGCTCCTCCATCACCACGTCGCGCTCCTTGTAAAACTCCCGCAGCACCGGATCGAGGAAGCGCTCCGACTCCAGGTACGCCCACAGCTCCACCTTGTTGGCCGGCAGCGAGTAGAAGTAGACGGTCTGGTCAGAGCCGGTGCCGGCGTTCAGGCCCACCCCGCCCTCGCGGTCGATGATCTCCCCGAACTCGTTGGGCTTGATGAAGGCGTCCGCCTCTTCCTGCGCCTTCTTGAACTCCTCCTCCAGGCGGGCCAGGGTCTCGGGGTCGCCGCCGCCCAGCCGGGTGCGCTCCCGGTGGAGGGCGTGGTAGGCCTCGTCCACCCTGGCCAGAGCCTTCTTCTCGGCGTCCCAGTCGGTGGTGCCGATGGTGGTCGTCCCCTTGAACGCCATGTGCTCGAACATGTGGGCAAGCCCGGTGATCCCGGGGACCTCCTGGGCTGCCCCGACGTTCACGTGGGTGAAGAACGACACCACCGGCGCGGTGGGCCGCTCGTAAATGAGGAACGTCAGCCCGTTGTCGAGCCGGTGCTGGGTGAGGCGCTTTTCGAAGGACGCCAGATCCTGCGCCTCCAGCGCCGGGGCGGTGAGGGCCACGAGGGCCAGCATCACCAGCCAGGGGTAGTGACTACGAGTTCTCTCTCTCAACGTGACCTCCTTCTCGTGCCGTTGGATCGAACGGACCCGCGCCCTCCGCAGGCTCTTGCGGTCAGGCAGGCGGGGTGTCGTCGCATGCTACGTACGTGCCCACGGTGAGGCAGAGTGTACGCCACCTCGCCCGCGTATACGCAGCCCCTGCGGGCCGGGTTTACGGAGCCGCCAGGTCGCTGGCCAGCTCGGGGAAAGCCGCCAGCACCGGCGCCGCCACCCTCGCCGCCGCCGGGCGCTCCCCCAGGGTCACCAGCACCCGGGCCAGGGCGAAGCGGGCACTGGGCGGATCCACGCCGGCCGGGCGCCACGTCCCCTCCTCGCCGGTGCCCGGCACCCCCTGCCCGGCGGCGCACAGCGCCCGGGCGAGCAGAACTCCTCCTGCCTCGGCCGCCGCCCGGCAGGCGGCGGTGACCGCCTCCTCCCTCTCCCCCCGGGCGGCGTGCTCGAGGGCCAGGGACAACCGCGCCCGCCCGCGCAGCCAGGGCACCTGGCTGGCCAGGGCGGGAGCCAGGAACCGCTCCAGCCGCCCGGCTTCCCCGGGGCCCTGCCACCCCTCCGCCAGGACGACCCGCTCGGCGGCCAGTGCCGCCCCCGGTCGCCAGGCGCGGCCGTCCAGCCAGGCCGCCACCGCCGCCGGCGGGGGAGGTCCCAGGAGCGCACTGAACCGCGCATTCCGAAAGGCGGCCAGCGGGGCGCTCGGCCAGCCCGTTGCCGCCACCACTGCCACCCCGGCGAGGGCAAAGGCCGCCACCCGGCGGCGGGTCACCCCGACGAGCCCCGCCAGGCCGACGAAGGCCAGCACCAGCACCGCCAGCGCCAGCGGCAGGCGCTGGCGGGCGGAGGCGTAAAACCCCACCTGCACCCCCAGGCTCACCATGGCCACCAGGACCGGCCCCAGCCAGGCCCCCCCGGCTCGCGCGGCGCCGGCCAGGCCGGCGACGGCCAGCACCAGCAGCACCCCGAACCCCCAGGGCAGCGTCCGCCGCAGGCGGCGGTCCAGCTCCTCCGCCTCGGGCAGGTCGTGGAACTCGTGGGGAGACAAGGCGTAGCAGGCCTTGATCGAGAACTGGCGCAGCGCCAGCGCGGGGTCGTGCCGCAGGTGTTCCAGCGCCAGCCGGGTCCAGAAGCGGTTGCTCTCCGCGGCGGTGACTTCCCGCCCGACGGCGGCGGCGGCCACCTGTCGGTAGGCCACGTGGGCCCAGTCTCCCCCCTCCCCTCGCAGGGCCTCCAGGCGCTTGACGAGCTCCGGCTGCACCCCCGGGGCGCCGGTGGCCTGGGGGCCGTTCCCCTCGTAGAACACCGGCCCGGGGTTCATGAGCACCCCGCCACCCGGGGCCACCCCGCGGGAGGTCAGCGTCGGCGCCAGCACGGCCGCCGCCCCCAGCAGCGTCGCGGCCGTCCGTGCGACCCGTTCGCCCCCCGGCTGCCCCCACGCCACCCACAGGGCCCAGGCCGGCAGCAGCGCCAGCCAGGAGGGTCGCGCCAGCCCGGCCAGGCCAAGGAAAAGGCCCGAGGCGGCAGCAAGGAGGAGACCTCCCCCACCACCCCTGGCACGGGCCATCGTCCCGGCCAGCAGGGCGCCGGCCAGCAGGGCCAGGAGCACCGCCTCCGGCTCCAGCACCGCGGTGTAGACCAGGAAGGGGCGGTAGGTGGCCGCAGCAAGGCCCGTCGCCACTCCCCATCCCCATCCCGCCGTCAAAGTTACCACGGCGGCCGTCGCCGCCGCGGTGCTGGCGTGGGCCGCCACGTTGATGACCAGCAGCCCGGTCTTGCCCCATCGGGGCACCACCCTCCGCGCCAGCCCCAGGTACAGGGGTGAGTAATCGGCGGCCCGCTCGCCCAGCTGGTCGGCCGGAAGCGTCGCCGCCGAGGTGTACTTGGTGAAGTAGCCGGGGGGCCGCAGGGCCCGGGCTGGTATCAGGCTCATGCCCAGGGCCGCCATCGCCGCCACCCCGGCCACCGCCACCACCCGCCACCCGCCAGTGCGGCCTTTCGGGATCGCGGTGAATGCGGGGGTGTTCACGGCTCCCCATGGTAGCGCCCACCCGCGGCGGTTGTGCCGGCAGCCCCGGTTGCGCCACACTGGCGGCGGCAGGTCGTTGGCAGGGGGTGAGGATGGCCGGATCCGGGCAGGGCAAGGTGGTGCTCATTACCGGCGCCTCGGCGGGCATCGGCGCCGGGCTGGCGCGGGAGTACGCCCGCCGCGGCGCCTCGCTGGTGCTGCTGGCGCGGCGGCTGGAGCGGCTCTACGACCTGGCGCGCGAGGTCGAGGCCCTCGGGGGCCGCGCCCTCCCCCTGCGCGCCGACGTCACCCGCGATGGGGAGCTGGAGGCGGCGGTGGAGACGGGACTGGCCGAGTTCGGGCGGCTGGAGGTGGCCATCGCCAACGCCGGCTTCGGGGTCACCGGCCGGGTGCAGCGGCTGACGCTGGACGATTTTCGCCGCCAGTTCGAGACCAACGTGTTCGGCGTGCTGCGTACGGTGCAGGCGACGCTGCCGGCGCTCGCCGCCAGTCGGGGGATCCTGGCGCTGATGGGCAGCGTCTCCGGCCACCTGGCCAGCCCCGGGGCAGCGCCCTACTGCATGTCCAAGTTCGCCGTCCGTGCCCTCGCCGAATCGCTGCGGGGGGAGGTGCGCCCGGCGGGGGTGGCGGTGGTGCTGCTCTCCCCGGGGTTCGTGGACTCCGACATCCGCCGCACCAACAACCAGGGGCGGGTGAAGGCCGAGGCGCCGGACCCGGTGCCGACGTGGCTGCGCATGGGCACCGAGAAGGCCTGCCGGATCATGGTGCGGGCCATTGAACGGCGTCGGCCGGAGGTGGTGGTGACGGCCCACGGAAAGCTGGCGGTCTTCTGCACCCGGCACCTGCCGCGTCTCACCCGCCTGGTGGCTTCCCGCGCGTCAGGCCCACCCCGCCCCAGGTGGGACACCTAACCGCTCGAGCACCCGCTCGGCGATGGTGCGACCGATGGCGATGGAGGCGGTGGCCGCCGGGGAGGGGGCGTTGAGCACGTGCAGCTGCCGCTCCCCCTCCACCAGGTGAAAGTCGTCCAGGAGCTGGCCGTCTCGCCCCAGCGCCTGGGCCCGCACCCCGGCCCCGTAGCCGTGCAGGTCCCCCGCCTCGATCTCCGGCACCAGCTCCTGCAGGGCGGCCACGAAGGCGCCCTTGCTCCAGGAGCGCCACAGCTCCCCCACGCCGGTGCGGGCGTAGCGGCCGGCCAGGCGCCAGAACCCCGGGTAGGTCAGGGTCGTCAGGGTGTCCCGCAGGGAGAAGCTGGTGCGCCGGTACCCCTCGCGCTTGAGGGCCAGCACCGCGTTGGGGCCCGCCTCCACGGTGCCGTTGACGCGGCGGGTGAAGTGCACCCCCAGGAAGGGAAAGGCCGGGTCCGGCACGGGGTAGATCAGGTTGCGCACCAGATAGCGCCGCTCGGGCACCACCTCGTAGTACTCGCCGCGGAAGGGCACGATGCGCACGCCGGGGTCGAGGCCAGCCAGGCGGGCCAGACGGTCGCTGTTGAGGCCGGCGCACCCCACCAGGAAGTCGCCCCGAAACTCCCCCGCCGAGGTGCCCACCACCACCTCCCGGGGGGAGCGAAACACCCGGGTGACGCGCGCTCCGGTGACGATCTCGCCGCCGTGGCGCCGCAGCTGGTCGGCGAACGCCCGGGTGACGGCCCCGTAGTCCACGATGCCGGTCTCGGCCACGAACAGGCCTGCCACCCCGCGGGCGTGGGGTTCGAGCTCGGCGATCTCCCCCGCGCTCAGTCGCCGCAGGCCAGCGAGGCCGTTGGCCCGGCCCCGCTGCTCCAGCGCCTCCAGGCGAAGGATCTGCTCCTTCCGGGTGGCCACCACCACCTTGCCGCAGCGTTCGAAGGGCACGCCGTGGCGCTCGCAGAATTCGTACAGCGCCCGCCGGCCGGCGGTGCAGGTGCGCGCCTTCAGGGAACCCGGTCGATAGTACAACCCCGAGTGGATGACCCCCGAGTTGTGCCCCGTCTGATGGGCCGCCAGCTGCCCCTCGGCCTCCAAGAGCTGGACGCGCACCCGCGGCGCCAGGGCCATGGCCGTGGCCACCCCGACGATCCCGCCTCCTATCACCACGACGGTTGCGTGCTGCCCCACGACCACCTCCCGTGGAGCATAGCCTAGCGCGGGCGCGGACCGGGAGGTCGCTGGCTCGGCGTCAACTCGCCGCACGGCGCGCCGGTCAGGGCTCGTGGCGGGTTTGCTCCGGGTCAACCCCGACGAGATGTTCGACCACGACGATGGTGACGTCATCGGGCAGCGGGGCACCGCCCAGGTGCTCCTCCACCGCCGCCAGGCACGCCCCGAGAACACCCTCGCCGGTGCTGCCCGCCGCGCCCAGCAGGGTGGCACGGAGACCCTCGTAGCCGAACGGCTCGCCCCCCGGCGGGCGGGCCTCCACCAGACCATCGGAGTAGAGCACCAGGAGGTCCCCGGGAGCAAAGGACACGGTGGCGGAGGCCGGGGGGTCGTACCACGAAAAGCCCAGAGGAAGCGAGGCCGCCTCCACTTCCCTGACCTCCCCTCCGGCGAGCACGAACGGCGGCGGGTGGCCGGCGTTGGTCAGGCGGACTTGCCGCGCGCCGGTGTCGATTTCCGCCACCGCCACGGTGACCATGCGCCGGGCGGCTCCCCCGGCCCGCAGGAAGCGGTTGAGTCGGTCGAGCAGGTCGGTACCCCGTCGACCCTCGCCCACCAGGGCTGCCAGCGCCGCCTTCACCATGGCCATGTGCAGGCCGGTGGGAAGCCCGTGCCCGGCCACATCGCCCACCGCCACCAGCAGAGAGCCGCCGGGAAGGCGAATGACGTCGAAGAAGTCCCCGCCGATCTCTGCCGCCGGCCGGAAGTGCGCCGCCACCGCCAGGGTGCCAACTCGCAGCGAGGTGTGAGGCAGCAGACTCTCCTGGATCTCCCGGGCGAGCGCCAGCTCCTGGGCCAGCCGTTCCTTTTCCCGCACGTCGGCCAGCATCCCTTCCACCGAGTCGGCCATGCGATTGAAGGCGACCGCCAGATCCCCTAGCTGGTCCCGCTGTTTGACCGGAATGCGGTAGGCCAGGTTTCCCTGCCCTACCTCCCGGGCACCCCGCGTCAGGCGCGCGGTGGAGCGCGCGATGGTGACGATCATCCAGGCCGCCAGGGCGACGGCCAGGCAGTACAGCGCCAGCAGCACCCCGCCGGTGAGCTTCAAGGTGGTCATGACATCCTCGGCCAGTTTGTAGGAGCCGCTGGCGAAGAGATCCTGGAAGGCCCCGCGGGGTGACACCCGCAGCAGGGCCACGATCCGCTTCCCCTCACCCTCCTCACGCCACCCCCGCGCCTCGGGAAGGATGGAAAACCAGACCACCCAGCGGCCCGCCCAGAGGCCGCCCCCCTCACCGATGCGGGTGTCCAGCCACTCCCTGTCACTGACCTCGAGGGGCTCCCCCCCGCCTTCGACCTCGCCCCGCTCCGTCCGCCTCGTACCGCCGATGGACACCTCCAGGTTCGTCACCGGCGCTCCTCGAGGTTCGGAGCCCGTCGGCCGCGCCTCCTCCTTCCCCTTGCCGCCCACGTTCACCTGAAGGTTGAACCCCCCTGCGGACTCCTTGCCGGTATTCACGAGGCGGGCTTCGAACCACTGCTCGCGGACCAGCGAGCGGACGGCGGCAGCGTCGAAGGGGAAAAACACCGCCACCGCTCGACGCCCCTGCCTCACCGCCGCAGCGGCCACCGCATGGCCGCCATCCACCACGGCGGCTCCCGCCCACGGATCCTCCTCCGCCCACACCGGCACGTCCAGGGCCTGGCGCTGGGAGTTGGTGGCCAGCCGCTCCCCATCCCGCACCACCCACTCCAGCGTCAACCCCCGCTCGGCGGCCTGCCGGGCTCCCTCCTCCAGCACCGCCTGCACCTGCCTGAATTCGGCGTTGCAGGCGGAGTGGGCAAGCTGGACCAGCCGCTCGTACTCCCCCGCCAGGGTGGAGCGCAGGCGGGCCGCGGCGTACTGGCCGGTCAGCATGTAGCCCAGCAGAAAGGCCAACGTCGCCATGAGCAGGAACGGGGTGATGCCGATGACCAGGTAGGAGAGGAAGAGGCGAACACCGATCCGGTAGGTCAGGCGCCGCCATATCCTGCGCGCCAGGGCCAGGCCAGTCAGCACCAGCCACAGGGTGAAGAGGGGCCGGGCGGGCCCCGGGGCAGCGGCGGGGAGCAGTGCCCCCCACGCCACCAGGAGCGCCAGCACGATGCCGCCTCCAAACCAGAGGCGGCGCCATCGGGGCAGTCCTCGCCACCGCCGGACAGCCGTCCGCCACATCTGACCCGGGGTCGCAGGACTGCTGGCCATCATCACTTCTACGCCCGCAGGCGGTGGCGGGTTCGCTCAGACGCTGCGGAAGACGTGCACCACCGATGCCTGGGCGGTGGGAGTGAGGACCAGCTCCCGCACCGTGGCGTGGGCCGGGCGGGTGGCACAAAACAGCACCGCCTCCGCCACGTCGTCGCCGCTCAGGGGGGTGAGCCCCTCGTAGACGCGGCGGGCGCGTTCCTCGTCGCCGTGGAAGCGCACCTGAGAGAACTCCGTCTCCACGAGCCCCGGGTCCACCGTGGACACCCGCACCCCGCTGCCCAGGAGGTCGATGCTCATCGCCCGGGTCAGGGCCGTCACGGCGAACTTGCTGGCGCAGTAGACGTTCCCCCCGGGATACACCTCCCGGCCGGCGATCGACCCGATGTTGATGACGTGCCCCCGGCGACGGGCCACCATTCCCGCCAGCACCACCCGAGTCACCCACAGCAACCCCTTGAGGTTGGTGTCGATCATCTCCTCCCAGTCGGTGGGGTCACCGGTGTGAATGGGGCCGAGCCCGCGCGCCAGCCCCGCGTTGTTGATGAGGATATCGATCTCCTGCCAGGGAGCGGGCAGGCCGCTGAGGGTAGCCTCCACGTCCTCCCTCCGACGCACGTCGAGGCCGCAGGTCAGCACGTCGGCCTGATGCTTTTCCCGCAGTTCGTTGGCCAGCTCTCGCAACCGCTGCTCCCGGCGGGCGACCAGCAGCAGCCGCGCCCCCTCGCCCGCGAAGAGACGAGCGCAGGCCGCCCCGATGCCGGCCGACGCCCCGGTGATCAGAACCAGCTTGCCGGATACACGTTCCATCGCCGTCTCCCGTCACTCCTCGGCCGGTGCTGCTCCCTCCCCGGGGGTCACCTCGGGGCGCTCCTTCCCTCGCGAGGTACGCCGCCGCCGGCGCCGCCGGGAGGAGCTCTTCGCCGCCTCCTCTGCGGTGGTGCCGCCCTCGCCCGGCGTGTCGTCCGTCGCTGGCGGGGCTGCCTCCGCCGGGGGCTCTCCCGGTTCCGCACCGGCAGGGGGTTCTCCTGCAGCGCTTGCCTCGCTGACCGGGCGGCGCCGCCGCCGACCGCCTCGCCGTCGTTTTCGCGGTCGTCTCTCCCCCTGCGCTTCCGCCGCCTCTCCCTCCTCGGCGCCAGAGGCGGTGGCCGGCCCACCAGCCTCGCCCGCTGTAGCCCCCGCCTCCGGCTCGCCCGGACCCTCCACCTCGGCGCCAGCCCCCTCCCCCGACGCCTTGCGCCGGCGCCTTCCCCCGCGCTTGCGCCGGCGCGACTTCTTCTCGGCGCCCGTCTCGCCCTCCTGCTCGGCGTCCTCGTCTTCCTCCTCGGCGTCCGAGGCCTCTCCCAGCTGCCCCTTGCCCCTGGTCAGATCACCGACTCGCACCGCCGCCACGGCTGCCGGGGCGCTCGCCTCCTGGGCGGAGCGCTCCACCCAGGTCACCTCCTCTTCGCTACGGTGCAGATTGGTGGCGGCGATGATCTCGATGCGTAAATCGAACTCCCGCTCCAGAGCCGCCAGCTCCTGGCGGTGGTGGTTCTGGAAGGCGTCCGCCAGTTCGGGGTGAAGGCGGATGCACACCCCCTTGATGCCCCCCATGGCCGCCCGCTCCTCGATGCGTCGCAGCAACGACAGGCTCACCGTCTCGGGGCTGGCGATCCTGCCCAGGCCACCACAGGTGGGACAGGGGCGATGGGTGCGCTGCACCAGCGGCGTCTTCAGCCGCTGGCGATTGATCTCCAGCAGGCCGTTGGGGCTGATGCGGCCCACCGTGACCCGGGCACGATCGGCCTTCAGGGCGTCCTTGAGCGCCTTCTCCACCGCCAGGTCATGGCGGCGGGAGCGCATGTCGATGAAGTCCACCACGATCAGCCCGCCGATGTCACGCAGTCGCAGCTGCCGCGCCACCTCCCGCGCCGCCTCCAGGTTGGTAGCGTGGGCGGTTTCCTCCTGGTTGGCTCCGCGCATGGCCTTGCCGGAGTTGACGTCGATGGCGGTGAGAGCCTCGGTACTTTCGATGACGATGGACCCCCCCGATGGCAGCCCCAGCCGGCGCTGGAAGATGGCCTCGATCTGCGACTCCAGCTTGAACCTGGAGAACAGCGGCAGGCGCTCCTGGTAGTGGATGACGCGGGTGCGCGAGCGCGGCATGAAGGCGCGCATCGCCCCCCGCACGGCGTCGTAGGCGACCGGGTCATCCACCAGCACCTCATCGATGGAGGCCTCCAGCAGATCGCGCACTGCCTGTACGATGAGGTCCTGATCGCTGTACAACAGGCGCGGCCCCTTGCCCAGCTTGCTCTCGCTCTGGATCCTTCGCCACAGGCGCAGCAGGGCGGCCAGGTCGCGGTTGAGGGCCGCCTTGGTCTGGCCGATCGCCGCGGTGCGCACGATGAACCCGAACCCTTCCGGGATGTCGAGCTTGGCCGCGAGGTCGCGGAATTCGCGCCGGGCGGTCTCGTCCTCCACCTTGCGGGAGATTCCCCGCACATCATCGTAGGGCATCAGCACCACGTACCGCCCCGCCAGGCTCAGGTTGGTGGTGACCGCCGCTCCCTTGGTGCCGCTGGGGTCCTTGACCACCTGCACCAGCAGCGGCTTGCCCTTTTCCAGCAGCTTGTCGATGCGGGCGTAGCGCGTCCCCTCCGGGGGCGTCTTGTGGTAGGCCTGGGGCACCAGGTCGTGGCGGGGCAGCAAAGCGTGCTTGTCCCCGCCGTAGTCGACGAAGGCGGCGTCGAGACTGGGTTGTACCGACGCCACCACGGCGCGGTAGATGTTGCCCCGCACCAGGCCCGATTCGGCCACGGCCACCTGGTACTCGTCGAGGATGTCGTCGGTGATGATGGCGATGCGCAACTCCTCGCGGCGTTGCGCGTTGATCAGCATGCGTCGTGTCAAGCGGGCTCCTCGCGTAGGCGGGCTGAGTGCGCCCTCGCCACGCCCGCCGAGCTTACCACGGCCGGTGAGACAGATACGCGTTAGCGGGAGAGCAGGAAGGCCGCCAGGGCGCGGCGCCGCTCCTCCGGCAATGTCGCCAGAGGGGGCATCTGCGTGCTGTAGCGGCGGCTCAGGCGCTCGAGGCGCGCCTGCTGCTGCCGGTGGGAGGCGGGGTCCGCCAGGTACGCCGTCAACTCCTCCAGTTTCCAGTGCCGAGACACCTTGCGCAGGTCGGGGCCCATCACGGTGCCCCCCTGGTGACGCCCGTGACAGGCGTGACACCCCTCGGCCACGTACGCCTCCCGGCCCTGAGCGACCAGCTGGGGATCAAGGGCAGGGCCGCACCCCGCCAGGCCGAGGAGGACAGCGACCGCCAGCAGGCGGAACGACATCACCCCGCCCCCATCGCCTGCAAGCGGGCGGCCGCCGCCTTGCCCACCTCACCCTGGGGGTCGCGGGCCAGTGCCTCACGGTAGGCGGCGGCGGCGGCCTCCCGGCGACCCAGCGTTTCGTTGGCCCGCCCACGCAGGTAGGAAACCTGCGCCACCCCTGGCAAGATCCGCTCCGCCGCCTCCAGCTGCTCCAGGCTGGCGCGGGCGTCCTCGGCGACCCACAGCGAGCCGGCGACCAGGCGGGTGAGGAACACCCCGGGGGCCCGGCGGGCTCCCTCCATCGCCTCGCCGCGCGCCACCTGTGGCCGCTCGATCTGCTGCAGTGCCACCGCGTGGAGGGTGCGAATCACCCCCTCCTCCGGCGCCTGCTGGGCGGCACGCCCCAGGAGCTCGGCGCCCTCCCGCTTCTTGCCCTGGGTCAGGAGCACCCTCCCCTCGTGGGCGAGATCCCAGGCCAGGCGCACCGCCCGCAGCGGCTGAACCGCCCGGAGGTAGGGCTCCACCCGCTTCTCGCGCCCCCGCACGTCGGCCGGCAGCGCCTCTGCCGCCGCCTCGGCGGTGGCCAGCCGTTCGCTGGACATGGGGTGCGAGGCGAACAGCCGCGCCAGCAGCCCCGGCTGGCTCTTCTGCAACTCAAGGAGGACGCGGTGCGTCTCCACCAGCCCCAGCGGCGAGTAGCCGGCTGCCACCGAGTACTCCAGCCCGAGTCGGTCGCTCTGGCGCTCCTGTTCCCGGGAGTAGTGGGCCAGGGCCAGCTGTGCCCCCACCACCGCGCCCAGGGTGATCAGCTCTCGCCCCTGCACGTCCCTGGCCTCCATCACCGCGGCGCCGCCCAGCAGCAGAGCGGTGGCCAGGACCTGGCGGTTGTAGGCGGCCACGGCGTGGCGGGCGGTGACGTGTCCCACCTCGTGCCCCAGCACCGCGGCGAGCCCGTCCTCGGACTCCAGGCGTGCCAGCAACCCTCTGGTGATGCAGATCTTGCCCCCCGGCAGGGCAAATGCGTTGACGGCCGGCTCGTTCACCGCCACGAAGGCGTAGGGAAGGGTGGGCCGGTGGCCGACCCGCGCCACCGCCTCTCCGGTGCGCGCCACCAGCCCCTGCAGCTCCTCGTCGGCGATGGCGCCCAGCGAGTCCTGGATGTACGCCGGATAGAGTTGCGCGCCCAGCGCGATCTCCTGGGACTCCCCCAGCAGGTCGAGCTGGGACTTGCCGGTCACCGGGTTGGTGGAACAGGCGACAGTTGCCAACCCAGCGACGATGGCCAGAAGGGTGGCGGTGGCTCGCATGGCTCCTCCCCTCTTCAGGTCTTGCGGTGCCACACCGTGCCGTGAGGGGTGTCCTCGAGGACGATCCCCCGCTGCCCCAGCTCGGCGCGGATGGCGTCGGCCCGGGCGAAGTCCCGGGCGGCGCGGGCGGCCTCCCGCTCCCGCACCAGCGCCTCCACCTCCGCGTCCCCTTCCGCCGGCACCGCATCGCCGGGAAGAATCCCCAGCACCTGCTGGACGCGACCCAGGGCGGCGTCCAGCCGTCCCCGCGCCCGGCCCGAAATGCCGCCGCCGTCCAGCGCCTGATTGACGCGGGTGAGCAGGGTGTGGAGCGCGGCCAGCGCCCGCGCCGTGTTGAGGTCGTCGGCCATGGCGGCGTCGAAGTCGTCGCGCATGGCGTCCACGAAACCGGGGTCGAGGTCGCCGTCTCCCCCGGCCGGGGGGGAGGTGGCGAGGCGGCGAAGGGTGTTGCCGATGCGCTCCACGGCGCTGTGCGCCCCTTTCAGCCCCTCGAAGGTGAAGTTGAGCTTCTGCCGATAGGGCACCGACAGCAGCAGGTAGCGGATCGCCAGGGAGGAGTGGCCGCGCTCGAGGAGGTCGCGGAGGGTGTAGAAGTTGCCCAGCGACTTGGCCATCTTCTGCCCCTCCACCACCAGGTGCTCGGCGTGCAGCCAGTAGCGCACGAAGGGCACCACCCCGGTGGCCCCCTCGCTCTGGGCGATCTCGTTTTCGTGGTGGGGGAAGATGTTGTCCACCCCGCCGGCGTGGATGTCGAAGCTCTCCCCCAGATAGTGCATGGACATGGCCGAACACTCCAGGTGCCACCCCGGCCGCCCCCGCCCCAGCTCCGTGTCCCAGCAGGGCTCGCCAGGCCTGGCCGCCTTCCACAGGACGAAATCCCGGGCGTCCTCCTTCTCGTACTCGTCGGCGTCCACCCGGGCACCCACCAGGACCTCCGACGGGCGGATCCCCGACAGCTGGCCGTACCTCGGGAAGGTGGCGATGCGGTAATAGGTGGACCCGTCCAGGGTGTAGGTGTGCCCCCGCTCTTCGAGTCGCTTGACAATGGCCACCATCTGGGGGATGAAGTCGGTGGCGCGGGGGTAGTGTTCGGCCGGCTCGATGCCCAGGGTGGCGATGTCCTCGAAGAATGCCCGGGCGTAGCGGTCGGTGAACTCCCGCAGGCTCACCCCCTCCGCCGCCGCACCCCGGATCGTCTTGTCGTCGATGTCGGTGAGGTTCTGCACCTGGGTGACCGCGTAGCCGAAGGCCTTGAGGGTTCGACGCAGCACGTCCTCGCAGACGAAGGTGCGCAAGTTACCGATGTGCACGAAGTTGTACACCGTTGGCCCGCACGTGTAAAGCCCCGCCTTCCCCGCCTCGAGGGGGTGAAACTCCTCCAGGCGGCGCGACAGGGTGTTGAAGAAATGGATCGCTTTTGCCATGCGCGCTCCTGCCTCCTACGGCCCACCTGGCCCTGCCTCGGCGGCCGCCGCGCTCCCCGCCCCCAGCAGGCGCGCGGCCAGCTCGCCGTTGCGCTCCCCGGCCAGGGGGTACTCGACGCCCAGCTCGGCGTCCTCCCGCTTCTCGACTCGCCGCCACAGCTCCGCCTCGGGAGCGATGATCATCACTTCTGTTTGTGTCATCGCGCTCACCCAGCCGGCCACCGCCCGGGCCGCCAGCGCCTCGTCGCGCCGCTGCACCTGCTCCCACAGGGACGACGACACCCACTCCCGTGCCACGGGCGGCATGGGAAAGCCGCACACGATGTCCCAGGCGGCGCACAGGCCCGCCACCTCCGGTGGCGTCCCGGCCAGCAAGCCCACGCCTCCCCAGTGCCGTCGCCCGGTCTCCCCCTGGTGGGGACCCCACCCTCCCGGGAAGGTGCACGCCCCGGTTAGAGCCTCGAGGGCGGGAATCGCGTCGAGGTGGGTGAGCTCCTCCCAGATCACCCGGCCGCTCGCCACCTCCTGGAGGAGGACAAAGGCGCGGGCGCCACGCTGCCGCAGGCGCATCGGCACGGCGGCAGCCTCTGGGGCCAGGTGCTCGGCCAGCGCCGCCGGATCCAGCCAGCCGGGAAGCCGCCAGGGATCCAGCATCGCCAGGGCGCCCTGCAGCCCCTCGAGCCGCCGGGCGACCTCCTCCGCCAGGGGGGCCAGCAGGGGGCACCCGTGCTCCCCCTGGCGCTGCCAGCGGCGCGCCGCCTCGGACGCCTCCCCCAGCGCCGCCAGCACCGCCACCTGCGCCCCCAGGCCCGCACCCACCGCCACGTCCCAGGTGCGGCCCCGTCGCGCCAGCTCGGCCACCGCCCCGGCGGCGAAGGCCGCCTGCAGGCCGTCGGCCAGCACGGCGAGGCCTCGACCGCCCCTCACCGCCCCTCCCCCTCCCCGTCCAGCCGCAGCAGCTCCAGCTCGGTGGCAGCGGCACCCAGGGCGATCCCCAGGGGGGCCGCATACCCCGGCTGCATCCAGGCGAAGGCCACCTCGTCCGCCAGGGAGAGCACCCCGTCCCCGTCGTCGCGCAGCAGGACGAAGTACGCCCGGCCGCGGCGCAGGGCGTCCCCGGCGACCACCTCCCGGCCCCAGGCGAGGGGCTCACCGCCGGGGGGCACGAAGCGGTTGCCGCGGGCCAAGAGGCGCCGGGGCGCCCGCCAGGGGTACCCCAGAGGGTCGCCGGTGGCGATTCCGGCGGCGAAGCTCTCCGGGGTGACGATGAGGCGCCCGGCCACCAGCTGGGCAGGGGTGAGCGGCAGCGGCCACCCCGGGCCCCCGTCGGGCCACACCCCCTCGGCAAAGGTGAAGCAGGAGAGGCGAAAGAAGGGCGCGGCGCGCCGCCCATCGAGCCCGGGTAATTCGACGTCCCGGACCACCGCTGGCACACCGCCGGTCACCACGTCCTCCGCCCCCGCCGAGCTCACCCACTGGGTGGGCACCAGATCGTGCTCGTCGGCGTAGGCCGCCACCCGCACCTTGAGCCGATACACTCCGCCGGGGATGGTCGTCCCGGGGAGTCGCCGGGCCAGGAAGGCATCGGAGTAGGCCCGCCACTCCACCTCGGCCTGCAGCTCCCGCCCCAGGTCGGGGGCCAGGAACTCCTTGTATTGCAGGCGGTGGGCATCCTCGGGGCGGACCTCCGCCCAGCCGGGGAACTCGGGCTCGATGGTCAGCCACAGACCGCGCAGGATCCCTCCCGAGGCGGGCCAGGCGGACAGCGGCTCCACGGCGACGGGTTGCCCCTCCAGCCGCACCCGCGGGTGAGCGCACAGGTGGCGAAGGGGGCCCCCATCGCCCCGCCGGAAGGTGACGAGGGCGTAGGCGGTAAGCCGGGTGTCGGCCGACAGGGGTCCCGGCCGCTCGCTGGCCTCGCCACCGTTGCCGACCGCGTACACCACCTGCACGCCCACGAGATGGGGTGCGCGCGCCTGGCGCATCGCCCACCAGCCGGCCACCGCCCCCACGGCCGCTGCCAGGACGACGAAAACCGCGATGGTGCGACGGGTTTCCAGATCCACGGCGGCATTGTAGTGCGCCCGTCCCGGCCATCCGCTCGGCTACCGGCGGTGGAACGATAAAATACGCGCGATCGGGGAGGGTTGTGATGCCGATCTTTGAGTATCTCTGTCCTCGCTGTAATCGTATTTTCAGCTTCCTGTCGCTGTCGCTCCAGCCAGCCCGCGAGCCGGTGTGCCCGCGCTGCTCGGGTACCGGCTTGACTCGCGTCCCGTCAACCTTTGCCGTCTCCCGCAGGCGCGAGGCCCCCCCTGCCAGGGGCGAGCAGCAGGGTGGCGGCGACCGGGATGATGCCGCCATGGCGCGCCTCGAGCAGGAGGTGATGCAGATGGCCTCGCAGCTCGATGAGAAGGATGCCGAGGACCCGCGGGTGATGGCTCGCATGATGCGGCGCCTGGCGGAGGCCTCCGGCGAGAAGGTCACCCCCTCCATGGAGGAGATGTTTCGCCGCATGGAGGCGGGGGAGGATCCCGAAAAGCTGGAGGAGGAGCTGGGCCCCCAGCTCGACGAGGAGCTCGGCGATGAGGACGGCGAAGGGGAGGGGGCGAGTGCCCCGACCCGCGACGAAGGTCTCTACGACCTGTAGAACTCGCCGGGGTAACCACCCCTACCGCTGCAGCGGGATCGTGGTGGGATCCCCCGTGGTGTTGTCCACCACCGAGCCGTAAAACCACACCGGCGCGTCGCCGGAGAGGTGTTCGACGACGGCATAGGCCAGGGCACGGTCGCCGGCGCCGGTGTACCGCGCCGCGAACAGGTCGTCCCACTGCCAGTAGCGGCCGCCGGGAACGTCGGCAAACACCTTCACGCCAATCGGGGCGCCGGTGGCGTCGCGCAGACTCACCGCCACCCGCACGTCGGTGACGCCCAGGTTCATGACCCCCAGGTTGGAACGAAACGCCGTGGTTTTCTTCAGATGAGGCACCACACCGCTCTCCCCGGGAAACAGGGCGTCCCACCCGGATACCGCCGGGTAATACTGCCCGAAGGTGCCCACCGCAGTCTGGTTGTAGGTACGCGATCCCAGGACCAGCGGCCCGTTGGCGGAAACCCGAAGGCTTCCCTTGAGCGAGCTGGCCGGGCCTACCCCGAACAGGCTGACCAGGATGTCCACCCACTCCATGGTGGCACCGGCAGGAAGGCGAACGATGCGCTCCAGGGGTGTTCCGCCGCCGGCGTAGGGCAGGAATCTGACAGTGAGATCGGCCGCCACTGAGGACGGGTTCACCACGGCCACGTTGGTGCGCCACTGGGTGCCGCCTGCCCCCGGGGCGTGCGCCACCGAGGCGACGAAAAAGGCGTCCACCGCGGTACCGGCAAGGCCCGGGACGGTGGTGGGGTCGCCGGTGGCGTTGTCGACAACCGAACCGTAACTCCATACTCGAGCGCCGGGGGTCAAGGCCTTGACCACGGCGTAGGCGCTGTTCATGTCGCCCGTCGAGGCGTAGCGGGGACCCATGACATCGTCCCACTGCCAGTAGCGGCCGGCGGGAACGTCCCGCTGCACCGTCGCGCCCACCTGCCGGCCGACGGGATCGAAGATCCGCACCTCCACCGACGCGGTGTCCTCGCCCACGTTGAGGACCCCGACGTTGGAGCGAAAGGCGGCGTTTTTCTTCAGCTGGGGGATGAACACCGCGGTGCCGGAACCGTAGCCGCCACCCGCCGCCACCGCCGGGTAGAACTGACCAAACGTGCCCTGGGCCGTCTGATTGTACGTGCGCGCGGTGATGTTCAGGGGTGCCGACGAGACGATGTCCACGCTCCCCTTGATGGCGGCGGCAGCCGAGAAGCCGAACAGCGAGACCAGCACGTCCTCCCACTCGACCGTGCCGTGCACGGGGATGGTGACGCGACGCACGACGGTCTCCCCCCCGCCCGCGTAGGGGAGGAAGGTCAGCGAAACTTCCAAGGGCACCGTGTTGCGGTTGACCACCGCCAGGTTGGTGCGCCATTGCGTGGAACCCGCCCCCGGCGCGTGGGCCACGGCGGCGACGAAGGAACGAAACACCGTAGGAGGAGCTGCGATGAGGATGGTTCCGGTGGAGGTGCAGCTCACCCCATCGGCTGTCGCGGTTAGGTTCCACTGGTAGGTCCCTGCCGCTGCAAAGACGTGGTCCACCTGGGCTCCGGTGACCGGCGCACTGCCGTCGTCGAAGGTCCAGGTATGCAGGGGGGAGGTGACGCACCCGGAGGTCTGGACATGGGCTTTGAAAGTGACCGCCGCCCCGGCCGTGCCCGAGGTAGGCACCACTGCTCCACAGGTCAGAACGCAGGCTGGCCCTCCGGCCAGCGCAAACACTCCCGATCCTTCCGTGCCAGCGAACACCCTTCCCTGGGCATCCACCACCAGTGAGGCGATGCGCAGGTTGAGCAGTCCATCGTTGATGGCGTTCCAGCTGGCGCCGCCATCGGGCGAGCGATAGACGCCAGCGTTGACGGTGCCGGCGTACACGGCGTCGGCATCGGCGGCCAGAGCCATCACCAGCGAGGACCCCAGGCCGCCGCCGAGGCGTTGCCAGCTCACGCCGCCGTCTTCACTTCGGTACACCCCGCCCATGGCAACGCTGGCAAACCATCGACCCTGATACGCGGCCAGCGCCAGAATGCGGTTGGGGGGTAATCCACCTCCCACCAGCGTCCAGCTCGCCCCACCATCGGTGCTCCGTTGCAGTCCCTCGTCCGTTCCCGCCAGCCAGCCGCCAGGAGAGGGGAGCAGCGCGTTGACGTTGGTGGCGGCCAGGCCGGCCGCGGTCCACGATCCGGGGCCATTGACCGGGCGTCGAAACACTCCGGCGGATCGAGTGCCTGCCCAGATTTCGCTGCCGTCGCTCGCCAGGCATGCCACCTCGAGGTCGGGCAGGCCCTCGTTGAATGGTGCGCACACCGGTCCGTTGGCGCCGTTCCAGGTGCAGCGAAAGATCCCCAACCCGGCGGTGCCCACCAGCAGGGGATCGTCACCGGCCAGAGCCGTCACTTCGGCATCCCCCAGCGGCGGAGCGGCGCCCGCGAGGCCGCCGGGCGCGCTCCAGAAGAGTCCCGCGGTGGTTCCGGCCACCAGCGATGGTGTTCCGCCGATCACGGGAGCAGACACACTCCTGACGATGAAGTTGGGGATGCCGGCGGACTCTCTAACCCAAGCGGCCGTGCCGCTGCGCCGGTACACCCCTCCCGGGGCGGCGCCAGCCAGCCAGGCAGCGTCGCTCGTCCGCCGCGCCAGCGACAGCACCCGGCGATCAGGAAGTCCGGAGTCGAAGGGGAGCCAGGAAGCACCCCAATCGAGGCTGCGCACCACCCCCAGCCCTGAGGTGGCGGCCAAGACGAGACCCGGGGCGTCGGAAGCGGTCGCTATGGCGTTGAAGGTGCCGGCTTCCGGGCTGGCATAGGAGATCGACCAGGTGGCCCCGAAGTCCGAGCTCGACCACAGCGCGCCGACCAGCCCGGCGTACACGGTGCCTGCCCGGGAGGAATCGAGGACTATGACCTTCGCACCGCTCCCCTGCTCGCCAACCACCTCCGTACCGACCCGCAGCCAGGAATCACCCCCGTCGTTGCTGCGAAAGATGCCCCCCTCGCTGGCCAGGAAGAGGCGCTGCGGCGCCTCCGCCGCCACCGCCAAGTCGTTGATGAAGAGGTTCAAGTTGAGGGAGGTGAGACCGTTGTTGCGGGCAGCCCAGGTAGCGCCTCCATCAACACTCTTGAACACCCCGCCGCCCGCAGTTCCGGCATACACCACCAGCGGATTGACCGGGTCGACCCGGACCACCCGTACGTCGGTCGCCGGCAGCGGAAGCAGAACCCAGGACTCCCCGTTGTTGCTGCTCGCGTAAAGGCCGCTGGCGGTGGCTGCGAAGATTCGCGGTGAGCCAGGCCCGGCCAGCTGGACGTGATGAACGCGGTGATGGACAACTCCGCCGCCGACCGGCTCCCACGCTCCCCCAGGAACCCGCCGAAAGACTCCCGCCCCCCAGGTCGCCGCGTACTCGTACCACGAGGCGCCGTCCGCCGCCACGCTGCGGACCTCCCCGCCCCACGGCCCCAACGACTGCCAGGTGTTGGCGTTCGCGCTCCCACCGAGCAACACCATCAGCAACACCGTCAGGATGATTCGCGCCTCCTGTCCCACGCCACGCCGCATTCGTCCACCCCCACTTCGACGGCCGGGGCCGCAAGGCCCCCCGCCGCCGGCCGGATTCTACGCCAGCAGGCTGCATGGTAGACTGCCGGCTCGGTTGGGGAGGCCCGCCACCGATGAGTCCCCGCAACGAAGAGTGGAACGGTCAGCTGAGCCTGTTCGAGGATGACTCGTGCCGGCAACCGCCGAACGGACGGAACATTCTCGTCTTCGATCTCGAAACCCAGCGCTCCTTCGACGAGGTGGGCGGGCGGGACAACATGCACCTGCTGGGGATGTCTCTGGCGGTGGTGTACTCCTTCGCCGACGACACCTTTCGTACCTACCTGGAAGCCGACGTCGACGCGCTCGCCAACCACCTCACCGCCGCCGAGCTGGTGGTCGGTTTCAACATTCTCGGCTTCGACTATCAGGTTCTCAAAGGGTACACCGACGCTCCCCTGGCCTCCGTCCCCACCCTGGATCTCATGGTCGATCTGCAGGGCAAGCTGGGCTTCCGCCCCAAGCTGGACTCGGTGGTCCAGGCCTCCCTGGAGGCGGGCAAGTCCGCCGATGGGCTGCAGGCGCTCACCTGGTACCGCGAGGGGCGGCTGGACCTCATCGAGCAGTACTGTCGCGAAGATGTGCGGCTCACCCGCGACCTCTACCTGTACGGACGGCGCAACCGCTACGTCCTGGTGTCGCGCTACGGGAAGACCCCGCACAAGGTCCCGGTTGACTGGTAGGCGAGATGGGCTGGCGCTCTGCCAGTGACCACCGGCGTGGCATGACCAGGGAGCGAGGAGGGTGATGGTGCGAAAGAGTTTGGTGTTCCTGCTTCTGGGCGTTCTGCTGGCGGCCCCAGGGTTCGCCGGGGAGCCCGTGTTCTCCCTCTCGGCCGTCTGGGAGCAGGGTCCGCCGCCCCCCGGGGGGAGCGCGGTCCTGCGCGTCGCGCTCCACATCGAGGAGGGGTGGCACGTCAACTCCCACGCCCCCACGGATCCCTACCTTATCCCCACCACGCTGAAGCTCGAGCTCCCCCCGGGCTGGAGTGCCGATTCTCCCCGGTTCCCACCCCACGCCATGGCCACCTTCGCCTTCAGCGATCAACCGCTGGCCGTCTACGAGGGCGAGGTGATCATCCCGGTGGTGGTCCGGCGAGCCGCCAGGGCGACAGTGGCCGCCATCTCAGTGACAGTCAGGGCACAGGCCTGCAACGACAGCATGTGCCTGGCCCCGGCCGAGGCCACTGCCGTGGTCGCTGCCCAGGGTCCGACCGACGCCAACCCGGGGACCGTCCCGGCCGGCGAAGCCTCTCCGCTCCAGCAGTTCCAGGGTGGCCCGGGGGCAACGCCCGCGTCGCGCTTTTCCGGTGCGGGGCTCGCCCTGCAGCTGGTGCTGGTCTTTCTCGCCGGCCTCGCCCTCAACCTGACCCCCTGCGTGTATCCCCTGATCCCCGTCACCGTGGGGTTCTTCGTGGCCCAGCGAACCACCTCGCGCGCCCACGCCTGGCTGCTGGCCGCCCTTTACGTGGTGGGGATGAGCGTCACCTACTCGGCGCTGGGGGTGGTGGCGGCCTTGACCGGCGGGCTCTTCGGTGCCGCCTTGCAGTCGCCCTGGGTGGTGGGGGTCATCGCGGCGGTGCTGCTGGCGCTGGCCGCCTCGATGTTCGGTGCCTGGGAGCTGCGGGTGCCCGCCTGGGCCGGGGCGCTGTCGGGGGGACGCAGCGGCGCCGGCGGCGCCCTGGTGATGGGGCTGGTGGTGGGTCTGGTGGCTGCCCCCTGTATCGGTCCCTTCGTGCTCGGGCTGCTCACGTACGTGGGGCAGCAGGGCAGCGTCACCCTCGGTTTCCTGCTCTTCTTCACCCTGGCCATGGGCCTGGGGTTGCCCTATCTTTTCCTGGCCGTCTTCACCGGCGCCCTCGACCGCATCCCCAACTCCGGCACCTGGATGCTGGGCGTTCGCCAGGTCTTCGGGGTGTTACTGGTGGCGCTGGCGGGATACTTCGTGGTGCCGCTGCTGCCAGCTCCGCGCGGCGACCAGCTGATGGCCGTGACCCTCATCCTGGGAGGTGCCTATCTGCTGCTGGTCGCTCGTCCCGGGCACGAACATCCGTGGATCGACCGTGTGCTGAGGGCCGCCTCGGCGGGGGTGTTGGTGGCGGGAGTGCTGATGTTTCCGGCCCGTACCACCGAGGCGCCGGGAAAGCTCGCCTGGCAGGCCTACGACGCCCGGCAGGTCGAGGCGGCGATCGCGGCGGGATCACCGGTGATCCTGGACTTCTTCGCCACCTGGTGCGCGCCGTGCAAGGAGCTCGATAAACGCACGTTTTCCCACCCGGAGGTGGCCGAGCGGCTGACCCGTTTCGCCCGCTTCAAGATCGACCTGACCACCTCCGACCCCGCCACCGAGGCGATTCGCACCCGCTTTGCGGTTGCCGGCGTGCCCACCATCGCCTTTTTCGTCGGTGGGCAGGAGGTGTTCGAGGAGCGACTCACCGGCTTCGAACCACCGGAGAGGTTCCTGCGACGCCTCGACCGACTGGGTCTTCCCGCTGGGAGCGGGCCGCCAGAATCCGAGCGCTAGGTTGTCGGGGGATTGAACTCCCAGGTGGCGGGGTCGTCGTCGAAGGGCGGCAGCTGGGGTTGGCGGCCCCGGGCGGCGTTGACCCGCCAGGCCCACAGGGTGGCCCACTTCACGTAGGTGGCGTAGGACTGCACCATGCAGAACACCAGGCCGTGCATGCCGTCGAGGAACCCAAGCTGCAGGAAGAACATCCGGAAGAAGCGCCAGGTCGGTCGGAAAAACACCTGCAGGCACCCCGACCGCCGGCCATCGCGCCAGGCCTGGGCCGCCCCCAGGTAGCCGTAGCCGGCGACCCGTTTCACATACTCATCGAAAGTGTCGATCATGTGGTGCAACATGGGGTTGCGCAGCACCGGTGCGGGCCCGACGGTGCGCATTCGCTCGTGCACCCGCAAGTTGGCGTAGCGCGCCCACCCCTTGCGCACCAGGCGCACCACCCGGTCGCGCTGCCACCCGGAAAAGCGGATCTCCCTGCCCATGAAGAGGACCCGGCGCCGGATGGTGTAGGCGTTGTGCCCGGGGCCGGCGGCGAGCAGGGCCTCGATCTCCGCCTGCAGAGCCGGCGTGCACTCCTCGTCGGCGTCGAAGTGGAGGATCCAGTCGGCCTCCACCTGATCCATGGCCCAGTTCTTCTGCGCCGCTGCCCCCAGGTAGGGTCGCTGCACCAGCGTGACGCCCGGTGTCGCCCGCACGATTTCCGGCGTGGCGTCGGTGGAAAAGGAATCCACCACCAGGATCGAGTCGCACCAGCGCAGAGACGCCAGGCAGCGGGCGATGTTGCGCTCCTCGTTGAAGGTGGTGACGATGGCGGCGATGGTCACGGGACGGCTCATCGAATACCCCCAGTGCGGCGGTCAGAGCTGTGCATCCTACCATTGAGTTCCGCCCCGTTCGGCGCTAACGTCGCGGCATGAACCTCGCTCCCGTCACCATCGGGCGTCTGGTCCACGCGGCGCGGCGCGCCCGCACCAATGCCTACGCTCCCTACTCGCGGTTTGCCGTTGGTGCTGCGGCGCTGGCCGCCGACGGCCGCATCTTTTCGGGGTGCAACGTGGAAAACGCCTCCTTCGGCCTCACCATCTGCGCCGAGCGTAACGCCCTGGCGGCCATGGTCGCTGCCGGTCAGCGTCCCGTCGCCATGGCCATCGTGACGGGGGATGGAAGAGCCACCCCCTGCGGCGCCTGCCGGCAGGTACTCGCCGAGTTTGCCCCGGATCTCTCCATCGTCCTGGCGGGTGAGTCGGGTGACGGCTTCACGATCCACCGCCTGACCGAGCTCCTACCCGCGCTCTTTCGCTTCCCGCAGGCTGACGAACCACCCGCAGACTGATCTCTGGTTAGGCCCGCACCCCCTGCCGGCGCCGCCGCAGGTAGCGGTAGTCGGGAACGCCGTACTCCTTGAGCTTGGCGATCAGGGCGCCGCGGGAAATGCCCAGAATCCGCGATCCCTTGGATTGATTCCCCTTCACCCGGCGCATGACGCGGTCGATGAGGATCTGCTCCACCCGGGGGACCACCTGCTTGAGGTTGTCGCTGGAGAGCACTTCCACCAGCTCCTGGGAAACGCCCGGACCGCCCTCACTGGCCACCGCGCTCTGCAGATCCAGCCCCGAACAGCGAACCATCTCCCCGTCGGGGGTGGCGGTGACCAGCCGGTTCACCTCGCCGACCAGCTCCCCCAGCTCGCCGGGATAGCTCCTGGCTAGGAGGGCGTTGAGACACTCCAGGGAGATCCCGCGGGTGGTCTTGCCCTGCTCCTCGGCGGCCCGGCGCATGAGGGAGGCGATCAGCAGCGGGAGATCCTCGCGACGCTCCGTCAGCCTCGGTACTCGCAGCATGCGCTTGGAAAACAGCATGAACAGGCTGGTGGCCAGCTTGCCCTGCTGCACCAGCGCCAGGGGGTCCTCGCCGCAGGTGATCATCCAGCGAACGGAGGACGCCGACAACGGCTCGCGCAGCTCCGAGGAGATGAACGACGCCATGTCCTCCTGCACCGCCCGGCTGACCGCGTCGATGTTGCGCGCCACCAGCACACCCCCCCTGGCCCGGGCGATGATGCCGTCGGCGTTGCGATCCTGGGTCGGGTAGCCGGCGGCTCCGAACAGCTCGGCGCGCAGCACCTGGGCATCCGCCGCTCGGCCGTCGAAGATGGTCAGCGACCTGCCGCTGACCGGCCCCAGCGTCGCCAAAATGCGGGCCACCTCGGTTCTCCCGGTCCCCGGTGCGCCGCAGATGAGCACCGGGTCGTCCCCGTGGGCGGCACTCAGCATGCCGGCGCGCAACACCTGCATGGCCTGCGATGACCCGGGGAGAACGTTCTCCAGGCGGTGACGAGCCTCGATTTCCCAGTTCGAGAAGACTCGATCGGCCCGTTCGACGTCCTCCCACCGCAGGCCGAGGAGGCGGGTGACCTCTCCCAGCAGGGTGATGCCCTCGCTACCGAGGGCCCCCAGCGGGCGGGCCACCATGATGGCGGTGACTTCGCGGCGGGGCCCCAGGACGCCCAGAAAGGCCGTTTCCCCCTCCTCGGTGGTAAGCACGGCGTACCGCCCCGGCGCCGCCAGATCGTTGGCCAACCCGGGACGAAGCCGGGGAAGCGGGCCGCTCCAGGAGGACGCCAGCACCACCGGGCGCTCCCCGTCCCCGGGGATGACGATGGCCACCTCCACCGACGGCAGGGCATCGCGCAGCACGGTGACCAGACGGTGGAGGAGGTCCGTCGGTGGATCCAGAAAGAGATCGAGGATCGCACCGCGGGGCTGGGAGAGTCCTACCGAGTCGCTGACCACCGAGAAGCTCTCCGCCGCCGGGCGGCTCGGCTTGGCTGGAAAGGCACCGGCGACGGGTCGGATAGCAGGATCGACCGGCTCCTCCTCGGTCCCCTGGAGCACCAGGGTCGACCCCCCCAATCGGAGCCGATCACCCGGGGCAAGCACCCCCCGCGACCGCCGCTCACCGTTGAGCACCACGGTTTGCCGATCCACCGTCACGAACGTCAGCCCGTTGGGCGAGTTGTAAATCACCAGATGGCGATCGCCAACTCCGGGTATTCGCACCACCACGTCGTTCTTGCTTGACGATCCGACAGTGATCTGGGACTTCTGCAGGCGGTAGGTCAGGACCGCCCCATTTTCTGACTCAACTGAGAGCAGGAGCATCGGCGTCCTCCCGTCAACTGGTGCCAGTGTATATCGTCAGCGCAGTCGGCGCAACCGCCCCGGGGAAGCGTTGATCGGTTTGCATGACAGGTCTACACTCGCCTCGTGTGGCGGCCGATCCTCCTCACCCCCGCTCTTCCCCCCCCGGATGACCCCGCCATCGCCAAGCTCCTGGAGGGATTGCGGCAGGCCGCCGGAGCTGCCGGCTGTTCGCTCCGGCTGGAGCTGCCAGGGCATGGTCCGCCGATGGCCTACGCCCTGGGCGAGCCCTGCGCCAGCGGCCAGACCCTCCGCATCCACCTGGAAGTCCGAGAGGGTTTCCGCGCGGCCTTTCAATTGTGTGGCGCCGGTCGCGGACCCGCCGCCAGCCCCGCCGCCCTCGAGGCGCTGGCGCCGGTGTTACAGGGAGCGCTCGACGCTCTCGTCGAACGGTACAACTCCAACCGGCAAGTCGAGGTGCTCGCGCAAATTCTGAACGCGGCGGACAAGGCGACCCTGCTGGTGGACCTCACCGGCGAGATTCTCTTCGCCAACCCCAGGGGCGATGAGTTTCTCGCCCTGCACACCGAGGAGCCCCTGGCGCGCCTGAACCCCGACGCCCCCCTGGAACCCCTGTTGCACCTGGTGGTGCGAGAGATGCAGGCGCTCTCTCTCCGACCCGAGAACATGGTGCGCCGCACCCTGACCCTGGTCTCCGGCCAGGCCTGGCAGCTCGAGCTCGTCCTGCTCTCCCGCGCTTCGACCGAGGGCCACTGTCTGGTCATCCTGAGTCCCATCCATCTGCCTACCGGGCGGCAGCTTCACCTTCGCCTGAAGGAGTTCGGCGTCTCGCCCCGGGAGGCAGAGGTGATCGCCCACCTGCTGCGGGGGCGCCGCAACCCGGAGGTGGCAGCGGCGATGGGCATCACCGAGTACACGGTGAAGGACCACCTCAAGCACCTGTTCGCCAAGCTTTCCGTCTCCTCACGCACCGAGCTGTTCGCTCGCCTGGCCGCCGAGGGCGCCATTCCACCCCAGACGTGAGCGCGGCCACCCGCCGGGGTCACGCCTCCCCTGCCCCGGTGAGCAGTTCTACCCTTTCAGCCAGAACCGGCGCCAGGCGGGCGAAGGCGGCGAAGGCGGCGGCCTGGAGGGGGAGAACGCGCTGCCCGCTGCCCCGCTGCGCCAGTCTCACTACCGACCGCGCCACCTGCGCCGGCGACAGCACCGGCACCAGGAGTTGCGCCAGGCGAGGGAGCTTGGCGTGGGGCACGCCGTCCACGATCATGCCGGTCCGCACCGGCCCGGGGCACACCCAGCCCACCCGCACCCGCGAACCGGCCAGCTCCAGGCGCAGGCAGCGGAGGTACGCCACCAGCGCCGCCTTGCTCGCCGCGTAGGGACCGCCCCCCCGGTAGGGGATCAGCGCCGACAGCGACGACACCGCCACCACGGCCGCCTCGTCGGCGGCGCACAGATGAGGCATGGCCGCCGTCAACGTCGAAACCGCGCCGAGAAAGTTCACCTCCAGTGCATGGCGGGCGGCCTCGTCTCCCCCCACCCCCGGTCGATGCACGCCCACCCCGGCGTTGAGCACGGCCAGAGCCAGGCCCCCACCCCAGCGGGCAACCTCCTCCACCGCTTCCTCCAGCTGCCGCGCGTCGGTCACATCCGCGGCCACCGCCAGCGCCTGCCCTCCCGCCTCCCGGCACCGCGCCGCTACCTCCCCCAGGGACCCGCCGTCCCGGGCGATCAGCCCCACTCGACAACCCTTTTCTGCCAGCGCCAAGGCGATTGCCTCGCCGATGCCCCGGGAGGCGCCAGTGACGATGGCCGATACTCCGGCAAGCCGCATCTTTAAATGATGCCACGTATGGGAAGGCGTTCATCCCCGGTGGACGTCAAGACCCTGTTGGTCCCTCGTCCCGCCACCGCGGGCGGCTATACTGCAGGCGTGTTCACGATCCGCGGCGTCGCGATCTCGCCCCCGCTCCTCCTGGCGCCCATGGCGGGCATCACCGACCGGGATTTCCGTCTGCTCATCCGTCGCCTGGGCGGCTGTGGGCTGGTGGCCATGGAGTTCATCTCCGCCGAGGGGCTGCTGCGCCGCAACCCATCCACCTTGCGCATGCTCCACTTCGTGGATGAGGAACGCCCCATCTCCATCCAGATTTACGGCTCCGACCCCGCGCGCATGGCCGAAGCTGCTCGCCAGGTGGAGGCCATGGGAGCGGACGTGTGCGACATCAACATGGGCTGCCCGGCCAACAAGGTGCTCAAAGGGTGCGCCGGGGCCGCCCTGACTGGAGATTTGCCCCTGGCCGGCGCCATCGTCCGCGCGGTGCGGGCAGCAATCACCCTGCCACTGACGGTCAAGTTCCGCCTGGGACTGCGCCCGCAGGCGCTGACCTACCTGGAGCTGGGGCGCATTCTGGAGGGTGAAGGCGCCGACGCTGTGACCTTGCACGGGCGCACCGCCAGCCAGCAGTTCTCCGGGCAGGCCGACTGGAGCCACATCGCCCGTCTGAAGGAAGAGCTGTCGATCCCGGTGATCGGCAACGGCGACGTGCGGTGCGCCGACGACGCCTTGCGCATGTTTCGTTCCACCGGCTGCGACGGTGTCATGATCGGTCGGGCGAGCCTCACCAACCCGTGGATCTTTCGCCAGGCCGCGGCCCTGCTGGAGGGCCGGGAGCTCCTTCCAGCTTCGCCCGAGGAGCGCCGGACTCTCATGCTCGACCACTTCCGCGAAGTCATCGCCCGCGAGGACGAACGCAGCGCCTTGCACAAGCTCAAGACCTTCACCGGCTGGTACACGCACGGTCTCCCGGACGGTCGGCTGCTGCGCCGTCGCCTCAACGACCTCCCCAGCGCCGCGGCGGTGATCGAGGCGGTGGAGGAATTCTTCGCTGCCGCCACCCCCTCTCAGATTCCCTGGCCCCCCTGCCCGCAGGGGAACGCCCCGCTGGAGAGCCCCCCATGAGCCGACGCCTGCCCGTTCCCCTCTCCAGCTCGATGTTCGGCCCGCTCCTCGATGACCTGCCGGAGGACATTTTCGATCCGGGTTTTGCCGGGGCCTGCGAGCGGCTGGACCACTACGTGGGGGCACTGGCCCGCGAGGTGGGGCGGGACCTCTCGTTGTCCCCGGGCGAACCCTTCGACGCCGATCGTCTGATGGACGAGCGGGGCTGGGCTCCCCCGTCGCGGGCCACCGTCGAGTGGCTGCTGGGAACGCTCGAGCTCTACGGGGTCGCCCGGCGAGACGGGCACGAATGGCTGGTTGCGGATCTGGATGGCCATCCCCCCTCGGCGGCGCTGCGCGCCGCGGCGGTCGAGGCTGATCCGTCGGTGGCCCCCGCCTATGAGGTCATGGCGCTGGCCGCCCGGGCTGTCCCCGACGTGCTCGCCGGCAAGATTCGCGGCGAGGAGGCGCTGTTCGGGCCCCAGACCATGGGGCTCTGGTTCTCCTACTTTTCCAACGACAACCCCCTGTACGCCCCCTCCAACCGCATCGCCGCCGCCGCCGCCGCGCGCGCCGCCGGCCCGGCGCCCCGGGTGCTGGAGGTGGGGGGCGGGGGTGGCAGCGCCGCCCAGGAGATCGGGCGGCGCCTGGTGGCCGACGGGAAGACCCCCTGGCTCTATCACTTCACCGAGCTGCAGCCAGCCTTCCTGCGGCGCGGCGCGCGCATGGCCCAGGCGGTGCTGCCGCCGGCGACGGCGTTCAAGGCGTTCCGCTACGACATCAACGAGCCGCCCTGGACGCAGGAGGTGGAGGCGCGCCAGTACGACCTGGTGGTGGCGGTGAACACCGTCCACCTGGCCCGCGACCTGCCCGCCACCCTGGCGATGCTGCGTTCACTGCTGGCCGAGGGGGGGGGCCTGGTGCTGGGGGAGCTGATCCGCCCGGCGGGAAACGGCACCGTCCATCTGGAGCTGCCGTTTTCCCTGCTCTCCTCGTACCGGGAAACGGCCGGCGAGGGTCGGCCGGCGGGCTTCCTGACCGAGGCCATGTGGCGGCGGGCTCTGCACGAGGCCGGCTTTCAGCAGGTCGAGCTGCTCCCTGCCCAGCTCTCTCGCTGCGTGGAGGCCTACCCCGGCTTCTACTGCGCCGCCCTGACCGCCCGCTAGCGAACCCGTACCCGGTACTTCAGGGTGGCCGAGCCCCTGGCCTCCACGGGGACCTGGAACGACACCCCGAACGCCGACTCCTTGGTGAACGGATGGGAGTTGGACAGCATCTCCCAGTCGCCACCCACCCGTTCCCGCACCGTCACCACCACCGGCGTCTCCTTGTGGTTGCGCAGGCTGACCTCGAAGGCGCTCTCGCTGGTGGAGTCGAAACGCCGGTAGTCCGTCTGGCGGCGCTCGGCGACCAGGTCGAAGGCGTTGCCCATGGTGACCGTGACCGTCTCATCCACCGGGGTGTGGCGAATGGCGTCCTCGCCCACGAACTGTGCCGTGCCCCGCCGATCCTTCTGGTACATGCGCAACGTCCCGGCTGGCAGCGGCACCACCAGCTGGTTGGCGGCCCGGTTGGCGAGGTCGATTTCCACCCGCACGTCGTGGCGCTGCACCCCCACCCGGTTGCGGAACAGTCCCGCCGAACCCTCCACCACGTAGCGCCGCGCCACGTCGATGCCGCTCTTCTCCAGGAACGAGATCTGCTTCTTCTGTCGCTCCTTGATGGTGGTAGGGCGAGCCACCGAATAGAGGTGGTACTCGGCAAAGCTCTCCTCCTCCACCGGTGCTGCCGCCGTCTTCATCATCATCGTCTCGACGAAGCCGGCGCGCGGGGAGGGCGCCAGATGCACGTCCCCCGCCACCAGTTGCAGGGTGGCGTTGGCGTACTCCGCCCCCGATTCGTTGTCCACCGTGACCCAGCCCAGCAGGTCGGCACGACTCCCCTCCCCGTCCAGGGTGAGAACGTAGTCGGCCTTCCAGGTGATGCCCTCGGTGAGGTAGGTGGCCTCCAGCCAGCGTGCTCCCGCCGAGGCGCTCTTCAGCAGCCACACCAGCGTCGGCCGGTCCCGCAGGGTGGCAGGCACCTCTGGAAAGACCAGGTTCCTGTACCGGGGGTTCATGACGATATCGCTGCCGATGCGCCACACCGTGCCGTTCTCGATCGACAACAGCTGTCCCGCCACCCGGCGCAGGACCAGCTGCCCAGCGGCCTCGCCGGGCTCTTCGACCACCAGGATCACCTCTCGATTGAGGTACTTGGCGAGCAGCGTCTGGGGAGAGAGCAGGTCATACTCGTAGTTTTGCTCCACCACCGTGATCCCATCGCCGGAAACCGCCACCGTTTCAGGCATTACCCGGGCGGCAATGTCGCGAAACTCCAGGGACATCTCTCCGGCCGGCAGGTTCAGCCGGCGGCCGTCGCGCACCAGCGCCCGGCCCACGTTGTACACCGTCAACGACAGCGTCCGATCCGCCCCGGCCTGCTGGGATACCACCACCGGTGGCGCGGCGGCGGCAGCTGTCGCCGCCGCGGACAGCACGATCGCTCCTGGGATTGTGTTCATGCTCGCCCCCTCTGGCTCGTCCTGGGTTTTCTCCACCTTCACCGTGTCTACCCCCGCTGTTCACCTTGGACCACACGACCCGTCCCAGGTTCCCCGGCCACCAGCCGGCCCACCCGCCACGCTTTGGTCCCTCCCGCCACGCACGCCAGGGAGAATGCCTCGGCGCGATCGGGCGGGACGGCGGCGAGCAAACCGCCCGAGGTCTGGGGGTCACACAGCACGTCAATGAAGACGGGCTCCACGGCGTCCCAACTCAGCCGCGAGGCGACCCACTCCCGGTTGGCCAGCAGCCCGCCGGGGATCGCCTGCGCCAGCGCCGCCTCCCGCACCCCGGGGAGCAGTGGCAACTGCCCGCCAGCCTCGATCTCCAGGGCCGTGCCGCTGGCAGCAGCCATCTCCAGCGCGTGGCCGAGCAGGCCGTAGCCGGTGACGTCGGTGAGGGCGTGCACCCCCACCTCCCGGCACACCCTGGCAGCGGCCCGGTTGGTCGTCACCATGGCCTCTACCGCCGCCCGCACGTGTTCCTCCCGGGCAGCGCCGCGCTTCAGGGCGGTGGTGATCAGACCGGTACCCAGGGGTTTGGTGAGAAACAACAGGTCCCCCACCTTACCCCCCGCGTTGGTGAGAATCTCCCGCGGGTGGACCGTGCCGGTGACCGCCAGGCCATAGGTGAACTCCGGCCCCTTGACGGTATGCCCCCCCAGCGGCACCACCCCTTCCCGACGCAACGTTTCCAGTCCCCCCGCCAGGGTGGCGCGCAGCACCTCCAGGGGTAGCGTGCCCTTGGGAAACGCGCACACCGCCAGGGCGGTGAGTGGCTCGGCCCCCATGGCGTACAGATCGGAGAGGGCGTTGCTGGCGGCGATGCGGCCGAAGTCGAAGGGGTCATCCACGATGGGGGTGAAGAAATCCACCGACTGCACCAGCGCCAGCTCCGGGGAGAGCTGGAACACACCGGCATCATCGAAGGTGCCCGACCCCACCAGCAGACGGGGGTCGCTCACCTCGGGCAGTCCACCCAGTACCTCGCGCAGGTCCGCCGGACCCAGCTTGGACGCTCAACCGGCGCAGCTGACGAGGTGGGTCAGCTTGAGAATCTCACTCTCGGTCACCCGGGCATTCTACGTCACCCAACGCGTGCTCCGCGGCGTACGTAGGATCGAGCGATGGCGCGCACGACCCACCTTCCCCGCAGCCCCCGCGCCGCAGGGGCCAGCCAGCTGGAGGTCCTGGGGGTGGAGCTGGTCCTCCTCACGCTCCTTGGCCTGCTGCTCGGCGCTTGACGCCCCGGCGGCGAGGGCGAGGCGGGAACGCACTCCGGCAAATGGAATCGTCGGCGGGGAGGCCAATCGCGGGGCATTCCCGCGCTCCCCCCCCTGACCCTGGGACCCTGGCCGATCGACAGCCTCCAGGGAACAGACGCTCGTGCCCGCTGGGCTAGCTGTGGCGATTCGACTAGACTTGCCGCCCGGGGGTGTGTGATGAGCGAGGTGACCCGCGTGAGGCTCTCCTGGCACGACGGACTGGCGTTCCTGGCCCGCACCGGCTCCGGCCACACGGCAGTGCTGGACTCCCCGTCCCGGCCTGACCACCTGGGCGCGTCTCCCATGGAGTTGATGCTGGCCGGCGTTGCCGGATGCACCGCCATCGACGTGGTGGCGATCCTCAACAAGATGCGCGTCGAGGTCAGGGGGGTGGAGGTGGAGGCCCAGGGCACGCGCGCCACTACCAACCCGAAGTACTACACCGCGATCGAACTCACCTACCGGGTCAGGGGGCGCAACGTGGAGCGGGAGAAAGTGGAACGGGCAGTGGAGCTGTCGCACTCCACCTACTGCTCCGCCACCGCCTCCCTGCGGCCGGACTGCCGCATCACCCACCGCATCGAGATCGTCGAGGAGAGCTAGCGGGCCAGGCGCGAGGGCGGCACCAGCTCCACCCGGGCCAGGAGCCCGCCGAGTTCGGCCAGCAGGACAGACACCGTGGCCGGGTGCACGTGACCGATGGCCACCGCGTGACCGTGGGCCAGGGCATGATCCACGGCCTCCGCCAGGGACCGCCTGACCGCGGGCTCCTCCGCCACCACGTCCAGGAACACGTCCCGCCGGAGGCTGGCGACCCCGGCCCGGCGCGCCGCCTCCTGCGCCAGCGACGCGGCGGTGGTTCTCGAATCCAGGAAATAGAGGCCGGTTCCGGCGAGAGCGGCCATCACCGCATCCATGGTTTCAGCATCCGCAGTGGCGCGAGAGCCCATGTGGTTATTCACCCCTCTCGCCCCGGGGACGGCGGCCAGGGCCGCGGCCACCCGCCGCCGCACCTCCTCCTGGCCGAGCCCGACCGTGATGGCTCCCTCCCCTGGCCCCACGCCGCCGTTGGGCAGCGGCTCCATGGGCAGGTGCAGGAGAACTTCTCGCCCCTGGCGGGATAGTTCCATGGCCACCTGCTGACAGAAGGGGGCGTTGGGCAGCACGGCCACGGCGACTTCGCGCGGGAGGGCGGCCACGGTTTCCCCGTCGGTCGGCGAGTTGCCTGCATCGTCCAGAACAATGGCCAATAGAGCCTTCTCGGCCGGTCGCATGACTCGCCGGAGGGGTGCTCGGGGCTGCGGCACATCGCCGACGACGAGAACCCGAAGGTGCTGGCCCCCCAGGGACCCGGAGAGGGCGCCTCGCCCGTACCCCCCTCCCTCGGTCACCGACAGGGGATCCAGACGTCCACCCTGGTTGTGGGCTGCCGCCTGCAGGTCCAGCAGCAGGCGCCGGTCGTCAAACCCGGGCGGTACGTGCACCCGCACGTCCCACCAGGCGCCGCTCGCATCGTCCACCTTCTCCGCATCGACCCGGCCGCTCTCCAGACCGAGCCGACCGGCCACCTCCCCGACCATCGCAGCCGGAGTCTCGGCAGCACCGACTGGTTCCTGCGAGCCCTCCCTCCTCGCCGCCACCCACAACACCACCGCCGCCACGGCGAGCAGCACCACAACCGCGGCGGCGCGTTGCCAGATCGCCCTGGAGACCTGCCTAGGCCGCCTTGGCCGGCCGCGCCCCACGGGCGATCTCCAGGGCGCGCTGCAACACTGGATCGCTATCGGCGCGCCCGCGCACGACCTCGTCGGGCTTGATCCCCTGCCCCAGGATCGCCGTACCGTCCGGGGCCGAGAACCACTCCTCGGCGAGCCACACCTTGCCGCCGTCGGCGGCGACAGGGCGGCGGGTGGCGGTATCGCCGTAGGTTTCCCCGCCCACCAGTACAGCGCCCCGCGAGCGCAACGCCAGCGCCAGCACCTCGGCCGCCTGACCCGTGGTGGGATCGACGCATGCCACCACCTTCCATCCCCGCTCCCCCCCCCGGGCTCGCACCACCCCATTGGCTCCTGCCCGTCGTTGTACCTGCAACTCCACCGCACCGCCCGCCACCGCCGCCGCCACCTTCATCGCGTCGGCCGGGGAGCCCATGGCTGTCCCGCGCAAATCCAGCACCACCGCCTCTGTCCCGGCAAAGGTCCGCAGCAGCTCCTCCACCGCGGTTGCCGCCGCGGCTGACAGGATGGGAATACGAACCACCGGCGTCTCCTCGTGGGCGGTCACGCTGGGGCCGGGGAGCGCGTAGGGCGCCTTCGCCAGGCGCACCTTCCGCTCGCCCCCGAAGCGGGCATCCACCACGTTGAGCTCGACCTCCCCGGTTACCCGTTCGGCGTGATCCAGGAGCACCAAGGCCCGCCAAAGGGGTCGGGCGCGCACTGGTTGGCCGCCGATCCTCTCCACCAGCTGGCCCGGGAGGAGGCCGGCCGCCGCCGCCGGGGATCCCTCGACGACCTGCAAGATGAACGGATAGGAGGCCCGCTTGCCGAGCACCAACCCGAACGGCGGCAAGGCTCGGGTCCGGACAGCTTCGAACGCCGGCCCGTGATCGTCGGGAACCCAGGAGCCGCCCGGATCAGCGGCCTCCACCAGGCCGGTGGTTGCTCCCAGTTCGATGCGCTCGACCGACACCTCATCCACGTAGGAGCTGCGCACCAGCGACACCACCTGACCCAGGACACCCATGAGCTTGTAAAGGTTGCGCGGCGCCTCCGGTGCCGCCCCCGAGGCCACGACCACCACGGCGGTCACCAGAAGAACCGAGACCAGCACGAAAGCCAGACGACGTGCCACTACCTGCCTTCCTTTCTCATCACCGGACCGCTTTCCCTCTGGCGAGGCTTGAGCCACACCAGCGGGTCCTCGGATCGGCGTCCGCTGCGAACTTCGAAATAAAGATTGCCTTCACCCTCGGAGCGTGGCCCCGCCATGCCGACCCGTTCGCCGATGCGCACCCGGCGACCCTCCTGCACCAGCATGGTAGCAAGCCGGGCGTACAGGGTGTACACGTCGGCGCCGTGATGGACGATCACCAGGTTGCCGTAGCCCTTCAGGTACTGGGCGTAGGCAACGACGCCCTCGGAGACGGCGCGCACCTCCTCACCCGGGGTCACCTCCAGGGATAGCCCGTTGGACACCGTTACCGTTCCGTATCGCGCGTCCCGGCGGCGGCCGTAGCGGCCGACGATCTGCCCCCCCTCCGCAGGCCACGGCAGGCCGCCGCGCAGCAGGTGCACATCGCTCAGGCGGGCCGGCCGTTCCTGCTCGATCCGGCCCCACAGGCGCTCCAGGCGTGCTTCGGCCTCCCGCACATCCGCCAACGCCACGGCGCTGCGACGGCGCTCGCCTTCCAGGCGGGCCAGCTCGGCAAGCACCCGCGTACGGGTGGCAGAGAGTTCAGCGCGCCTCGCGCTCTCCTGCGCTGTCGACTCTTCGAGCTGCGCCTGCCGCAAGGAGAGGCGGGCGAGCGCCTCGGCGCGCTGGTCCGCAAGCCGGGCGACTTCATCCCGTCGCCGCTTCTGGTCCGCGATCAGCGCCACGGTGACGGTGATGCGACGGTCCAGGTCGCGCCCCTCGTCGACGGTGTGCAGGATGAGGGGCGCCAGACCCGAGCGGCCGAGCACCGCCAGCAGCCCGATCTGGAGCCGCAGGCGCTCCACCGCGGCGGTGAGTTTCGACTGCGCCTCCTCCAGAGCGACCCGCGCCTGGGTGACCGCGGCGGCTGCCGCCCCTCTGGCCTCCTCTCCCTCGCGCAGGCGCACTTCGGCCAGCTGGAGTTCCGTCTCCAGCCGCTCCCTTTCCACGCCCAGGTCGTGCTGGCGAGCCTGCAACTCCTTGAGCCTGGCCTCCAGGCGGGAGGCCTGGGCCCGCAGCCGATCCAGCTCCTCCTCCCCTGGTGTGCCCATCGTCGACGTCGCCTGGGCGGAGCGGGTGCCACCCGCAGCGGCGGTCAACATCACCAGCATCACCAGAAGGGCACCACCCCGCCTGGTCGCGGGGCTGGCAAGGGGCATGGGCCGGGTGGAAGCGTTGCGGATCACAGGAACGGCTGCCCGGCCACCGGCCGGGGTGGCGCGAGCCCCATGGCCCCCAGGATCGTCGGATAGACGTCGATCATGGCCAGCTGCCGGCGCAGCAACGGCCTCGAAGAGAAGAGGATCCCCGGCACCACTTCGGGGTCCAGGGTGCAGTGGTCGCCGCTCCACACCCGGTCGTTGTCCTCGAACAGCCGGTCGGGCATCCCGCCCAGGGCGCTCTGCCACGACAGGCGATACCCCTCCGCCGTGGTGACGATGAGATCGGGGATGAGCTGGGGATCGAAGCTGCGGTACACCTGTTCGCGCAGAAACACCCTCGACACTGCCCGCTGCCCTGTGGCCGGGTCGACTACCGCCTCCAGCCTGGCCGCCAGCTCGCGGCGCAGCCGCTCGTACTCCTCCCCCGGCGCCACCACCCCCTGCGCCTCGCGGCCCGCCAGGTTGATGTACAAGCCGCCCAGCCCCAGGTGGTAGGCGCGCGTGCGTCGCCAGTCCACGTTGGGCCAGAACTCGCCGCGATCGAACAGGTTCTCCAGGTTCTCCAGCTTGCCCGAGGGGGCGGTGAGGCCGATGTACCCCTCCCGCGCCAGCCAGGTGTTGATGTGAAACGAGCGGCGCCAGGTGGAAAAACCGTGGTCGGACAGCACCAGCAGCAGGTCCTCGGGCTTCAACGCCGCCGCCACCTCCCCCACGATGTCGTCCATCAGGACGTAGGCCCTCTCCACCATCTTGCGCAGTTCGGCGGCGCGCGCCGACTCGTGAGCGGGGTGGAGAGGATCCAGCGCCCGCCACAGGAGGTGGCCCACCCGGTCGGTTTCCTCGAAATAGTGCACCAGCAGGCGGTCCGAGCCGGCGAGGAAGTCGCTCAGCAAGGCCCGGAACTCGGTCACCGTGTGCTCCACATCCTCCATGAAGGTGGCCTCGTCGACGAACTTCTCCGAGGGGGTCCAGGTGTCGATGGCCCACCCCACGGTCTTGAAGGGACCGAACTGCCGGTACAGGTCGACCGCCCAGGAGCGGGGTGCCGACAGATCAAACCCGGGCGGCACGGTGGCCGGGTCGGGGTTGATGGGAGCCAGGTACAGCTTGATGTGGGGGGCGAGCTCCAGCAGCTTGAAGCGCGCCCAGCCGTGCGCCTTGATCAGCGGATTGAAGGGGAACACCAGCTCGATCCACTCGGACCACTGCCCCGGCTGCAGGGTGAACGTCTGGCCGCTCACCCGCACCGTGGCCCGGGTGCGGTCGGGGCTCACCTCGATCTCCATGGGGATGTCGATGCGCGGCGGGGTGCCGAACAGCTTGTTGGGGGGACCCGACACGGTGGTGCGGATCAGGCCGGTGGCGGCAGGCAGCCGGATCAGTTCGATGGAGAACTCGTTGTCGGTGGCCGGCTGAAACCCTGCATCCGAGGTGTAGAAGGCGGGCGCGCCGATACGGCCCCGCAGATCGGGCACGCCCAGCCCCGCCAGCAGGTGCCCGTGGGGGTAGGGTGCCGCCGGGAAGGTGACGGGGATCCGGCAGACGGTGGAGTGCACCCCGTGGTGGCCGGCAATTTCCCAGAACGGGGTTCCGGCGCGCCGGCTCAGCACCGTGGGGATCTCTGCCGGGATCCACCCCCCCACCACCCAACCCCCTGCCCCCCCCAGGATCAGGCCGGGGAGCGCATGCAGCCAGGGTCGCCGGCGCCCCACGAGCCGCGCCCCCAAGAGCAAGACCAGAAACCCCAGCACGGCGAGGGCCGCCGTGACCGCAAGCCGGGTCCGCCGGCCCAGCAACACCCCGCGCCGCCCCTCCTCCGCCACGGCGAAGGTGGGCAGGTAGGTGGCCGGGTCGCGCCGGAGAAAGTCGAAGATTTGCGTCCCGCCGGGGTCCAGCCCGGTGGTGAAGGTCGCCCACGACACCGGCGTCTGCGCCGGCACCGTGGGGGCCAGGCGGGCATAGCCGCCGCGGCTGGCGAGGCGGGACAGGTGCGGCAGCTTCCCCTCGGCCATCATGGCCTCGGTGAGACCGGGGTCGGCACCGTCGAAACCCAGGATCACCACCCGGCCGGTTTCTCCCGCCCAGGCACTGACGGCGAGCACCACGACGACTCCGGTGAGGACACTGCGTCTCATGCGCTCACCATCCTATCCCCTTCCCCCGGGACCGGCAACTCCGCCGCCGCCAGGGCGTGAAAGCGGCGACGCAGCGGGTGCAGGTCGGGGATCCGACACCAGGGATGGAGCCGGTTGGCCAGCAGCACGTACACCTGGCGCCGCTGCGGATCCACCCACACCGAGGTACCGCTGAACCCGGAGTGGCCGAAGGCGTGGGGCGGCAACGCCGGCCCCGCTGAACAGCCCGGCGTCGCCGCCAGCTGCCACCCCAGGCCACGGGCCTGTTCCAGTCCCGGGGTCCAGTTGCGGGTCGCCAGCTCCGCCTCCTCGGCGGTGAGCAGCTCACCGCCCCCGGGCAGGTACTCCGCCGCCACCCGGGCCACCGCGGCGGCGCTCCCGAACAGCCCGGCGTTGCCGGCGACCCCCCCCAGGCCGCGGGAGTTGCCGTCGTCGCCCGCCCGCCGCCCGGGGGGGAGGGGGGGAACCCAGGCGCAGAGGCCGCGCTGGCGGACCATCTCCGCCTCGGCGTCCTCCCTCCACGCCTGGCCCGCCACCGGCACCGCCAGTGGCGGGGCGAAGAACAGCTCGTCCGCCACCCCGAGTGGCGTGGTCACCAGCTCCTCGAACAGCGCCGCCAGATCCGCCCCCCCGGCCCGCTCCAGGGCGATGCCAAGGGCGATGTACCCCAGGCAGGAGTACTCCACCCGGGTGCCCGCCGGCGCGATGGGTTGAACGCGCCCCAGGGCCCCGAGGTACCCCTCCCGCGAACACTCCCCCAGGGCGTACAGCGGCTCCCATCCCGGGAAGCCCGCGCAGTGGGACGCGGCCTGCCACACCGTCACCCCCGCCCAGGGGGTGCCCTCGAGCTCCGGGAGGAGCTCCCCCAGGGGGGCGTCGAGCTCCAGCCCGTCCCGCCGGGCGAGGAGCAGCAAGGTGCCGGTGACCAGCGGCTTGGTGAGGGAGGCCAGGTCGTAGATCAGGTCTGCTTCCGTCGGCTCACCTCCCACCGCGGCGCGACCGCTGCACCAGGCACGGCCCCGGGCCCCGGCGCGGGTGGCGAGGGCGACGCACCCCACGCTCAGGCCCGCCCGCACCACCCGGTCTAGCAGCTCCTGCACATTGCTGGACTCGACGACAGCTCTCATGGGGTGGCAGTGTACCGCCTCCGGCGATGCTACCCTCAACAAGTGGGGAACTTGGCCACCTTGCAGCGTCTCGCCCGGGTGGTGCAGGCGCGCCTGGGCTGCTCCTACTCCCACGCCAAGGGCGAGGTGGAGCGCGGGCACGTCACCGTCAACGGCGAGGTGGTCACCGCCCCCGGCGCCCTGGTGAGTGCCGCCGACCTCATCGCCCACAACCCCAACCTCCCCCGCCGCCGGCCCCCGCCGCTGACCCCCCGCCTGGACATCCTGCACCTGGACGAGCACCTGCTGGTGGTGGTCAAACCAGCCGGGTTGCTGGTCCACCCTACCCGCGACGAGGACCGCGATACCCTGCTCATCCGTGCCGCCGGCGAGCTACACCGCCGCACCGGACAGCGAGCCCCGGTGTTTGTCGTCCACCGCCTGGATCGGGACACCTCCGGCGTCATGGTGCTGGCGCGCCGGCACGAGGTGGTCACCGCCCTGCAGCGGCAGTTTCGCCTCCACACCGTGGCCCGCTGCTACCTCGCCTTCGCCTGCGGGCAGCTGCTCGAACCCCGCACCGTGGACGCCGACATCGGCCGCCCCCGGCCGGCGGCGCGGCGGGCCGCCCTGGCGCCGGGGGGCGGAAAGTCGGCGCTCACCCACCTGCGTCCGGTGCAGCTGCTGCGCGGCGCCACTCTGGTGGAGGCGGAGCTGCACACCGGCCGCACCCACCAGGTGCGAGTGCACCTGGCCTCGCTGGGCCACCCCGTGCTCGGCGACGCGGTCTACGGCGATCCCGAACGGGAGCCGGTGGCGCCTCCCCGCCTGGCCCTGCACGCCCACCTGCTGGCCTTCGACCACCCCGCCAGCGGCGCCCGCCTCACCTTCCGCGCCCCGCTGCCGGCGGACCTCAGGGAGCTCCTGCGCCAGCTCCGCCGCCCGGGGCCGGGCGCAGCAGGAAGCGCAGCGGCCACCCCGCCGCCTCCCCGGCGTAGGCCACCCCCACCCGGGGCAGGGCCGCCACCTGCTCCGGCCTCACCTCGGCGCCGTCCCGCGCCACCCAGATTCCGGCAGCGGGGGTGAGGGGCGCGCCGTCCAGGGAGCGGTCGATCTCCAGTCCCTGGCACAGCTTGGCCGGACCGCGCAGGTCCTCGCGCCCCCCCCGGCGAGCCCGCACCAGCTCGTGGCCGCTCACCACCACCCCGCCCCGCAGCAGCACCGCCTCCCCCTCGCCTGCCCGCCCGGTCACCACGTTGGCGCAGTGGTGCAGGCCGTAGGTGAAGTACACATAAAGCCGTCCGCCTTCCTCCCACATGGAGGCGTTGCGCGCCGTGCGCCTGCCGCGGTAGGTGTGGGCCGCCGGATCGCCCTCACCCAGATAGGCCTCCACCTCTGTCAGGCGCACTGCCACCAGTCCTTCCTTCAGACGGCGAACCAGCAGCGACCCCAGCAAGTCCCGGGCGACCTCCACGGTGGGCCGTTGGTAGAATTCCGGCGCCAGGCAGTCGAGGGCCAGCACCTCCATGGAAGAAAGGGTGGCGAACATGTCCCGTCGCACCATTTGCGTCACCGGCGGAGCCGGCTTCATCGGCTCCCACGTGGCCGAGGCGCTGCTGGCCGCCGGCCACCGGGTGCTCATTGTCGACGACCTGTCCAGCGGCCGCAAGGAAAACCTCCCGGCGGGGGCGGAGTTCCACCAGCTGGACATCCGCTCGGCCGAGGCCGCCGAGCTGCTGGCCGGTGCCGGGGTCGAGATCCTCGTCCACCACGCCGCCCAGATGGACGTGCGGCGCTCGGTCGACGATCCGGTGTTCGACGCCCAGGTGAACGTCCAGGGTTCCCTGAATCTGCTCGAGGCGGGGCGGCGGGGCGGCCTCGAGCAGGTCATCTTCGCCTCCACCGGCGGCGCCATCTACGGCGACCAGCAGGTCTACCCCGCCGACGAGGAGCACCCGGCCTGGCCGCTGTCCCCCTACGGGGTCGCCAAGCTGGCGGTGGAACATTACCTCTATTACTACCATCGCGAGTACGGCCTGTCGGCCACCTGCCTGCGCTACGCCAACGTCTATGGACCGCGCCAGAACCCCCACGGGGAGGCGGGCGTGGTGGCGATCTTTCTCGACCGGTTGCTGGCCGGGCGGCAGGCCGTCATCAACGGGGACGGCCTGCAGACCCGCGACTACGTGTACGTGGGCGACGTGGTGGCGGCCAACCTGGCCGCCGTGGGCCGTCCGGGCTTCGAGGTCTTCAACGTCGGCACCGGCCGGGAGACCACCGTGGTGGAGCTCTACCGGCTGCTGGCGGCGGCCCTGGGCCTCGATCGCCCGCCGGTGCACGGGCCGGCCAAGCCGGGCGAGCAGCGGCGCTCCGCCATCTCCAGCCGTCGCCTGGAGGATCGCCTGGGGGTGCGGCTGGCGGTCACCCTGGAGGAGGGGCTCGAGCGCACCGCCCGCTGGTTCGCCGGGCGGGCCGGCAACCGGTGAGCGGCAGGGCCCTCCCTCGCCTCCTGGTGGCCGGCACCCTGGTGGCGGCCGCCGCCTCCCTGGCCGGGGCCACCCTCACCATCGAGGCGCCCCCCTCCCTGCACGCCGCCGCCGCCCGTCTCGGCGTGCTGGTTGACGACAGTTTCGCCGAGGTGCTGGCCCTGGTCGGGCTCGACCGCTTCGGCCCCCCCGTGCGCGTCGTCCTGGCGGGCGAGGACAGCGAGCTGGCCCGCCGTGCCCCCTCCTGGGTGGCCGGCTACGCCCAGCCGGTCCTGGGCGAGGTCGTGCTCTTCCCGGGGCGCGTGCCCTCCTACCCCGACCGCAACCTCGAGGTGCTGCTGCGCCACGAGGTGGCCCATGTGCTGGCCTCCCGCGCCGCCGGTCACCGCCCACTCCCCACCTGGCTGGCCGAGGGGATCGCCACGGTGGCGGCGCGGGAGTGGGGCCTCGAGGATCGGGCCCGCTACGCCGCCGCAGTGATCGGACCCGGTCCCCGCTCCTTCCGGGAGCTGGACGCCGCCTTTCACGCCGGCCCCCGGCAGGTGGCGCGGGCCTACGCCCTCTCTGCCGCCGTGGTGCGGGCGCTGGAGCGCCGCCACGGCCCCGGGGCAGTGGCGCGCCTGCTGGCGCGCCTGGCCGCCGGCGACGACCTGCCCGACGCCTTCCGGGCCGTCACCGGCGTCTCCCTGGCCAGCTTCGAGCGGCGCTTCTTCCGCACCGATGCTTTCTGGACCACCTGGGTGCCGTTTCTCACCTCCTCGGCGGCGCTGTGGATGGGCATCACCCTGCTCGCCCTCCTGGCCATCCGCCGCCGCCGCCAGCGGGACGCCCAGCTGCGCGCCCGCTGGGCAGCCGAGGAGGCGGGCCCGTCGGGCCCCGCCGATCACCCGGCCGAGGACGTCCCCACCGGCGACCCCACCCGCTACAACTGACCGTCGGTGCCCAGCAGGGGGCGAGTGGCGCCGGTGGCGGGATCCAGCACCTCGATCGCCCCTAGGGGAGTGAGCAGCAGCCGCGCCCCGAGGTTGTTCACCCGAGGGCGGTCTCCCCCCCACCGCCACAGGATTCCACACACCGCCGGCACACGGCCGGCTGGCAGGGGGCGCAGGATGCCGGTCTCCAGCTCCAGGAGGAAGCCCGAGGGTGAGTCCAGGGGGTCGCCCTCACCGACCCGGGAGTCCACCGTCTTGATCAGCACCACTCCCCGCACCAGCTCCCCGCACGGGATCACCCGCTCCCGCTCGCCCGCGGGCAGCTCCGCCAGCTGGTGACCGGCGGGATCGAAGACCCGCAGGCGCGCGCCCTCCTTGCCCCTGGCCTCCAGCACCAGCCGCCCGTCGGCCAGGAAGAGAACCCCGGCGACCCGGTTGGCGGGCCAGCGGCCGAGGACCGCGCGGATCTCCCCCGTGGTGGCGTCGCACAGCCGCAGCTCGCGCTCCCCCACCGTTCGCCACCCCACGATCATGCGGTTGGTCGCCAGATCGAGGATGGAGAGATGGAAACTCGTCGGGTCAGCCGCCACCCGGCCGGTTTCCGTGAACCTCCCGCTGCTCAACTCCCAGCGGGCGATGGTCAGCTCACCATCCTCCTCACCGCCGCCGGGCTTCCATTGCTCCACCCGGATCGTCTCCGGCCCGCTGAACGCCAGGCGAGCGGTGGCCGGGGTGTACAGCCTCACCCGACCCACCTCACGCCAGTCTTCCAGGCGGTAGGCCACCGCGTCGCGACCCTCCACGAACGCCAGAAAGCTCCCATCGGGGGAGAAGCACAGGCGCCTGGGCAGCTCCTTGGCCGAAAACACGAGCGGCGTTTCCCGGACCTCCGGCGGCTGGATGTCCAGCAAGGCGAGCCGCACCTGCCAGGTCTGCCGACTGCTGCCCGCCGGCGCCAACCAGGCCACCCTGCGGCCATCGCCGGAGAAGACCAGGTCCAACACCGAATGCTCCGAGGGGAGCAGGCGCAGGAACTGACCGGAGGCCACGTCGAGCAGAAAGGCGGGGCGGTAGTCGCCCCGGCCGCGGGTGACACCGGCAACGACCACCCACTGGTCGGGTCCCGGCTGCAACGTCGTCACCGTGCGCAGGCTGGCCGGGGTGGCGGAGCGCAGGAACAGCGTGTAGCCGGCCAGGGGTACCAGGATGCAGGCCACCCCGGCCCACAAGACCAGCGACTGGGCGCCGTGGGCGCGGCTGGCGCTGCAGCGGCCGTGCGCCACCTGCGCCCAGCTCGCCACCAGCAACACCACGAGGGTCGCGGCAGCGCCGGTAACGGCGGCGACAGCGACCACCACCGGCGCCTCGCTGGCCCACAGGGAGGCGGCAACGGCGAGAGTTGCCCCCACCGCCCCGGCCAGGGCCACCGCATCCAGGACCAGCAGCCATGACCGCGAAACCAGCGCCACCCCCACCAGCTGCGCCGCCGTCCCGACGGCCACCACTCCGGCGATGGCCCAGACGGCCACCTCCCAGCGCACCCAGGCCAACCCGCCTGGCGCCAAGAAACTGACCGGCGCCATCGCCAGCACCCCGCCTCCCAGCGACAACACCAGTCCGGCCAGTGATTTGCCCGCCCAGATGGCGGTCCCCGACAGCGGGCGGGAGAAGAGAAAGCTCAGGCACCGCCCGCGCAGCTCCCCGGCCACCGAGGTGGCGCCGTGCACCAGCGCCGTGCCCGCCATCATGGCGACCGCCAGCGCGGTGGCCACCAGCAGGCGGGCGTCGTTGGCCGTCTCGCCCCGCAAGGGGGGCACCCACGGGCCCAGCAGCGCCAGCACCCCGGCCACCCCGCCAACGAGAAAGACCTGGGACCGTCGAGACAGCTCCTTGCGCAGCACCGCCCCCACACCCCTCATGGCGCACCTCCCCCGGCCTGACCGGTCGTCACCGCCACGAAAGTCTCCTCCAGCGTCAGCGCCTGCACCTCCAGCGGCCCTCCGCCCACGGCGGCGAGAAGAGCGTCGTCGAACCGCTCCACCACCACCTCGACCCCGCCCAGGGCCTCCTGGCACGACAGGATTCCCATGGGAGCCAGCGCCTGCCAGGGGGCGCCGGCGGGCAGCACCAGCCGGCGCAGGCGGGCGCGCAGGGCATCCACCTCCTCGTCCAGGGCCAGCCTTCCCTCCACGAGAATGCCCACCCGGTCGGCCACCCCCGCCACCCCGGCCAGGTCGTGGGTGGCGAGAAACACGGTGGTACCCCGGTCGGCCAGCTCGCCGATGAGGGTGTCCCAGACCTCCCGCCGGGCCACCGCATCCAGCCCCAGGGTCGGGTCGTCCAGGATCAGCAGCTCGGGGCCGTGCCCCAGGGCCAGGGTGAGCGCCAGCTGGGTGCGCTGGCCCCGCGACAGGCGATTGACCGGGGTCCGGGGCGGGACTCCCGTGCGGCGCAGCCGCTGCCTCACCCGGGCATCATCCCAGCGGGGATAGACCCGCTGGCACCACGCCACCAGGGTATCGGCATCGAGATCCGGCGGGAGATCCGACTCCTCCGGCACGACGCCCACCCGCGCCATCGCCCGTGGCCGGCTGGCCCAGGCATCCTCCCCGAACAGCAGCGCCCGCCCCGCGGTGAGCCGCTGCTGACCCAGCAGGCAGCGCACCAGGGATGACTTGCCGGCGCCGTTGCGACCCAGCAGGGCGTACACCTGCCCTCGGGAAACTTTCAGGGTGACTCCATCCACCGCCAGACGGCGGCGGTAGCGCACGGTGGAGCCCGAGAAAGCTGCGACCCAGCCCCCCACCCCGTCCTCTCCTTGGGATCCGCTCATCACCCCTCCCCCCTTTCTCCGGCCAGCCCGTCGGCCCAGGCGGCCCGCACCGCCGTCACCGCCTCCTCTTGGGATGCTCCCACCCCCGCCGCGGCGGCGACGTAGCGGCGGGCTGCCCCGGCCAGCAACTCCCGGCGCCTCGCCTCGTCCTGGCGCGGGACGTGGGCCGCCACGAAGGTGCCTTCCCCCCGCCGGACCTCCAGCACCCCCTGCTCGCACAGCCGCTGGTAGGCCTTGGCCACCGTGGCCGGGTTGACGCGCAGCGCGCGGGCGAGATCCCGCACGGAGGGCAGCGGCGCCGCCGGGGCCACGACTCCGGCCCCCACCAGCTGCCGCACCTGCTCCTCGATTTGCCGCCAGATGGGGGCGGGATCGGTGGGATCAATCTGGACTCGAAGCGCCACGCCTTTCTCCCCAGGTGCATCAGTGTACTACGACACTAATACACTAAAGCCCGGGCTTCCGGTTGTCAAGAGGGTGTCCTGCGGCCTCGCGAAAAATGAAGAGGGCGGCCGGCGCCGCCCCCGTTCTTCCGCCCCCTCGGGGTTCGCCTAGTTCACCAGGAACTGCTGCAGGAACAGCACAACGGCGTTCTCATAAAACGTCCGGTTGGTGTGCTTGCGGAACCCGTGCCCCTCATCGCGCGCCAGCAGGTACCACACCGTGCCGCCGTTCGCCCGCACCGTGCGCACCATCTGCTCCGACTCGCTCACCGGCACCCGGGGGTCGTTGAGCCCCTGCACCACGAAGAGCGGCCTGGTGATCCGGTGGGCGTTGGTGAGGGGCGAGATGCGCTCCAAAAAGGCCCGCATCTCGGGATCCTGCTCGTCTCCGTACTCCACCCGGCGCAGATCCCGCCGGTAGTCCTGGGTGTTGGTGAGGAAGGTGACGAAGTTGGAGATCCCGACGATATCGATGCCGCAGCGCAGACGGTCGTTGTAGTGCACCAGCGAGGCCAGCACCATGTAGCCGCCGTAGGAGCCACCGATCACGGCCACCCGCGAGGCGTCCAGCTCCTTCTGCGCAGCGATCCAGTCCAGCAGGGCGCCGATGTCCTTGACCGAATCCTCCCTGAGGTAGCCGTTGTCGAGAGTGAGGTAGGTCTTCCCGTACCCCGACGAACCCCGCACGTTGGGGGCCAGGACCGCGATCCCCAGCTCGTTGACGTAGTACTGCAGCATGGGGCTGAAGGTGGGGATGAACTGCGCCTCCGGTCCGCCGTGAATGTTGATCAACACCGGAAACGGTCCAGCCCCCCTGGGACGGTAGTAGAAGGCGGGAATCTGCCGGGGCTGGCCGTTCACCTGATCGAAGGTGGGGTAGCGAATGAGGGTGGGCTCCACGAAGCGGTTGGTATCGAGTCCCCCCACCTCCGAGTAGGTCCAGCGCACCAGCTGGTTGCTCTTCACGTCCAGCACGTAGACGTCGCCAGGGGAGCGGGCGCTGTTGATGGTCATGGCCAGCTGCGGCGAGCGGGGGTGGAAGCGCAGCCCGAACACCTGCCCGGCCGGCAGATTCGCCGCCTTGCGCCGCTCCCTCGTCCGGGTGTCCAGGAGGTAGAGAGCCGAGACGCCGTCCTCGTTGACGGTGAACGCCAGCGTCCGGCCATCGCGCGAGAGCTCCAGCCCCTCCACATCCCAGGGGATGTCCCCGGTCAGGACCTCGTCGGCCATGGCGCCCGCGGTGTCGCGCAGGCGCAGGTGCTGGAACTCGGAGCCCTCATCGGAGGTGTAGTAGACGTGCCGTCCATCGGCGGCCCAGGTGGCCGCCCCGTAGGCCACCGGCCCGGGGGCCCGGTGCAGGGGGGTCAAGGTCGCCGCCTCGAGGTCGTACACGAAGGGGTACGACTCGTTGGCGGACACTCCTTTCACCACCAGCAGGCGCGTGCCGTCGGGGGAAAACTCCACCGCCCGCCAGCTCCCGCCCTCGGTGACGATCGCCCTCGCCTGCTGTGGGTTCGACCGCAGCGCCAGATACACGTCGGTGTCGCGGCCGTTGCGCCGGGTGGAGGAATAGGCAAAGGCGGAGCCGTCCCGGTTCCACACCGCGCCGCCGTTGCGCGAGCGGCCGTCGGTGAGCAGCGTCGAGGAGGCGTTGGCGAGGTCGAACATGAACAGCTGGAAGAACTCCCCCCCGCCCACGTCGCGGGCGTAGAGGAAGCTCCCCGCCCTGGGATCGGGGCACACCGCCACCTGCCCCACCGGCTCGCGGAAGAACGTCAGCTGCCGCCGCGCGCCGCCAGGTGTCGCCACGAAGTGCACCTGGGAGGTCTCCCCGAAGCGGGTGGAAATAAAGACCCCGTTGCCGTCCGCCGCCCACCCGACCACCGCCGCCGAGCGGCTGGCCTGATACTGCAGCGTCCGCTCTTCGAGTGCCGGAGGGATCTCCGGAATCCCTTCCATGACCAGCTGACCCAGCTCTCGCCGCGCCACCTCCGCCGTCACCGGCGCAGCCAGCGCCAACACCACTGCCAACGACACGATTCGCCGCATGCTCACCTCCCTCGTCCTGGCCCCGGCGACGCCGCCGGGGTCGGCAGCATAGCGGATTTCGCCCTCGACAAACCGCCCTTTAGAGAAACTCGGGTGCCCTGGCGGCAGCCGGTGACGCCACATCCCTACCCGAATTTCATCCCCCGCTGGTCGGGTCCCACCCGGTGGGCAACTTGACACTTTCCTGCAAACCGTTAGCATCAAAACTGGAGAGGCCCATGGCGGTACTCACCGTCTCGCCTGCGCTTCGCGAGCGCCTCGGGGATGAGGCGGTGGAGGACTTCGTCCGTCTCCTCTCGGCCCTCGAAAAGGACACCAGCGAGCAAGCCGTGGCCCTCGTCGAGGAGCGCTTCGCCCGCCGGGTCGCCGAGTCGGAAGCCCGGCTCGATGGCCGCATCACCGAGGAGGTGGCGGATCTGCGGGGCCGCCTCGCCGAGGTGGAGGTTCGCCTCACCACCCGCCTCACCGAGGTGCAAGGGCAGCTCCACAGGCGCATGGACGAGGTGGAGACGAGGCTCGACGCCAGGCTCGCCCAGACCGAAGCCCGCCTCGATGGCCGCATCACCGAAGAGATAGGCAAGCTCAACGGTCGCATCACCGACGAGGTGGGCAAACTCAACGGCCGCATCACCGACGAGGTGACCAAGCTCGAGGTCAAGCTCGCCCAAACCGAAGCCCGGCTCGATGGCCGCATCACCGACGAGATGGCCAAGCTCGACGGCCGCATCACCGACGAGATGGCCAAGCTCGAGGTCAAGCTCGCCCAGACCGAAACCCGGGTCAACGACCGCATCACCGACGAGGGGGGCAAGCTGCGGGTGGACATGGCCTCCTTCAAGACCGAAATCATCAAGTGGATGTTCCTCTTCTGGGTGGGCCAGCTGGTGATCATCGCTGGTTTGATCAAGTTCTTGAAGTAACAGCCCCTCGTCAAGCTCCTCCGGCGAAGCGGTCGGTCGAGCCGGTGGACCTCAGGTGCGCCCTGACGGCCCAAACATGCCCCTTCTCGTGATCGCCGGCTACCCACTTCGGGGAGCCTGCTATACCAGCCTCCGCTAGATGGGGTACCCTGCGCGGCGCGCCGCTTCCCGTCCGGGGAGGGCGCCGCGAGGAGGGTGGTATCCATGCGCAAGTGTCTCATTTCATGGCTGATCGCCATCGTCGCCGGAGCTGCTGCAGTACCGGTGGTCGCCGATGAGGGGATGTGGACTCTGGACAATCCCCCCACCGCGCAACTCAAGGCGAAGTACGACTTCACCCCCAGCCCCCAGTGGCTGGAGCGGCTGCGCCTGGCGGCGGTGCGCTTCAACGACGGCGGCTCGGGTTCCTTCGTCAGCCCCCGCGGGCTGGTGCTCACCAACCATCACGTGGCGCGGGGACAGCTGCAGAAGCTGTCATCCAAGGACAGGGACCTGGTCGCCGCGGGATTCCTGGCCACCCGCCCGGACGAGGAGATCCCCTGCCCCGATCTGGAGCTCAACGTCCTGGTCAGCATGGAGGACGTCACCTCTCGGGTGACTGCGGCGGTCAAGCCCGACATGGCCGAGAAGGAAGCCATGGAGGCCCGCAAGGCGGCGATCGCCGCCATCGAAAAGGAGAGCCTGGCGGCCACCGGCCTGCGCTCGGACGTGGTCACCCTCTACGCCGGGGGGGAGTACTGGCTGTACCGCTACAAGAAGTACACCGATGTCCGCCTGGTCTTCGCCCCCGAGGAACAGATCGCCTTCTTCGGCGGCGACCCCGACAACTTCACCTACCCGCGCTGGAACCTGGACATGACGCTGTTCCGCGTCTGGGAAAACGGCCAGCCCATCACCAGTCCCGCCTATCTGAAGTGGAACCCCGCGGGCGCCGGCGATGGGGAGCTGGTCTTCGTGGTGGGCCATCCGGGTTCCACCAATCGACTGCACACCCTGGCACAGCTGGAAGCCCAGCGCGACGTGGTGTACCCCGACACCCTGGCGATGATGAAGCGCATGCTGGCGGTGTGCGAGGCGTACGCCACCCGCGGCCCCGAGCAGCAGCGCCAGGCGCTGGGCGTGATCTTCGGTCTCCAGAACGGCATCAAGGCGCGCACCGGCGAACTGGAAGGCCTGAAGAACCCCGCCATTCTGGGCAAGAAAGCCGCCGAGGAGGCAGATTTCCGCCGTCGTGTGGAATCCAACCCCGTATGGCAGAAGCAGTTCGGCTCCGCCTGGGAGGACATTGCAGCGGCTCAGGCCAAAGCCCTGACGCGCCGGCCCGAGCTGATCCATGCCCGTCTGGGCGGCCGCAGCTTGCCCCGCCTCGCGCAAACCATCGTGCGGTACGTGGTGGAGGTGGGCAAGCCCGACGCCGACCGTCTGGAGGAGTTCCGCGATTCGCAACTGGAGTCGCTGCGGTTCCGCATGTTCTCCCCTGCCCCGGTGTACCCCGAGCTGGAGGAGTTGCTCCTGGCGGACGCCCTCCGACAGTCGTTGGAGGCGCTCGGAGCCGAGCATCCCTTCGTGAAGGCGGCGCTGACCGGCAAATCAGCCGAGGAGGTGGCGCGGGAGGCAGTGCGGGGCACCGCCCTGGCCGATCCGGCGTTTCGCAGGCAGCTGGTGGAGGGGGGCAGCGCGGCGGTGGAGGCATCCACTGACCCACTGATCGCCCTGGCCCGCCGCGTCGACCCCTACCTCCGGGAGCTGCGGCGCTGGCAGGAGGACCACATTGACAGCGTGCAGCAAGCAGCGGGCGAAAAGCTGGCCAAGGCGAGGTTCGCCGTGTACGGCAAGAGCCTCCCCCCCGATGCGACCTTCACCCTCCGGCTGTCCTACGGCACCGTCAAGGGCTACCCGTACAACGGTACCCAGGCACCACCGTGGACGACGCTGTACGGTCTGTACGACCGGGCTGCCTCCTTCTCGTTCCGGCCTCCCTTCCACCTGCCCTCGCGCTGGGCAAACCCGCCTCAAGGGGTGAACCTGGCCACGCGGGTGAACTTCGTGACCACCCACGACATCATCGGCGGGAACTCCGGCTCTCCCGTGGTCAATCGGGCGGGTGAACTCGTCGGCCTCATCTTCGACGGCAACATCGAAAGTCTGGTGGGCCGTTTCGTCTACGACGACACCGCCAACCGGGCGGTGTCTGTGCACACCGCCTTCATGACCGAGGCGCTGGCCAGGGTCTACGGGGCCGAGGCGTTGGTGAGGGAGCTGCTGGGAGAGCGCTGACGCCTTCGCCTGGGGGGGCAGCGCGGGAGGCACCGTCCCCCGGGCCGGCGCCGCGTGCCCGCCCTCTCAGGAGGCCGGCACCTGGCGGGCGTCGATGGCGCGCAGGACCGCCAGCAAGGTGCTCGGGTCGATGGGCTTGCCCAGGACGGCGTCGGGCCCCTCTACCCCTGCATGGGCCCCCAGGTACGACTGACAGTCGTCCTGGAGGAGCTGATCCACCCCCGTCACGACCACCAGGGGCGTGGCCGACCAGCGCGGGCTGCGTCGCAGGTTGACCAGCAGATCCAACCCGGAGCGCCCGGGGAGCAGCACATCGACGATCACCACGTCGGGAAGGAAGCGCTCCAGCTCGGACAGTGCGGCGGAGGAATCACCCGCCTCCGCCACTTCGTAGCCATGGTCGTGGAGTACGGCTGCGAAGTACTCCCGGATGTCCGGATCGTCGTCCACCACCAGGATTCGCCGCAGACCCATCCTAGCTCCCGGTTGCCGCGGCGGTCATTGGCGCCAGCTCCCCGGTCGGCCGGGTGCTGGGGCGGGCCTCCAGCGGCAGCCGGATGACGAAGCGGCTGCCGCGCCCCACCTCCGAATCCACGGCGATCGAGCCGCCGTGCTTGTCGACGATCTTGTTGGCGATGAACAGACCCAGACCGGTGCCCTTGCTGCCCTTGGAGGAAAAGAACAGGGAAAAGAGCTTTTCCCGCGTTTCCCGGTCCATGCCGATGCCGTTGTCCTCCACCACCATCACCAACCAGGGGTCCAGCCGGCGCACGGACATGGTCACTCGCAGGTCCTTCCTGCCCGCCTCGGCGCGGCAGGCCTCCAGGGAGTTCTCCAGGATGTTGACCAGCATGGCCCGCAACGCCTTGCTGTCGCCGGGCAGCGTGCCCACCCCGGGAGCGACGTCGAATCGCAGGGCAACGTTGCTGTCGGCCGCCTTCTTGTCCATCACCTCCGCCAGCTCAGCGACCAGCGCCGCCACGTCCACGTCCACCACCTCCAGCTCCCGGTCCTTGGCGTAGTAGAGAATATCCAGCACCATCGAGCGAATGCGCTCGACGTTGCGCACCACCATTTCCCACCCCTTCTTCAGACGCGCCTCATCGCCCCGTTCGAAGCCGGAGTTCACCAGATACAGCCCGCCGTCGAGGCCAGTTAGCAATCCCTTGATACCATGAGAGATGGAGCCTACGAGCAGACCAATGGAGGCGAGCTGCGACTGCAACTGGCGGATCTGGGTGATATCCACCGCCATTTCGATCACCGCCTCCACCTCGCCGCGGGCGTTGCGCAACGGCGCGGTGGTCACCAGCACGTTGATCTCGCGGCCGTCGGCCGAGACGACGACCTCCTCGTGCTCGAAGGGCTTACCCTCCCGATAGGCCACCTGGGCGTTGCAGACGATGCACTGCTCGTCCCGGTGCTTGTAAACGCGGTAGCACGGCTCGCCGATGGCCGGGCCGAAGGTCTCGCGGAAGCGGCGGTTGGCGTGCTGGATGATGCGGTCGGGTCCCTGCACCGAGAGGTAGCAAGGGACCTCTTCGAACAGCTGCGCCAGCCGCTGCCGACTATGAGCGAGCTGTTCCTGCAGCCGTTTGGACTCGGAGATGTCGGTGTGCATCTCCATCACCGCGACGATCTGGCCAGCCTCGTCGCGGATGGGAGTGGTGCGCACCCGCACGGGAATCTCCCGCCCGTCGCGGGTGTGCAAGGTCTGCTCGGAGATCTGCGGTACGCCCTCGATGAAGGTCTTCTCGACGGGACATCCCTCGCACACACTGTCCCGTCCCTTGTAGGCGCGGTAGCAATAGTCGCCTTGAGCTCCGAAGTCGCGGCGGAAGCGCTGGTTACCGTGGATGATGCGGAAGTCACGATCGTGCACGGAAAGGTAACAGGGCATCTCCTCGAAGTACTGGGCGAAGTGATCCCGCATCGCTCCCTCCTCGGGACAGCAGCCCGTCAGGCGGCCGCGTGCGCCGTTTCGAGGATACGCCGCACGTTCTTCACCAGCGCCTCGCCCTCCACTGGCTTGTCCATGTACCCCTCGGGCGGCGCCACCGGACGATCGTAGATGACCTTCCGGAACTCCGGGTGGCCGGTAACGATACAGACTGGAGTGCTGGCGATCTCGGGATCGTGCCGCAGCTCGGTGAACGCCTCGACGCCATCCTTGCCCGGCATGGACAGGTCCAGGGTGATGAGGTCGGGCCGCTCCCGCCTGGCCACGGCGATGGCCTCATCGCCGTCGGCGGCGTAGACGATGCGGGCGCCCGCGTCCTCGAGCACCGTGGCGATGAACGTGCGGGCATCCTCCTCATCGTCCACCACCAGCACCGTGCGCCCCGCCAGGGGAAGCGCCGGTCGCGGCGCCGGAGCCACCTGAGGCAGCGGCTCGGGCACACTGACCACCTTCGGTGGGGTCCTACGAACAGCGCACTCCTCCAGCACCAGGCCCTCGGCAGTGAGGTCCACCAGTTGTTTCACCTGGCACCCCAGCTTGTAGTACTTGATGAGGTCGGAGAGGCCATCGACGCAGTTATGGCAGGAGGTGGCGACGATCTTCGCCCCGGTATCGGCGATTTGCTTTGCCTTGATCACCGCCGACTTCAGTCGCCGGGGGGTGTACTCCGACATGGACATCGCCCCCCCGCCGCCGGTGCAGCAGAAGTTTTCCTGCCGGTTGGGGGTCATCTCGCGGAAATCGCTCACCACCAGCCGCAGCAGCTCCCGCGGCTCTTCGGTGATACCGCAGCTGCGGGCGAGGTTGCAGGAGTCGTGGTAGGTCACCGGGATGGCGTTCTTGCTGCGGTCGACCTTGATCCGCCCCTCCTTGATGTAGTTGATCATGGTGACGACGGCGCTCTCCATGACGAAGGGCACGTCCACCCCGGCCCAGTTCTGCGCCTCGCAGCGGGTGGAGCGGAAGCCGTGGCCGCACTCGGAGATCACCAGCTTCTCCGCCCCCAGCTCGGCCACCCGCTCGAACAGCCGACGTCCGGCCGAGCCCCCCAGCTGGTCATCTCCCGAGAAGAGGCCAAAGTTGGTCTGGTCCCACCAGTCGGAGGCCATCGTCCAGTCCTCGCCGGCGGCGTAGAAGATCAATGCCGCGTTGGTGATGGTGCGGGGGTCGTACTTCACCTCGCGGGGGTTGATGGCGTAGACCACCTTGGCGCCCTGCTTGTCGATGGGGATGGCCGCGGCCGGGTCGCCCACTTCGGCGACCAGTTCCTCCGAAAGCCACTCCAGGGTCTCCAGATAGTCCTCCTTGAGCACCCCCATCTGGTTACCGATCTCCCACTGGTCCTTGGAGACCACCCGCACCCCCTCGGGCATCACCCCGACCGCGGTGAGCAGGCCGCGCATGGTGCGGTTGATGGCGGCGGTGTCCACCCCCATGGGGCAGTTGAAAGTGCAGCGCCGACAGTTGGTGCAGGTGCCGAAGGCGATTTCCTTCAGTGCCTCCAGGTCCTCGTCGGTGATGGGGGTCTTGGCGCCCACCCACCACGGCGCCACACTGCCGGTCCAGTCGTGGTTGCGCTTGAAGATCTTGCGCAGCTGATCCCCCTTGAACGAGGGGGTCATCCGCGGGTCCTCGGGATCGGCGAGGGCGTAATGGCAGGCGGTGTGGCACATGCCGCAGTGCACACAGCTCACCAGGGAGGCCACCAGCGGTCGGGTCAGCTTCCTGGACAGCAACTCCGCCAGAACCTGAGCCTTGTAAGAACGGGAATCAGAACTCATGGCTGCTCTCCTCAGCTCGCCTCAGGCCCGCACCGACGGCATGGAGCCGCGGTGGCCCAGCGTCCGCCCGAGCCAGTAGCGGGTGAACGGGTAGTAGAGGTAATGGGAAATCTTGGAAAACGGCACGTAAATGAGGAAGAAGCTGGTGGCGATCAGGAAGGCGACGAGGAACCCTTCTCCCTGGACCACCCCGGCCAGGTAGAGTTGCGCCAGCACTCCCAGGGCAAACCAGAAGGTCAGCATGATCACCGAGAAGTAGTCGTCCGGCGAGCTGATCAGGCGCAGGTAGGGGGTGGTCAGGCGGCGCACGATACGGCCCACCGCCACCACGAACGCCACCGCCAGCAGCGCGCCGCTGAGCGCCGCGTATGCCGGGCTGGCCACCAGGTCCGGCGCCAGCGAGCTCAGGAACGCCAGCGAAATGCCCGCCACCACGCCGAGGTGGAAAAGGACGAAGGTGGCATAAAACAAGGGTTTGCGCCGGGTGCTCTCCATCGCCCAGGGCATGGCCACATTGGCCAGGGAGTACAGCGCCCCTTTGCGAGCGTTGGTGCGCTCCGGATTGCCGGGCGCCTGGCGATCGCGGGTGGCGCGGAAGCGCAGCAACCACCAGACGCGGATCGAATACACCACCCCCATGATCCCCAGGGCGATCCAGTGAATGATCTCCACGGTGTGCAACAGGGCCGACGGTTCATGCTGCGGCATGGCTGACTCCTTTCGAAATCTGGGCCGCCAGAGGTGCCCACTCGCGCGAATCCAGGGCGACCAGCAGCACCCGCTCCAGGGTGGTGTCGCTGGCCAGGTGCCTGGAAATCTCCTCCATGAGGACGCGGGCACAGAGGTCCAGCGGCACCTGATAGAGGCCGGTGCCGATGGGCGGGAAGGCGATCTCCTTGATTCCCTTCTCCTTGGCTCGTGCCAGGGCGCTCCTCACGGCGCGCCGGAGCTTGCCCTCGGTGTCGGGTTCATGAAACTTCGGCCCGTTCACGTGCACGATGAACCTCGCCTTCATGTTTCCAGCGGTGGTGACGAGCGCCTCACCGACTGGCAAGTGGCCGGCGGCGTCGAGTTCCTTCTGAACCGCCGGTCCCCCCCGCTGGGCAATCGCCCCGCCGTACCCCGAGCCCAGCTTCAGGTCCGCGGTGATGTCGAACACGAAGGCCTCCACCTCCAGGTCGGTGATGTCCCCCCGGATCAACCTCACCACCCTCCCGCCGATCTTTCTCTCCTCCATTGCTCGCACCTCCACCAGGCGTGCCGGCTCTCCCGGCCCGGCGCCGTTACGTGTCCACTTCCCGGGTAACCCCTCGAATGGCCGGACAGCCCCGCTGCTGCACCGCCTCCCGATCCAGCTGTTGCCGCATGCCAGCAACCCGATCCGAATCCAGCAAGTCCGCCAGGGTGAAGCTGGACAAGGCCTCGGTGATGCGCTGGTTGATCAGGCCGTACACCGGACGGCACTCACAGAACTCGGCCAGCATGCAGCTTGCCGGGTCCTCCACGCACTCCACGATGGCGATGGGCCCCATCACCGCCTCGAGAATCTCGCGCACAGTGATGTCCGCGGGATCGCGGCCCAGCCTGTAACCTCCCCCCTTCCCGCACACCCCCTTCATCAGGCGAGCGTTGCGCAGCGCCATGGCGAGCTGCTCCAGGTAGGCCCGGGACAGATGGGTGTTCCGGGCGACGGTGGCCAGGGAAACCGGCTCGTCGCTTGCTCGTCGGGCCACTTCCAGCATCAGCCTGAGCGCGTATCGGGGTCTCGTGGAGAGTTTCACATGACTGATATAGCGCCAAAATTCCGAGTTGTCAACTAGGAGTAATTAGAATTCCCGGAATCTCACCGTATCACTCTCAGATAGCGAAGTTTTCTCGCACCGCGGGAAGAGATGATGGTATAGTGAACGTCACAGTCGGGCCGGGATCTGGAGCACCATCAACCGGCCACCGGGAGGGGACGTGGGAGCCAAGAGCGCTGTCATCATCGACGACGAACCCGACATCACCACATACCTGGCGGCACTACTTTCTGACCAGGGATGGCAGGTGCGCACCGCCAACAGTTCGGCCGACGGTCTGGCCCTGCTGGAGCAGCAGCGCCCCGACGTGGTCCTGCTGGACATCATGATGCCGGAGAAGGGGGGCCTCCACACCCTCGTGGCCATCCGCAAGAACCCCGCCCTGGCGGGGCTGCCGGTGATTCTGGTCAGCGGTATCCAGGAGAAGCTCTCCGCTGACTACCACGCGTTCCTCGAACGCTTCAAGCACTACCGCCCGGACGCCTTCCTGGACAAGCCGGTGGACCCGGCGCAGCTGCTGGCCACCATCGACCAGGCCCTGACCAGCGCGGCGGCGAAGTAGTCCGGTACCTGGTAGATCTTCTTACTCTTGCTGTTGCGGCGGGGTCAGTCAGAAACGCCGTGGCATCGCGACTTCTTCGCAATGCGATGACGCTCCACGCCGACCCCAGGCCAGCTCTAGGTCTTCGGACGCCCCTGCCGGTCAGAACCCCTCGAGAATGGTGACCACCAGCCCGCGAGCGAAGTCGCGAGCCACCCGTTCCATGGCTTCCACCTCACGGTCGAAGTAATCCAGCGCCGAGACGTCCACCTCGTACGAGATCGTTCGCGTGAAGCGCTTGTCCCGCCACAGGGTGCGCGGCGGCTCCACGGTGCGATCGACGATCTGTACATCGGCCGCCACGGTGAGCTGGTACTGGGTCACCCGCCCCTGATCGTCGAAGCGCACCGGGGCGGTGCTGGCGGACACGATGGTTCCCGAGACCACGGCGTCCGCCTGCTCCGCCGAAGAGACCAGCTGGAACCGACCCCGCCGCACCCACTCCTGGGTGACCTCTTCCGTCAGCCGCTGATCCAGCTCCGCCCGCACCGTCTGATTGACAAACGGGGCAACGTAGAGGCTCTTGAGGTGCGCCGGCAACGCCGAAGAGCCCGTTCCCACCAGATGATACCCGCACCCCGTGCTGAGCAGGGCCAGCAGCAGGGCGGCGCCACCGCCGCGTCGCCAGCTCATGCTCATCGCCTACCCCCGCACCACGAAGGACACCAGCCGATCCGGCACATGGACCACCTTTACCACCTCCTTGCCGGTCAACCAGCGCTCGGCCACCCGCCGGGCCGCCTCGGCGGCCTCCTCCGCCGGCGCGCCTGGCGGCAACGCCACCGTGGCGCGCAACTTGCCGTTGACCTGCACCGCCAGCGTCACGTCCTGGCGGGCCAGGAGCTCGGCATCCCACTGCGGCCAGCCGCTGCGCAGCAGCGACTGCTCGTGCCCCAGCAGGCGCCACAGCTCCTCGGTGATGTGGGGAGCGAAGGGATGGAGCAGACGGACGAGGGCGCTGTAGGTTTCCCCCAGCACCTCACCGCTGGCACTGGAGTGGTATTCGCCGAGGGTGTTGCTCAGCTCCATGAGTGCCGCGATGGCGGTGTTGGGCTTGTATCGACCCAGATCTTCGTGCACCCGTCGGATGGCGTGGTGCATGGCAAGAGTCAGCTTTTCGTCGGCCTGCCTGTCGCCCGCCATGCCGCGGCGGCTGACAACCGCGTCCTGCAAGGCCCACACCCGCTGCAGGAAGCGGTGCGCCCCCATCACCCCCTCGTCGGTCCACTCGGCTTCCTTCTCCGGTGGCCCCATGAACAGGGTGTAGACGCGTTCGGTGTCGGCCCCGAAGCGGGCGATCAACTCGTCAGGGGCCACCACGTTCCCCTTGGACTTGGACATCTTTTCCAGCTCGCCGGTGGTGGCGGAGGCAGCGACGATCATTCCCTGGTTGAACAGCACCTGGAAAGGCTCGTCTCCCGGCACCATACCGAAGTCGTAGAGCACCTTGTAGAAAAACCGCGCGTACAGGAGATGGAGGATGGCGTGCTCGATGCCGCCAATGTAGAGGTCCACCGGCATCCATCGCTGGACTCGCTCCTGGTCGAACATACCGAGTTCGTACCTGGGGTTGATGAAACGCAGGTAGTACCAGGAGGAGTCCACGAAGGTGTCCATGGTGTCGGTCTCGCGCCTGGCCGCAGCGCCGCAGCGCGGACAGCTGGTGTGCACGAAGGAGGGGCTCGCCGCCAGGGGGTTGCCCTCCAGGCCCCCGAACTGGATGTCGGTGGGCAGCACCACCGGCAGCTCCTTGTCGGGGACCGGGATGATGCCATCCTTGGGGCAGTACACCACCGGAATGGGAGTCCCCCAGTAGCGCTGGCGGGAGATCAACCAGTCCCGCAAGCGATAGTTGACCTTGCGCTCACCCAGGCCCTTCTCCTCCAGCCAGGTGATCGCCCGGGCGATCGCCTCGTCCCTGGACAGGCCGTCGAGCCACTCACTGTTGATGGCCGGGCCATCGCCTTCCCACGCCTCCCCCTCCCAGCCCGGGGGGGGCTGGACGGTACGGATGATGGGCAGGCCGTACGCCTGGGCAAACTCCCAGTCGCGCTGATCCTGCCCCGGCACCGCCATGATGGCACCGGTGCCGTAGGTCATCAGCACGTAGTCGGCGAGATAGATGGGCACGGGCTTCTGGTTGAAGGGGTTGACGGCGTAGCTGCCGGTGAACACCCCGCGCTTGCCCATCTCCCCCCTGGTGGCCAGTCGCTCCAGCTCCGTCGTCCGCCGTACCCGCTCGACGAAGGCCGCCACCTCGGCCTTTCGCTCCGCCGTGGCGATCTGCTCCACCAGGGGATGCTCCGGCGCCAGCACCACGAAGGTCATGCCGAAGGAGGTGTCGGGGCGGGTGGTGAACACCCGCACCCCGCCCAGCTCCGGCCGACCCTGGATGGGAATCGTGAACTCCGCCCCCTCGGAGCGGCCGATCCAGTTGCGCTGCATGATCTTGACCTTCTCGGGCCAGCTCGGCAGGCGATCCAGGCCTTCGAGCAACCGCTCGGCGTAGGCGGTGATGCGCAGGAACCACTGTTCCATGTTCTTCTGCACCACCACGGTGCCGCAGCGCTCGCAGCCGCCGTTGACCACCTGCTCGTTGGCCAGCACCGTCCGGCACGACTCACACCAGTTCACCGGCGCCTGGCCCCGGTACGCCAAGCCTTTCTCCCACATGCGCAGGAAGAACCACTGGTTCCAGCGGTAGTACTCCGGCTCGCAGGAGGCCAGCTCCTTGTCCCAGTCGTAGAGGATCCCCCAGGCAGCGAACTGCTGCTTCATGCGGGCGATGTTGGCGCGCGTCCACTGGTAGGGGTGGACGTTGCGCTTGATGGCGGCGTTTTCCGCTGGCAGGCCGAAGGCGTCCCAGCCCATGGGGTTGAGCACTCGCCTGCCCTGCATCAGGAACATTCGAAAGAGACAATCACCCAGGATGTAGTTGCGCCCGTGTCCGACGTGCAGGTCTCCCGAGGGGTAGGGGAACATCATGAGCATGTACATATCCTTGGGGCCCGCCGTGTCGACGTGGGCCAGACGCTCCTTCTCCCAGTACTCACGCCAGTAGGGTTCGATACGCGCAGGTTCATACGGCAATGCCATACCTCGACCTCCGAACGGGGATTGTAGAGCGCTTTCCGGGGGACCAGCGATGCTCGCCGGCCAGGCGTTGGCACCCGAAGGAGTCGTGGCGGCCGGCGGCCAACGGTGATTCCACCTCGCACCGCTGCGCCGGCCCTCGGTGCCGGCCCCTCGCCCCTACAGGCCCAGCATTCCGCCGGCGCGGCTCAGCAGGGCGGCCAGCGCGTCGAAGCGGCCATCGGGACGGGCCGGCCCGTCGCCGACGAACAGTGCCACGCTCTCGCCGTGGAGAAGCACCGGTACGACCACACCCTCTCCCAGGTCGGAACCGGCTGCCAGGGCGTGGGCCAAGGCGCGCTGCGCCGCCGCCGACCCCTCGGCCACCGGCACAACGCTGCGCGCCACCACGGCGTCCTCCAGCAGGTCCAGACCGCGGGGGAGACGCGCCGCCGGCATATGGATAAACCCGTACGCGCCAAGGGATTCGAAGGCGTGCTCCCCCACTGCCAGCAGCACCCCACGCTGGAAGAAATCCCCCGCCAGCCGCAGCAGGGACGCCCTGACCTCGGCGGGCGGCGCATCCACATGGAGCGCCAGGAAGAAGTCACGCAGCGACTCGGCCTCATCCCGCCCCTGGACGCCGCGTCGGGCCAAGGTACGTTCGGCCAGGACGGTGAGTTCCTCGCGGAACCACCGCCCCGCCTCTCCCCCCTCGGACAGCGGTCCGGGGAGCAGGAACTCCACCCCGAGCATGACCGCCTGGTGTCGCACGGCGGGGTCCGACAACCCTCCGACCCACAGGACTGGCACGGGGGGCTGGCAGGCAGCCGCGGCCCGCACCACGTTGAGCCACACCTCGGCCTGCCCGGCCATGGTGCCCGAGGAGGGAAGGTGAAGGATGAGCAGATCGGGCTGGGCACGCGAGGGAAAGGCCACCTCTCCTTCCACCGCCACCGTCCATCCCCGCTGTGTCCACACCGGTTCGAGATGGCGGTAGGGCCGGGGGTCGGCCGTGACCACCGCCACCGTCGGAGAACCCGACGGCAGGTGCACCTGCTCCAGACTGCTGCGGAGATCGGCCAACGGGTCACCGGCCAGCTCCACCCCCTGCCCCACCTCCTCCAGGGAGAGGCGTACCCGTTCGGCGTCCAGGCGGGCGAGCACCTCCCGGCTGGACTCCCAGTGGCCGGGGGTGGCAGGGAGCGCCCCGGGGCGGAAGCAGAAGCTGCCGCTGCGGGAAGCGGCCGCCCGCAGCACCTCCGGGTCGACGGCGCCCGCCACCTCCCCTCCGCGAATCCACAACGTGCCCTGGCGCCCACCGCAATCGAGCTCCAGGGCCCCCGTCACCTCGGCGGATTCCAGGAGCTTGAACAGGCTGGGCAGGGCGATGTCAGCCAGGCGGCCGAGGATGACCTTCACGACCCCTCCCCGGCGGCGGACAGGGTGACGAGAACGTCTCGGGAGGACAGCACCACGTCCACCACCCCTTCCATTCGCCCGTGGAACTCCCAGGCCAGGCGGTATCGACCCGGGAGGAGACCGTGAAACTCGATCAACCCGTCCCCCCCCTTGACCCGCCGAACCCCGTCCGGGCCCTGCAGCAGCGCCGTGACCCACCCCGCCCCGGCGGGCGGCCGACACTTCATCGTGGCGCCACCACTGGGGACCACCCGGATGCCCCCGCGCCGGGGCAAGGCAGCGTAACCGCGTTCCTCCAGGTGCAGCAGCTGAACTCCCGCCAGCGACACCTCCGTCGCCGCTCCCCGCATCGGCACGTACCGCACGCCCACCAGCCCCACCGAGGCGCCCGGATCGAAGGCCACCCACCCCAGCGGTCCCAGCCACACCTCGCCCCAGCGGTGCCAGCGCGCGTCCCGGTCACCCACCAGCACCCCGTGCACCGGCCGCGCTGGCAATCCCAGAGCCCGCAAGACGCCGACGGCGGCGTTGGCTCTCCCCGAGCAGCGGCCACGCCGGCGCTCCAGCACGGCGGCGGCATCCTGGGGCCCGCTGTCCTGGTCATCGATGACGACCTGACGGCTGATCCAGGAAACCACCTTTTCCACCACCCCCAGCGCCGTTCGCTCGCCTTGAATGCCCCGCAGGATACCTGCCGGCACGGCAAAGTCCGACGGCGTCTGGAGATACTGTCCACCTGGCTCATCCACAGTCAGGGGAAGCGGGAATCTGGGCGAGGTGGGGAGGGCCTGCACGCTGCGGCTCACGGCCACCACCGCCCCATGGGGCGACAGCTCGACGCTCACCACGTGGCCGTGGCGGTCGCCGGTTTCCACCTGGGCGGCGAGCGCCAGAGGCATGCCGATGTGGGCCTCATCCGCCCAGGCGGCTGCCGCCAGAGTGACGACCGCCAGCGCCACCCCGACTCGGGCGTTCATCGGGCCTCCGCCGTGGCCCGCACCCGCTGGGCGAAGGCGTCCAGCACGCCGTTGACGAACTGGGAGGAGCGTTCCGAACCGTAACGCTTGGCCAGCTCGATGGCCTCGTCGATGACCACCGAAACCGGCGTGTCTGGCTCGTGCAGCAACTCGAACATGGCCAGCCGGAGGATGTTCCGGTCCACCGCTGCCATCCGCTCCAGGCGCCAGTTGTCGGCCTGTCCGGTGAGCTCCCGGTCGATCTCGGCGAGGTGGGCGATCACCCCGCGGAGCAAGGTGGAAGCAAACTCCCTCGCCGCCGGGGGCACCTCCTGCAAATCGCTCGAGGAGGCGGCGAGGGCGTCCACCTCGCCCCCCGCCAGCTCGCGCTGGTAGAGGAGCTGCAGGGCCAGCTCCCGCCCGCGGCGTCGCACCCCCACCGCTCAACCCTCGCGCAGCTGCTGGTACAGCCTGACCATCTCGATGGCCGCCAGGGCCGCCTGCCAACCCTTGTTGCCCGCCTTGCTCCCGGAGCGCTCCAGCGCCTGCTCGAGGGTGTCGCAGGTGAGCACCCCGTAGGCCACCGGCACCGGCGAACTCATCGCCACCTGGGCCAGGCCCTTGGCGTTTTCGGCGGCGATGTAGTCGAAGTGGGGCGTGGCACCGCGGATCAGCACCCCCAGGGCAATGACCGCGTCACACCTGCCAGAGACCGCCAGGCGCTGGGCCACGAACGGCAGCTCCCAGGAACCTGGAACTCGTGCCAGGACAACGTCTTCGTCCCGGGCCCCGTGGCGCAGCAGGCAGTCCATGGCGCCCTCTACCAGTCTCCCGGTGAGGAGATCGTTGAAGCGGCTCACGACGATGCCGAAACGTATACCCGTGGCGTCCAGCTTACCTTCCAGGATCTGTGGCATGTCCCTCTCCGGCTCCCAATTGTACGTTCGGTGTCGCCCCTCCACAAGCACTCTGGCGCCCCCCCTCACCCAAAATCCGGGACCTCGACCCCCAAGGACCGCAGCTGTGCCGTGACGGTTTCGGCCCACTCTCGGTTGGCGCGGGGGTTGGCCGGGCTGGGGTGCAGCGCCTCCCCGATCGCCGCCCCCGACCCCGTCAGTGCCGCCGAGGCCCGCCGCCGGGCGAACCCCCCGATGCCCACCACCAGCCGCGGCTCGAGGAGCCCCACCACGGCCCGGAGCGCCGCGTCGCAGGTCCTCTCCAGGGGACCGCGGTCTCCCGCCGGCAGCTGGTCGGGGGTGAGGTTGCGTCCGCTCGTTTCCAGGAACATCAGGGGGCAGTAGTTGAGTACCGTGAGACGGGAGAAAAACGCCGCCGGCGTACCCCACCGCTCCCGCGCCCACCCCCACAGGCGCAGCCCACTCACCTCGCGCCGCCGGCAGGAAAACCCCAGGACCGGGCGTGCGGGGTGCTGCCGGGGCGGGCGGCCCACCGGGGCGTCGATGCCCAGCCAGGCGCGCACCGTCTCCACCTCGCCGAAGGGGACGCCAGTCTGGGCCATCCCCCAGGGCCCCGGGTTCATCCCCAGCAACACCACCTCCCGCGGCGTGCCCGCGAAGCGGCGCAGGTACAGCTCGTGGGGCTGCCAGGCGTAGCGCAGGGGGTTGTACACGTACTCCACCGGCGCGGCAAAGCGCAGGGTCTCCAGCTCGTCGGCCAGCGTCCGGTAGGTGGCCACCACGGCGTCGGCCACACTCCTCATGGCGCCGCCTCCCTCACGTCGTGCAGGGCCGCCCAGACGCGGGCGGCCAGAGCCGGCCCCACTGCCGCCCGCAGCTCCTCCACCGAGGCCTCCCGCACCCCGTCCACCGACCCGAAGCGCTGCAGAAGTTTCTTCGCCCGCCCCGGGCCCACCCCGGGGATGGCCAGGAGCTGCGTGGCCAGCCGCCGGGCGCTGCGACGCCGCCGGTGCCGGGTGAGGGCGAAGCGATGCGCCTCGTCCCGCAGCAGCTGTACCACCAGCCGCGCCGGATCATTGGGCTCCAGGTGGAGGGGCTCGGGGCGGTGGGGCGGGAAAATTTCCTCGAAGCGCTTGGCGATCCCCGCCACCGGCAGCGCCAGGCGCAGCTCCTCCAGGGCCTTCCTGGCCGCGCCCAGCTGGGTGGGCCCGCCGTCCACCAGCACCAGGTCCGGCAGCGCCGCTCCCTCGGCCAGCCGCCGCCGGTAGCGCCGCGTCACCGCCTCGGCCAGGGCCGCCGGATCGTCGGGGCCGGCGCCGGGGCGCACGTTGAAGGAGCGGTACTCCCCCTTGCGCAGCTTCCCCCCTTCCCATACCACCACCGACGCCACCTGCACCTCTCCCTGGAAATGGGACACGTCAAAGCACTCGATGCGCCGCACCGGCTGGGCCAGCTCCAGGCGTTCGGCCACCACCGCCGCCACCCGCTCGGCCTCGTGGCGGGGGTGGCGAAAGCGCAGGCGGAAGGCGGCCACGGCGTTTTCCCGGGCCAGGGCCAGGACGCGGACTCGCACCCCCCGCTGCGGCACATGCATCGTCACGGCGCGGCCCCGCAGCCGCCGCAGATACTCCCGCAAGGCCTCCCCTCCCTCGGGGGCGAAGGGCAGCTCCAGCCGCTCCGGGACGGCGGGGTTGGCCTCGTAGAACTGGCCCAGGAAGCTGGCCAGCTGCGCCGGCCCGAAGGCGGAGTCCAGCCCCTCGAAGTGGTACTCCCGCTTGTCCACCAGGCGACCCTCCCGGTACACCAGAACCACCACCGAGGCGTCCCGCCCGTCCCCGTGCACCCCCACCACGTCCACCGACCCGCTCCCTGCCACCTCCACGTGTTGCCCCCGACCCAGCTCCTCCAGGGCCCCCAGCAGGTCCCGGTAGCGAGCGGCGCGCTCGAACTCCTCGGCCTCGGCGGCGCGGTGCATCTGGGCCTCCAGGCGGGGCCGGAGCTCGCCCATGCGCCCCTGCAGCAACAGCACCACCTCATCCACGGCGCGGCGGTACTCCTCCCGGGTGGTGAGCCCCGCCACGCAGGGTCCCAGGCAGGCCCCCATGTCGAAGTACAGGCACGGCCGCGGCAGGAACCCCTCCCGCCGCGGCTCCCAGCGGCAGGTGCGCAACTGGGTGCGGGTGCGGATGAGCTCCATCACCCGCGCCGCCATGTGCCGGCCCAGGTAGGGCCCGAAGTAACTGTGGCCGTCGTCCCTCACCCTTCGGGTGACGAGGGCGCGGGGAAACTCCTCTCCCGTGGTGATCTTGATGTAGGGATAGGTCTTGTCATCGCGCAGGGTGATGTTGTAGCGGGGTCGGTGCTGCTTGATGAGGCGGTTTTCCAGGATCAGGGCCTCCACCTCGGTGGCGGTGACCACGAATTCCAGCCGACGGGCGGCGGCCAGCATGGCCGCGGTCTTCCCCTCGAGGTTGCGGGAAAAGTAGCTGCTGACCCGGCGCCGCAGGTTCTTGGCCTTGCCCACGTACAGCACCCGCCCGCGGGCATCCTGGAACTGGTACACCCCCGGCTGCTCGGGCGCCTGGCGGGCTCGCTCGGCCAGCAGGTGATCGCTCATCGGTGCTATTCCATCATGCCCCACCCGCGAAACGCCCAGAGGTCCGCCGCACCGACCCCGGTCTTGCGGCCGCCGCAGCAGGCCCCTTGACCCAACTCCGGCACCGACGCTAGAGTTCGCCCGTGCGTATCGGGCGACTGGGGGCGGTGGTGATCCTCCTGGCCGGCATTCTCTCGCCGTGCGAGGCGGCCATCCCCGCATGCCCGGACGGTGGGAAAGGGCGCGGCGCGACCGTCGAGGCAGCCAGCAGGCAGGTGGCCGTCGGACACGTCCACTCCCACCCCCATCGCGCCGCTCCCCACCACCATCACGCCGCTGTGGGGACGGTGACTCCGAGGTTGGCCCCGCCCGTGGATGTGGTCATGGCTCCGGCCGACCTGCCGCCTGATCCCCGCAACCCCGAGACCCTGCCGGCCGCGCGGGCGTTGCCTTCCCGGCAGGACTCCGCCCTGCCGCTGCACATCCTGCTCTGCACCCTCCTCTCCTAGGCGCCGGCCCAGGCGCCACCTGCAACCTTCGCGTTCCACCCACGGACGTCGTTGCCTGGAGGGTACCAGGATGAGGATCACCGTTGCCGCAACCATCGCGTTGACATGGCCAGCTTTGGCAGCAGCCCAGGGGCTCGGCGAGAGCGAGGTCCTGGCCAGGGTCTCGCCGGCCCACCCGGCCCTGGCCGCGCCGCTGGGCCAGCTCGAGAAGGCCCAAGCCCACCGGCAGCTCGCCGCAGCGCCGGGGGACATCTACATCGCCGCCCTGTACGAGGACGCGGGCGGGGCGGAACGCCGCCAGGGAGCCACGGTGGCCTTCCGACCTCCTCTGGACGGTCGGCGGCGCCTGGCGGTGGGGGCCGCCGAGGCCGGGGTGGAGGCCGCCGCCGCCGCCCTGGCGGCGGAGAGGCTGCGACTGCGGGCGCAGGTGCGCGCCGCCTTCGCCAACTGGTGGGCCGCCTGGGAAGTGTCCCGGCTCCTGCACGCCCGCGCCGCCGAGCTGGCGGCCCTGGCCGAGCGGGCCCGGCGACGGGCTCTGGCCGGGGAGGAGTCCGGGCTGGCCAGCCGCCGGCTGGCGGCCGAGGCGGCCCAGGCGGCCGCCGAGGCGGCCTTTGCCCGTGCCGAAGGGAGCCGGGCGCGGGCAGAGCTGCTCGCCTGGGTGGCGGAGCTGCCGGCTTCGGCCTTTCCCCTCCCGCCCCCCCTCCCTCCGGATCCCGGCCTGCTGGAGGACTGCCGACCCCCGGAGCTCGACGCCCTGGCGGCGGCCGTCCGTCAGGCCCGCCAGGAGCGCGAACTGGCGGCGCGGGCCGTTCAATTTCCCGAACTGACCGCCGGCTGGCAGCGGATTGACGAGGGTGGCGTCGCCCACTGGGGGGTGCTGGCGGGGGTGCAGTGGCGCCTGCCTCTGCCCGGCCCCACCCGGGCAGGAATGGCGGCGGCCCAGGCGGAACTGGCGGCCGCGCAGGGAAAGTTGCAGCTTGGCCGCGCCCGTGCCGAGGCAGAGCTGGCCAGCGCTCGAGAGGTCTATGGAACCCTGCGTGCCACCGCCGCGGCAGCCACCACCGCCACCACCGACGCCGAGCCCATGGTGACGGCGGCGGTGGCCTCCTTCGCGGCGGGAGAGTCTGGCGTGACCGACCTGCTGGACACCCTGCGGGCGGCTTTCGAGCTGCGGCGCGGCGCGGTCGAGGCCCACGGAAGGGCCCTGGCCGCACACCGGGAGCTGGAGCAGACCTGCGGGCGAGAGCTTCCCCTGGGAGGTCAGCCATGACCGCCGGAGGCCGGAAGTATCGGCTCCTGGGTGCGGCGGTGGCGCTGACGCTGGCCTGCGGGCGGGGGGCCCCCCCGGTGGCCGCCCCCGCCGACCCCTGGTCGGTCACCGTCTGGGGGGAACATTACGAGATCTTCGCCGAGGTGGACGTGTCCATGGCGGAGCAGGACCCGCCGTGGGTGGTGCACGTCACCGTGCTGGACGGCTTTGCCCCCCTCGCCGAGGGGAAGGTGGAGGTGAGGTTCCGAAGCACTTCAGGCACCACCGCGGGAGGGAGGGGACACCTGCAACGGCCGGGGGTCTTCCGGCTCTCGTTCCCCCTCCCGGCTGCCAGGGAGGGGCAGCTGGAGTTTTCGGTGCAGGGCCCCTCGGGGCCGGAGGTGCTGCCGGCGGGCCCGGTGCGGCTGGCCCCCTACGCCGGCGGGCCTGAAGGTGAGGGGCATGGGGAACGGGGGGAAATCACCTTCCTCAAGGAGCAGCAGTGGCGCACCCCCTTCGCCACCGCCCGGGCCGCCGTGGGCCGGCTGCCCCGGGTCGTGCGCGGCCCGGCGGTCACCGGCCCGGCGGCGGGCCACGAGGTGGAGCTCACCTCCCCCGTGGACGGCGTGGTGACCGCCCGCCGCTGGCCGTTCGTTGGGCAGCCAGTGCACCGCGGCGAGGAGGTGATGGCGGTGACGCCCCGGGTGGCGCCCGAGCGCAGCCTGGCCGAACTGGAGGCGGCGGTGGTGGAGCTCGTGGGGCACCATGCCGCCGCCTCGAGCCGCCTGCGGCGGCTGGAGGCGCTGCGGGAGGTGGAAGCGGTGAGCGCCCGGGAGCTGGAGGAGGCCAGGCAGGTCGAAGCAGGGCTGGCGGCGCGCCTGTCGGCCGCGCGCCGCGACCTCGCCACCGCGGCGGCGGTCCGCCGCGGAGAGGCGGCGGGGGAGCCCCTCCCCTTGATGGCCCCCCTCCCCGGCCGGGTGGCGACGGTGTACGCCCGGCCAGGGCAGGTGGTGGCGGCCGGCGCGGCGCTGCTGCGCCTGCTGCGACCCGACCCCCTGTGGGTGACCGTCGCCCTCCCGGTGGGCGAGGCGGCCCGCCTGGGGCCCGAGCTGGAGGGGCTCGCCCTGCAGCTGGCGGCATCCGCGCCGCCCCTGGTCTTTTCCCGGGAGCAGGTGCGCCTGCTCTCCCGCGCCCCGGCGGTGGACCCGCAGACCGGGAGCGTGGACGTGATCGTGGAGATCCGCGGCGGGGCCGCCGAGTTGCCCCTCGCCGCCCGGGGAACGGCGGAGCTCGTGCTGGCGGAGTCCGACGAGGGAGTGGTACTGCCCCTCTCCGCCCTGGTGGACGACGGCGGGGAGCCCGTGGTGTACGTGCAGCATGCCGGCGAGAGGTTCGAGCGCCGGCCGGTGCGGTCCCTGCGCCGGCTGGGGGAGTGGGTCCTGCTGGAGGGTGTGCACCCCGGCGAGCGGGTTGCCACCCGTGGAGGGCCCACCCTTCGCCGCGCCGCCCTGCTGGCGGCGGGCGCCGACCACGGGCACGTGCACTGACCAGGCGAAAGGGGAAGAGGCCATGGTGAAAGCCCTCATTCGCGGGTCCCTGCACCACCGCACGGTGGTGGTGGTGGCCGCCCTGCTCCTGCTGGCGGTGGGCGGTGCCGTCGTCGCTACCCTCCCGGTGGACGTCCTGCCCGACTTCACAGCGCCCACCGTGACGGTGCTCGCCGAGGCCCCCGGCCTGGCCGCCGAAGAGGTGGACCTGACGATCACATACCCCATCACCGCGGCGCTGGCGGGGGCACCCGGCATCCGCCGGGTCCGTTCGGCCTCTGCCGCCGGACTCTCGGTGGTGTGGGCGGAGTTCCACTGGGGAAAGGGTATTTACCGCGCCCGCCAGATGGTGGCAGAGCGCCTGGACACCCTCTCCCTGCCTGGCGGCGGCCCCCGCCTCGGGTCGATCACCTCCTTGCTGGGGGAGGTGATGTTCCTCGCCCTCACCTCCGAGTCCCTCCCGCCCCAGGAACTGCGCCGTCTGGGCGAGGTCGCCGTGCGGCGGCCCCTGATGGCGGTGCCGGGGGTGGCGGAGATCCTTCTCATCGGCGGAGAGGAGCCGCAGATCCAGGTGGCACCCGACCCGGCGGCCATGGCGCAGCATCGGGTGCGCCTCGACGAGCTGGCGGAGACCCTGCGCCAGGCCAGCGCCATACCGGCCCCGGGCGTCTGGGTCACTGGCGGCCAGGAGTACCAGGTGCGGGCGTCGGCCCGGGCCCGGTCGGCCCAGGACGTGGCCGGCGTCATCCTCCGCACGGAGCAAGGCACCCCCATCACGGTGGAGCGGGTGGCGAAGGTGCGGGAGGGGGTGGCCCCGAGGCTGGGCGCTGGTGGCTACAACGGGCGGCCGGCGGTGGTGCTGAGTGTGTACAAGCAACCCGGGGTGAACACCCTGGCCCTCACCGCCCGCATCGACCGGGTGCTGGAGGAGCTTGCCGCCACCCTGCCGCCCCAGCTGGTCATCGAGCGGCAGAGCTTTCGCCAGGCCGACTTCATCCGCGTGGCCATCCGTAACGTCAGCGTGGCGCTGCGGGACGGCGCCCTGGTAGTGATCCTGGTGCTGCTGCTGTTCCTCGGCAACCTGCGTGCCACCGCCATCTCCGCCACCGCCATTCCCCTCTCCCTGGTTGCCGCGGTGCTGGTCCTGGCCGCCTTCGGCATCAGCATCAACACCATGACCCTGGGTGGCCTGACCATCGCCATCGGCGCCCTGGTGGACGACGCCATCATCGACGTGGAAAACGTGGTGCGCCGCCTGCGGGGGGAGCGGCAGCGCCCCCCCGGGCAACGGCGGCCAGCCCTCCAGGTGGTGTACCAGGCGTGCCTGGAAGTGCGGGGGGCCATCGTATTTGCCACCGCCATCATCGTCCTGGCCTTCGTCCCGCTGCTCCTCCTCCCCGGCCTCGAGGGGCGCCTGCTCCGCCCCCTGGGGCTCGCCTGCGTGGCGGCCCTCACCGCCTCCCTGCTGGTCTCCCTGACCGTCACACCGGCCCTCTCCCTCGGGCTCCTCCCCGGGTCGCGGGCAGAAGGGGGCCGGCCGACCCCCCTGGTCCGGCTCCTGGAGGGGTGGTACCGCCCCACCCTCGCCTGGGCCCTGGGCCACCCCCGCGCCGTGCTGACGGCGGCGGCGCTGGCAGTGACGGCCGCCGCCCTCGCCGTGCCATGGCTCGGCCGGGCCTTCCTGCCCCCCTTCAACGAGGGATCCCTCACGGTGACCCTGGTTTCGCCCCCGGGCATCACCCTGGCCGACGCCGACGCCCTGGGACGCCAGGTGGAAGAGACGCTGCTCGCCTTCCCCGAGGTGGTCTCCACCACCCGCCGCAGTGGTCGGGCCGAGCGCGACGAGCACGGGCAGGGGGTCGGCGGAGCGGAGATCGAGGTGGTCTTGCGGCCGGGACGACCCAAGGAGGAGCTGCTGGAGGCCATGCGGGAGGCCCTCTCGACCCTCCCCGGAGTGGCCATCTCCTTTGGACAGCCCATCTCCCACCGCATCGACCACCTGGTCTCCGGCAGCAAGGCCCACCTGGCCATCAAGGTGTTCGGCCGCGACAGCTCGGTCCTCGCCGCCCTCGCCAGCACCGCAGCGGCGGTGGCCCGCGAAACCCCGGGGGTGGTGGACGTGTCCGGGCAGGAGCAGAGCCCGGTGCCCCAGCTGGTGCTCGACTTCGACCGGCAGGCCCTGGCGCAGCACGGGCTCACCCCGGCCCAGGGAGCTCTCTCGGCGGAGGCCCTCTTCTTCGGCGCCCCGGTGGGGCAGATCACCTCGGAGGGGCGTTCCGTGCCGGTGGTGCTGCGCTTTCCAGACACCTCTCCGGCCGAACTGGACTCCCTGCTGGCGTTCCCCCTGCCCGTGGCCGGCGGGCGCCCGGTTCCCTTGAGCGAGCTGGCCAGGGTCCGCGTGGAGCTCGGCCCGGCCCTCATCCGGCGGGAAAACGCCGAGCGCGTGGCCGTCGTCACCGCCAACGTGGCAGGTACGGACATGGTGGAGGTGGCGGAACGGCTGCGCCGCCGCCTGGCGGCGGCCGTCCCCCTGCCCGCCGGGTACCGGATCGAGCTGGGCGGGCAGTACGAGGCGGCCCAAGAGGCGCTGCGGGTAATCGCCCTGCTCGCGGCAGCCACCGTTGTTATCATCTATCTCTTTCTATACCTTGTCTTTCGAAATCACCGGGCGGCAACCATCATCCTCGTGAACCTGCCCCTGGCAGCGGTGGGGGGGGTCGTCGGGGTGCTGGCCTCGGGGGGGGTGCTGTCCATCGGCAGCCTCGTGGGGTTCATCACCCTCTTCGGCGTGGCGGTGCGCAACGGCGTCCTGCTGGTGGGGCACTACCAGCACCTGCGGCACGCCGAGGGCCTGGATCTCCCCCAGGCGGTGCTGCGCGGCTCGCTGGAGCGCATGTCGCCGGTACTCATGACCGCCCTGACGGCGGCCCTGGCCCTCCTCCCCCTCGTGGTGGCCGGCGGCGAGGCGGGCAACGAGATTCAGGCGCCAATGGCAATGGTCATCCTGACCGGGCTGGTGTCCTCCACCTTCCTCAACCTCGTCCTGGTGCCGGTGCTCTTCTCCCGCTGGGGCGAGGGCAGGCAGGGGACCTCCGCGCCGTGAGCGACGGACCTCGGGGGCCCTCTCTCCGGGGCGCGCCGAAAGCTGCGGAGGGCCCCCCGGGCCGCTGCGCGTTTCTCTGCCGATCCAGGCGGCGGTACCATCGCAACCGTGGATGTCTTCCAGCGCCTCGCCCGTCGCCTCGACCAGTTCCCCCAGGGATTCCCCCCCACGCCGACCGGCGTGGAGTTGCGCATCCTCAGGAAGATCTTCTCCCCCGCCGACGCCGAGCTGGCGCTGGAGTTGAAGATGATTCCGGAGACGGCGGGCGCCATCGCCCGTCGCCTGCGACGTCCCGCCGCGGAGGTCCGGGCGGCCCTCGACCGCATGGCGGCCCGCGGCCAGATCTACTCCTTTCGTCAGGGGGGGGTCCAGCGCTTCATGCTGGCGCCGTTCGTGGTGGGTATCTGGGAGTTTCAGCTCCCCCACATGGACGCCGAGCTGGCGTCGCTGTTCGAGGAGTACGCCCCCACCCTGCTGGCCACCCTGGGTCAGCGGGAGCCGGCGCTGGCCCGCGTCGTCCCGGTCAATCGCGCCATCCCGGCTCGCCCGCAGGTGCTGCGCTACGAGAGCGTCGCCGACCTGATTGCCCGTGCCCGCTCCTTCCGGGTGATGGAGTGCATCTGCCGCAAGGAACAGGCGGCCCTGGGCCGACCGTGCTCCCACCCCAGTGAAACGTGCCTGTCCTTCTCGCCGGAGGAAAACGCCTACGAAGAGGGTCCCGTCTGGGGGAGGTCCATCACCCGCGAGGAGGCGCTCGCCATCCTCGCCCGGGCAGAGCAGGAAGGACTCGTCCATTGCACGTACAACCTGCAGCGGCAGAACATGTTCGTCTGCAACTGCTGCCCCTGCTGTTGCGGCTTCCTGCGGGCCTTGCGGGAGTACTCCGCCCCCCACGTGCTACTGCGTTCCAACTACGTGGCGGTGGTCGACGGGGAGCGCTGCGCCTTCTGCGGCTACTGCATCGAGTCGCGCTGCCCGGTGGACGCGATGGTGGAGCGGGATGGCGCCGTGCATGTACTCCCCGAGCGTTGCATCGGCTGCGGCGTCTGCACCGTGGACTGCCCGGCGAGCGCCGTCACCCTGGTGGCGCGGCCCCCGCAGGAGCGGACGACACCGCCCAAGGATCTGATCTCCTGGCACTTCCAGCGCGCCGTGGGACGCTTCGGGCCGCTGCGCGCCGCCCTGCAGTTCGGCGGCCTGGCGCTGGATGCCCTGCGCAGCCGCGAGCCCGCCGGCGAGCCCCTCAAGAACCGGTGAGCTGGAAGACGGCGAACAGCACCAGCCAGACCACGGTCAGGAAGTGCCAGTACATGGCGGTGTACACCACCCCGTGGGCCGGCCACGCCTCGCCCCGCCGGGCGGCGCGTAACGTCACCACCGTCAAGGGGATCAGCCCCCCAAGGACGTGGACGGCGTGGAGCGCGGTCAAGAGGTAATAGGTGAAGGCGTAAAGGTTGGCGGTTGCCGTGAAGTCGGCCGCCGCCAGCACGAACCAGCCGCGGGTCTGCGCCAGCAGGAAGGCGATGCCCAGCACCAGGGTCGAGACCAGGCCGCCCAGGAGCCCGGGGCGGCCAGGGCGGGAGCGGCTGCGGCGGGCCCACTCCATGGTCAACGTGGAGAGCACGATCAGGACCGTGCTCAGCCACAGCCCCCGGGGAAGGCTCGGGGCCCCGGGGGGCGGCCAGACTTCGGCGGCGGCCCGCACCCACAGGAGGCCCACCACCGAGGCGGCAAAGATCATCCCCAGGGAGGCCAGGAACCAGCCCATGCCAATCTTGCCGATGGCCAGCCGGGACGGGGTGGTTGCGGGGGCGGCGGACATCTCACTGACCCTTCATGGCCGGGGCGTAGTCGGGGATCATCTCCGGCCGGTACGCCGCGGTGTCCATGAGCGCGAAGAAGATGAACAGGGCGACGAAGGCCAGCGCCCCGATGAAGACGATGGCGTTGAACGGTCGGTCGTAGCGCATGTGCATGAAGTACAGCAACACCAGGGCGGCCTTCACGGTGGCGATGCCCAGGGCCACCACCAGGTTCAGCTTTCCCAGATCGACCCAGGTGGCGGCCACGGTGATTACCGTGAGCACCATGAGGGCCCCCCACACGGCCAGCAGGACGGGGGCCGGGACCACGTGCACGTGGGAGGTCGGGCTCGGGTGGGCGGGGGTGTGGCCGGTCATGACTCCCCTCCTCCTAGTGAATCAGGTACAGCAGCGGAAAAAGGTAGATCCAGATGAGGTCCACCAGATGCCAGTAGAGTCCAGCCAGATCCACCGGGGTGAAATAGCGGGGGCCGAACTCGCCCCGGGCGGCGCGACGCAGGATCCACATCAAAGTGATCATCCCGGCGATCACGTGAATGGCGTGCAAGCCCGTCATGCTGAAGTAGATGCCGAAGAAGATCTGGACGTTGCGGGGAACCTTGTGGGTTTCCTCCTGGCCCGGGACGGCGGGAGACGCCAGCCCCGCAGGCCCCCGGGCGGCCGGCGCGATCACCGACGAATCCCCGGCGGCAGCGACCGGAGCGGGGTCGGGGGCCGCCGGTGCGGCTGCTGCCGGCGGCGGCGCCGCCTGGTGGGTGAAGCGCTTGCCCGGCAGCAGCCCCTCCTTCCACTTGTGCTCGTACTCCACGTACTTGATCCCGAGGAAGACGAACCCCAGGGCAATGGTCGCGGTCAGCAGGCGCACCAGGGCGCGCTGGTGCCCCAGCTGGGCGGCGCGCACCGCCCAGGCCATGGTGAGCGAGGAGACGATGAGCACCGCGGTGTTGATGCCGCCCAGTACCTTGTCCAGGAACTGGTGGGCGTAAATGAAGATCTCGGGGTGGTTGGCGCGGTACACGGCGTAGGCGCAGAACAGCCCGCCGAAGAGCAGGATCTCGGTGGCGAGAAAGATCCACATCCCCAGCTTGCCCGCCTCGAACTGGGTGCCGGCGTCGGGGAAGTGGTGGGCCAGGTGGGGGTCGTGGTGGGCGTGGGGGGTCGTCTGGCTCATGGTCTCGGTCCCTCGGCCCTCGCCTCACGCCGACGCCGGCTGCTCCTGCCGCCGGTAGCCGCCGAGCGCCTCATCCCACCGCCACCGCTCCACGTCGTAGGGGTCGTCCACCACCGGCTCGCGGGAGAAGTTGTCGTGGGGGGGCGGCGACGGGGTTTGCCACTCCAGCGTCGCCCCGCCCCAGGGGTTGGCCGGTGCCGGCTGTCCCTTGACCAGGGAATGGATCAGGTACACCAGGACGATAAGGAAGCCGAACCCCAGGAGATAGGAGCCCACCGTCGAGATCACGTGGTAGGGGGTGAACTCGGGCAGGTAGTTGTAGTAGCGCCGCGGCATTCCCTGGCTGCCCATGACGAACTGGGCGAAGAAGGTGACGTTGAAGCCCACGAAGATGAGCAGGGCGGCGACGCGGCCCCACCGCTCGCTGTACATGCGGCCGAACATCTTCGGCCACCAGTAGTGGAGGCCGCCGAGGAAGCCCATCACCGTGCCGCCGAACATCACGTAGTGAAAGTGCGCCACCACGAAGTAGGTGTCGTGCAGGTGCACGTCGGTGGCCAGGGCGCCGAGAAACAGGCCGGTCAGACCCCCGATACCGAACAGGAACAGGAACGACAGGGCGTACAGCATCGGGGTGGCCAGCCACACCGACCCCTTGTACATCGTCGCCGTCCAGTTGAAGACCTTGATGGCGGACGGGATGGCCACCAGGAAGGTGAGGAAGGAGAAGATCATCCCGGCCAGGTTGGACTGCCCCGACACGAACATGTGGTGTCCCCACACCAGGAACGAGATCACCGCGATGGCGATGGAAGAACCGGCAATGGCGGCGTAGCCGAAGATGCGCTTGCGCGAAAAGGTGGCCATCAGCTCGGAGATCACCCCCATGGCGGGAAGGATCATGATGTACACCGCCGGATGGGAGTAGAACCAGAAAAAGTGCTGGAACAGCACCGGGTCGCCGCCCAGGGCGGGGTCGAAGATCCCCACTCCCAGCACCCGCTCGGCGATGATCAGCAGGAGGGTAATGCCCAGGACCGGGGTGGCCAGGATCTGGATGATGGCCGTCCCATACAGACCCCACAGGAACAGCGGCATCCTGAACCAGGTCATGCCGGGCGGGCGCATCTTGTGGATGGTGACCACGAAATTGAGCCCCGTGAAGATCGACGAGAAGCCCAGGATGAAGGCGCCGAAGACCATGGAGATGACGCTCGTCGAGGTGGTGGTGGAGTAGGGGGTGTAGAACGTCCAGCCGGTATCCACGGCGCCGGTGATGATCGACACCAGGGCAAAAAGTGCTCCCGTCACCCACAGGTAGTAACTGGCCAAATTGAGGCGCGGGAAGGCCACGTCCTTGGCCCCCAGCATCAGCGGCAGCACGAAGTTGCCCAGCGCCGCCGGGATTCCCGGGATGATGAACAGGAAGATCATCACGGCGCCATGGAGCGTGAACATCTGGTTGTAGGTGTCCGGCTTCATGATGGTCTGCTGGGGGGTCAGCAGTTCCGTGCGCAACAGCAGGGCGAACACCCCGCCCAGCAGGAAGGCGGTGAGGATCGACACCAGGTACATGATGCCGATGCGCTTGTGGTCCAGGGTGGTCAACCAGGACCACAGGCCGCGGCCGTGGTTCAGGTAGTTCTCCCCGCCGAGGGCGTTCTCCGTGCTCGCGGACGTCACGCCGGCGGGCTGGGTCGCATGCTGCGCAGTCACTGGTCCTCCCCCTTTTCCCCCTTCAGACTCTTCATGAAGGCGATCAATGCCGTGATCTCCTCGTCCTTCAGTCGCCCCTTGTAGGTCGGCATCACCGGCTCGAAGCCGGCGACGATACGTGCCTGCGGCTCCAGGATCGACTCGCGAATGTAGTTTTCGTCAGCCACGAGCGTGGCGCCGCCGCGCATGGGGCGCTGGCTGCCCACCAGCCCCCGGAAGGTGGGGCCGATTCCCGCCGCCCCGTCCATGGAATGGCACTGGATGCAGCCGCGGCTGCGGTACAGTCGCTCTCCCGCCTCCGCCGGTGGCAGGGTGTTGAGCAGGTTGGAGGCGTCCTCCAGCCACTTCTCGAACTCCCCCGGCGGATGCACCACCACCTTGGAGAGCATGTCCGAGTGCCCCGTGCCGCAGTACTCGGTGCAGTACACCTGGTACTCCCCCGGCTCCAACGCCTCGAACCACAACGTCGAGTAGCGCCCGGGCACCACATCTCGCTTCACCCGGAACGCCGGCACGAAGTAGCTGTGAATCACGTCCTCGGAGGTCATCACCAGCTTCACCGGCCGGTCCCCCGGCACGTGCAGCACGTCGTCCACGTGACCGTTGGGGTAGGTATAGAGCCAGCTCCACTTCTGCGCCGTCACCTGAACCTCGTAGGCGTTGGCCGGGGCCGTCGCCAGATCCATGAACACCTTGAACCCCCAGGCGAAGATGCCGATGACGATGGCCAGGGGTATGACCGACCAGGTGATTTCCAGGGGGGTGTTGTGCGCCGGTGACGCCAATGGCCCCTGCCCTGCCCGCCGCCGGTAGCGCACCACGAAGAGGATCATCAGGCCGACGATGAGCGCGAAGAACACCACCGAAATCGCGAGAATGAAGTAGAACAGCGCGTCCACCGGACCCGCCCCGGTGGAGGCGGCGCGGGGGAGCCAGAAGCCACCCCCTCCCCCTCCCTGGATCCCCAGAAAGCCCATGCTCACGCTCCCCCTTCCGCTCCTGCAGCGGCGCGGCGACCACCCCGAACCAGCCAGGCCCGGCCCAGCCACACCCCGACCACGGCCAGAGTGACGAGACCACCGAGTTTCATGATGTTGCGCGCCGCCACCACGAAGCGCCCGGCGTTGGCGTCGTAGTGAAAGCAGTACAACAGGAAACGTTCCGTCAACGAGCCCACCGTGCCCGCCCCGGCCTCGGCCAGGGCCAGACGAACGGTGCGCGGCTCGTAGAGCACCCCATAGAGGTAGCGGCTCACCTTCCCCTCGGGGGTAAGCACCATCACGGCCGCGGTGTGGGCGTACTCCTTGCGCTCCTCCACCCAGCGGAAGCCGAACCCGACCGCGTCAGCCAGGGCCTTGATGGAGCCTTCGTCGCCGGTGAGGAAGTGCCACCCGGCGGCCCCTTCGGGCCTCCCGTACTCTCGCAGCATCGACTGCTTCTTCAGCCTCGCCAGGGTAGCCGTCTCCAGCGGGTCGATGCTCGCCGTGACGATATCAAAATCTTTACCGGGCAATAGTTTGATCTCCTTGAGGGAGTCGACGACGCCGTTGAGCACCAGTCCGCACAGCATGGGACAGCGGTAGTAGACGAGGGTGAGCAGCACCGGTCGCTCCCCCCGGATCAGGTCGCCGAGCCGGACCCGGCGCCCATCGTCGGCGGTGAAGGTGAGCTCCAGCGGCACCTGGGCTCCCAGCCGCTCCTCGATCCCCACCCCCTCCAGTTGCTGCGGCAAGGGTTCGGTACGTTGCGCGATGGCGGGCACGACCAGGAGGGTCGCAGCGCCCACGACCAGGGTGCACGACCACGCTCCCCATACGCGCCGAAGGCAGGCTGACGGGTGAACGCCCGCTGTCCCGGACGAGCAACTGAGATCCAACCGCATCATTCCCGCTGAGCCTGAACCGCCAGGGCCGCGCATCTATTTCACACCCCATCGAGCCGCCACAGGATGAAAACCTGTGGCTGGCCCCCGGCCTGGGGACGGCTGGACGTGAGCAGGAGATGAGCTCGCACTCTGCTCCCCTCAAGGTGAAAACCGCCTTTGATTTCTATGACAACGCCGGATCGAGGAGGGGAGCCGGCCTGCGGGGAAACCCGCGCGGGGCGCCAGCGGCGCGAGCCGCCCGGAGCAGGAAGCACGCCTGCCCCCTCGGCGGCCTCTGCCCCGGCGGACAACCCCATCCCGGTTTTCCGGGGTAAAGTGCGCTCGTGAGCAGCCACCCCGAGGAGACAGCCAGGCCTGGCGCGAAGGCGGCGCTGGACCGGCGGCGCTACCGCCGCGTGCGCCGCTTCTTCGTGCGCGCCCTCCTCCACGCCCTGTGGTGGGATTGGGTGCTCAACCGCGCCGTGCTTCGGCGCTTTCGCACCCCCCCCCTGGAGCGCTGGCGGAAGATCGCTGGCCAGTACCGACAACTGGCCGAAGAGCTGGGCGGGGTGCTGATCAAGCTCGGGCAGTTCCTCTCCGCCCGGGTGGACGTGCTGCCCTTCCCCATCACGCGGGAACTGGCGACTCTCCAGGACGAGGTGCCGGCGGCGGATTTCGGTGAGGTCCGGAGAGTCCTCGAAGCGGGGCTGCGAGCGCCGGTAGAGGAGCTCTTCGCCTGGATCGACGGGCACCCACTGGGGGCGGCCTCGCTGGCCCAGGTTCACGCCGCGCGCCTGCCCACCGGGGAAGAGGTGGCGGTCAAGGTCCAGCGGCCCGGCATCGAACGGCTGGTGGAGACCGACCTGGCGGCGATCTCGCGCTCCTTGCGCTGGCTGCGGGACGCCCCGGCGATCCGCAGGCGAGTGGACGTGGAGTGGCTGCTGCGGGAGTTCACCACGGTGACGCGCCGGGAGCTGGATTTTCTCAAGGAAGCCGGGAACGCCGAGCGCTTCGCCCGAGACTTCGCCGATGACCCCGGGGTCCACGTCCCCCGGGTGTATCACTCCCACTCCTGCCGGACCGTGCTCACCCTGGAAAACGTGGCAGCCATCAAGGTCTCCGACCTCGAGGCGTTGGAGGCCGCCGGCATCTCCCGCGCGGAGGTGGCCAAGAAGCTGTACGGCGTGTACATGCGTCAATTCTTCCTGACCCATTTCGTGCACGCCGATCCCCATCCCGGCAACGTCTTCGTGCGCCCCCTCGTCCCCCCCGCCCGCGCCGGGGCAGGAGCGGGCCCTACCCCTTTCGAGCTGGCGTTCGTGGATTTCGGCATGATGACCACCATCCCCGAGCGCCTCCGCCAGGGTCTCCGGGAGTTTGCCATCGGCCTGGGCACCCGCGACGCCCGCCGGATCGTGGACGCCTACGTGACCGCCGGCACCCTGCTGCCCGAGGCCGACCTGGAGCGCCTGGTGGAGGCCCACGAGGCCATCCTGGCGCGCTTCTGGGGAGTGCGCATCTCCCAGCTCAAGGAGGTGGCCCTCGCCGAGGCTCGCCACCTCGCCCACGAGTACCGCGATCTCCTCTTCGAGGCCCCCATCCAGGTGCAGGCCGACATGCTGTTCGCCCTGCGGGCGGTGGGGATTCTCGCCGGGCTGTGCACCACCCTCGACCCCGATTTCGACCCCTGGAGCGAGACCCTCCCCTTCGCCGAGCGCCTGCTCCGCGACGACTCACGCGGTGGCGTGATCGAAGAGCTGGGGGAGGTGGCGCGGGCGCTGCTGCGCGCCCCCGCCAAGCTGGACCGCCTCCTCGCCCACATGGAGCGCGGCGGCATGGCGGTCAAGTCCTCCTTCAGCCCCGAGGCGCGGGAGCGCTTGCAACGCCTGGAGCGGGCTCTGGACCGACTGGCCTGGTTCGTGGCCGCGTCCGGGCTGCTGGTGGCCGGGGCGGTCCTCCGCGATCGGGGAGGCGATGGGCGCCTCGCCACCGCGCTGCTGGTGGCAGCGGGAGTCAGCCTCCTCCTCGGCCTGTGGCGTCGTTGATGGCCGGCACGTCGGCCACGATCCCCCGCCCCCGACCCTCGAGCCGGACTCCTCGCCCCCTCAGCGCCGGCCACTCATCAGCTCCTCCCACTGGCGCTGGAGCCTTTTCTTTTCCTCCTCCAGGTACTGCTCGAAGTCGTCCACCGCGCCGTTGCGGATCCAGTAGGTGCGCGGAAAGTGCTTGATGCTGCCGTAATCGTCGAAGGCCAGGTTGCCCGTGACCCCGGCCGTTTCACCCAGGCCCTTCAAGCGCAGCTGCAGATCCTTTCCTGAGCGGGTGCTCAAGGAGGCGTACGCCAGACCGACCGCCAAGGCGGCGTCGTAGCCCTGCGCGGCAAAGATATCCGGGCGCACACCGTAGCGGCTCTGGAAGGAGGTCAGGAATTCCTTGACGATCTCGTCCTTGGGCTGGATCCAGTTCACCGCCACCATGGGGAAGAAGACGCCCTCCAGCGCCGCCCCCCCTTGCCGGATGATTTCCCTCGCCGCCAACCCCGAGGTGGCCACGATCAGACCGTTGTACTGAATGGCTCGCAAGGCACGGACGGCCGCCAGCAGGTTACCGCCGGAGGCGCACACGAAGGTGGCCGGGGGCTGACGAGAGGTAATGCGGTCGTGCAACTTCTTCTCCCAATCCGCATCGGTCATCTGGATGGGCGCGGTGCCGCACACTTCGACGTTGCGCTTGCGCATTTCCCCCAGGACAACGGGCAGCAGCCCACTGGCGTAGGGACCCGGCTCCTGAATGATCAGCACCGCCCGGGTTTCCGGGGAACGGGTGAGGATCTTGACGATCTGAGGGCCCTCCAGGTCGTCCGAGGGGCAGGTGCGAAAGAAGAACAGACTGTTGCGCGACAGCTCGGGGGCGGAAGCCGAGGGGGACATGAGGATGCGCTCGGCCCGATCGGCTACCGGCACCATGGCGAGCGCCTCGGCGGTGGTGACCCCGCCAATGACCGCCAGCGCCCCCTGGTCGTACAGCTCCTTGGCGAGCGCCGCGGCCACATCGGGCTGGGAGCGGCTGTCCCGATACTCGATGAGGAGGTTCTCGGGGATGCGTCCGTTTGCCTGGCCCTGCTCGAAGGCCAGCTGAATACCCTGCTTGATGGTGGCGCCGTACACCGCCGCATCCCCGGTTTCAGGCAACACGACCCCGATTCGCAGCTCGCCGCTGCACCCCGAGAGCGCTGCCGCCGCAACCAGCAGAACGCCCGCGTGCCGTGTTTTCATCGCCGACCTCCCTTGCTGCCGTCGCGTCCGCACTCCCTCCCGCCGCCTGCCCCTTTCATGTTACACCTTTCACGACAGCTGCGCTGCCAGGGTGTCAGGTGGAGGCAGGCATTGGCTACAACTCTCGCAGAGCCGCCGCCACTGGCAGGCGCGCCGCGCGCAGCGCCGGAGGCAGCCCACCGACGACGCCCATCAGCAAGGAGAAGAGCAGACCTGCGGCCAGCAGTCCAGGCGTGACGCGAAAGGCGAAGGAGAGGTGGGAAAACGTCTGCCAGTTCATGGTCCCGGTGGTCAGGCCGTTCAGGGGTAGCACCAGCACACACCCCAGCAGGCCGCCCGCCAGGGCAATGAGCAAGGCCTCCACCAGGAACGATGCCACCACTGCCGTACCGCCGAAGCCCAGGGCGCGGATGGTGGCGATTTCCCGCACCCGCTGGGCGACCGCGGAGTACATGGTATTGAGGGCGGCGAACACCGCCCCGATCCCCATCACCCCGGCGATCAAGGTGCCCAGTACCGTGATCAGCGTCGTCAGCTGTCGCGACTGTTTCTCGTAGTACTCCACCTCCCGGTCCACCTGCACCGTGAGGCGCGGATCGGCGGTGGCCGCGTCCTTGAGCTCGCGCAGCGCCTCGGCGCCGGTCAGGCGCACCGTCACCGACTGGAAAACATTCTGCGGGCGCTGGAAGACCTGGTTGAGGACGTTGGCGTCGCACCATAGCTCGGAATCGAAGGCGCTACCTCCGGCGTCGAACACCCCCACCACCGTCCAGTTCGCCCCGCCAAAGCGCACGTGACTTCCCAGCTCGAAGCCAGCGTAGGCGCGTGCCGCGTTGCTCCCCACCACCAGCTCCGTCAAGCCCGGCTCGAAGGCCCGGCCGCTCACGATTCGTACCGAGGGTCGCACCGCGAAGGCGCGGGGCGAGGTTCCCCGCACCTGGACGTTGGCGTCGGTTCCCGTGGCGGCCAGGGGAAAGGCCGCCACCACCACCACCTCGGCGCTGACCAGGGGCCCGCCCTCGTCCTGTCTGACCCCGGGGGCGGTCTCCAGCACTCGCACCTGCTCCAGGGCAATGATCGATTCCATTTCCGACGAGGCCCCGGCGCGGCGCACGATGGCGTTTTCCGGTGAACCGGAGGCCACCAGCGTCGCCTTGAACCCCTGCGCCAGCGCCAGCATGGCCACGAACACCGCCACCGTTCCGGCGATCCCAGCCACCGCGACGATGGCCGAGACCCACCGCTGTCGCACGCTGCGCACGTTGTAAATGAGGGGAATGGCCATGGCTACACCCTCCTCAGGGCGTCGACCACCTTCAGACGCATGGCCGACAACGCCGGCAGCAGACCCGCCGCCAGCCCGACCGCCAGCGCCAGCAGCAGGCCGAGGAGCAGGTCACCGGTGGGGAGGAACACGGTGAAACCGGGGAGTGCCTCGGTCAGCCCCGGGGTCACCAGTTTGGCCGCCGCGATGCCGAGCAGTCCACCCACCAGCGCCACCAGGAGGGATTCAGCCAGCACCAACACCAACGCGAAGCGGTTCGAAAACCCGATGGTCTTGAGCACCGCCAGCTCCGTGGTGCGCTCTCGCACCGCGAGCGCCTGGGTATTGCCGGTCACCAGCAGGAGGGTGAAGAAGACGACCCCGCCAATGATCAGGATCAACGCCTCGATGTTGCCCATTTGCTTGGCGAAAGAAGCGGCAAAGGCGCGCTCCGGTTCGGTCTTGGTCTCGTAGGGCGAGTTGGCGAAGCGCTCATCGATGGCGCGCGACACCGCCGCCGCGTCGTCCCCGTTGTCCACCCGCACCGTGTACCACCCCACCAGCCCCTTGATCCACTGCGGGCCGCGCTCTTCCAGGTAGTCGCGCCGGAACCAGAACTGCCCCTCGTCATCCCCCGGCCGGCTGCCGCGGTAGATGGCGCGAATGTTGAACTCCCAGGTCCCGGGAAAGATGGTCCCGCGGATGGGGATGCGATCCCCGAGCTGCCAGCCGAAGCGCTGCGCCAGGGCGGCCCCCACCACGCACCCCTGCCGATCGCCCACGAACGACTGCCACTGGTCGTCATCGATGAGGAACTCCGGGAACATCTCCCGGTACGTCTCATGGTCCACCGCGAACTGGGGGAAGAAGTTGCGCTCGTCCTGGTACACCCCCCCGAACCAGTTGGCGGAGGTCACGGCCTTCACCCCGGGGAGCTGCAACAGGCGATCCCGGTAGGAGAGCGGCAACGGCTGGATGATGGATACCCGATTGATGACCACCAGCCGATCCGCCCCTGCCACCTCGATCCCCTGATAGAAGGCGAAGTGGATTGCCGCCAGCAGACCGAACAGGAACAGCGCCACCGCGAAGGAGCCCACCGTCAACACGGTGCGCGTCTTCTTGCGGCGCAAGTTGGCCAGGAGCAAACCCAGGTACTTCACGCCCGCGCCGCCTCCCCGGCGGCCTCCACCAGCACCCCCTTGTCGAGATGGAGCACGTGGTCGGCGCGCTGGGCGGCGCGCGGATCGTGGGTGACCATGAGAATGGTCTTGCCGTGATCCTTGGCCAGCGCCGTCAACAGGGCGAGGATCTCATCGGCGCTGGCTCGATCCAGGTCCCCGGTGGGTTCATCGCACAGCAGGAACGAGGGATCGGCCACGATGGCGCGGGCAATCGCCACGCGCTGCTCCTGGCCCCCCGACAGCTGCCGCGGGTAGTGGTGCATGCGGTCGGCCAGCCCCACCAGCGCCAGCGCCGTCTCCACCTGGCGGCGGCGCTGCGCCCGGTTGAGGCGGGTGAGCAGCAGCGGCAGTTCCACGTTGCCGAACGCCGTGAGCACCGGCAGCAGGTTGTACATCTGGAAGATGAAACCCACGTGGCGGGCGCGCCAGCGGGTGAGCTTGGCGGAGGACATGCGCGTCAGCTCGTCGCCGTCCACCGTGATGCTGCCGGAGGAGGGCACGTCGAGCCCGCCGAGCAGGTTGAGCAGGGTCGTCTTGCCCGAGCCCGAGGGGCCCATGAACGCCACGAACTCCCCCCGCCCCACGTCCAGGTTCAGCCCCTGCAGGACGTGGATCTCCTCGCTCCCCCGCTGATACCGCTTGTCCAGGTTGCGCACCCGAATCAACGTATCGGGCGCGTCAACGCCATCCACTCTCACCATGCCGACCTCCCCGAATCCACCATGACTACGTGGCGCCTGTCGTGAAGTTACCTCTTGATACGCGCTCGCGCGCCGTCTTTCAGCTCCCCCTGGGCCCCCGTGACCACCAGCTCACCGGCCGTCACACCGGCGAGGATCTCCACCCCGTCGCCGCGTTCGCGCCCGGTGCGCACCGCCCGGCGCTCCAGGACGTCCCCGACCAGCAGGTACACCACCTCCGCCGCCCCCTCGCGACGCACCGACCGCCGTGGCACCAGCGCCCGCGCCGCCGCCGGCTCCTCGCCCTCGGCCCTGGGTTCCAGGAACGCCACCTTCACCCCCATGTCCGGCAGGATGCGGGGGTCGAGCTGGTCGAAGGAGATGCGCACCTTCACCGTGGCCTTCTGGCGATCCGCCGAGGGAATCACCGTGCGGACGCGGGCCGGCAGGCGCCAGTCGGGGTAGGCATCCAGAGTGGCTTCCACCCGCTGGCCCGGGGTCACCCGGGCGATGTAGGACTCGTTGACATCCACCTCGATTTCCAGCGAGGTCATGTCCACGATGGTGGAGATGCCCGTGCGGGTGAAGGAGCCGCCGGCTGACATGGGCGATACCATCTCGCCCGGCTGGGCGTCCTTGGACACCGCGATACCAGCGAAGGGCGCGCGGATGGTGTGGTTCTCCAGATCCTGGCGGACGATGTCCACCTGTGCGCGAGCCGATCGCGCCCGCTGCCTCGCCAGGAGGATCTGGGCCTCCAGGCTATCGGTCAAGGTGCGGGCGGCGTCGGCCACCTGCTCGGTGCCCACCCCCTCGGCCAGCAGCGCCAGGGCGCGCACCTGCTCCCGGCGGGCGTTGTCCAGACGGACCTCCAGGTCGGCGAGCGCCGCCTGCGCCACCGCCGCCTCCGCCTCGGCCGCCGCCAGCCGCCGCTGCGCATCGGCATCGTCCAGTCGGGCCAGAACCTGCCCCGCCTCCACCGGCATCCCCTCATCCACCAGCACCTCGCGCACTCGCCCCGTGATCTTGGCCGCCACCGTGGCGCGCAGCCGCGGGGTCACGTACCCCGAGGCGTTGAGCACCGCCCCCGAGCCCGCCGGACCCGCCGGTTGTGCCGCCGCCACCATCACCTCCAGAGGCCGCCGCAGACCCAGCCCGACCGCCACGAGTGCCAGCAGCACCAACCCCGCCGCGCCCCCCACGAGCCAGCCGCGACGCCCGGCCGGCTCGCTGCCCCTGGCTGCCGGGTCGATGCGCAAGGCGCTTACATCTGGTTTACTCATTCTCCATCTCCTTGCCGCCAGCCTACGAAAACGAGGCGGTAAAGTTTGCCCGGCGGGGCATGAAGTCCGGGTGAAGGAACCCGGCCGGGTGGCGATGAAACCCGCATGGGGTCAGATTCCTTCCCCGTTGGCCGAGTTCTTTCCCTGCAATGCGGCGCGAAGTTCGGGAGAGGGCTCGGGAACGGCCAGCTCGCCCGCCTCTCGCCGTTCTGCCACCGTGCGGGCAATTTCCTCAGCCCTTTGCGCGTCCAGGCCGCCATCGCGACCCAGGTAGACCGTCTGCGAGGGGAAGGCAAACGACGAACCCGAGGCCTCGACGATGCGCATGATGGCCAGGTTCAACTCCTCGGCGATGGCGGTGAACTCCACGAAGTCCTGGGTCATCACCCACGCCATTACCTCGATGTCCAGGGAGTAGGCGCCGAACCCCTTGAAGCGCACCCGCTGGGCGCCCTGAAAGACCCGGGGATGGGTCAGCAGGAGCTTGCGGGTTTCGTCGATGATGAACACCAGCTGGTCGGCGGTGGTGCCGTACACCACGCCAAGGATCGGGTTGTAGAGCATGCGGTCGCGGGCGGTGAGGTTGGTGACTCGCTCGTTGGCCACGGCGCCGTTGGGGATGGTCACCAGGGTGCGCTGCATGGTACGCAGCCGTGTGGAGCGCAAACCCACGTCTTCCACGGTGCCGGAGATGTCACCGATACTGATGAAATCCCCCACCTTGAAGGGCCGATCGCCGGCGATGGCCACGGCCCCGAAGAGATTTTCGATGGTCTTCTGGGCGGCGAAGGCGATGGCCAGGCCGCCCAGGCCGAGGCCGGCCACCAGAGCCATCACGTTGACTCCCACCGTGTCCAGCGCCGCCAGCACCGCCAGGACCACCACCAGAGTTTTCAAGACCTTGGTGAGGATGGGGATGAACCCCAGGGCGAGGGAGTTCGCCTCCCCGGCGGCGCGACGCATCTGCGCGGTGATGGCATCGACGGTGCGAAACAGCAGCCAGGCCAGCCCCACCAGGACCAGGAGGCGAAAGAGGGTGTGGGTGACTCGAAAGCTCGCCGTATCGAGCCCCACCCATGGCGCGGCGAGGGACAACCAGCTCCCCCACAGCACGATCCCAAGTGGCCCGTCGAGGGTGTGAATCGCCACATCGTCCCATTGCGCCTCGGTGCGCCGGGCGAAGGCGCGCAGGATCGCCACGCACCAGTGGCCCGCGGCGCGGCCCACCAGCCAGCCCACCACGATGATGAGGGCTAGCGCACACCACTGCCACAGCTGCAGCCCCGCGAAGGTGACGGCGAAGAAGACGACGGGCAGGTGATCGCCGACCAGGGAGTAGCCGTAGGACCGGTAGAGGGCGGGGATCTCGGCCACGGTGTCAGCGGAGAAGGTCCAGATCATCCCCAGCTCCGGATCGACCCGCCGCTGCAGGCTGACCTCCACTTCCCTGCCCCGCACCGGAACGGTGGCCAGCAGCTCGCGATCGTCGGCCACCCCCTGCTCCGGGGCCCCCGCCGGGTCGTTGGAAAGTTGCGAGGATCGCACCCACCCCTGACGCACCAGCATCAGCATCAGCCGACGCGCCGACAGCTGCCCCACCCGCACCTGCTGATCCGGCGGTATCTCGCTGAGATCCAGGAAATGGGCTGCGGTGGCGAACTCGCCGCGGCGCGCCAGCGCCAAAAACCCGGTGACCGCCTCGCGGGGACTGCCGCGCTTGAGCCCCGCCGGAGGCTCGCCCAGGCCCTCGTTCAACGGCCCTTGCTGCTGGACGGACTTCCCTTCGACCACCACCGAGTACCAGAGGGGGATGGAGGACACCGAGCGACGGGTCACCAGCCACGCTACCTCGCCGGAGGACAGGTCGCGGGTGCGGCGCAGCCACACCTCCCCGGCCAACCCACCCCGCTGGAAGTGGGCCACCACCACGGCGTTGCCACCCTCCCCGTCGGCCCCCGACAAGGGTCCCAGGGCGCTGACGGGAACCCGCTCCACTCCCCGTGCCGAGAGGATGCGGCAGAGCTTTTCCACCAGCTCCCTGCCCAGCTCGAGCTGGTCCGCCACCCGGATTTCGGTGAGGTCGAGCAGGTGAGAGGCCGGGACGTAGCGCCGCTCGGCGCACAGCTCTTGGAGCGATTGCCACGCCCCCGCCGCGGTGGCCCGCACGACGCCAGCTGGCGGAGCGGGCAGACCGGGGTTGATGGCCTCGCGTTCGGCCACCCCCAGGACGTCCCCTCCTCCTGCTGCGCTCACCACCTGGGCGGTACAAGCCGCCACCACCAGGACGAACAGAACTCCCCTTCGCAGGCTCATGGCACCAGCCCCCCTCCCGATCACCCGGCCACCGCCCCGGCTGCCCAAGGTGTGGCCATCGGAAACCTGGGCGGAGAGCTTACTTGTCCCCGGTGTCGGAAGCGAGCCTGCGCATCGGCTGGAGAACGGACGTTGTCGTTGCGGGTGTAGACTTTTCCCGGAGGCGTTCGTTGATGGTGGCGGCCATCGTCTTCTCGTCCCTGCTGATCCTTGTCCTCGGGTACGTGGTGTACGGGCGGTTCCTCACTCGCCGGCTGGGGGTCGACCCCGCCCGCCCCACCCCGGCCCGCGCCAACCCGGACCGCCGCGACTACGTGCCCGCCCGCGCCCCGGTACTGTTCGGCCATCACTTCAGCTCCATCGCCGGCGCCGGGCCCATCGTCGGACCGGTCATCGCCGCCGCCGCCTTCGGGTGGCTGCCCGCAGTGCTGTGGATCGTCCTCGGCGCCGTCTTCGTCGGCGGGGTGCAGGACTTCTCCGCCCTGATGGCGTCCATCCGGCACCGCGCTCGCTCGGTGGCCGACATCGCTCGCCAGCACATCTCTCCCCTCGCCCACCGGCTCTTCCTGCTGTTCGTGTGGTTCGCCCTGGTCTACGTGATCGTGGTGTTCGTCGACCTCACCTCCTCGACTTTCGTGAGCGACCCCGGCGTCGCCTCCTCCTCGCTGATGTACGTCGGCCTGGCGGTGGTCTTCGGACTCCTCGTTTACCGCCGCGGCGCCCCCCTGGGGGTCGCCACCCTCCTCTTCGTGCCCCTGGTCTTCCTGGGGATCTGGCTGGGGCAGCAGTGGCCCGTTTCCCTCTCCATCGCCGATCCCAAACTCGGATGGGACGTCGCGCTGTTGCTGTACTGCCTGGTGGCCTCGGTGTTGCCGGTGTGGTCGCTGCTACAGCCGAGGGACTACCTCTCCTCGTTCCTGCTCTTCGGCGCCCTCGCCGGGGCCGTCGTGGGCCTGGCGTTGGGGGGCGGGCGGATCCCCGCCGGGGTGGAGCCGCTGCCGGCTCTCGCCACCTTCTCGGACGCCTCCCTGGGGCTGCTGTTCCCGGCCATGTTCATCACCATCGCCTGTGGCGCCTGCTCGGGGTTCCACGCCATCGTCGCCTCCGGCACCACCGCCAAGCAGTTGTCTTCCGAGGAACACGCCCGGCCCGTGGCCTACGGCGGCATGCTGCTCGAAGGGGTGCTCGCCCTGGTGGCGGTGGGGACGGTGGTGCTCATCGGCGCCCAGGCGGCCAGGGGGCAGGCGCCCACCTTCGTGTTCGCCCAGGGAATGGGGCACCTCCTCCGCGCCCTGGGCATCCCGGCCTCCCTGGGGACCCACTTCGGGGCGCTGGCCATCTCCACCTTCCTGCTCACCACCCTGGACACCTGCACCCGCCTGGCCCGCTACGTGCTGGAGGAGCTCTTCTCCCTGCAGCGCTCGCTCCTCTCGACCACCTTCCTGGCCACCCTGGCGAGCCTGGCGCTGCCAGCCGTCCTCACCCAGATGACCCTGCACCTGCCCGACGGCACCCCCGCCCCGGCGTGGCGGGTGATCTGGCCCATCTTCGGTGCCACCAATCAGTTGCTGGGGGCGCTGGCGATGCTCGTGGTGACCGTCTGGCTGCGCAACGAAGGGCGCCGGCACGCCTTCGTCGCTCTCCCCATGCTGTTCATGTTCGTGGTCACCATGGTGGCGCTCGCCCAGCTTGTCGTGCGCTACGGTGTCCTCACCCTCATTGGCGGAATTGCCGCGGGCCTGTTCGTGCTGGCGGTCATCCTGGCGGTGGAGGCCGCTCGCCGTGTCCTCGCCCCCGCCGCCACCCCCGCAGCGGAAGGCGCCTAGACCCCCCGGCCGCCACCAAAGAGATCGAGCTGCAGGCGGGGCGAGTATCGAAAGCCATGCCTGAGGCAGAGAGCCGCCACCGCCGGCGCCCGTGCCGCCACCTCGACGGCGCTGCGCCCCTCGGGCATCAGCAGGACCCGCTCCCGGGCGGCGCCCAGCTCGCCCACCAGCGCCTCGATCTCCGGGAGGTCGCCGGCGTCCTGGACGACGAACTTGAGTTGATACTCCCGGTGGGCAGCCAGCAGCGCCTGAAGCGGCGCGCGGTCCAGCCGCCGCTGCTCGTGGCGGCGGCGCCACGGGCCCGGCGGGGTCGAGTTGGAGGTCTTGGGGGACACCGACAGCAGGTCGCAGGTAAACGCCGGCGCCACCGTCCCCGCCGTCTCCACCGTCAGGTGATGTCCCTGCTGCGCCAGGGCCGCAGTGAGGGGACCGATCTCCCGTTGCAGCAACGGCTCCCCACCGGTGACCACCACGTGCCGCACCCCGGCCTGGCGAGCGGCGGCAGCCACCTCATCCACGCTGCGCAGCTGCCCCTCCGGCTTCCAGGAGGCGTACGGGGTGTCGCACCAGGCGCAACGGAGGTTGCACCCGGAGGTGCGAATAAAGAACGAAGGAGTGCCGGCCAGCACCCCCTCCCCCTGCAGGGAGACGAAGAGCTCGACGATCAGCACGATCGGCAGTATAGCCATGGGCGGGAATGCCCCTTCGCCGCCCCGCGTTGGCTGCCACGAAAGGTAGCGCCCGGTGAGTTCTGCCACTCCCCCCTCCACGCCCCCGTCGGCCGGTGCAAAGGATAGCTCCCCTCGCCTGGCCACCCTCCGGCAGGCCCTCGTCGATCTCTTCAAGGTGCGCCTGGTCACCCTGGTCGTGCTCACCGCCGCCGCCGGCTACCTGCTGGGAGCCCGGAACGAGTGGCGGGTTGGGCTCCTCCTGGCGACAGCCGTGGGCACGGCGCTGGCCGCCGCCGGCGCCATGGCCCTCAACCAGCGTCTGGAGATGCATCGGGATGCCCGCATGGAGCGCACCCGCTCTCGCCCCCTGCCCGCCGGCCTCCTCCGACCCGCGACGGCAACCCTCCTGGGTGTCAGTACGGCGTCACTGGGAGTGCTCACCCTGGCGCTGGGGAGCGGACCACTCCCCGCCCTGCTCGCCGCCGCGGTGGTGCTCCTCTACACCCTGGTCTACACCCCGCTGAAGGTGCGCACCTCGGCCAACACCCTGGTGGGGGCGGTGTGCGGTGCCATTCCGCCGATGATCGGCTGGGCGGCCGCCCGGGGCGACCTCGGCCTGGGAGCCTGGTTGCTCTTCGCAGTGCTGTTCCTCTGGCAGGTGCCGCACTTCCTGGCCCTCGCCTGGCTGTACCGCGGCGACTACGCCCGGGGCGGCTTCCGAATGCTCCCCGCCGACGACCCCGAAGGTCACCTGACCGGCATGGCAGCGGTGCTGCACACGGCGGCGCTGGCGCCCATCCCGGTCCTGGCGACGCTACACGGGCTGGCCGGATGGGTGAGCGCCGCGGGAGGCGTCCTCCTCACCTTCTGGCTCCTCTGGATGGCCATGGGCCTGGCCCGGCGCCGGACGGACGCCTCGGCACGACGCCTCTTCCTCGCCACCCTGGCGTTCCTGCCGCTCGCCCTGGGCCTGATGCTGGCTGATCCGGGGCGCGGGCCCCTGGCACCCGCCACCGTGGCCTCCCTCCCCGTCGCCACCGTCAGCACGAACCCACTCTTCGCCAACCCCGGGAACCCGTGACCCTGCGACGACCGGGTAGCTGGCTGGCGGCGGCTCTGACGATCGCCGCCCTCGGGCTTTCAGCGCGGCTGCTGTACCTCGCCTCGTCCCGCGGAGCTCCCCGGCAGGGTGATGGCCGTACCGTTGCAAGCTACGGGTTCGACGTGACTTTTCTTGCGCTGCCTGGGGGCGAGCTGGTGGCCGCCGGCATGCCCCGGGACGGCGCCCACGCGTTGACGCTGCCACCGGTCTGGAGTGCCGAGCGCATGGACGCCCAGCGCCAGCAGCGCCGCGCCGCCCAGCTGGTCCCCACCGACCTGGTGATCGGCGTGGTGCGAGCGGGTCAGCCGCGCGCCTACCCCCTGCGCTTTTTGGTGTGGCACGAGGTGGTCAACGACGAGATCGCCGGCGAGCCCCTGCTCGTGGTGCACCACGCCCTTTCCGGGCTGTCGGCGGTGTTCGCGCGCCGGCTGGCGGACGGCAGCGCCCCCACCTTCGGCGTCTCCGGACTGGTGTGGAACTCCGGTCCGATCCTCTACGACCGCACGCCGGCGGGAGAGAGCTTGTGGAGCCCCTTCCTGGCGCGCGCCATCGCCGGCCGTGCCGCCCAGCAAGGGGCCAGCCTGGAGCTGCTCCCCTCGCAGCTCGCCACCTGGGGCAAGTGGCGTACCCGCCACCCGGGCACCACCGTGCTGGCCCCCGATCCGGCACTCTCCCGCGAGTACCGCCGGGAGCCCTTCGGCAGCTACATGGGCTCCGATCTGCTGCGCTTTCCCGCCCAGCCGGCCTGGCCCCACGGCGCCGTTCCCCGCAAGACCCTCACCCTCGTCGTGCCGCTGGCCCCGGGGAGATTTCTGGCGGTCACCCACCCTGCCGCCGCCGCCCTTGCCAGCGCGGGGGAGAGCACCGCACACCTCCCCACCGAGCCACCGATCGGGGTGCGCCTCACCGCCCGCCCGCCGACCCTCGCCCTCGACGGCGAGGAGCAGGGCTCCCCGTCGCTCACCGCCTTCGCCTTCGCCTGGTACGCCGCACACCCCACGGATACCGACTGGGTGTTGCCCGAGGACCGGGTTTCCCCCCCCAGGGGCGCTGAACTACCTCGGCGAGTCCCGCTCGATGGGCATGGTCATGCACCGGGGCCCGCCCCGGGCCCGGGAAAGCTCGTTGGAGGCGATGCTCACCACGGTCTTGCGACTGCCGTCGAGGACCAGCTGGGCTTTACCCGAGATCACCTCCTCGTCACTGACCACCTGGTAGCCATGCCGGTCGAGCTCCTCCAGGGTGCGCTCGTTGCGTTCGTACAGGCAAATCACCCCCGGGGCCAGGCAGAAGGCGTTGGCACCGTCGGTCCACTGCTCGCGGGTCTGGGCGATGCGGTCGCCGTGCCCGCCACAGAAGATCGGATCGAGGTCCAGCCCCTCGTCGCGCAGGGCATCGAGGAGCGAGTGCTTGAACTCGGTGCGGATCGCGGAGCCGCGCAGATCCTTCTTCACCACCGGCAGCAACTCCAGCAGCGAGGGGATGAACATGGGGGGGTAGACCAGCGCCTCGTGGGGGGAGATCTGGGTGAAGACCGTATCCAGGTGCATCGCCGAGCGCCGCCGTGGCATCAGCACCAGCAGCACGGTTTCCACACCACTCCCGCGGCGCAGCCACTCGGCCAGGATCTCCACCGCCACCTGGCTGGTGCGCTCGCTGCACCCGACCACCACCAGGTCGGAGCGCAGCACCAGCACGTCCCCACCCTCCAGGGTGGCCAGGTGCGGGCGGTCGGCGAAGGTGGGGTCGCCCAGCTCGTCGAACCAGACACGCTCATCGCTGACTCCCAGGCGCGGGTTGTGCAGGAAGGTGGTACGGGCCACCAGCGGCTCCCGCTGCCGCGACCGGGTTGCCATGGACGAGATGATGACCCCGTGGTTGACCACCGCGCCGGGGTCCCGCATGAACAGCAGGTTGGGCGTGGGTGGGAGGCGATACACGATGTCCGCCGCCGGGTGCCGGGCGAAATGCTCAGGTGCATGCAACAGCCCGCCGATGACGGCCGCCGCCAGCTCACCCGCCGCCAGCGAGCGCAAGTGATCGGCGACCCCCTCCTCCAGCCGCTCCAGCCGCGCCAGCTCGTCCACGAAGCGGCGCCGCACCTCGCCGTTGCCCAGGGCCTCGGCGAACAGGTCCTGGATGTCGAGCACTTCGTCGGCGACGGCGGCGAGGACGGCGCGAAAGCGGTCATGCTCCTGGCGGGCGCGCCGCCCGTAAAGGATGTCGTCGAACAGGTGGTCGTGCATGAGTGTCGGGCTCATCACGTCCACCTCGGGCCCCGGCCGGTGCACCACCACCCGCCGCAGGCGACCGATCTCCGAGCTCACCGCCAGCCGCAGCGGCGCCGGCCCCTCTCCCCTGTCGCTGTCCTGGGTCTGCACGTGCCCCCCCGCTTGCCCGAGCGCCTACCGGCGGCATTCTACCTGGCGCACCGCCCGCCCTCCGGTCCACCTCTTACCCCCTGGCGCCGATGCCGGGCCATCCCCGCCCGCATCGGCGGCCCTCAGCCCGAAAACCGCGGTTGGGTTCGTGACGAGAGGCCGGAGACGCCGATGATGGCGGGCGCACGTAGGGGCGAGGGCGTGAGCCGTACTCTCAAGCGTACGGCGCAGCGCCCGAGTCCCCGAGTACGCCCGCCAGCGCGGCGAAATCCGGCCTGGCAGTAGAAGCCAACCGCGGTTTTCGGGCTCAGGCGGGGTGAGGGAGGCTACGCTCGCCCCGCGCCTCGCGGATGATGCGCAGCCCGCCCCGTAGCACCACGGCGGCAATGATCACCCCGATGATGAGGTCGGGGTAGCGGCTGTCCAGGGCCCACACCAGGGCCCCCGAGGCGATCACCCCCAGGTTGGCGATCACGTCGTTGGTGGAGAAGATCACCGAGGCCCGCATGTGCACGCCGCCGTCCCGGTGCCGGGAGATCAGCGCCAGGCAGATGGCGTTGGCGATGAGGGCGGCGAGTCCCACGCCCATCATCAGGGCGCTCACCGGCTCGCTGCCCACCACGAAGCGCCGCAGCGCCTGCAGCAGCACCCCCCCCGCCAGCGCCGTCTGCCCCAACCCGCTGGCCATGGCCGCCCGCGCCTTCAGGGCAGCGCTCCGCCCCACGGCGTACAGGGAGATTCCGTACACCGAGGCGTCGGCCAGCATGTCCAGGGAGTCGGCGATCAACCCGGTGGACTGGGCCACCCAGCCCAGGGCGAACTCGGCCACGAACATGGCCGCATTGATCCCCAGCACGACGACCAGCGTTCGCCGCTCCCGCGCGTCGCGGGCCTCCATCTCGCAGGCGCATGCGGACATGACCGTCAACCCCTCCCGGCAACGCTCTGTCGCCTCGCCGCCATTCCGCCGAAGGGTCCGGGGGAAGCTCACGTCCGCCGGCCAGCCGGGCTGGAAAACGACCTTGTTCCTCTCGCCCGTGATGGGAGGTGAATCGCCCGGAAACCCTCGAGGCCGCAACCGGCGGCGAAACCGGCTTCGTGGCCAGCTCTCCGACGCCGCCTCGGGTCAGCCCACCTTCGGCAGTGACTCGAAGACCAACCGCTGCGCATCCAGAGCGGGAACGCGCTTGGAGAGATAGAGCATCTCCAGCCCGACGACGCGATCCTGGTCGTCGTAGTCCAGCAGGATTCCGGGTGCCACCTCTTCCGTGCGAGTTGCCACCTCCTCGCCCAGGGTCAGGTACAGTGCGTCAGCTTGCTGATCGACTTTCAGTTTCATCGCGGCAACCTCCGGCGGTCGAAAAACGCGGTGATGACGAGGGGGGGGTGGGCCCCCCCTCTGACCACCACCCGCAACACTCGGCTTCCAAACTCCTCTATTGGCCCCAGCCTGTGCTCCAGTTCACCGTCGACGGGGTCCGGCTCGATCCAAACTGGCTCGAAGAGCACCCGTTCGATCCAGCGGCGGGGGATTCCCCGCTTCTCCAATACATCCCGAGCATGTTCGGACAAGGCGTAGTGCATCGTTCTCCGCCAGTAGCAACTCCCCGGGGAGAGCTACGCTCCTTTCCCCTTTCCCCATCACCGCCTTGGCGAAACCGGCCACCCCGTCTTGGTCTGCCGATCGCCCCGGGGCGAACCCTCAAGTGGCCCGGGGGGCCTGCCAAGGATCGGCCTTGAAAACCCTCCTGGAACGAGAAGCCTCTCCCCGCACCCATCAGCAATGGTAGCAGCACGGCGGACAAGCTGCCGCTCTCGCCAGGCTTTCCCCCGCCGGGCGCCGACCATCGCGGCGTCGGCCAGCCTCCGAGCAGCCAAGGTACGGGGGCAACTACTCCGGCTGCACCACCGGGAAGCGGGTCAGGGGGAGGCCATCCTGGGCGCGCTTGAGGACCACGTCGCGGGCGCGTTCGATGGGGATGGCCACCGCCCCGGTGGTGGGGTCCAGCAGCCGGTAGCCGTGCAGACGCTCCTGCTGGCTGGCGATGTTGCGGGCCAGCTCCTCGGCGCGTACGTTTTCCACCTTGCGCACCCGCTCCAGCGCCTCTTGCCGGTAGAACAACGCCTGCAGGGCAACGATGACCACGAAGAGCAGCACCGCCCCGACGACGCCCAGCAGGGCGGTGAGGGGGGCGTTGGGATCGGTCTCGCGAGTCACGGTGGTCTCCATCAGGCGTTCTCGAAGGTCAGGGATTCCGTCAGGCGCGGATCCTTCTCGGGCACCAGGGAGGTCGTGCGGACCCTGTGCAGCATGCTCGCCACCAGCGCCCCGGCAAAACCCACCGCCAGCGCCAGGCTCGCCCAGTTGAGGGCGGCGTGCTCGCTCTGCACCGGGATGATGAACCAGTACAGGTCCAGCCAGTGCATGATCAGCAGCCACCCCGCGGCGGCCGCCAGGGCCCCCTTGCGCCGCTTGGGGCCGCGCGACAGGAGCACCAGAAACGGCAGCAGGAAGTGCCCGAACACCAGCGCCAACCCCAGCCACCCCCAGCCGTGCTCCTGGCGGTGCAGGTAAAACAGGGTCTCCTCCGGGATGTTGGCGTACCACATGAGCATGAACTGGGAAAAGGAGATGTACGCCCAGAACACGGTGAAGGCGAAGAGCAGCTTGCCCAGGTCGTGGTAGTGCTCGCGGGTGATGGCGTGGCGCAGCAGGCCGGCCCGCTGCACCAGGTACGCGAAGACGATCAGCGTGGCGAAAAAGCCCACCGCGGCGCCGGCGAAGTAGTACACCCCCAGCATGGTGCTGTACCAGTGGGGATCCAGCGACATGAGCAGGTCGAAGGTGGCGAAGGTCACCGTGAAGGCAAACAGGAACATGCCAGGGGCCGCCCACCGCCGCATCGCCAGGGTGTGGGCCACGTCGCCGGTGGCGTCCTGGGCCAGGGAGCGGCCGACGAAGAAGCGCGCCAGCCCCGCCCAGACGCCGAGGTACACGACGCAGCGGACGAGGAAGAAGGGGACGTTGAGGTAGCCGGACTTCCACTGCAGCAGCGGATCGGCGGCCACCTCCTCGGCGTGCGACCAGTGGTACAGGTCCCCCACCCCCGCGACGATGGGCACGAATAGCACGGCCAGCAGGGGCAGGGTGGAGGCCAGCGCCTCCGCCAGGCGCCGCACCACCACCGACCACCCGGCGTTGGTGAGGTGCTGCAGCATGACGAAGAACAGCGCCCCCAGGGCGATACTGGCAAAAAAGGCCCAGGCGTGCAGGTAGGCGAAGAAGAACCCGCGCCACCCCTGGCCCGAGAGGGCTCCCAGCGCCAGGGCCGCCACAAACCCCACCCCGGCGGCCAACAACCCGTTGCGCAGCACCGGCCGAGCCTTCTCCCCCAGTACCCGCGGTTCGTTACCGAGATCGACCATCGCTCGCATCGCCTTGCCCTACCTGGCGAGCTGACCCCGCAGCTCGACGGGAACGTCATCCATGGTGGCTCCTTGGGAAAGCTGCAGCACCCGCACCCAGGCCACGATGGCCCAGCGGTCGGCCACCGTGAGCTGCGGGCCATAGGCCGGCATGTTGCGAATGCCGTGGGTGATGGTGTGGTACAGATGGCCGTCGGGGCGGCTGCGCACCAGCTCGGTATGCAGGGACGACGGCGGCGTCCACGTCCCCTCCTGCAGGGCGTCGGCCCGCACGGCGATGGGGCCGTCCCCATAACCGGCCAGGCCGTGGCAGGGGCCGCAGTAGATGCCGTAGCGCTCCTCGCCGCGCCGCAGCAGCTCGGCGGTCACCGGCACTGGCGGGGCGGTCACCCACGCTCCCCCGCGGCGACCGGTGGTGAACCCCTCATCGGCCCCGAAGGATCCCGCCGGCACCACCCCGCGAGGGTGGGGGCGCATGGCGCGGCCATCGGCGAACAGGGGGTTCTCGGCCTGAGCCTTGAATTTAGGCTGGCTGTCCATGTCGTGAATGAGGTGGATGCGAGGCTCGGTGGAGGTCACCACGCGGGCGCGGGCGATGAGGGCAAGGGGCACCAATGCCAGCGCCGTGGCCACCACCGCCGCGTAAATCAACCACCTGGGCACGTCCTTGAGCAGGGCGATCATCCCTCCACCTCCAACACCGGCTTGCCGCCACTGGACTCCAGCAGCGTCCGGGTGGTCCGGGGGTCGAACCTGGGATCCCGCGCCTCGATGGAGATGAAAAAGCGGTCGTTGCTGGCCCGCCGGAACCGCTCCACCCGGAAGAGGGGGTGGAAAAACTGCGGCAAGCCGTTGGCCACCAGCATCCCCACGAAGGCCCCGATGGCGGCCAGGAGCACGGTCAGCTCGAAGGTCACCGGGATGGCGGCGGGCAGCCCGAAGTACGGCTTGGCGCTGATGATGAACGGGTAGTCCACAGCGTTGGTCCACCACTGCAGCAGCAACCCCGCCGAGGCGCCGGCGGCTCCGCACCCCGCCACCAGCCACGGCAGCCGCGACACCCGGATCCCCATCGCCTCATCCAGCCCGTGGATGGGGATGGGGGTGTGCACGTCGAAGTGGCGATAGCCGGCGTCCCGCACCCGGGCGGCGGCCTCCAGAACCGCCGGTACCGTCTCGTACTCGGCCAAAAGCCCCCAGAGCCTGCCCTTCCCGTCGGCGTGGGAACTCATCGCTCGTTCTCCTCGTCGTGCTGGTGGGGGATCTCACCCCAGTACTGTCCGTGACCGCGGTGCGGGCCCAGCTCTAGGCCGGCCGCCGGCACCACCGACTTCACCTCGGCCATGGCAACGATGGGCAGGAAGCGCAGGAACAGCAAGAAGAGGGTGAAGAACAGCCCGAAGCTGCCCAGGAAGGTGAGCAGGTCCACCCAGGTGGGCCAGTACACCCCCCAGGAGGAGGGCAGGAAATCGCGAGACAGGGAGGTCACGACGATGACGAAGCGTTCGAACCACATGCCGATGTTGACGAAGATCGAGATCACCAGCAGCAGCCCGGGCGTTTGACGGAAGCGCTTGAACCACAAGAGCTGGGGGATGATGGCGTTGCAGGTGAACATGATCCAGTAGGACCAGGCGTAGGGACCCAGGGCCCGGTTCAGGAAGGTGAAGCTCTCGTACGGGTTGCCCGAGTACCAGGCGATGAAGAACTCGATGATGTAGCTGTACCCCACCATGGAGCCGGTGGCCAGGATGATCTTCGCCATGTTGTCCAGATGGCGGGGGGTGATGAGCGACTCCAGCCGGAAGATGCGGCGCACCGGGATGAGCAGGGTCAAGACCATGGCGAAGCCGGAGAAGATCGCCCCGGCCACGAAGTAGGGCGGGAAAATCGTAGCGTGCCAGCCGGGCAGCTGGGAGACGGCGAAGTCGAAGGACACCACCGAGTGCACCGACAGCACCAGGGGGGTGGCAAGGGCCGCCAGCAGCAGGTAGGCGCGCTCGTAGCGGTGCCAGTGCCGCCCGGAGCCCCGCCAGCCGAGGGCGGCGATGCCGTAGGCAATTTGCCGGATCTTGCTCCTGGCCCGGTCCCTCAGGGTGGCCAGGTCCGGCACCATGCCCATGTACCAGAACATCAGGGACACGGTGAAGTACGTGCTGACCGCGAACACGTCCCACAACAGGGGCGAGCGGAAGTTGGGCCACATCTGCATCTGGTTGGGCAGCGGTGCCAGCCAGTACTCGAACCACGGCCGCCCCACGTGGATGGCGGGGAAGAGCCCGGCGCAGATCACCGCAAAGATGGTCATGGCCTCGGCGAAGCGGTTGATGCTGGTCCGCCACTTCTGGCGAAAGAGGAAGAGGATGGCGGAGATCAGCGTCCCAGCGTGGCCGATCCCCACCCAGAAGACGAAATTGATGATGGCAAAGCCCCACGCCACCGGCTGGTTGATCCCCCACACCCCCAGGCCGGTCCAGAAGAGGTAGCCCAGCATGGCGAACAGCACCAAGGTGAGGGAGGCCGAGGTGCCGAAGGCCAGCCACCACTCCCGCGAGGGCCGCGGCCGTTCGGCAATCTCGCACACCTGCTCGGTTATGCTGGCCAGATCGCTCTTGCCCAGCACCAGGGGGGCGCGCTCCCCCGGCCTTTCCAGGGTATTGTCCAGATCCAGCGGGACGGCGCTCATGAGGAGGCCTCCCCTTCCCCGGCGGGCGCCGCCGGGTTGGTGAGTTTGGCGAGGTAGAGGGTGCGCGGCCTGGTGAACAGCTCTTCCAGGATGCCGTAGGCCCGCGGGTGGCGGTGCAGACGAGAGACCTCGCTGTCAGGGTCCTTGAGGTCCCCGAAGACAATCGCCCGGGTGGGGCAGGTCTGGGCGCAGGCCGGGACGATGTCCCCGTCGCGCAACGGCCGCCGCTCGTTCTTGGCGGCGATCCTGGCGGTCTCGATGCGCTGGATGCAGAAGGTGCACTTCTCCATCACCCCGCGTCCGCGCACCGTCACCTCCGGGTTGAAGGCCATGCGGGTGGTCGGCGAAACGCCCTTGAAGTTGTTGAAGAAGTTGAACCTCCGCACCTTGTAAGGGCAGTTATTGGAGCAGTAGCGGGTGCCCACGCAGCGGTTGTACACCATCTGGTTGAGGCCCTCTTCACTGTGTACCGTGGCCGCCACGGGGCAGACCGACTCGCAGGGGGCGTTTTCGCAGTGCTGGCAGGGCATGGGCTGAAAGCGCACCTCGGGGTCGGCGGGATCGCCGGCGAAGTAGCGGTCGACCCGGATCCAGTGCATCTCCCGCCCGTTGGCCACCTGCTTTCTGCCCACCACGGGGATGTTGTTCTCCGCCTGGCAGGCAATGGTGCAGGCGCCGCAGCCGATGCAGGCGGACAGATCAATGGCCATCCCCCACTGGTGCTCCCCCTTGAACTCGATCTCCTTCCACAGGGGGCGAGCCTTGGCCCATGCCGTGTTCCTGGCGAACTCGGGGTTGGCCCGATACGCCGCCAAGCTGGCTTCGCGAATCAAGGAGCCGACCCGCCTGCCCCGCTCGGCCATGCCGAGGGTGTCGATGACGTGGTGATCCTGGGCGGTGGCCAGCAGGCGCCGGCGCCCGGTTCGTTCCACGTGTACTCCCCTCACTGCCCAGGGCGCTGCGGCGGTGCGCAGGGGATAGGCGTTGATGCCGGCCCCGGCGGCCACCCTGCCGCCCGCCTGCCGCCCGAACCCCAGCGCCAGCCCCACCACTCCCCTCGCCTGCCCGGGCACCACCAGCACCGGGGCCTCCACGCTGCGGCCCCCGGCCGACAGGCGAACCACGTCGCCGTGCCGTACCTTGTGGTTCTGGGCGTCCTCCGGGGAGAGCGTGGCAGCGTTGTCCCAGGTCAGGGTGGTGATGGGGTCGGGCAGCTCCTGCAGCCAGCCGTTGTTGGCAAAGCGCCCGTCGTGGAGGCAGGCATCGGGATGCAGGACGAGCTCCTGGCCACCGGCCGGCGGGAGCTCGAGCCCCCTCGCCGCCGCCTCCACCGCCTCCGGGTTGAGGCGAGGGCGAAGGGGTGCCCAGGCCGAGTTGGCCACCACGCCGTCGGAGAGGGCGCGCCGCCACCCCTCGTCGCCGCCCCCCCACTGCTGGGCAAAGGTGCGGCGAGTGAGGTCGTGGGCCGACAGCGCCGCTTCCCCCAGCAGCGCCGCCAGCACTTCGGCCAGGGTGCGCCCGCCGTACAGGGGCTCGATGAGGGGCTGGACGACGCTCACCGTGCCGTCCCACGCCCGTGCGTCCCCCCACGATTCCAGGGGGTGGGCGCGGGGCAGGTGCCAGCGGCACAGCTGCGACGTCTCGTTGTCATAGAGCGACAGGTGCACCGTCTGCGGGCAGGCCGCCAGGAGCCGGGCGAAGTCCAGCTCCGCCGGGGCGTCCCAGGCCGGGTTGCCGCCCAGGATCCACAGTGCCTGCACCGTGCCCTCGGCCAGAGCCGCGGCGAGCCGGGCGATCCCGTCCAGGTGCGACCGCCGGCCGGGCTCCGGGTCGGGCAGATAGCTGACCGTGGTCCCCACCGCCCCCAGCGCCTCGTTCAGCCCGGCCGCCAGGGCGTGCACCTCCGGCGGCTGCGCAGGGCCCACCACCACCAGCCCGTGCGGGCGGGCCTGCAGCAGATCCCCGGCCGCCAGCGCTGCAAAGCGGGCCTCCGGCGAGCCGGGGGCGAAGGCCTCCGCCCCCCACCCGGCGGGCAACGCCAGGCCGGCTCTCGCCAGCTCGTGGGCCAGCTGCCGCAGCAGGGCGCCCATGTGCCCCGCGGGCAGCGCCAGGCGGTGATCGGCGGCGGCACCCGTGACCGTGAGCAGCGCCTCCGCCGCGTACATCCGCGGCATGGTGCCCCCCTCGGCCCTGCGCGCCGCCCCCCAGTGGCGGGCGTGGCGCAACCCTTCCGGGTGCCCGAACAGGAGGTCCGACTCCAGCCCCACGATCACCTGCGCCCGCTCCAGGTGAAGCCTCGGGCGTACCGGCCCACCGAAGGCCTGTGCCAGGCCAGTCCGCTCGAAGTCCCGCGACACCGGCTCGTACTCCACCCAGAGCCCTCGCGGGAACTGCTCCTCTAACCTGTTCTTCAGTGCCAGCACGGTAGGTGAGGAGGTGGCCTCGGCGAGAACGGCGAACCCCGCCCCCCCGCTGGCCTGGAGCGACGCGGCGTGCTCGGTCGCCAGGGCGAGGAAATCGTCCCAGGTGGGTACCCGACGCTGCCCGCCCTCCCGCCGCACCAGCGTGGTGCTGCGTTCGGGGTCGTACATCTCCAGCACCGCCGCCTGGGCCCAGGCCGTGGCCGCACCCAGGCTGGAGGGATGTGCCGGGTTACCCTCCACCTTGATGGGGCGGCCATCGTAGCTCTTCACCAGCACACCGAGGGCCGCGCCCCCCAGCTCCAGGGCGGTGGCGAAGTGCTGCGGCACCCCGGGAACGTACCCCTCGGGTCGGTAGGCGAAGGGCATGATCCGTTCCTTGGGCCAGCGACAGGCGGTCAACCCGGCCAGCGCCAGGGAAGCGGCCATCACCTTCAGGATCGATCGCCGCGTGGCCGGCGCCACCAGCTCCTCGGCCAGCTCGGGAAACTCCTGCTGGATCCTCTCCCGAAAGGCGGGCGACGCCGCCAGTTCCTCCAGACTGCGCCAGTACCGTTTACCCAAACTCAACCCCCCCGACCCTCGAGAGCCTTCCCCCATCGAACGATCCAGCCCCTGCCTCATCGGTGACACGTCCAGCAGTCCACCGAGGGTTTGATCCCCGCGGCCTCCCGCAGTCGCCGGCCGTGCTCGGCCGGATCCCCCGGGGCCACCCAATCCATCACCGTGACCAGCTCTGGTGGTCGCAGGTGGGGATCGGGATTCCTATGACAGTCCAGGCACCACCCCATGGAGAGGGTGTGCACCTGCTGCACCACCTCCATGGTGTCCACCCGCCCGTGGCAGGACGCACACCCCACCCCGGCCCGCAGGTGGGCGCTGTGGTTGAAGTAGGCGTAATCGGGCAGGTCGTGCACCTTCACCCAGGGGATGGGAAGCCCGGAGGCGTAGCTCTCCCGCACCGGCAACAACCGCGGACTGTTGGCGCGCACCTGCTTGTGGCAGTTCATGCAGGTCTGGGTGGGGGGGATGGCGGCAAACGCAGCCCGTTCCACGGTGGTGTGGCAGTAGCGGCAGTCCATGCCCAGCTGGCCGGCGTGCAACGCGTGGGAGAAAGGTACCGGCTGTTCCGGTCGATACCCCACGTCGGTGGTCTTGGGCGACCCTCCCAACCAGACCAGAACGACGAGGTACGCCGGCAGGGTGACCAAGACGATGGCCAGGGCGGGACGGATCAGGTTGGCCCATGCCGGGAACACGAACCGCCCCGGCTCGTCGACGCTCTTCATGGTGAGTGAGCTTAAGTGGGCAGGCGACGGGCGTCAAGCAAGGGCATGCCGGCGGCCGTCAGGCCCTCCTCCCTCGCCGAACTCGAACACCGCCTTGAACTTGGCAAAATCTTTGAAGCCTCAGCGAAAGAATGACCAATAAACCTTGGTCCTTCGGCAATTACTGGACAGAGGCGGGCTCGATGCTCTCGATCACCCAAAGCCCGCCCTCCAGGTCCACTTCATCCCCCACGCCGCGACCCAGTAGCCCCTGCACCACCTCGGTGCCCACTGACAAGATGCCCGCCTCGGGGTCGCCCTCGTAAGGGCCCAGCACGGTGATCCGCCGCGTTGCTCCCTTTTCCGGCTGGCGCAGCTGCACGGTGGTTCCGGCGCGCACGGCGCTGGGGTCGACCCTGGCCGGGTCGATGATCACCACCCGGGCCAGATCCGCCTGCAGCTTGGCCGCCCGTGCCGAGAGCAGCTCCTGTCGGGCCCGCTGGGCGTGGTATTCGAAGTTCTCCCGCAAGTCCCCCTCCTCGCGGGCAACCTGAATGGCCTTGAGGGTTTCCGGGATCTCCTTGTCCAGAAGGCGCCGCAGCTCCTCCTGCAGGCGAGCCACGGTGGAAGCCAGGGCGGGAACCGCATCCTCCCGGGCCGCCGGCTCCACCAGCTCCGAAAAGCGCGCCAGCACTGCCCGCCGCAGCCAGGCGCGCTCGGCGGCCAGGGTACCCGGGCGTTCGCATACCTGCGCCAGACGACGAGCCTGGTCCATGCTCAGGCGATCCCGGAGAATGCCGGCCGCCAGTCCCCGGGGGGAGAGCACCTCTCGCAGTCGCCCCCGCACCGGTCCCATCTCCTGGCGCTCGGCCAGCTCCACCAGACGCAACAGGAACGATCCGCCGCGCCGCTCGTCAATGAAAGGGAAAACCGGATCACCCTCCCCCACCTCGCACAGCCAGGCGAAGGCTGCCGGGAAACGCTGCGGGTGCAGGAGCACCTGGTCGAGAAATGCCACCACCCGCGACTCCCCCCCGCCGGCCAGCAGCTCGGCGGCCAGGCGAGAGAGAAGTCGCGGGTGGACCTCCCGCTCCATCCAGGCGGCGAAGGTGTCGGCCCAGGGTCCAGCGTTCCGTTTCGCCGCCTCCAGGACCGACTCTCGATCCGTCGCATCGCCCAGCGCCGCCAGTACCGCCACGGCACCGTGAGCGGCGAGGATCCGCTCCTGCGCCTGCGCCACCGCCTCCTCCCGGGCCCCGAGCCGCTGCGCCACGGCCGCTGCCTCCCACTCCAGGCCAGGGTCCTCCCGGGCAGCCCGGGCGCGCTCCAGCAGCACTTCCGCCATGCGCGCGGCCAGCTCCCCCCCGCGGGCGCCGTGGCGCCGGGCCAGCTCCAGTTGCTGCGCCAGAGGCGCGCCGTCGAACTCCTGCGCCACCTCCTCCTCCACGGCCTGGCCGCTGGCCAGCCGGTAGGCGAGACGGGCACCGCTGCCCGAGGCGAGCAGGCGGGGGTGCTTCCTGGCCTTGCTCCACCAGGTGGTCCACGCCTCCGCGGGGACGATCCCGTCGAGCGCCGCCTTCAGCTCGCTCACGCTCATGGCCGAACTGGCGCTCTCCAGCACGTGCTCCAACAGCCCCGCCGGGTCCTCACTCGCCTGGCGGATCAGTGCCTCCCGCTCCTCCAGCCGCCGTCGCAGGAAATGCCCCGGCGGCAGGGGCGTCAGGTGTTTGGGGGCGGCGTGGATGGGTACCGGTACGTTGGCCTCCCGCTCGAAATCCAGCCGCAGTACCCCCAGCTGGGGGTTGAGAGAAACCACCCGGCCGGCGCCCCGGCCGGCCATGGCAAACACCCCACCGACGTCGTGGGCCAGCCACAACTCCAGCTCCTCCAGGGCCTCCGCCGGCTTGCGGGCGGCACGGAGGTTGAAGTGTTTCAACAGCATCTCCAGCGATGGCCGGCCAGCCCACACCTGGCGTACCGCCTCCTCCAGCTCGGCCCGCGCCGTTGCCTCCTCTCCCACGCCCAGTCGCAGCATCTCTCGCAGCAGCTCCTTTTGGGTCGTCCACGCCGCCCGCGCCCCCGCCTCCACCGCCGCCAGCTCCAACAACGACCCGGCCAGTGTCTTCTTTCCCCGGCGGCGCAGCAGAGCAAGCGCCTCCAAGAGCTCCTCCGGGCGGCTGACATCGCTCTCCAGACGCCCCAAGAAGCGCTCCTCCAAAACCGTGTTGTTCCCCTGGGCAATCAGTTCGTTCCACTGCTCCAGCCATGCCGACACGTCACGACCTCCCCGGCGCCCCCGCTCCTCCGGCCGCCTGCTCGACTTCCGCCACCACGGCCGGCAGCTCGCCGACCCACTCGGCCGCCGCCGCGATGTCCGGGTACAGGGCCCGATCCCGCTCCAGCCGGGGCACCGTCCGCCGGAAGGCGGCGTGGACCCGCTCCAGGACCGGCGAGGAGCGCAGAGGACGGCGCAGGTCGATTCCCTGCGCCGCCAGCAGCAGCTCGATCCCCAGCACCGTGCGCAGATAGGCCACCACTTTCGCCAGCTTGCGCGCCCCCCACGTTCCCATGGACACGTGGTCCTCTCGCCCCGCCGAGGTGGGGATGGAATCCACGCTCGCCGGGTGGGCAAGGGTCTTGCACTCCGACACCAGCGCCGCCGCCGTCACCTGCGCCATCATGAACCCCGAATTCAGTCCCGAAGCTTCCACCAGGAACGGCGGCAGGCCCGACTGTTCCGGTGTCACCAGGCGTGCCGACCGGCGTTCGGAGATCGACGCCACGGCGGTGAGCGCCACCGCCAGGTAGTCGAACGCCGCCGCCACACCGGCGCCGTGGAAGTTCCCCCCCGACACCACCCGCCCATCCGCCAGCACCATGGGGTTGTCGGTGGCCGAGTTGAACTCGGTCTCCAGTCTCGAACGCAGATGCGCCGCCGCATCCCGCGCCGCCCCGTGGACCTGGGGGGTGCAACGCAGGGAGTAGGCGTCCTGCACCTGGGGGCACTCCCGATGGGCCTCCCGCAGCTCGGAGCCCTGCAGCAGCTGCCACAGGGCGCGAGCGCTGGCACGCTGGCCGGGGTGGGGACGAGCGGCGTGAATCTCTTCCAGGAACGCCGTATCGGTGCCCAGCAGGGCGTCCACCGAAAGGGCCGCCACCACGTCGGCGGCCTCCAGCAGCTGCTCCGCGTCGGCCAGCGCCAGAGCGGCCACGGCACCCATCGCCTGGGTGCCGTTGATGAGCGCCAGTCCCTCCTTGGGCGCCAGCTCCAGCGCTGGCAGCCCTGCCCGCCGCAGCGCCTCCTTGCCGGCGAGGCGCTCCCCTCGGTAGGTGGCCTCCCCCTCGCCCACCAGGACCAGCGCCAGGTGGGCCAGCGGCGCCAGGTCCCCCGACGCTCCCACCGACCCCAGGGACGGTACCACCGGGTGCACCCCGGCGTTGAGCAGCGCCACAAGCGCGTCGACCACCTCTGGTCGCACCCCGGCGTAGCCGGTGGCCAACACGTTGGCGCGCAGCAGCAGCATCGCCCGCACCACGTCCGGCGAAAATGGCTCGCCCACCCCGCAGGCGTGGGAGCGCAGCAGGTTCAGCTGCAGCTGGCCGAGGTCATCATCGGGGACGCGAACATCGGCCAGGCGGCCGAAGCCGGTGTTGACGCCGTAGATCACCTCCCCCGCCGCCAGCCGGCGCTCCAGACCGGCCCGCGTGGCGGCCAGGCGCTGGCGCACCTGCTCGTCCACCTCCACCATCGCGCCATGCCGCGCCACCTCCACCACCTGCTGCAGGGTGAGGGAATGGCCAGTAATCACCACCGAGGCCATGTACTCCTCCGGGCGGCGAGGATAGCATTCGCCGTGGAATCTGCCCGAAAAGGGAGACGCGCCGGGAGCATCAGACTTGATGCCTGTCACGATCTCTGCTACAAAGCCCGAGTTTGTGCGCCCGGCGCACAAGGAGCGGACATGATCAACCTCGTGGTGGTGGGCGGCCAGTGGGGCGACGAAGGCAAGGGCAAGATCGTGGACCTGCTGTGCCCTGCCTTCTCTCACGTGGCTCGCTTCAACGGAGGCAACAACGCCGGTCACACGGTGCGCTTTGCCGACCGGCACCTGGCCTTGCACCTGATCCCCTCCGGGATCACCCACCCCCACTGCCGTTGCCTGGTGGGGCCGGGAGTGGTCATCGACCCGCTGGCGTTGGTAGAGGAAATCCGTACCCTGGAAGGCCAGTCCATCGACGTGCGCAAGCGCCTCCTGCTTTCCCCGCGGGCGCACCTCACCTTTCCCGGCCACCGTCTGCTGGACGGCGCCCGGGAGGCCAGCAAGGGCCGGGGGCGGATCGGCACCACCGGCCGCGGCATCGGGCCCACCTACGAAACCCGCGCGGCACGCACCGGCGTACGCCTGGGCCTGGTGCGCAACCCACGCCGCTTTCGGGAGGCGGCGGCGCAGCTCTGCGCCGAGCTGGACCGGCTGCTCGGCTGCGCCGGCAGCGAGGTGCGGCCCGGCACCGAGGACATCGAAGCCTACATGGCTGCGGCTCTCGAGCTCGCACCCATGGTGGGCGATACCGCCCTGGCCCTGGCGCAGGCGGTCTCCAGGGGGGAGCCCATCCTCTTCGAGGGCGCCCAGGGGACCTTCCTGGACATCGACCACGGCACCTACCCCTACGTCACCTCCTCCAATTGCTTGGCCGGCTTTGCCGCCCCGGCCAGCGGCCTGCCGGCCCGGGTGCTGGGCGGCGTACTGGCGGTTTTCAAGGCCTACACCACGCGAGTGGGGGAAGGACCGTTCCCCACCGAAATGACCGACAGCATCGGCGACCACCTGCGCCGGCGCGGCAACGAATTCGGCACCACCACCGGGCGCCCGCGCCGGATCGGCTGGTTCGACGCCGTGGCTGCCGCGGCGGCGGTGCGCCTCAACGGCATCGACGCGGTGGCCCTCACCAAGCTGGACGTGCTGGACGAGGTGCCGACCATCCGCATTGCCACCGCATACCGCAGCGGCGAGAAGCTCCTGCATCACCTCCCCGATGACGATGCCGAGCTGGCTCGCCTGGATCCGGTCTACGAGGATCTGCCAGGATGGCAAACCGTCACCGCCGGGATGACCTCCTTCTCCCGCCTTCCCGAGCTGGCCCGGCGCTACATCGCTCGTCTGGAGGAACTGCTGGGCGTCCCGATATGTCTCGTCTCCACCGGCCCGCGCCGGGAGGAAACCCTGGTCCTCGAACGGGAGCCATTCACCAGCTGGTTCCCCCAGCTGGGGGCGCGTCGCTCCTGACATCCCCTTCACCCCGGCGGCGCCCCGTGCTACCCTTCGGGCGGCGACGCGGCCCTGTCGTCTAACGGTTAGGACACCGGTCTTTCAAGCCGGCAGCAGGGGTTCGACTCCCCTCAGGGCCGCCACCACCGGCCGCAACGTGCCACTCGTTACGGCGTAGACGTTTCGTGCCGCCGCGTGCCGGTTCGGTCGGCCGCTTCCCTTGACGTCGATCGTCGCCAGGGCTAGGCTCCCTGCGGGCCGTTAGCTCAGTTGGCAGAGCAGCGGACTTTTAATCCGCGGGTCCAGGGTTCGATTCCCTGACGGCCCAATGACGCACCGAATCCACCTCGGCCACGGAGCCATTGTGGACTCGCCAGTGGGCGATCGCCGTCGAAGTTCACCGCAAACCGGTTTCCAGGGAGCCCCCTGCGTTCACCATCCACGATCCCCATCGCGCCTCTTCATCTGGCGAACCCACGCATACTTCATTCGTACGTCTCGCTCGACTCTCGCCCCCAGGGCCTCGGGGTTGCGAAACGGGGGCAATGGGCCTAGACTCCCGCCGTTGTGAAACGGTTCACGTGAGGTGGACCGGCAGATCCGGCGGGCGTGTACCGCACTGGGGCGGGCATCGCGCCGGGGGGGACAACATCAGAGTTAAGGAGGAAGCCATGCCGCAACGACGCATGGTGACCCTCGACGGCAATGAGGCCACCGCATCGGTGGCCCATCGCACCAACGAGGTGATCGCCATCTACCCCATCACCCCCTCGTCCAACATGGGCGAGTGGGCCGACGAGTGGTCCGCCCAGGGCCGCAAGAACATCTGGGGAGTGGTCCCGCAGGTGACGGAGATGCAGTCCGAGGCCGGCGCCGCCGCCGCCGTCCACGGGGCTCTGCAGGCGGGCTCGCTGACCACCACGTTCACGGCGTCCCAGGGTCTGCTCCTGATGATCCCGTCGATGTACAAGATCGCCGGCGAGCTGACTTCGTATTGCATGCACGTGTCGGCCCGCACCGTGGCCACCCACGCCCTGTCCATCTTCGGCGATCACTCGGACGTCATGGCCTGCCGCCAGACGGGGTTCGCGCTGCTGGCCTCCAACTCGGTGCAGGAGGCCCACGACTTCGCCCTCATCGGCCAGGCGGCCACCTTGAAGTCGCGCGTGCCGTTCTTGCACTTCTTCGACGGCTTCCGCATCTCCCACGAGGTGGACAAGATCGAGGAGCTCACCGACGACGACCTGCGCGCCATGCTGCCCGATGAGCTCATCCGCCAGCACCGGCAGCGGGCGATGACCCCGGACCGCCCCATCCTGCGCGGCACCGCCCAGAACCCCGATACCTTCTTCCAGACCCGCGAGGCCTGCAACCCCTTCTACCTGGCCTGCCCGGCGGCGGTGCAGCAAACCATGGACGAGTTCGCCCGCCTCACCGGGCGGCAGTACCACCTGTTCGACTACTTCGGCGCCGCCGACGCCGAACGGGTGATCATCCTCATGGGCTCCGGCGCGGAAACCGTGCACGAGTACGTGGAGTGGGCCATGGCGCAGGGCGACAAGGTGGGGGTCCTGAAGGTGCGTCTCTTCAGGCCCTTCGACGCCGGTGCCTTCCTTGCCGCCCTGCCCCCCACCGCCACCCGCATCGCCGTGCTGGACCGCACCAAGGAGCCGGGGGCGCTGGGGGAGCCGCTGTACCAGGACGTCGTCACCGCCCTCGCCGAGGCGCGCGCCGCCGGTACCGCCCACATCCCCGCCGATGCCCTCGTCGTGGGTGGCCGCTACGGTCTTTCCTCGAAGGAGTTCACGCCGGCCATGATCAAGGCGGTGTACGACAACCTGGCCGCCGAGCGCCCCAAGAACCACTTCACCGTGGGGATCATGGACGACGTCACCCACCTCTCGCTGCCCTTCGACCCCGACTTCGACATCGAGCCGGAGTACGTGCGCCGGGCGGTGTTCTTCGGTCTCGGCGCGGACGGCACGGTGGGGGCCAACAAGAACTCCATCAAGATCATCGCCGAGGAAACCGACAACCACGGACAGGGGTATTTCGTCTACGACTCCAAGAAGGCCGGGGCGGTGACCATCTCCCACCTGCGCTTCGGCCCCAAGCTCATTCGCTCCCACTACCTCATCAAGCGGGCCAACTTCGTCGCCTGCCACCAGTACGTCTTCACCGAAAAATACGACATGCTGGACTACCTCGTCCCCGGCGGCACCTTCCTGCTCAACTCCCCCTTCGGACCCGACGAGGTGTGGAACCAGCTGCCGGCCGAGCTGCAGGAGCAGATCCTCGCCAAGCGGGTCAACTTCTACGTCATCGACGCCTACAAGGTGGCCGCGGACACCGGCATGGGGGTACGCATCAACACCATCATGCAGACCTGCTTCTTCGCCATCTCGGGCGTCCTCCCGCGGGACGAGGCGATCGCCCAGATCAAGAAATCCATCGAAAAGACCTACGGCAAGAAGGGCCCCGACGTGGTCCGCAAGAACTTCGAGGCGGTGGACCATACCCTGGCGCACCTGTATGCGGTCAACTATCCCGACCACGTCACCGCTACCCGTCGCAAGCCCCCGGTGGTGTCCGACAAGGCCCCCGACTTCGTCAAGCGCGTGACCGCCGTGATGATGGCCGGCCAGGGCGATCTCTTGCCGGTGTCGGCGTTCCCGGTGGACGGCACCTGGCCCACCGCCACCGCCCAGTGGGAGAAGCGCAGCATTGCCCTGGAAATCCCAGTGTGGGACGAGGCCATCTGCATCCAGTGCAACAAGTGCGCCCTCGTCTGCCCGCACGCCGCCATCCGTCCCAAGGTGTACGACCCCAAGTACCTGGAGGGGGCTCCCCCCACCTTCAAGGCCACCGACTACAAGGCCCCCGAGTACAAGGGATGGAAGTACACCCTGCAGGTGGCCCCCGAGGACTGCACCGGCTGCACCATCTGCGTCATGGTGTGCCCGGTGAAGGACAAGTCCAACCCCAAGCACAAGGCCATCAACATGGCGCCGCAGCTGCCGCTGCGGGCGAGCGAGCGGGAGAACTACGAGTTCTTCCTCGCCCTTCCCGAGGTGGACCGCACCACCGTCAAGCTGGACGTCAAGGGCACGCAGTTCCTGCAGCCCCTGTTCGAGTACTCGGGGGCCTGCACCGGCTGCGGTGAGACCCCCTACGTCAAGCTGCTCACCCAGCTCTTCGGCGACCGCGCCCTGATCGGCAACGCCACCGGGTGCTCGTCCATCTACGGCGGCAACCTCCCCACCACCCCCTACGCCGTGGACCCCAACGGCCGCGGGCCGACCTGGAACAACTCCCTCTTCGAAGACACCGCCGAATTTGCTTTTGGCATGCGGCTGTCCATCGACAAGCACACCGACCTGGCGCAGCACCTCCTGAAAGGGCTGGCCAGCCAGGTGGGCGAGTCGCTGGTGGATGAGATCCTCCACGCCGACCAGCGGGACGAGGCGGGGCTGGCTGCCCAGCGCCAGCGCATCGAGGTGTTGCGCGGCAAACTCGCCGAGTTGGCCTCACCCGAGGCGCGCATGCTGGACTCCCTGGCCGATTACCTGGTGCGCAAGTCGGTGTGGGCCGTGGGCGGCGATGGCTGGGCCTACGACATCGGCTACGGCGGCCTCGACCACGTGCTGGCCCAGGGGCGCGACGTGAACCTCCTGGTGCTGGACACCGAGGTGTACTCCAACACCGGCGGCCAGGCCTCCAAGGCCACCCCGCTGGGGGCTGCAGCCAAGTTCGCCATGGCGGGCAAGGCCACACCCAAGAAGGATCTGGGCATGATCGCCATGACCTACGGCAACGTCTACGTGGCCCGGGTGGCCTTCGGCGCGAAGGACAACCAGACGGTGAGGGCGTTCCTGGAGGCCGACTCCTACCCCGGCACCTCGCTGATCATTGCCTACTCCCACTGCATCGCCCACGGCTACGATCTGGCCTACGGGTGTGAGCAGCAGAAGCTGGCGGTAGACACCGGCTACTGGCCCCTCTACCGCTGGGATCCGCGGCGCATCCCGCTGGGCGAAAGCCCCCTGAAGATGGACTCCTCGCCCGGCAAGGTGGACCTCGAAAAGTACGTCCGCAACGAGACCCGCTACCGCATGGTGGAGCAGCTCTACCCGGCCAACTTCCGGCGCCTGATGGAGCGGGCCAAGATCGAGGTCGCCAACCGCTTCATCGCCTATGAACACCTGGCCAAGATGATGATGCCCAAGCGCATCACCGCCTCCGAGGAAAGCTCGGAGAACTGAGAACAGGGGGAAGCCATGGACCTTTCGACCACCTATCTGGGTTTTCGGCTGCCGCACCCCATCATGCCCGGCGCCTCGCCGCTGTCGGACGACCTGGACACCGTCAAGCGACTGGAGGATGCCGGCGCCCCTGCCATCGTCATGCACTCCCTGTTCGAGGAGCAGATCACTCGCGAGCAGCTGGGCCACATGGTGTCGGTGGAAATGCACGAGGACGCCTTCGCCGAGGCGCTGTCGTACTTTCCCCGTCCGGAGGACTACGCTCTGGGACCCGATCGCTACCTGGAGCACATCCGCAAGCTCAAGGCTGCCGTGGGCATCCCGGTCATCGCCTCCTTGAACGGTACCTCCGCCTCCGGGTGGCTGGACTACGCCCGCCTCATCGAGGAGGCCGGTGCGGACGCCCTGGAGCTCAACACCTACTATCTCTCCACCAACACCTGGGAGACCTCCGAGCAGGTGGAGCGGCGCACCCTGGACATGCTGCGGGCAGTCAAGCAGAACGTGAAGATCCCCGTGGCGGTCAAGATCTCGCCCTACTTCTCTTCCCTCGCCCACTTCGCCAAGCAGCTGGACGACGCCGGCGCCGACGGCATCGTCATGTTCAACCGCTTCTACCAGCCCGACATCGACGTGGAGGAGCTGGAGGTGACCTCGCACCTGCAGCTCTCCCACTCCCCCACCCTGCTGCTGCGCCTGCGCTGGCTGGCCATCATCTCGGGCAAGGTCCACGCCTCCCTGGCCTGTTCCGGTGGGGTGCACACCCCCATCGACGCGCTAAAAGCCGTCATGGCGGGCGCCCACGCGGTGCAGATGGTCTCGGCGCTGCTCGTGCACGGGCCGGGGCACCTCACGACCATCGTCAACGGCCTGTCCCGCTGGCTGGAGGAGCACGAGTACGAGTCGCTGCGCCAGGCCCAGGGCTCCATGAGCCACGAGCGCTGCCCCAACCCCGGCGCCTTCGAGCGGGCCAACTACCAGAAGATCCTGCAGAGCTGGCGCCGGCAACAGTTGTAGATATATAAGGATATAGAGTGGCGGCCTGCCCCGACCGGGGCAGGCCGCCTTGTTTCTCTGGAGGACTCCCGCGAGCTACAAGACCGCCTTCACCATCTCCTCGATGACGTGGCCGTCCAGCTCCTCCAGCTCGTAGGTGACGCCGGCGATGGGCTTGTTCACCTTGATGAGCCGGGTGAGGTCGATGGGCGTGCCTTCCACCACCACGTCGCAGGGGGTGGCGTTGATGGTGGCCTCCAGGTCCGCGATCTGCTGGTCCGAATACCCCATGGCCGGAACGATCTGCCCGGCGTTGGGGTACTTCTTATAGGTCTCGGCGATGGTCCCCACGGCGTAGGGCTTGGGGTCGACGATCTCCACCGCGCCGGCGTTCTTGGCGGCAAACCAGCCGGCGCCGTAGGTCATGCCCCCGTGGGTGAGGGTGGGTCCGTCCTCCACCACCAGGGCCCGCTTGCCTGCAATCAGCTCCGGCTTGTCGACGGTGATCCGGGAGGCGCAGCGAATCACCCGGGCGCGGGGGTTGTGGCGGCGGCAGCGCTCCGCCACCTCTTCGACCTTCACCGGGTCGGCGGTCTGCACCTTGTTGATGATGAGGAGATCGGCCAGCAGGAAGTTGGTCTGGCCCGGGTAGTAAGTCATCTCGTGGCCGGCCCGATGGGGATCCAGCAAGGTAATGTGGAGGTTGGGCTTATAAAACGGCGTGTCGTTGTTGCCGCCGTCCCAGAGAATCACATCGGCTTCCTTTTCGGCGTCGCGCAGGATCTTCTCGTAGTCCACTCCGGCGTACACCACGAAACCGTTGTCGATGTGCGGCTCGTACTCCTCCCGCTCTTCGATGGTGCAGTCGTGGGCGTCCAGGTCGTCGTAGGTCTCGAAGCGCTGGCACACCTGCTTGGCCAGGTCCCCGTAGGGCATGGGGTGGCGGATGGCCACCACCTTCTTTCCCAGTTCCTTGAGGATGCGGGACACATAGCGGGTGGTCTGGGACTTGCCCACCCCGGTGCGCACCGCCGTGATGGCAATGACCGGCTTGGAGGAGCGGATCATCGTCCGGTCCGCCGAGCAAATGCCGAAATGGGCCCCCCACGCCACCACGTGGCTACCCTTGTCCATGACGTACTGGTGGGAGACATCGGAGTAGGAGAACCACACCTCGTCCACCCGGTGCTCCTTGATGAGGCGCTCCAGGTCCTCCTCGGCCAGGATGGGAATGCCGTTGGGGTAGAGGGGGCCGGCCAGCACCGGCGGGTACACCCGCCCCTCGATGTCCGGTATTTGCGTCGCCGTGAAGGCGACCACTTCCACCTCCGGATCGTCCCTGAACAGGCAGTTGAAGTTGTGGAAGTCCCGTCCCGCCGCCCCCATGATCACCACTTTCCGCTTCGCCATACATTCACCCCCTTCTCATGCCCCGTCCCCCGCGTTCCGCGGGCTGGCCCGGGGTCCCGGCCTGGCGGAGCCGGGAACGCCGCCGGGTAAGGCTGAACCGGCGGATCAGAAGACCGCGTCAGCGCCTGCTGCGCGAAACCGCGTCCACCTCCCGTCCTCACTCCCACTCGATGGTGCCGGGAGGCTTGGACGTCACGTCGTAGACCACGCGATTGATCCCCTTGACCTCGTTGACGATGCGCCGGGCAATCCGGTCCAGGACGTCGGCCGGAAAGCGGAACCAGTCGGCGGTCATGAAGTCCTCGGTGGTCACCGCTCGCAACGCCACCACGTGCTCGTAGGTGCGCTGGTCGCCCATCACCCCGACGCTGCGCACCGGCAGGAGCACCGCCAGCGCCTGGGAAATCTCGCGATAGAGGCCGGCGGCGCGAATCTCCTCCATGAAGATGGCGTCGGCCCGCTGCAGCAGCGCCACCCGCTCGGGTGTCACCTCACCCAGCACCCGCACCGCCAGCCCAGGACCCGGGAAGGGATGCCTCCAGACGAACTCCTCCGGCAGCCCCAGCTCCTCCCCCACCCGGCGCACCTCGTCTTTGAAGAGCCCCCGCAACGGCTCGACGAGTTCCAGTCCCAGCTTCTCCGGCAGGCCCCCCACGTTGTGGTGGGTCTTGATGGTGGCCGAGGGCCCGCGCACGGAGGTGGACTCGATGACGTCCGGGTACAGCGTCCCCTGGGCCAGGTAGCGGGCGTCCGGAAAGCGCGCCGCCTCCTCCTGGAATACCGCGATGAACTCGTGGCCGATGCGACGGCGCTTCTCCTCCGGGTCGTCCACCCCGGCCAGGCGGGCAAGAAAGCGTTCGGCGGCGTTCACTCGCTGCACTGGCAGGCCGTGGCGGGCGAAGCGCTCCGCCACCTTGTCTCCCTCATCCAGGCGCAAGAGCCCGGTGTCCACGAAGATGGGCACCGTCCGCTCCCCCACCGCCTCCCGGCAGAGCAGCGCCGTCACCGTGGAGTCGACCCCCCCCGACAGCGCCACGATCACCCGACCCTGCGCCACCCGGGCACGGATCGCCTCCACCGCCTCCCGCCGGATGGAGGCGGGGTTCCAGTCGCGGCGGGCGCCGCACAGGTTCAGAAAGTTGTCCAGGATCTGCCGCCCCCACTCGGTGTGCCGCACCTCGGGGTGGAACTGGATGCCGTACCAGCGACGGCTTCCGTCGGCCATGGCAGCCACCGGGGAGTTGGGCGTGTGCCCCACTGCCACGAACCCCGCCGGCAGGCGCCCCACGCGGTCGCCGTGGGACATCCACACCCGCTGCCGCGGCGGCGTGCCGGCGAACAGGGGGCAAGAGAGGTCCACCTCGATCTCCGCTGCCCCGTACTCCCGGGCCCCCGCCGGCTCCACCTGCCCCCCCAGCAGCTGAGCCATGCTCTGCTGCCCGTAGCAGATCCCCAGCACCGGGACGCCCAGGTCGAAGACGGCGGGGTCGGGGCGTACCGCCCCCTCCTCGTAGATGGACGAGGGCCCCCCGGACAGCACCACCCCTATGGGTGAAACGGCGCGCAGCTCCGAGGACGAAAGGTCGCCCCGGCGAATCTCGCTGCGCACCCCCAGCTCCCGCACCCGGCGGGCGATGAGCTGCGTGTACTGGGAGCCGAAGTCGAGGATGAGCAGGGTTTCGTGGTTGCGCATAGGCGCCCGCGTGCGCGGACGCCGGCATCCTAGCAGCCCCGGGCAGACCCGGCAACGTCAGCCGGTGTGGGGGCGTAGATCCACCACCCCGCCGATATCCCTCGGCTTGCCAGAACCGCCGTGGCTGGGCTCATCGGCTGCTATGCTTTGGCACGGGCTTGAGGGATGGACTTCGCGCGCGTGATCGGGCTGCTGGTTCCTGTCCTCGACCGGCACCGGGTGCGCTGGGCGCTGTGCGGGGGTCTCGCCCTGGCGGCATACGGGATGGGCCGCACCACCTTCGATGTGGACCTCGTTGCCGACGCCAGCGGCGCCGAGGGCGTCATCGCCGAGTTAGAGCGGCTGGGGTACGAGACGGTGCACCGCTCGGCGGGGTACTCCAACCACTTCCACCCGGACCCGGCCCTCGGCCGGGTGGACGTGGTGTGGGTGCGGGGGAGCACGGCGGATACCCTCTTCGCCCAGGCCCGCCCCGTCCCCGGGCCCGACGGAAAACCGCTGCTCCTGCCCAGACCCGAGCACCTGGCCGCCATGAAGGCGGCGGCGATGGCGTCGGACCCCTCCCGCCTGTACCAGGATCTGGCGGATCTGAGGTTTCTCCTCACCCTGCCCGGCGTCAACCGGGACGAGGTGCGGGCTCACATGGCCCGCCGCGGGCTGGAATCCCGCTATGACGAACTGCTTGCCACCCTCTGAGGAGTTTGACCTGGCCCGGGACCTGCCCACGACTGCCGCGGACGTGGCGGCCCTGCGGCGGCTCAAGGAGCTGCCCACCCCCCTGGACTGGACCGCCCTCGCCCCGGTCTGGCCCCCTCCCCCCGACCTGCGTCGCCGCCCCACCTTCGCCGGCTGCCCCCCCTTCGAGCTGGGTTGAAGAGACCTGACATGGCTTTCTTTCCTTTTCTTCTCTCCGGTTGGTGCCCCGGCGCCCGCACCCATTGGAGGTCGCCCCGACACCCCCCGGGCCCTTGACGTTCTTCCGCGCAAACCGGATAGTAGCCAGGGGGGGTCATGCGAAAGCTCCCAGGCGTCCATCACCTGCTGCTGCTCGCCCTGCTGGGCGGGGTGGCGTGGTGGGTAGGGCAGCGGGCCCAGGCGCTGCGGCAGGACCCGGCAGCGGTGCTGGAGGCGCTGCGGGCCGCCCAGGGGCCGTGGCTGCCCGCCGCCGCGGCAGCCGGGGCTGCCGGCCGGGAGGAGCTGGAGCGCTACGGGCCGGACACCCTCTACGACTTCATCAACGGCGCCGCCGACGCCTACCTGGCGCGGGGCTTCACCCACTGCGTCGCCACCACCTACGCCTTTGCCGGCGAGGGGGGAAGCCCACTGGAGGTGAGCGCCGAGGTGTACCGCTTCGCCACCCCCGCCGGGGCCCGGGCGCAGCTGGAGGCGGAGCTGCCCGCGGCAGCAACGCCGCTGGGCGAGGCTGCCGAGGCCTGGGGGGACGGCGGGGTGGTGCTGGCGCTGGCGGGCACCGACTACCTCAAGCTCACCGCCTACGCCCCCGGGGCGGCGGCGGAGCTGGCCCTGCGTCGCCTGCTGGCCGCCTGGCAGAAGGGGGGCGAGGAGTGAGTTCACCGTACAGCGATCGCATGTCCCGCCGGGAGGCCGTGACCCGCCTGGCCGCCGCCGGCCTGGTGGCCGGTGGCGTGGGAGCCGGGGCCCTCTTCTTCCACGACCGTCGCCGCGCCGAGGCCTCCGCCCCGCCCATCCCGGACTGGCGGGTGCCCCCCTCGGACCAGTTTCCCCTCGCCGCTGCAGCGACCGGGAGCGACCCGGCGGACAACGTGCGCCGGGTGGTGGCCGTCCTGGGCGGGATGGGGCGCTTCGTGCGGGCCGGGGAGTCCGTCCTCATCAAGCCCAACGTGGGGTGGGACCGCATCCCGGAGCAGGCGGCCAACACCGATCCCCAGGTGGTGGCGGAGCTGGTGCGCCTGTGCCGCGCCGCCGGGGCCCGCCGGGTGGTGGTCACCGACATCTCGTGCAACGACCCACGGCGCTGCTTTGCCCGCTCGGGGATCGCCGCCGCCGCCGGGGCGGCGGGGGCCGAGGTGATCGAGTCACACCGCCTGAAGCTGGTGCCCGCCGCCCTCACCGGGCTGGCGGCGGGCCTCGAGGTCATCGAGGAGTTGCTCAAGGCCGACCGGGTTATCAACGTGCCGGTGGTCAAGCACCACTCCCTCTCCCGGGTGACGCTGGGGATGAAGAACTGGTACGGAGTCGTGGGTGAGGGACGCAACCGGCTGCACCAGGCCATCGACCGGTCCATCGCCGAGCTGGGGGCGGCCTTCCGCCCCACCCTCACGGTGATGGACGCCACCCGCCTGCTGGTGCGCAACGGGCCCCAGGGGGGCAGCCTCGGCGACGTGCGGGCCGGCAACGCCGTGGCCGCCGGTACCGATCCGGTGCTATGCGACGCCTGGGGGGCGGCGCAGCTGGGGCACGCCCCGGACAGCCTGCCCTTCATCCAGCTGGCCCAGCAGCGGGGCCTGGGGCGGGCTGACCTGAAGGCGATCCGCCAGGTATGAGCTGGACCCGCCGTATCCGTGTGGTCTATCAGGCCTTTTTCCTGGTGCTCTTCCTGTGGCTGCTGGCGCGCCTGGCCGCCGGCGACCCCCGCGATCTCCCCTTCACTGCTTTTTTCCATCTCGACCCCCTGGCGGCGGTGGGGGTGACCGGGGCCGCTGGCACCCTCCCCGGACCCCTCATCTGGGGGGTGGCCCTCATTGTCCTCACCATCCTCTTCGGGCGGGTGTTCTGCGGCTGGGTGTGCCCCCTGGGGACGCTGCAGCACCTGGTCAGCCGCCTGCTCTCCCCCCGCTCCCGACGGGAGAGCCTGCGGGTCAACCGGTACCGGCGCTGGTACGCCCTCAAGACCTACATCCTGGTGGCGCTGCTGGTGGGGGCGGCGGCGGCATCACTGCAGACGGGGCTTCTGGATCCGCTGTCGCTGCTGGCCCGGGGGCTGGCCTCCGGGGTGTGGCCGATGTTGCCGGGGGGCAAGCCGGTGCCGGGGGGGTGGCTGGCGGGGGGCCTGCTGCTCGCCGTCCTGGTGGCCAGCCGCTTCATCCCTCGTCTTTTCTGCCGCGCCTTCTGCCCCCTGGGGGCGCTGCTGGGGATCTTCGCCCGCTTCGCCCTGTTCCGCATCCGGCGCGCCGGCGAGGGGTGCAGTACCTGCTCGCTGTGCACCTTCGCCTGCCAGGGGGCGGACGAGCCGCTGGGGGAGCATCGGGTGGCCGAGTGCCACGTCTGCCTCAACTGCACCGATTCCTGCAAGGATGGAGTGATCCGCTACCGCTTCCTGGCCCCGGCCGCCCCGGCGCCGGCGAAGCCCGACCTCTCCCGCCGCTACCTGCTGGGGTCGGGGCTGGGCGCCCTGGTGGCGGCGCCGCTGCTGCAGGCGGCCGGCGGCGGTCGCGGAGCGGCCCGCGCGGAGCTGATCAGGCCCCCCGGGGCGCTGGCGGAGCCGGAGTTCCTGCAGCGCTGCATCAAGTGCTCCCTCTGCCAGCAGGCCTGCCCCACCGGGGCGCTGCACCCGGCCATTGGCCAGGCCGGGGTGGAGGGCTTCTGGACCCCGGTGCTCGTCCCCCGGCGGGGCTGGTGCGAGTTCGCCTGCACCCGCTGCGGGGAGGTGTGCCCCACCGGGGCCATCGCCGAGCTCACTGCCGCCCGCAAGACCGGCTACGACGGCGCCCCCCCGGTGCGCATCGGCACCGCCTTCGTGGACTGGGGGCGCTGCCTGCCGTGGGCCAAGTCCACCCCCTGCATCGTCTGCGAGGAAATGTGCCCCACCTCCCCCAAGGCCATCTGGCTGGAGGAGGTGGTGGAGCCCGACCGGCACGGCCGGCCAGTGCGACTGCAGAGGCCCCGGGTGGATCCCGCCCTGTGCGTGGGGTGCGGCATCTGCGAGCACCGCTGCCCGGTGGGGGAGATGGCGGCCATCCGCGTCAGCTCGGTGGGGGAAACCCGCGACCCCCTGAACCGCATGGTGGTCTCGGTTCCCGGTTGAGCCCTCGTGGCTCCCTTGTCTTTGCCCGCCGCGGGACGTATTCCTTATTTCGTGAGGACGGGGATCCTCCTCGTGGGGGTGTTCATGTTTGCCACCCAACTGGCCGCCGAGGTGCGCCGGCCCGCCGTGGCCGGCAGCTTCTACACCGCCGACGCCGCCCGCCTCGGCACCGAAGTGCGGCGCCTGCTGGGAACCCGCCCCGCCGGCCCCGCCCCCCGGGCGGTGATCGCCCCCCACGCCGGGTACGTGTTCTCCGGGGCCACCGCCGGCAAGAGCCTGGCCGCCCTGCAGGGGGCGGAGGTGTCCCGGGTGGTGCTGCTGGGCCCCTCGCACCGTGCCTCCTTTCGCGGCGCCGCCCTCCCCGAGCCGCGCCTGACCGCCTTTTCCACCCCCCTGGGTATGCTGCCCCTGGACCGGGCTGCCCTGGCCGCCCTGCGGGAGCGACGCCTCTTCGACGGGCCCGGCCACGCCCACGATGGGGAGCATTGCCTGGAGGTGGAGCTGCCGTTCCTGCAGGTGGCCCTCGGGGAGGTGTCCATCGTTCCCATCCTGGTGGGCCAGCTCACCGGCCGGGAGGACGCCCTGACCCTGGCCCGGGGACTGGCCTCCGTGGTGGACGAGCGCACCGTGCTCGTGGTCTCCACCGACTTCACCCACCACGGCCGCCCCTACGGCCACGCCCCCTTCCCCGCCGACCGCCGCCTCCCCGCCACCCTGGAGGACCTGGCCAGGGCCACCGCGGAGCGGGCCGCCGCCATGGACGCCCGGGGATTCTGGCACCAGGTGGAGGTGAGCGGGGACACCGTCTGCGGGGTGCGGCCGGTGACCGTGCTGCTGGAGCTCCTGGCCCACGCCTTCGAGGGAAGCGGAGAGGTGGTGGATGTCACCACCTCGGCGGCCGCCTCCGGCAACCTGGAGCAGGTGGTGGCCTACGTGGGGGTGAGCTTTGCCGGGCGGTGGACGCCGTGGCGGGAGCCCCCTCCCCCCCCACCCCTGGGGGTGCTCGACGAGGAAGAGCAGCGCGCCGCCCTGGCCCTGGCCCGGGCTGCCCTGGAGACGTACCTCCTGAATGGCCCTCAGCTGGCCCGCTGGTTTGCCGCCCACCCGGTGGCCGGCAACCTGGCAGCGGTGGGGGGCGTGTTCGTGACCATCCACAACACCGGAGCCCGGGCGGTCAAGCAGGGGCGCCTGCGCGGGTGCATCGGCACCATCGTGGGGCGGGAGCCACTGGTGGATGCCATCATTCGCGCCGCCACCTCCGCCGCCCGCGACCCCCGCTTTCCCCCCCTGGACCGGGAGGAGCTGCCTCAGGTGAGCCTGGAGGTGTCCGTGCTCTCCCCCCCCACCCCGGTCCCCGGCCCCGAGGCCATCCAGCTGGGTCGCCACGGCGTGATCCTGGCCAAGGAAGGGCGCACGGCGGTGTTCCTCCCCCAGGTGGCCAGCGAGACCGGCTGGGACCGGGACACCTTCCTGTCGCAGCTGGCCCGCAAGGCGGGGCTGGCCGCCGACGCCTGGCGGCGGGGGGCCAGCTTCGAGGTGTTCACCGCCCAGGTGTTCGGGGAGCCGGAGTGAGCCCGCGCCTCTCCCGCCGCGACCTGGCCCGTCTGGCCGGGCTGGCCGTCCCCGGAGCCCTGCTGGCCCGACGGGCCCGGGCCGCAGCCGGGGCGCGGGTGGGACTGGCTCCCCTGGCCGAGAAGGAGCTCACCCCCGCCGCCGCCCGCAGCGCCCTGGAGAAGGCCCTCGTGGCCGCCACCGGGGCGACCTCCGCCCTCGCCGCCCTGCGCGCCCTCCTCCCGGCCACCGAGACCGTGGGGATCAAGCTCAACTGCCTGGCCGGCCGCGGCATGTCCCCTCGTCCGGAGCTGGTGGAGGCCCTCGCCGCCCTGCTGCGGGAGGCGGGAGTGGGGCGGGAGCGCATCCTCGTCTTCGAGCGCTCCGCCCGGGAACTGCGCCGCGCCGGCTTCTCCCCCGGGGAACGTGAGAATTACCGCTGCGTGGGTATCGACAACGACTACGATCCCGAGCCCTCCACCTCGGGCTCCATCGGCTCCTGCTTCGCCCGCCTGGTCTCCACCACCTGCACCGCCCTGGTCTCCTTCGGGGTGGTCAAGGACCACGACCTCGCCGGGGTGTCCGCCGGGGCCAAGAACTGGTACGGGGTCATCCACAACCCCAACAAGTACCATGACGGCAACTGCGACCCTTACCTGGCCGACCTGCTGCGCCACCCCTTCCTGCGCCAGAAGGTCCGCCTCACCATCCTGGACGGGGCGACCGCCCAGTGCCACGGGGGCCCCGCCTTTCGCCCCGACGCCACCTGGCCTTTGGGGGTGGTGGCGGCCTCCACCGACCTGCTGGCCGCCGACGCCTGGGCCTGGCGGGTGATGGACGGGGAGCGGCAGCGGCGGGGGATGCCCACCCTGGCGGCGGCAGGGCGACCGCCCAGATGGCTGGCCACCGCCCAGGGGTACGGGCTGGGGGTGGGGGACCCGGCCCGGGTGGAGGTGGTGCGGGGGTGATGCACCGCCGCGCCTTCCTGGGGGCCGGGGCGGCCTGCCTGCTGGCCGGGGGACCGGCCGCGGGGCAGCGTTCGCGTCCGCCCGACCTCCACCTGGAGGGCCGGGAGGCCTCCTGGTACCGCCGGCTGCCCGACCGGCGGGTGGAGTGCCAGCTCTGCCCCCGTTCCTGCCAGGTGGCCGACCAGGAGCGGGGCGGCTGCGGGGTGCGGGAGAACCGGCGGGGGACCTACTACACCCTCGTGCACTCCCTGCCCTGTACCGTGCACCTGGACCCCATCGAGAAGAAGCCCTTCTTCCACGTCCTGCCGGGGGCGCGGGCGCTGTCCTGGGCCACCGCGGGCTGCAATGTGGAGTGCAAGTTCTGCCAGAACTGGGAGATCTCCCAGTTTCGCCCGGAGCAGGTGGCGAGTTTCCCCATGCCCCCCGAGACCCTGGCCCGCCAGGCCCGCCAGGCGGGGGCGCCGCTGCTGTCCGCCACCTACTCGGAGCCGGTGGTGTTCTGGGAGTACGTGCGGGACACCGCCCAGGCCGCCCGCGGCCTGGGGGTGCGCACCACCGTGGTTTCCAACGGCTACATCCAGGAGGCCCCCTTGAAGGAGGTGCTACCGCACCTGGCCGCCTTCAAGGTGGACCTCAAGAGCTTCCGCGAGTCTTTCTACCGGGAGGTGCTGCGGGGGGAGCTCAGGCCGGTGCTGCGCGCCATGGAGATCATCCGGGCCGCCGGGGTGTGGCTGGAGATCGTGGTGCTCCTGATTCCCACCCTCAACGACTCGGAGGCCGAGATCCGCGACCTGGCCCGCTGGGTGAAGGGCCACCTGGGGTCCGAGGTGCCGGTGCACTTCACCCGCTTCCACCCCACCTACCGCCTCACCAATCTCCCCCCCACCCCGGTGGCCACCCTGGAGCGGGCCCACGCCATCGCCCGCGCCGAGGAACTGGCCTTCGTCTACCTGGGCAACCTCCCCGGCCATCCGGCGGAAAACACCCTCTGCCCCGGCTGCGGGGAGGTACTCATCCGTCGGGCGGGCTTTGCGGTGCGGGAAAACCGCCTGCGTCGGGGGGCCTGCCCCGCCTGCGCCCGCCCCATCCCCGGGGTGTGGGCCTGAGCCCGGCGGTCGCGCGACCGCCCGGTCAGCCCTGCGTGCCCGGGCGAGGGCGGCGCAGCATGCAAACCCCTCCCCTGCTTCTGCGACCTCATGGGAGACCACAGCCCTCGAAGGTGAGCGCCGACACGTCTCGTTCCCCGCCAGCTCTTGACACGCCGTGCAAGACACCCAATATTGAATAGAAAGGACACTGCGACGATGATCTTGCGACCCATGGGCCTGCCAGTGTGCGGCATCTTCCTGGTCATGATCGCCTTTCCCGTTGCGGCGGAGGACACACCAGCGGCTGCCAAGACCCCCAGCTGGCGACCCATCGGCCCGTGGGGTGGGCACGTTCTCTTCGAGGCCGATCGCGACGGGAGTCGCCTGTGGGCCACGACGGTGCGATCCATGCACCTCCACGTCAGCGACGACCAGGGTCGGACATGGCGCTGGTTGGGCTCGCCCTGCCCTGGCTTCCAGTACTGTTGGCGTCAGCCTTCCCCCCACTCCCCCGAGGTGTTCCTCGCCATCGGTCCCGACAGCGTCTTGCTGCGCAGCGTCGATGGGGGAAGCTCCTGGCACGAGGCTCGGGTGAGCGGTGGGGGGGCGACGCTCCGTCAGGTGGTCAGCGTGGCCTTCGATGAAGTCGATGCCTCGCTCGCCTCCGCCCTGGCCTCGGAGGGCACACTCTACCGCAGCAACGACGGCGGCGAGAGCTGGGACGCGGTGCGCCAGCTGCCGCTGACGCCAGGCCGACCTGCCGTCGTCATGCCGCTGCCCGGAGCCCGGGGCAACCTCCTGGTGGCTGCCCAATCCCTCGTCCTTTGCCAGGACGGGGTGGCAGCCTGCACCGTCCTGCATCCTTCGCTGCCGACCGGCCAGTACACCATTGGGCTATCTCCCGCCGGCGACATCTGGCTCGCCATGAATCGCACCGTCCTGCACGCCGCCAGCATCACGTCCCCCTGGCAGGACGCCAGTGAAGGGCTTGATGCTTTTCGCTTTGTCTCGGAGCCGCCGGTTCGCCAGTTCCAGTTCGACCCGGCCTCGGGCAGCGTCTACGCCTTGACCAGCGCCGGCATTCTCCGCCGAGGGTTGACGGAAGGTCGCTGGGAGCTGGCTCTCCCTCTGCCGGATCCCCCTCAGCGCTCCGATGATTCCTGCGGCTGGCTGCTGCTGGAGGAGGGCCATCTGCTCTCCTGCGGCGACGACGGCCCCTACCTGTGTCGGGAAGACGACGGCCGCTGCGAATCGCGCACCCTCGGGCTGGCCGGGTTACTCGCCTACGCCGTCGAAATGGACGCCACCACCGGGCAGGTCGGCGTGGTCGCCACATCTCGGGGGCTCTTCCGCTTCGATGGCGCGTCCTGGGTGCGAGTCGAGCAGGTGGCAGGGCTGAACTTCAGAGGTGCCTCGCTGGCTCGCTCCCCGAACGCGACCGGTCCCATCGTTCTCGCCAGCGGGCACGGTTCCGGCGCCATCCAGGCTTCCTTCGACGGTGGTTTGTCCTGGCGAACCATGGGTCTCTCTTTCCTGTCTGCCAACAATGAGGAGCGAGTTCCGTTGACCCTGGCCTCGCACCGGGGCGACGTGCTACTGGCCGGCGACGGGTGGGACCTCTGGCGCTCTGCCGATGCCGGTGCCTCCTGGACGTTGGCGCCGATCACGGCCGAGGCGTTGGCGGTGAACCCCCGCAACCCCAACGATGTGTGGGCCGCTTTCCAGAGACGCCTGCAGCGCAGTCTGGACGCCGGAGCGAGCTGGTTCGATCCCTGGCTGCGGCCCGAGGATCACGTGGTGGCGACCTGCCCGCCCGGATGGTGCTGGAACTGGGTCGTCACCGCGCTGGCGGTGGATCCCTTCAACGCCCAACGGGTGCTGATGGGCACGGCGTCCTCGGGGCTGTACAGCTGGCAGGGCGGCGGCGAGCTGAGGCCGGTGGCGACGGGCTTGCCGTTGATCACCAACGTGGCCTTCGACCCCGACAGACCCGGCCATGTTCTCGTCGCCGGCGGCCAGTACTGGGGGGGGCAGAGCGGACAGGTCCTGAAGAGCGAAGACGGGGGGGCCAGCTGGTCTCCGTTGGGGGGCGATCAGCCTCTGCCGTCGCCCCGGGACCTGCGGGTTTCGTTTCGGTCGGGGCGCATCGCGGTGGCCACCGAAGGCGGCGTCTTCCTGCTGGAGGACACCCCCCGCGACAACCGCCCCCTGCGGCGCAGCGCTCCGGCTCGACGCTAGTGAAGGGAAAACGGCATGAGGCGAGTCGCACCCACTCGATGGATGGCCCTGATCGTTCTGGCGGCGCTGGCCGCCCCCGCCGTTGCCCAGAGCCCAGCCGAGACTCCCCGCTGGCGCCCCCTCGGCCCCTGGGGAGGCCGTGCCTCGGTGCTGGTCGCCGACCCATTTCAGCCAGGCCGTCTCCTGGCGGTTGGCGACCTGAGCAGTCAACTGCACCGCAGCGAAGACGGGGGACGGCGGTGGACATGGCTGGGGCGAGGGGTCAACGCCGGGGCCATCACGGCTCTCGTGCCCAGTCCCCACACCCCAGGGCTGGTCCTGGCGGTGGCCGGCGGCGCGGTGTGGCGAAGTCGCGACTGGGGGCAGAGCTGGGAGCAAACCTCCCTCGGCACGTATGGAAAGGTGCTGGGTCTCACCTTCCTGCCGTCTCGACCAGGTACAGTCGCCGCGCTGAAGTCCCACGGCAGTCTCTACATCTCCCATGACGACGGAGATGTATGGAGGGAGAGCTACCAGTTCAGACCGCCCTGCGGCCCCAAGGTGCCATGCATGGAGATCTCCGGTCTCCTCACGGCGGCCGGGGATGGCAGCGACGGCCTGATCATCGCTACCGACGGGATTTTCCGCTGCACCGTGTCTCCCCTATTCTGCGCCAAGACCGTACCTTCCCTTCCCGCCCAGCCCACCGCCCTGGCGAGCTTTCCCGCCCCGGCCGGGAGCTGGCTGGCCCTGGGGAGGGAAGTTCTCACCAGCACCGACGGCGGGCTGACCTGGACACCAGCCAGCGAGGGTCTCGGCGACATTTCCTCACCCCTCTTCGGGCCAGCGGTGATCAAGGACCTGCGCCTCGACCCGTCGACGGGTGAGGTGTACGCCCTGGCCCCTGCTGGCCTGCTGCGCTGGCTCGCCGATGAACGTCGTTGGGCGCTGCTCGATCCCCGTGCCGTTTCTGCTTGGGAGCAGAATCGTTCCTGTGGCTGGGCGGTGGGCGATGGCGAACACCTGTTCGGTTGCGGTACCGCTGCGGGCCCCTTCGCCTGGCGGGGTACCGCTGCAGCGCTCGAGGAGAGGAGCGACGGGTTTGCAGGGCGCAATGCCGTCGCCGTGTTGCTGTCCCCGCGGGATGGTCAGCCGGGCGTCGCGGTCACCCGCGACGGCCTGTTTCGCTACCACCAGGAGAGCGAGTCGTGGGTGAGAGTGCAGACCCTGGGCTACACCTCCACGGCCACCGTGGTGACTCGGCCGGGAGCGCCCAGTCATTGGTTTGCCGCCACCGATGAAGGGCTGTTCGAGTCGCTGGACGAGGGGTGGAGCTGGTCGCGAGTGGAGACGCCGTTTCCCCTCTTTGGCGACTGGGTACGGCTGCCCCTCGCCGCAGTCACGAGCGCCGGCAAGTCGTTGCTCGCCGGGTCCGCCTGGTCGAACCTGTGGTGGTCGCCCGACCTCGGCCGCACCTGGACCCAGACCCCCCACCAGGTGCAGGCCCTGTGGGTCTCCCCCACCAACCCTGACCACGTATGGGCTATCCGTTTCCGGACCCTCTTCTTCAGTCGCGATGGCGGGCAGACCTGGGAGGCCGAAAACCAGGCCTCCCAGGCTGGCGAAGCCCATACCCAGTGCCCCTTCTTTCCCTGCTCATGGGACCAGGTTTCCGCCCTCGCCGTGGATCCCTTCGGAGGGCGCTGGATCCTCGCCGCCACCAACGGCGGGGGGCTGAAGAGGTTCACGCCCGAAACAGGTTGGGCCTTCGTATCGACTCCCCTCGCCACCGGGCGAGCCTTGCTCCCCGACCCGCACACGCCGGGACGAGTGGTGGCCGCCGGGTGGGCCACCAGCTTCCCGGCGATGAACCCGGTAGGACTGGTAGGGATGCTGCAGATGGATGGTGCCGGCTGGGTTCCCCTCGGTGCGAACATGGGTGATCTGCCGCCGATACTGGAGATGGCCGTCTCCTTCCCCCACGGCCGCTACGCGGTGGCCACCGAAGGCGGCGTCTTCCTGCTGGAGGACACCCCCCGCGACCACCGCCCCCTGCGGCGCAGTGGCCCAACTCGACGCTAGCGAAAGGATGGCAGCATGAGACACGCCGCACGCTGTCAATGGATGGCCCTGATCGTTCTGATGGCCCTGGCCGCCCCGACGATGGCCCAGCGCCAGGCCGAGACTCCCCGCTGGCGCCCCCTCGGCCCCTGGGGAGGACGTGCGACGGCCTTTTTCGCGGACCCACAGGTCGATCGCATCTGGGCGCTGACGACGTACGGCCAGCTGCACCGCAGCGATGATGGTGGGCATTCCTGGACCTGGCTGGGGCGAGGAGTTCCCGAGGAGATGATCACCGTGCTGGCTCCCAGTCCCCATACGCAGGATCTGGTGCTGGCCGCGGCCAACCACGCTGGCGTCTGGCGCAGTCGCGACGCCGGTCGATCCTGGGAGGAGGCGCGGTACGGTCTGCCGGTTGGCGGGAGTCCGGCGTATAACGCCATCACTGCTCTGGCCTGGGACCCCACTCGCCCGCAGGTGGCGTACGCGCTGACAGCGAGCGGCAGCCTCTACGTCACCCGGGACGATGGCACCACCTGGCGCCCGCAAACCTGGCCATCCCTCCCGCCGGGTGCTCTCGGAGTGCTGATGGCGATCACCGAGGATGGCAATCTGCTGCTCGCCCTCCAGGGATCGGTCTACTTCTGTTCACCAACCCTGGGTGACTGCGCCAAGGTACTGGGTGGCCTCAGCGGCCAGCCATCGGCGCTGGCGGCGTTGCCGGGGCAGGCCGGGGCGTGGCTCGCCGATGGCTCAGACATCTGGAGATCGCTCGACGGCGGCATCTCCTGGGAGGCCGCCAGCGCAGGGCTGAGCGACGTGCCGTCGCCCTCTGGTCCACTGGACATTCGCCAGTTCAGGATGGACTCGACCACCGGCGTCGTGTACGCCCTTGCCAACGCCGGCCTGCTGCGCTGGCACGCTCCCCATCAGCGGTGGGAGCTGGCAGCGAAGTTCGTTGCAGCCTTTTCGCCACCTTCCTCCCCCTGCGGCTGGCTGCCCCGCGAAGGGGGGCACCTGGTGGGCTGCAGCGGCCCCCACTCGCCCAGGTTCTGCCGCGAGGGCGAGGAGGAGTGCGAGGCGCGCCACCATGGCTTCTCGGGGCGCCTCACCGTGGCCGTCCTGCTCGACCCGAGGAGCGGCACCCCGGCCCTGGCCGCCGATTCCTGGCACCTGTACCGGTGGCATGAGGCGTCAGCATCCTGGCTTGCGGTGCTCGACTTCAGCCACTCCCGCGAGGTGAGTCTCCTCGCTCGCCCCAATGATCCGTCCCACATGCTGGCAATCACGGAGTCCGGCGTCTTCGCCTCCCATGACGAGGGGTGGACGTGGTCGAATCTGCCCTTGCCGGTGGCGTTGTCGTCGTGCCCCTGGCCCCGGCCGGCGGTATTTGCCGCGCCCCGCTGGGACACGATTCTGGTCGCCTGCGGATCCTCCCTCTGGCGTTCGGTCGACCTGGGAAGCACCTGGGAGGAACGGAGGGTAGAAATCCAGGCCATGGCGGTGCATCCCTCCAACCCCGACCACATTCTCGGCACCAGGTTCTACCGCCCGATCCGGAGCTTCGATTCCGGTCGAACCTGGTATGGCGGGGTGCAGGCGCAGGAGCTGGTGGGGCGGACGCAATGCCCGGTCTTTCCATGTGGATGGGATCAGAATCTGGCGGTCGAGATGGACCCGTTCAGGCCCGAGCGCTACCTGATCGGCACGGACGGCGTGGGAATGCGGGTGTGTGAGAGCGATAGCTGCCAGTGGGTCAGCAGCCCGTTCACCAACGTGATCGGCCTCGCGGCTGATCCCCACGTTTCGGGGCGGGTGGTGGCGGCCGGGGTTTCTCCCCTGCCGCGCAGCGCCGGTGCCTTTGGCGCAGTCCGGGAGTCGCCCGACTGGGGTGAGTCATGGTACGCGCTGGGGCATGGGGGAGACGGTTTGCCCTGGCTTTACGGGTGGAGCGTCTCGCTCCCCCACGGCCGCTACGCCGTCGCCAGCCACGAGGGTATCTTCCTTCTGGAGGCCACCCCCAGAGATAATCGCCCGCTGCGCCGCAGCGGCCCGGCTCGACGCTGACGGAGGGATCAGAGAATGACTCGCCCCCACCGCACTCTCATCATGGCTCTCGCCAGCCTGGCCGCGATGGTCGTGGTCGGGCGGGTCCAGGCGCAGGGCGAGGCTCCCCGCTGGCGGCCCATCGGCCCCTGGGGGGGCAGCGCCTCGGTGCTGGTCGCCGACCCCTTCAACGCCGATCGTTTCTGGGGAGTTGCGAGCTTCACTGCTCACCTCCACCGGAGCGACGACGGCGGGCAGACGTGGACGTGGCTCGGCCGCGGGCCGAGGGAGGGAGCGATTTCCCTGCTGGTCCCCAGCCCGCACGCCGCCGATCTGCTGCTGGCCGCCGCCGGGAACCTGGGGGTCTGGCGCAGCCGCGACGGCGGCCGCACCTGGGAGGCGGCGCGCCAGGGGCTACCCGTTGGTGGACCTCAGGCCTCCAACTCCATCAACGCTCTCGTTTACGATCCCGTGAGGCCAGGTGTCGCCTACGCCCTGACCGCCGGGGGGTACGTGTTCGAGACCAGGGACGATGGCACCCGCTGGGAGGGGAAGCGGTGGGCATCCCTGCCGGAGGGGTCTCTGGGTGCGCTCATGGACGTCACCCTGGACGGTCATCTCCTCGTCGTCCTGCAGGGCACTGCCTACGTCTGCTCCCCTGCGTCGAGTTCCTGCGTGAAGGTGCTCGAGGGACTGAGCGGTCGCCCATCGGCGCTGGCGGCGTTACCGGGGGGAGCCGGAACCTGGCTGGCCGATCAGGAGGCGGTCTGGAGGTCCGCCGACGGCGGGCTGTCGTGGGAGGACGCCAGCGCTGGCCTGGCCGATGTGCCTGAACGGAGCTGGCCCCTCCGCGACTTTCGCTTCGATCCCGCCTCCGGTGAGGTCTACGCCCTCTGCGAGGCCGGCCTGCTGCGCTGGCTGGCCAGCGAGCGCCGCTGGGAGCTGGCCGACCGCCGTGTCCGCTCCTTCTGGACTCCGGAAAGGCGGACCGGTTGGGCGGTGGGTGTCGGGGAGCATCTCTTCGGCTACGGCGATATCGATGCCCCCTTTGCCTGGCGGGGAGCCGACCAGACCCTGGCAGAGAGAAAGAGCGGGTTTGCCGGCAAGGGAACCCTTGCCGTCGCCCTCGATCCGCGCAGCGGCGAGGTGATGGCCGCCGCCACCGGCAGCGGGGCACTCTACCGCGACGTCACCGGCGACTGGCAGCAATCTTTGAGTGTTGAGTACACCTTCAGCGCCACTCTTGCCCACGCCCCCTCTCCCCGGCGGGAACTGTTGCTGGCTCTCGCCGGCGGCCTGTACTCCTCCGTCGATCAGGGTCGCACCTGGGACGTCCTTCCCATTCCCTTCGAGACCTCGGGCGCCAACGTGGAACGGATCCCCATCGTGTTCCCCAGCGAGCAAAGGATCCTCACCGCTGACGCGCGTTACTACCTCTGGCGCTCCGAAAACTGGGGGGCCAGCTGGTGGAACCATCCCACGTGGGCGGAAATGCTGGCCGTGCATCCCAATAACCCGCGCCTGGTGTGGGCCGCGAAGCAGGCTTCCCTGGTGGTGAGCCGCGACGGTGGCCAGACCTGGTCCGGCGAGGCGACGGCCGGCCTGGCCACAGTGGGGGCGGCATGCCCGCCCGGCTGGTGCTGGACCAACACCGTAACAGCCATGGCGGCCGACCCCTTTGCCGTCGACAGGGTTTTCCTGGGGACCAAGGCGTCCGGCCTGTGGCTGAGCGAGGGCGGAGCGCGACGGCAACTGGATGCCGGCCTCGGCTGGGTGGCTGGCATCGTGGCCGATGGGGAGCGCCGGGGAAGGTTGCTGGTAGGCGGCGGCCAGGGTTGGACGACCCTTCCCTTCGGAGCCGTCGTGGCCACCGAGGATGGCGGCCAGAGCTGGCGCCCCGTCGGCGCCAACGGCGCTGACCTGCCCTACGTGTGGGACCTCGCGGTCTCCTTCCCCCATGGCCGCTACGCCGTGGCCACCCAGGGTGGTGTCTTCGTGCTGGAGGACACCCCCCGCGACCACCGCCCCCTGCGGCGAGGTGGACCGACGCGCCGCTGAGGCGACCGCCGTTGTACACTCCCTCCCTGTGAGGCAGCACCTGCCCGAGGAGGTTCGGGAGCGGACGGGGCGGCTGCTGGAGGAGCTGTGCGCCATCTCCTCCCCCAGCGGCGACGTTGCCGGCCTGCGACGCGTCGCCCAGCGCCTGCAGGAGGTGCTGGCGACTCATGACCTGGCGGTCGAGATCAGGAGTGAGGCCAGCGACAACGGCGACCTGCCCCTGCTGCTGGCTCGCGGTCCCCGGAGAGCCGCTCGAAACCTGCTGCTGATCGGCCACATGGACACCGTCTTGCCGGCCCGGCCACCCCAGCGGGACGGCGACCACCTGGTGGCCACCGGCGCGCTGGACATGAAGGGCGGCCTGGCTGCCTTCGTGGGAGCGCTCGATCTGCTCCAGGCCCGTGGCGCCAGTTACCCCGCCGATCTGTTGCTGGCGGTGGTACCCGATGAGGAGGTGAGCGGAGCCATCTCCGAGCGCACCATGCGGGAGCTGGGGCGCACCGCCCGCGCCGTGCTGGTGCTGGAGCCCGGCGAGGCCCGCGGCGAGGCGGAGACCCTGGTGGCCGGGCGGCGGGGGATGCGGGAGTGGCGCCTGGAGGTGCGGGGGCGGGCCAGTCACTCGGGGCTGGCCTACTGGGATGGGCGTTCGGCGCTGGCCGCCGCCGCCCGTTTCAGTCTCGACGCGGCTGGCCTTTCCCGCCCGGGATCCGGGCCGACGGTCAACGTGGCGCGCCTGGTGGCCGGCTCCGCCGACTTCGTCGGGCAGCTGCGGGATCGCGCCGAGCTGGTGGGCACCACCCGCCAGCTCAACGTGGTGCCCGACCGCGCCGTGGTGGAAGGTGAGCTGCGCTTTCTGAAGCTCGCCGAGGGCGACGAGGTGCTCGCCCGGCTGCGCTCCATCGGGGATCGCGTCGCCGCCGATTTCGACGTCACCACCTCGTTTACCTCCGGCGAGGCGGTCTCTCCGGTGGACCCGCACGGCCCGGGGCGAGAGCTGGTGGCGCGGGCGGTGGCGCTGGCGGCCGAGCGCGGTTGGCGGCTGGAGGTGGAGGAAGACAGGGGTGGCATCTCCTTTCCCAACTTCCTCCCCTGCACCGTCTCGGTCCCGGTGCTGGACGGCCTCGGCCCGGTGGGGGCGGGAATGCACACCCCGGAGGAACGGGTGAGTCTGACCTCACTGTCCCGCCGCACCGTGCTCCTCGCCGATCTGCTCGCCACCCTCTAGCCCGCCACCCCGACCGCCCGGGGGGAGAAAAAACGTTACCAACCCTGTACACTCCCCCCTGCGTTCGAGGCTGCGGCCGCCTGCGCGAGGCAGGCCAGCAGGAGGGAGGAGAAAGAGGTGTTCAAGGGTCACCCGCGTGGGCTCATCGTGGCGTTCTTCGCCAACATGGGGGAGCGTTTCGGCTTCTACACCATGATGGCCATCCTGGTGCTGTTCCTGCAGGCCAAGTTCGGCCTCAAGGCGGACCAGGCAGGCTGGATTTACGGAGTCTTCTACTTCCTCATCTATGCCCTGGCTCTGGTAGGCGGCTTCATTGCCGACCGCACCCAGAACTACAAGGGCACCATCATGACCGGCATCATCATCATGTTCGCCGGGTACGTGCTGCTGGCCATCCCGGGCATGGGGCTGCCCTTCGCCATCTTCGGGTTGTTCACCATCGCCTTCGGCAACGGACTGTTCAAGGGCAACCTGCAGGCGCTGGTGGGGCAGATGTACGACGACCCCGCCTATTCCAAACTGCGCGACTCGGCGTTCTCCCTGTTCTACATGGGGATCAACATCGGCGCGGTGTTCGCCCCCAACGCCGCGCGCGGCATCCGCACCTGGTACCTGAAGAGTCAGGGGTTCGGCTATGACGCCGACCTCCCCTCCCTGTGCCACCAGTACCTGCGCGGGGACATGTCCAACGTGGGCGTGCTGCAGGAACTGGCCAACAAGGTGACCGGCCGTGAGGTTGCCGATCTGGGGGCCTTCGTCAACACCTACATAGGGGCCTTCTCGACGGGCTACAACTACGCCTTCGGCATTGCCGCCATCGCCATGTTGGTTTCCCTCGCGACCTATGTCGGCTTCAAGCGGCTCCTGCCCGACCGGCGACAGCAGGTGGCGCAGGGCACCACCTCCATCACCATGCCGTGGGCGGAGGAGAAGAGGCGCCTGGTGGCCCTCGGTCTGGTCTTCCTGGTCGTGATCTTCTTCTGGATGTCATTCCATCAAAATGGTTTGACCCTCACCTACTTTGCCCGCGACTACACCGCCAAGGAAGTGCCCCCCCTCACCTACCTGATCTTCGACATCAAGGGCCTGATTCTCATCGCCGCCGTGATCATCGGCCTGGTGTTCCTCTTCCAGACGGGCTCCAGTGCGGGCAAGCGCGCCCTGGGCGCCGGCATGGCGGTGGGAGGCGCGGTTCTCGCCTACCTGCTCCATGGCACCTACGCCGACAGCAACCTCATCGAGCCGGAGATCTTCCAGCAGTTCAACCCCTACTTCGTGGTGTTCCTCACCCCGGTGGTGGTGGCGTTCTTCGCCTGGTTGCGGGCCCGCAACATGGAGCCCTCGACGCCGCGCAAGATCGGCATCGGCATGGTGCTGGCGGCGGTGGCGTTCGTGGTCATGGTGTTCAGTTCCATCAGCTTGCTGTCCCCCGCCGAGCTCGGGGGTGCCGTCTCGCCCGACCGCGTGTCACCCTACTGGCTGATCAGCACCTACCTGATCCTCACCATCGCCGAGCTGTTCCTGAGCCCGATGGGGATTTCCTTCGTCTCCAAGGTTGCACCGCCGCGTTTCCAGGGGCTCATGCAGGGCGGCTGGCTGGGCGCCACGGCGCTGGGCAACCAGCTGCTGGTGGTGGGCAGCCTGATGTGGGTGCGCTTCGAGGTCTGGCAGGTGTGGGCCACCTTCGTGGTGTGCTGCCTGATCTCGGCGGCGTTCATCTTCTCGATTCTGCGCCGCCTGGAGTCGGCCACCTCCAACTCCTGACACCGGGAGTGAATGGAGTGAGGGGGAGAACACGCCCCCTCACCCCGATCTCCCTGCCCCACCCCTCGCTGTCACTCCATGATCTCTCGGCCGGGGGGACGCAGCTGGAACGTCTGGCCGGGCAGCAGGACGTGCACCCGCACCCCGGTGGCCCCCAGGAGCTGGTGGGGCTTGCCGGGGCGGGGCCGCCGGGCGATGGTGGCGGCGCGGGCATCGATGACCATCACCGAGCCCTCCCCCAGCACCTCGAAGGTGTGATCCGGGCGCACCCACACCGCGGTGGCCTCGTCCACCCCCACTCTCACCAGTTCGGGGTATTCGAGAACTGCGGCGAAGAGCCGGTTCTGCCGCTGACGAGCGATGAAGTGCTGGTCCACGATGGCCCCGGCGTAATACCCCAACCCCCTGGCAAGTTCGACGTTCCCGGCGGTGATCACGGTGAAATCCCCCTCGCCGGTGATCATCAGCGGACTCATGCACGCCGTACCCGCCGACGTCCCCCCCAGCACCCCACCCCGGGCGTACAGCCGAGTGATGGCCTCCGCCACCGGGGTGTCCAGCAACGCCGCGGTGATGCGGCGCTGGTCACCGCCGCTGAAGAAGACTCCCCCCGCCTGGTCCACCAGCGCCACGTAGTCAGCGCGCGCCGCACCAGCGCGCTCCTTGATGTCCAGCACCGCCACCCGGGCACAGCCGTACTCCCGGGTGAACTCCTGCAGGTAGCGCTCGCCGGTATCCGGCTCGCCGGAGGCGGTGGGAATGACAAGGATGCCGGCCTCCTTTCCGCCGGCCAGCTCGACGAACTTCTCCATCACCGCGCGCGGCCGCTCTCCCCCGCCGATGAGGACCAGGTGGCCCCGGGGAGCGGCAGCCGGCAGCCCTCCCGCGAGCGCCAGAACCAGTGGCAACAGTGGCAATCCCATCACCCCTCCTGACGCTGCGGGGCGGCTTTCGCCGCCCCGCTCGAGTTCAACTCGAACCCAAGTTTCAGAACGAGAACCGGACCCCCAGGCGCAGCTCACGGGGCCGCTCGATGGCCACCACCTGCTTGAAGGAGGACGACGCCCTCCAGGTGGATCCGGCGGGGTGGTTGCGGTAGTTGTACCGGTACTCTCCCCACCGCTGATTGACCTCCAGGGTCGTGTCCTCGTTGAAGACGTTGAACGCATCCAGGAAGATCCCCAGCCTCATCTGCTCGCCGAGGTCGGCGTTCCAGGCCAGCCGCAGGTCGACCAGGTTGCGGTCCGGCAGCTGCTCCGACCCTCTCGGCACCAGGTACACGTTCTGGGGGTCGTTGCGGTACAGGCCCCGCACCCGCACATAGGGCGTCCAGTACTCCCCGGAGAGGTAGGTGTAGTAGGCGCTGGCCTCCAGGTTGAGGGGCAGGTCCACCGAGGCCGACAGCTTGAACTCCCACTCCGAGTAGCCGGGCAGCTTGCCCTCGGCGTTGGTCAGGCCGTTCTTGTCGCGGAACTCGGTGACGTACCCCGAGGAGGAAAAGGCGTTGCCCTTGAGGTCAGCCCACACCAGCGAGGCCCGGGCGTACCAGCCGGCCGAGTAGCGCTTGTCGAAGCGCAACACCCAGGAGGAGTAATCGCGGAACGCCGACGCCGGGTTGGTGAGCAGGAAGGAGGGCTGCTGGAGCAGATCGTAGAAGGGCAAGCTGCCACCGGTCAGGGGGTTGCCCGGAGCCACCAGGTTGTCGTAACGGTCCACGGTGTTGACCATGGCCACGATGTCCCTGAACTCCCGCCGCACGTAGTCGAGCCCCAAGGCCATGTCCTTGCCCAGCTGCTGCTCGACGCTGGCCACCCACTGGTCCACGTAGGGGTGGTTGATGCCGGAATCCATGGCCGCCACGTTGGTGCGGGGGGTGGAGCAGCGGTCGAACTTGCCCGTCGTCGAATTCCAGTCGCAGTAGTACGAGGGCGTGAACACCTGACCCGACTCCTCGCGATCGTAGAGGTAGGTGAACATCCCCTCGTGGTAGCGCCCGAAGTGGGCCTTGACGGCGGTGCGGGCATCCCCGCGCACATCCCAGACGAGGCCAAAACGGGGGTCGAAGAAGGTGATGTCGTAGGCGCCATCCTTGCCGTTCTTGAAACCGCCGGTAAACGCCCCGTAGCGCAACCCGAAGTTGACGGTCAGGCGGGCGAGCTTGAGGGAGTCCTGGGCGTACAGGGCGAGGCCGGTGTGCTTGCCATCGAGGAAGATCTCATCGCCGAAATCGGCGGAGTAGACGGCGCAGGCGGGGTTGGAGAAGTACGCCTGCAGGCTGCTGCAGTAGTAGGAATCGTCGTAGTAGGAGAAGCCCCCGTTGCGGATGAAGCTCTCCTTGGAGCGGGCGCGCTCGTACCCCAGGCCGAACTTGAAGGTGTGGGAGTCGGCCCCGCCGAAGAGACCGTCGGCGAAGAGGCTCCACGAGGCATCCAGCGTTTGCCGCTGGTATTTCTGAAGCTGGGTGAAGCGGGCGTTGTCCCAGGCGATCCCCGAGTCGGCATCGAAGCGCCCCGGCTTGTTGCCGAAGTAGGGCAGGCGATCGTCCTTGCCGTCAAAGCCGGTCACCTTGACGGTAAAGAAGTTGGTGGCGTTGACCAGCGACTCCCAGGTGGCGTTGTAGGTGTAGTTGGGGGAATCCTGCCGACGCGAGGCGCTCGGCAGGGTGGTGGCGCTCACCCCGCGCCGCTCGGTGTCGACGCCGTCGTAGTCGGCCAGCAGCAGCACGCGGTTGGCCTCGTCCGCCTGCCAGGTAACCTTACCCAGGAACCGCCGCACGCTGCGGTCCTCGCTGGCCTGGGCGCCCAGGGGCGTGCGCTTGTCCTCCACGGCGTTGGCCGACACGAAGTACCACACCCGATCCCGGGCGATGGCCCCGCCCATGCTGGCGCTCACGTCCTTGTAAGAAAACTCCGGCTTCCTGCCCGAGCCAGTGTTGTCCGAGACCAGCGACTTGGCGGTGTAGTAGGCGGTGATGTCGCCGCTCAACTCGTTGCCGCCCGACTTGGTGACCGCGTTGAAGACGCCGCCGGTGTAGCCGCCGAACTCGGCGTTCGCCCCCAGGCCGCCCACCTGCACCTCCTGTAGCCAGTCCACGCTGGGCAGGATCCAGTACGTCCCCGAGGCGGGGTTCGACACGTTCACCCCGTCCAGGGTGTAGGCGTTCTGCCGCCCTTCGGTCCCACCGAACGCCTGCAAGTTATTGACACCAGGGGCGTACGACATGAGCGCGTTGAACGACCGCGAGAGCGGCTGGCGAAGCAGAAAATCCTGGTCGAGATTGGTCGATACGCTGTTGGACACCACGCTCACCAGCGGCGCTTCCGCCGTCACGGTGATCTCCTCGGCCAGCGCCGCCAGCTCCATGACCAGCCGCAACGACAGCTCCTGGCCGAGCCCGAGGCGGATGCCCTCCTGCCTCACCGTCTTGAAGCCCGACAGCTCGGCCTCCAGCACGTACACCCCTACCGGCAGCGAGGGAAAGCGAAAGCCGCCTCGCTGATCGGTGATGGCCACCTGCCGCCCGGCCACCAGCGCCGGAGAGGTGACAGTCACTGTGACCCCTGGCAAGACGCCCCCGTCCTTGTCCACGATGGTCCCGGCCAGGGACGATACGGTTGACTGCGCCAGAGCGGCCCCGGCCCACATCAGGGCGAGCACGGCGCCAACGACGAAAACCAACGTTCTCCTCATACCACCTCCCTGTCGGGGCAGCTCTCCTCCGACCTCGGCGCCCCACACCCTAGCCTTGACCCGTTGCCGTTTCACTCTCGACCCCTCAGGGCGGCCAGCAGCTGCCTGGCCGCCTCCTCGATGTGCTGCTTGATGGCCGCCTCGGCGGCGGCACCGTCGCCGGCCCGCAGTGCCGCAATGATGCGAGCGTGTTCCTCGGTATCTGGCCCCACCCGGTCCGGCGGCGAGGCCGTGGCGGTGGCCGCGAAGTTGGACCACAGCATGGTGGGAAAGGCGGACCACAGCTGCGCCAGGGTGCGGACCAGGTACGACCGTCGGCTGGCGGCGTAGATCACCTCGTGAAACCGCCGGTTCAGCTCCCGATACTCACCCACCGTGCTGTTGTCCACCAGGGCGCTCATCCGCGCGTGCAGCTGCTCCAGCTCCGCCAGCTCCTCAGGGGTGATCGACGTCGCCGCGTAGCGCGCCGCCATGCCCTCCACGAAGGCGCGGCAGGCGTAGAGGTCTTCGACGTCAACCGCGGAAAACTGCACCACTCGCACGCCCCGGTAGGGGACGTGCTCCACCAGGCCCTCGGCGGCCAGCTGCTTGAGCGCCTCCCGCACCGGCATCTGGCTGACGCCGAACTCGCTGGCAATGCGCTCCTGGCGCAGCCACTCGCCCGGCCGCAGTTGCCCTTCCAGGATGGCCGTGCGCAGCCGCTCGGCGACTCTCTGGGGGAGTTGTTTGTGGGCGGGAAGGGGAAGTGTGGCCATCACTGTCCCAGTGCCAATATTATATATATGATATCTGATCACACCTGTCAAGTTCACCACCGGGTGGAACCCGACCGACGAGGGATGAAACTCGGGCGAGGCCATGACGTCACCGAGTGCCGCCAGGGCGCCCGAGTTGCTCTGGAGGGTGCCCCCCTCCTCCCCTGTGAGCGCCCTCAGCCCGCGCTGACTCTCGACCGCCCGACAGGGCAAAAAGATGTCCCGCCCCGGTTGCGCCCACGCGGATCCGAAATCGCCTGGCAGATTTCTATGGCGTCGACTTGCGTGATGATCCCGGCTTCCCCCTCCAGCGCCCGGTCCGCGCCTCGCTTTTCGGCGAATCGCTCCTCGTCGGGCGCGAAACCCAGACCGCGAGCTGGCGGGAGCGTGGGCCGGCCAGCGGGAGGCGCGCGCCGGCTACCCCTGCCAGCCGGTAAGGGCGGCGTAGGCGAGAAAGAGCAGCGAGGCCAGAAAGAACGCCAGCTGCATGGGCCAGTGCCAGCGGGCCCAGCGCTCGAAGGGGATCTTGGCCATGGCCAGGGTCCCCACGGTGACGCCGGAGGTGGGGATAATCATGTTGGTGAAGCCGTCCCCGAACTGGTAGGCGAGCACCGCGGTCTGCCGCGTGATGCCGGACAGATCCGCGAGGGGCGCCATCAGCGGCATGGTCAGGGCGGCCTTGGTGGAACCCGAGGGAATGAAGAAGTTGACCCCCATCTGCACCAGGTACATGGCGTGCGCCGCCAGCACCCCCGGCAGCTTGCCGGTCACCGAGGCCATGGCGTGCAGGAGCGTGTCCATGACGTTGCCGTTCTCCAGGATCACCAGGATGCCGCCGGCGAATCCCACGATCAGCGCCGCCCCGGCGATGTCCTTGCAGCCGGCCACGAAAGCGCGGGCGATGCGGTCCGGGGACATGCCGGCGGCCGCCCCCGCCAGCACCCCCATGGCGAAGAAGAGCCCGGCCAGCTCCACGATGTACCAGTGAAACCGCACCACGCCGACGATCATCCCGGCAACCCCCAGAAAGAGGATCCCCAGGCACGCCCCGTCCCGCCAGGAGAAACTGGCGTGGGCCTCCTGCGCCCGCGAGAGCTCCTGCCGCCGCGCCTCGTCCAGCTCGTACATGGGGCTGCGCCGGGGGTCGGCCTTCACCCGTGCCGCGTACACCATCACCCAGGCAATCACCAGCGCCGTAACTACCACCCAGATCACCACCCGGTAGGCCATCCCCGACAGCAACGGAATGCCCGCCAGGCCCTGGGCAATTTGCAGGGTAAAGGGGTTGATGAACGCCCCGGCGAACCCCACGCCGGCTGCCAGGAACGACAGGCACACTCCGACGATGGAGTCATACCCCAGCGCCAGCGCCAGCGGCACGAAGATGAGCACGAAGGGCATCGCCTCCTCGCACATTCCGAACACCGCCCCGAAGAACGAGAAAAACGTCATGACGATGGGGATCACCAGGTACTCCCTTCCTTTCAGCTTGACCACCAGCTGCCGGATCCCTGCGGCGATCGCGCCGGTCTCATTGAGGATGTAGAACGAGCCACCCACCAGGAAGATGAACGCGATGATGTCACCCAGGCGCAAGAACCCCTTGATGGGCGCGGTGAACACCTGCACCGTTTGCGGCCGCGAAGGCTGCACCTGAAACGAGCCAGGTACCGCAACCTCGCGCACACTGTCACCCACCTGTTCTTTCCGGCGCTCGTAATGGCCGCCGGGAAGCACCCAGGTGGCGACTGCCGCCAGCAGAACCAGGGAGAACACGATCACGAACACATCGGGGACTCTCTTCGTCACGACCAACCTCCCCACGCCCGTTGGCGCGCCGCCCGTGATGGTACCCGATGCGCGATCTCCTGCGGGCCAGATGCCCGCACTCGCAGGTAAGGCGCGGGGGCACCGACACGGGCACGGGCACAGTCACTGGCACCGACACGGGCACGGACACGGGCACTGTCGTACTGCGCCGCGAATCGCCATGAAGGCCGTCCCTGGCACCCTGGGATGCGTAGGCGGGCGCGCGGGGCGTGCTGGAGGCGAAATTCGAGCGCCGTCGGGCTTTGCCCGCGGCGCGAGGGGGGGCCCGGGGGGCCCGAGCGGGGAG
>Ga0226835_1000103_pt1 | contig 161206 bp, 156 predicted proteins | sample LAC_MetaG_1_FD_163627 | JGI IMG/M metagenome (GOLD analysis project Ga0226835, IMG submission 163627) | Anaerobic ammonium oxidizing microbial communities from anammox membrane bioreactor (MBR) in UC Berkley, California, United States -... | ecosystem: Engineered > Bioreactor > Anaerobic >... | reverse complement strand
TCCGTTGCCGGACGACGATACCTATCGCCGCTATGAAGTGACTGAAGAAGGTTACTCGCCGCGTTCGGTTCCCGGCCAGCTACACGGCTTGAGTGTCACCAACAGCTATGAACACGACCAGTTTGGCTATGCCACTGAGGATGCTTCTTTGACGAAGATGATGGTAGAGAAGCGCCAGCGCAAACTGCGTTCTGTGAAACCAGAGCTGCCACCACTTGAACTGATCGGTCCCAGGCATGCCGAACTGACCCTGGTATGCTGGGGCTCGACTCGCTTAGTATTGGAAGAGGTGATGCGTCGGATGCCTGAAGGAGCGGTGAACGTCCTACACTTCCCATGCGTTTGGCCGTTCCCTACGGAAGGCTTCTTCCAACATGCACAGAACGCCGAAAAACTGGTCGTTATTGAAGGAAACTCGACTGGCCAGCTGGAGATGTTGATTCGTCAGGAAACTGGCATTCGTATTCATCACCGTATTCACCGCTATGATGGACGACCGTTTTATGCAGAAGATATCATTAAAGAACTGGAGGAATTGAGAGAGTAGAAAGACTCATGTCAATCAATCGCCTGCTCACACCAGCTCTCATCGGAAAAGGGCACATGCCGACGATCTTTTCGAGTGACAATCACCAGCCAACCGTGGAACAGCCAGTGGCGACTGCCCCTGCCGTTCCTGTTGCAACCCCGAATCCTCCGGTGGTCATCGATCCCAATCCGGAAAAACATGCCTACATCAGTAAAGCGTCATTGAAGTCACCATACTTTCCCACTTGGTGTCCTGGCTGTGGCAACTTTGGCGTCTGGACTGCGTTGAAGAATGCGCTGACCGAACTCCAGCTGCCCGAAGAAAACTTAGTGATCGTTTACGGTGTGGGCTGCAGTGGCAACATGGCTGACTTCAATCGAGTCTATGGATTTCACGCTTTACACGGGCGGGCGATTGCCAACGCCGTCGCCATGAAAGCTGCCAATCATAACCTGAAAATTATTGTTGTAGCAGGTGATGGCGATACGTATGGGGAGGGGCTCAATCACTTTATCTCAGCCATGAGAGGCAATCACGATATCACCTTATTGGTCCATGATAACCAAGTGTACGGCTTAACCACTGGCCAAACAGCTCCGACTACCGACAAGGGAACCAAGACCAAGTCCACGCCGTTTGGGGCACCGGAAGTCCCGATTAATCCGATCGGTCTAGCGCTGACCTCAGACGCTACTTTTATTGCCCGAGGTTTTTCAGGCAACATTCGTCACCTGACCGATCTGATAAAACGTGCAGTTCAACATCCTGGCTTCAGTCTGGTAGATATGTTCCAGCCGTGCTTCACTTTCAATAAAGTGAACACCTATCACTACTTCAAAGAGCGCGTCTACTATCTGGAAGAAACAGAGTTTCAACCCAACCACAAGGTAGTGGCTTGGGAGAAAACCTTTGAACACGACAAGCTGCCAATCGGTGTCTTCTATGAAGATCCCCACAGTACGCCTTTCCATCAAACCTTGACCCAGCTGGAAGTCGGCCCGTTGGCGAAGCAGTCCATTGCCAAGGTCAATATGGATGCGGCCATCAGTAACTATCTCTAGATTTTTCTGGAATTAAACTCAATGTGATAACAGCTCTCGCAGTAGCGACTGAGTGAATTCGATTGTTTTGAGTGCACCAGACTTCTGTGGATTTACCTCCACCAAGTCAAGCGACCACTGCGGACGCTGTTGCACCTCCGCGAACAGCTCTGTGACATCTTCCCGCAGTAATCCATCTAGGCTGGGAATACCAGTGGCCGGGGCGAGGGACTGGTCAAAGCCGTCGACATCGATACTCAGATGAAGATGATTGAGTGTCCCGAACCAGTTGCGCAGCCAGGCTACTACTTCATCTTTGTTTTCACGCAGATACGATACCGAGAAAGTCTGAATTCCTTGAGCCTTGATAAACTCTCGCTCGGCGGGATCAAGATCTTGGTTTCCGATATAGACTAGATTTTTCGTCAACACTTTTTGCGAAACTAAGCTATCCAACTCCAGCTGATCAAAGTTATCTACCACAGGTCGCAGCCACATGCCATGAATGTTTCCTGTCGGGCTCGTTTTAACAAGATTAATATCCGCATGAGAGTCCAGCATCAGAATGCCGGTTTTGTGTGGCAGAGCGACCGTACTCAGCAAGGCAGAAAGGTGGGCTAAGGAAACGCTGTGATCTCCGCCAACCACAATACTGGTCGGTCTGTGTTTTGGCGAGACACGGAGCACACTGGCAATGGAGTGGGCACAAGCTTGAGTTTCCCGACTAAAGACGCTGTAGTAGTCCTCCGCCTGAATTTTATCCGGTGAGCTGAAGCGACAGTGATGGGTCGTCAGTCCCAACTCTTCAGCTAACTGTGGAGTGATCACGGCTTCTGGCCCCTCTTCCACACCCACATTGAGCTCCGTCTGTCCTTGAGGTTGATGAAGAAGACCGAGGCGCGAAGAGAGGAGGAAGGTTGGAGTCATAAGAGGCTAAGTGTAGCACGCTGGTCGTGAGAGAAAAATTTGTAAAATTGATACATATTGATCTATTAAGATCTGATTGATTCTTCGTGGAAGCTTCGGTTAGAGTAGAGCAAGGTTCGGCATCTCTTCGCCCGAAACAGAGAAAGGATTGCATGCCAATTACTTTGTACAAACGTCAGCGTCAGATCGTCGATTTCATTGGTCAATACATCCAAAAGAACGGCTACTCACCGACGTTGCAAGAGATTGCTGACTCTATTGGCGTGTCTTCTTTAGCGACTGTTCACGAGCATCTTCAAGCCCTCCAGCGCAAAAAAGTAATCAAGAAGTTTGAAGGTGCCGTCCGTGGCATCGAGCTGCTGGATCGGACCTATCTTCGTATCACAGACAGCGTGGACGTCCCCTTCTTGGGCTTTATTGCAGCCGGCTCACCAATCGAGCCTCACTCTGATCCCAATGCCACATTTAAGGTTTCTCCGGAGATGATCACCGGCAAGCGTCGCTCGTATGTCCTTCAGGTCAAAGGACTGTCGATGATTGAAGATCATATCGCCGACGGGGACTACGTAGTCGTTGAGGAAACTAAAGACGTTCAGAACGGGGACATCGTCGTTGCTCTTCTTGATAACGGCTTGGCAACACTCAAACGCTTTTACCGTGAAGCCACCCGTATTCGCTTAGAACCAGCCAACTCCAGCATGAGCCCGATCTATGCCACAAATGTCCAAGTGCAGGGGAAAGTGGTCGGCTTAATCCGCAAGTTTCAAGGGTAGACCCTTCTTAGTACAAAAGTAATCAGTTTACTTCGTACCCTTGATCACCTTTTCCTTATACGAAAACTTCCGCTCTTCATATTGTTCACGGGAGTTCACGTAACAACGCAAAACGAACAGATAGTCGCTCAAACGGTTGACGTACTTGAGAATCAGTGGCGAGATTAACTCTTCCTGGCTGTGCTTGACGACTGTTCGCTCGAAGCGCCGGCTAACTGTCCGAGCCACGTCAATCCACGCTGCCACCTGATTTCCGCCGGGGTAGAGAAACTTGGTGGTCCAACCGTCTTCCATTCCGGCCTGCAGCTTGTCGGAAAATCGTTCAAGTTTCGTTAGTGACGTTTCTTCTAGCTTGGCTTTCGGTGACTGGGCAATCTCGGCGCCGATGTAGAACAGAGTATCCTGGACTTCATAAAGAAACTCTCGTTGATCAGCAAAGTCATCCGATAGCTTGGAGATACAGACTCCGAGCCAAGAGTTAAGCTCATCCTGCGTGCCGAGTACCTCAAAGATGAAGCTGGACTTGGGGACGCGCTTGCCGTTAGCCAGACCGGATGTGCCTTTATCACCGGTTTTCGTTGTCACAGAGATCATCTTTTTTGTTGCCATGGACACCTCCAAACTTACGTCGTCAGTGACGTACAATACCCCTATTGTAGAACACCCGTTCAGTGCAAACGCAAAACTCATGTCTGTAACCTGGAAAGAGTACACCAGCTTTGAAGATGTCGCGCCCTTGTGGGCAGATCTACTGCGTCGTCTGCCTGCACCCTCATTTTTTCAGGAGCCGAGCATTCAACAGAGTTGGTGGGAAAGTGTGGGGAAGCCAGAGCTTCATCTGATCGCTATCTTGGAAGAAGAGCAACCAGTTGCCTTGTTTCCGTTCTGTAAACAGGAAAAGACGCTTCAGTTTCTGGGTGATCGAGATGTCAGTGACTACCTCGACGCCTTGATTCTGCCAGGCAAAGAGACACAAGCATTCGTTGGCCTGGAACAGGCGTTTGGAACAGTACTTCTTTGGAAATATTTGGACCTGATCAGCATTCCCGAGCACTCGCCTCTTTTTCACGGCATTCAACAGCTCGCTCAGCAACGGGGCTGGCAGTATGACCAGGCACAACAAGACGTTTGTCCGATCATCGAACTACCCTCAACCTGGGAAGAGTACCTGGCAAACATCGGCAAAAAGCAGCGCCATGAGGTCACTCGCAAGTGGCGTAAGCTGGAAGAACTAGGGACTGTCACTTTTCGCATCGTCACCAGCACCGCTGAGCAGCCGGATGCGCTCACTACTTTCTTCACTCTTCACAAGCAGTCCAGCCTTGACAAAGCTACGTTCTGGACACCGGAACATCGTGACTTCTTTGAACGGTTGAGCCACGCTGCTAGCTTGGGTGGTTGGCTACGTCTCTACTTCCTTGACTTCAACGGTAAACCCGCTGCCACTATGTACTGTTTTGAGTATGGAGAAGACTTGTTGATCTATAACTCTGGCTTTGATGCTGCGGCCTATGCCGGTATGAGCATTGGTAACGTCCTAACCTCGTATACCATCAAGGATGCAATTGAACGTGGCAAAAAACGGTATGACTTTTTACGGGGCGGAGAAGAGTACAAGCTACGGTATCGGGCTACGCCTCACCCGGTTTACGATCTACGGGTTGAAAAAGCCAGTGACCCTGAAGTGCTTTCTCGGATGCTTCAAAACCGTCTGGGCTAAATGCCGCCAGTTGATAGTACTCCAACACACGCTTCTCTTCTTGCAACTGCCGCTTGGGCTCGGTTAAGTTCTGAGAGAGATGTTTAGCCAGTGCTTCCAACTTCAGAGCTTTCAGATCGGTCACGTCAACGACATGCGTCGCCGGAATGTCTTTCGAGTAAACATACTTCCACTTGGTATTCTTGACGCGGAAGTGAACCAGAAAAAAGATTTTCGGCGGAAACTCTGCTTGCTGAATTGCCCAAGTGGTAGCGATGGATGTGGCCACATGATCAAGGTGAAAGTACCACCCAGAGTGGTCAAACGTATAGACAACATCGGGCTTGTAGCCATCAATCAAGTCAATCAAGGCACTCCGCAGCTCTCCCCAGACCATTTCGTTGGTAATCTTGCCATCCTGAAACTTCAAGACCTTATAGTTGTTCACTCCGACGACTTTGAGTGCCTCACACAGCTCATCTCGACGCAGCTCACCTACTGAAGAAAGCTCTGCCAAGCGCTGCTTGGCCTCCGGATTGACCTCGCCGCCACTGCCGTCAGTCACACTCACAACCATCACTTCTTCGCCGGCTGCCACCAACTTGTGCAAGGTTCCGGCGCATGCCACTGTCTCATCATCGGGATGTGCAAAAATAAAGAGGTGCTTCATCGGTTTGTTCATCATTGACGTTTTCCACCCTTTTTCCAGTCTGCCCGAGTCAAGATTGGTGCATAGGCGTCGTCTTCCAGCTCAATATGGAGACTGGCGAGTTCTGCCTCAGTCGGTACGTGATCCAGAAACTCAACATCACTGACGTCACGGACGACACCCAAGGGGGTCGATTCGGCTCCTTCACCCATTTCCAGAACTGCTGCCGCCGTGACGGACTGCATGATGTTGACTTGTTCCATTTTCATCGGTCGGCCGAATAAATCCTGTTTGCCAATATAGCTTTTAAGAGGATTGAAACCACAGTAGGCAATCGCATGGCCGATCACACCCCAGTTGAGCGGAATGCTAATACTGTCAGACATGGTCACGCCGACTTCTTTGACCTGATAATGCTCACGCAAAAACTGCCAGATCGCATTGACCGAGACTTGCGGATCTTTCGGCCACAGGATGTACTGGTTGTCGGCGTTCGACTCATCCAGACCGGCATTGACGAACATCCAGTTGCGATGAATGGTTAACATGAGATCGTATTTTGAAGAGTGCGGCTCAATGTACAGCTCAGCTTCCTGACGGACTAGGTCATGCTTCTCACTCCGTTCACCCGTTACTTTGGGCACGAATCTGTTTTCACAGGTACTCACGATCTTGGAAGCCACCACAACAAAGCTTCGTTCCGGTAAGTAGGGGATTGCATCGGCAATGATCTGAAAGAGGTCGTCTTTGGCTTTGACCAGAGGTGTTTTGTAGGCAATGACTTTCATGCGTGAAGCCTCAACTTTCTAGGCTGTTGTTTTCTTGGCAGCTTCCAGGATTTTAGCAGTGGTATGAAAAAAGCGGGTGGTGGTCTGCTTGCCGAGAATTTTGTCGAGGTTAGAGGTAGCACCTGGCGGTCGGCCGTTGAGAATGTACCAAATCGTGAAAGCAGCATGATCAGTGACGTAAACTAGCTCCATGTCTTTTTTGGGGGAGAGCAGAGGGAGCTCCAGGTCCGTTGGGAGCTTATCCTTGGTGAACACCAGACAGAGCCGCATATCATCAGTGATCTTCCGATCTTTAAAAGGATTGAGGGCCAGCAGCTGTTCGATTTCTTCCGCTGTGTAGAGGAAAACCGGCACTGGATATCCTAGTTCTGTTTCAAGGTGTCTCTCGATCTGCTCAGTGAGCTTTTGGCGATCTTTGGCATCACTCTCAAAAAAAACGTTCCCACTTTGAATATAGGTTCTGACGTTATTAAGTCCTATCTCCGAGAGGAGCTGCCGCAAGCGGTCCATCTTTAGCTGATGACCGCCGACATTGATTCCGCGCAGAAGTGCGATATATTCCATAGCTCAAAATTGTACCAAAAGACCAAAGAAAAACCGGTACAATAGAGCTCTATGGATTTTCAGTTGAAGTCCCCGTACCAGCCGACCGGTGATCAGCCGACAGCGATTGAACAGCTCGTGGCTGGTGTCGAGGAGTCTAAACGCTATCAAACCCTGCTGGGTGTGACTGGCTCCGGCAAAACTTTTACCATGGCTAACTTGATTGCCAGGACAGGTCTGCCTACCTTGGTGATCGCACACAACAAAACGCTGGCTGCACAACTTTACCTAGAGTTTCGTGACTTCTTCCCCAACAATGCCGTCAGTTACTTTGTCTCATACTACGACTACTACCAGCCAGAGGCTTATATTCCCACCACGGACACTTATATCGAGAAAGAGTCGACCATTAACGATGAGATCGATAAGCTGCGCTTGGCATCCACCACTAACTTGTTAACACGCCCTGACTGTATCATCGTAGCCTCCGTTTCATGTATCTACAACTTAGGTTCACCAGTGGAGTTCGGCCGCTACATTCTGGAGATCATCGAAGGTGAGATTATCTCGCGGGAGACGTTACTTCTACAGTTAAGCAACTTGCAGTACCAGCGGTCTGATGCAGTACTGGTTCGTGGCAGCTACCGTTTACGTGGCGACACGATTCAGCTCTGGCCAGCGTACGAGGATACGGCGTTACGGATCGAAACGCTGGAAAACCGAATCATCTCCATTGACCGTATTGATCCGGTGACTGGTTCAGCGATTGCCGCTGCCGAAAGCCCTCAACGCTGGAACCCTCCCCACGGCCAGCAATCGATCAAGCCGAAAAAGTTTGTCATCTATCCGGCCAAGCACTACATGACCAACCCCAAAACCCAGGAGCAAGCGCTCAAAGAAATTGAGGATGACTTGGCGAAGCGGCTGGCGGACCTCCGTGAACGAGGCAAGATGATCGAGGCTTATCGCTTGGAACAGAAAGTGAAGTACGACATCGACATGATCCGCGAGTTGGGTTTCGTCAATGGCATCGAAAACTACTCGCGCTACTTTGACGGCCGCAAGCCGGGTGACCCACCATTTAGTTTGATCGATTATTTTCACGAAAATATACGCCTCTTTGACAAGAAGCACTTCTTGACCATCGTGGATGAGAGTCATATGACAGTTCCACAGATTCGGGCTATGCACCACGGCGACCAAGCCCGCAAGCAAACCTTAATCGAGTACGGCTTCCGCTTGCCATCTGCACTGGACAACCGGCCACTGCAGTTCAACGAGTTCATGGCTAAGACCGACGAGATGGTTTTTGTCTCGGCAACGCCGAATGACTGGGAGATCTCCCTTTCCGGTAATAAGGTGGTCGAACAGCTGATTCGGCCGACCGGCCTGCTTGACCCGACCATTGAGCTGCGGCCAACCAAAGGTCAGATTGAAGACTTAATCGTGGAGATCATTGTTCGTAAACAAAAGGGCCAGCGCACCTTGGTCACTACCTTGACCAAGAAGATGGCCGAAGCACTCACTGACTACCTTAACGATCACGAAAAAGTATTGAAACTGCTCGCCAACCGAGCGCAAACTGACGCCCAGCTCGCAGGTTCTGATCAGTCCGATCGGACGATTTACCGCGGTGACGAGCTACCAATTGATCAGATGGCTATCGATCGAATTGATGACCAGTACTTCACCCGTTCGCAGATCAAGGATGTCAGCTCGCTCAAAGACCCGGCCTTCCCGAAAGTAGCCTACCTCCACTCTGATGTCGAGACGCTGGAGCGCTCAGATATCTTGGACGACCTGCGCCGAGGAGAGTATGACGTAGTGGTAGGAATTAACTTACTCCGTGAGGGACTCGATCTGCCGGAGGTGACACTGGTGGCCATCCTTGATGCAGATAAAGAAGGCTTCCTGCGTTCACGAACCAGCTTGATTCAAACCATTGGGCGTGCTGCTCGTCATCAGGAGGGGCATGTCATCATGTATGCGGACCGGCTGACGCAGTCCATGCACGGTGCCATTCAAGAGACACAACGCCGGCGTCAGATTCAGTGGCAGTACAACCAAGAACATGGGATTACTCCGTCAACGATCTATAAACCAATTCGTGAGCGGATGATTGCCAAAGTAGAAGACGACCAGAAGGATTATCAAATCAAGAAAAAAACTGGAAAACTTAGCCAGCTAGACCTCCGTAAAGCAGGCCCGACTGCGCCCAAAGGCATGATTATTGATCTTTCCAAGCAGGAACAAGTCGACCTCTCTAGGGTTAATCCTGTGGGAATGACTCCGGACGACCGCCGGAAGCTGGCGGCCAAGCTCCGTCGGAAGATGAAACAGGCTGCGAACGATATGGACTTTGAATTGGCTGCTCAAATCCGCGATGTAGTTCGAGACTTGGAAGAAGCGGCATAGGTTTGTTACACTGTCACTATGTCACGACCCGTTGTGTTGGTAGTGCTGGCAGCTCTCATCTTAAGCGGGGCAGTCCTCGCAGTAAGCACTTTTGGCCAAGCCGTCGTTAAAAAACAAGTCGGCGACGTGACCCCTGCTTTGTCTCCAGCCCTGCAGATGGCTCGCCCAGTTGAAGGCCAGAAAGCCGATCAACGACTCCAACTCCCTGAAGGTCTCCAAGCAACTCTTTTTAGTACTCAGACTCCCGGGGCGCGCGACCTCCAGTTTTCTCCTGACGGGACACTCCTTGTTTCGCTCAGGGCTAAAGGACAAGTTATTGCTTTGCCAGATCGAGATGGAGACGGCGTGGCAGATCGGGTAGTGAATGTCTTAAGTAATGTACGCAATCCCCATGGTTTAGCCTTCCGCAACGGCAAGCTATTCGTGGCTTCCGAGCGGGAGCTGAACCGGTATACCTGGGATGAAGAGACGTTGACCGCCACCTTTGAGAAAAAACTGGCTGATCTTCCCAGTGGGGGATCAGGCCACTTCACCCGCAGCTTAGTATTTGACAACCAGGGGAATCTCTATATCTCAGTGGGTTCTACTTGTAATGTCTGCACAGAGCGGGACGACAGGAACGCAACAGTACTTATCACGAATGAAGAGGGAGAGAACGTACGGACCTATGCAACTGGCCTACGTAACTCAGTTTTCATGACTCTTCACGATTCTACCGACGAAGTCTGGGCCACCGAGAACTCCCGTGATCTCCTCGGGGATGATGTCCCGCCGGATGAAATCAATATTCTTGAGGAAAACGGTAACTATGGTTGGCCATTTTGCTATAGCAACCAAGTAGTCGACACTACTTTTGGCGGGAAAGACCAGGCGTACTGTAATGGCACCATTCCGCCACTTCATGCTATCCAAGCTCATTCCGCAGCGTTGGGTCTGACGTTCATTGACTCTCGTCAGTTCCCGGATGCCTGGCAAGGAGACCTGCTCGTCGCCTACCATGGCTCCTGGAACCGCTCAGTGCCGACGGGCTATAAGGTAGTCAGGATGACAGTCGACGGTAATCGTATTACCGGGGAGAGTGACTTTATGACCGGTTTTCTGCAGGGGGACCAGACACTTGGTCGTCCCGTTGACTTAACTTTTGATCAAAATGGCCGCCTTTATATCTCCGATGATAAGGCTGGTGTGATCTACTTAGTGAGTAGTACGCAACTCTAGACCTTTCGTGATTTATTCGCTATACTGGTTAATCCCCATTCAATCCACTCACTTCTATGCTGGATGGGAGAGACGGAGTTTTTTGTATGCCCGAAAAACCAGTCGATCTGATCAAAATCACCGGTGCTCGTCAGCATAATCTCAAGAACATCTCAATGGAAATCCCCAAGAACAAACTGGTCGTTTTGACCGGAATGTCCGGAAGTGGGAAGAGCTCGTTGGCCTTTGATACGCTCTATGCCGAGGGTCAGCGCCGATATGTTGAGAGTTTGAGTTCCTATGCTCGTCAGTTTTTGGGCGTGATGGCAAAGCCTGATGTGGATCACATCGAGGGTCTGTCGCCAGCGATCTCGATTGATCAAAAGACCACTTCTCATAATCCACGTTCTACTGTTGGCACAATTACCGAGATCTACGACTACCTTCGGTTACTGTTCGCGCGCGTCGGCCATCAACACTGTCCCAACTGTGGACGGGAGATCGCCTCCCAAAGCGTGGACCAGATTGTGAACCAAGTCATGACAGAGCTCGAGAATCGAGCAGGGGAAGGACCAGCGAGGTTGATGGTCATGTCACCAGTTGTCAGGGATCGCAAAGGCGAGTTCTCGGCACTCTTTGAGAACTTGCAAAAAAAAGGCTATCAGCGGGTACGGATCGATGGTCAGCTGTACGACCTCAATCAAGACTTTTCACTCATCAAAACAAACAAACACACCATTGAAGCAGTAATCGACCGTCTTTCTACTTTTAAGAAGGAGCTGGATAACGAAGAGATGCGCAAGACCTTCCGCAGTCGTCTGTCTCAGTCGCTCGAAGAAGCATTGAAGCTGGCCGAAGGCTTTGTCGTCATCGCCTACATCAATGATAACTCCCTCGAGTTTCCGACCGACCCCAAGTCGTTCACCAATCAGCTCTTCAGTGAGAAGTATGCCTGTAGTTACTGCGGAATCTCCTTGCCTGAACTGGAACCCCGACTTTTTTCATTTAACTCACCACATGGCGCCTGCGAGGTCTGTAACGGTTTGGGCAGCATTCTCAAGATTGACGTTGAGAAGATGCTGGCCCCCAGCCTGACCTTGAGCGAGGGCGCGGTTATTCCGTTTGCACGGATGCTGAGTAGTGACACCTGGTGGGCACGGTTAGTACACAAAGTTGTTGAAGAGGAAGGCTTTGACTTCCGGCGGACTGCTTTCCAGGACATGAGTCCTGAAGCACAGCAGAAGCTGCTCTATGGGTCTGATCGAATCTATCAAGTGGAAGGGGAGAACCGGTTTGGCCGGGCCACTATGATCGAGGAAAAGTTTGAAGGCTTTGTCAATAACTTAGAACGTCGCTACAGTGAGACGGACTCGGAGTTTATCCGTAAAGAGATCGAACAGTTCATGGAACGTCGCATCTGTCAGAAATGCAATGGCAGTCGGCTGAAACCCGAGGCTTTGGCCGTCACCATTGACCATAAAAACATCTCCGAAGTTACCAACCTGTCTATTTTGAAGGCAGCTGAGTGGGTGGAGAAAGTCCGTATCAGACCAGAGAGTGACACCGTGGAAGATCGTGAAAAAAACCCAACTGTTCTGTCTGTCAAAGAGTTTGCGATTGGTGAGTCGATTCTAAAAGAGATCACCAATCGGCTCCAGTTCCTAGTCGCAGTGGGTCTGGACTACCTGACGCTGGGCCGCGAAGCGGCCACACTGGCGGGTGGTGAAGCACAGCGTATTCGGCTGGCTTCCCAGATTGGAACCGGTTTGACCGGCGTGTTGTATGTACTGGACGAGCCGACCATTGGTTTGCATCAACGTGATAATCGTCAGTTGATTGATACCCTTAAAAACTTGCGTGATAAAGGCAACTCTGTGGTGGTGGTTGAACACGACCGCGACTTGATGCTTGCTGCTGACTATATTTTCGACTTTGGCCCCCTTGCCGGCAAGCACGGCGGCCAGATCGTTGCCGAAGGGACACCCTCAGAAATTATGGAGAGCAAGAAGTCCATAACCGGGAAGTACCTGGCACGGAAAAAAGATATCGTTCGCCATATTAAGTCCGGGACTACCCTCAGCCGGGAAGCAGACGGCTCACAAGATAGTCGCCGCTATCTGAGCCCCGATGCTCTCGCAGACGCCATCGTGACTCAGCCTCGAATCGCAATTCGAGGGGCCAGTCATCACAACCTCAAAGATATTGACGTCGAGTTTCCCCTTAGGACACTCACCTGTATCACTGGCATCTCCGGTTCGGGGAAGTCTACACTGCTGCATGACACACTCTATGCGAATGTCTCAAAAGCACTGGGAAAGTCCACTGACCAGCAGCCGGGCTACGTGGCCAGCTTAATGGTCCCGGAAGAAGTTCGGCGGATTACGCTGATTGATCAAAGCCCGATCGGTAAGACTCCCCGTTCCAACCCAGGCACCTACACCAAGATTTTCGATTACATTCGAACCATCTTTGCCAATACCAAGGACGCCCGTACTCGCGGCTTCACAGCTGGTCGGTTTAGCTTCAACGTCAAAGGCGGCCGGTGTGAAACGTGTCAGGGAGATGGACAGTTAAAGATTGAAATGCAGTTTCTGCCTGACGTGTATGTAACGTGTGAAGTGTGTAAAGGAGCTCGCTACAACGAGGAAACGCTGGCTGTTCGGTACAAAGACAAGAATATTGCCGACGTCCTGCACATGACAGTGGATGAAGCGATTGAGTTCTTTGCCGGTCACACCACCCTCCGTAATAAGTTGAAGACACTTCAGGAAGTCGGATTGGGCTACATCGAAATTGGCCAACCAGCTCCAACACTGAGCGGTGGTGAAGCACAGCGCGTCAAGCTGGCTCGCGAGCTGTCAGTCCGTACCAGCGAACACTGTGTCTATTTACTGGATGAGCCCACTACAGGCCTGCACTTTGAAGACATCCAAAAACTGTTACAGGTGCTGGAGCAGTTGGTGGCACAGAACAACACCGTCATCTTGATTGAACATAATCTTGACGTGATTAAGAATGCAGACTGGATCGTCGATCTTGGGCCAGAGGGTGGTGACCGAGGTGGGGAAGTGATTGCAGTCGGGACCCCGGAGCAGATCGCTCGCAACTCCCGTTCATACACGGGTCACTTCTTGGAAGAAGAGTTCGCCCTTCGTTCTCCCGCACACTGAGTTCGTCACCTGAAGACCAAAGGTAGCTAAGCGAGCCCCAACCACGTACAATTTAGCAATTATGAGTCGTTTGCGGCTGTTTCTTTTGAGCTGGGTATGGATGGTGCTGGTCGCCGCGTTCATGGGTGTCGGCGGACACATTACTCCTGTTCAGGCAGATGAAAACTTTGATATCGCCTTAACCTCCAGCTACATCATCCAGAACAACGGCATGACCACGATTGAGCAGCAGTTCACGCTGACCAATAAAACGCCGACGTTGTATGCCAGCGAGTATGCGATCGAGCTCGGCTCCAGCCAGATTCAAAACGTTAAGGTCTTTGATAAGTCCGGTCCAATTCCGGCCAATGTCGTCACCACGGATAAAAAAACCAGCATCAGTATCTCCTTTGAGAGCTTTACGGTAGGGGAAGGGAAGAAACGCCAGTTTACGGTTCAGTTTGAAAGTCCAGACATTGCGATTATTAGTGGCAACGTCGTTGAGGTCTACATTCCGCGCTTTACTGACCTTGCGAACTATGACAGTTATCGGGTGGAGCTGCGCGTCCCTGAGCGCTTTGGTCAACCCAATCGAGTCAATCCACCAGCCGACCTGACGGCTGTTCACAATGGCTATACGGTTTTGGAGTTTAATAAGTTAGGCGACCAAGGAGTGACTGCCATTTTTGGCGAGAAGCAGATCTATGATTTCACGCTCCGTTATCATCTTGAGAATCCCACCGCCAGCATTGGCTTAGCACAGATTGCTCTGCCTCCTGATACCAACTATCAGAAAGTGCAGTACCTCAGCCTTGACCCCCGGCCCAAGTCCATTGAACAAGACCCTGACGGCAACTGGATTGCCACTTATGAAGTCAATGCGGGCCGGGAAACTGAAGTTCTTCTTAGCGGAAAAGCGACGGTCTTTCTCAATCCTCAGTCGGACGTGCCCACACTAGCCCCACTGACAGAGCACCTAACCAGCCAAAAGTTCTGGCAGTCAGATGACGGCCGAATTAAAGAGCTCGCTCAACAGTACGTCACGGCCCGACAGATCTACGACTATGTAGTCGGGACCTTGACCTACAACTTTGCCAAAGTGAATGGCCCGGTAACCCGCTTAGGCGCGGCACAAGCACTGGTTGAACCGCTGCAAGCTGCCTGTCAGGAGTTTACAGATCTCTTTATCTCGATTGCTCGCGCAGCCGGTATCCCGGCCAGACGAGTGACCGGCTATGCCTACACAGAGAATGAACGCCTGCGCCCTCTTAGTCTGGTAGATGATGTCCTTCACGCTTGGCCGGAGTACTATGACGCTGAGGCGCAACAGTGGGTGGCCATTGATCCTACTTGGGGCAATACCACCGGCGGGCTCGACTACTTCTCCCAGCTTGACTTTAACCATCTGACCTTCGCCATCAACGGCGTCTCTGACACTCTGCCATATCCGGCTGGTTCGTACAAACGAAGTAACGGCCAAACCAAAGACGTCGAGGTCTCCTTTGGCAAAGAGGAGCCACTGCCGGAGCTGAGTGTCAGCTATATGTTTAAGAAGAAGCCATTTTGGTTAGCACCGTTTAAGAACCAATACTCAGTGTTACTCACTAATGAAACCGGCGCAGCTTGGTATAACTTACCCTTGAGTGGCAGCGTCGATTCCGACTCTATTCAAGTGACTCAGCTGCCGGAAAGTATTCCGGCGCTATTGCCTTACCAGACAGTTGAGTTGCCGTTAGAACTCGACGGCGCAGACTGGCTGCGGCTCCGGCCGGTTCGCTTGACACTCACCCTTCAGGGCCTATCATCAACACATGACCTCCAAACAGGCATCCAACTCGCCGAAACCATCAAAAGTGCCCCCATCAATCCAGTTGGCTTGGGCATCGGTTTGGTCGTCGCTTCCCTCATTACCGGGAGTCTATTGGTTCTTAGACGACGCCGATAACGTTCTCTACGTTGGCAAAGCTAAAAATCTTAAGAATCGCATCTCTTCCTACAAGCAGTGGAAACTGACCCAAGGCAAAACGCGCCGGATGGTCTTTACGGCGACCCAACTTAAACATCAGATCCTGGAAAGTGAGCTGGAAGCGTTGCTGGTTGAAGCAGAGCTAATCCGTACCCATCAGCCGCCGTTTAACATCTTGCTCAAAGATGACAAAACGCCGCTCTATGTCCAGTTCACCGACGAAGAGTTTCCGCGCGTGCTGACCGTGCGCAAAAAAGATGTGGAAAAAAAACACCTCAAAGGAGTGATCCTTGGTCCGTTTCAAAGTGCCTACAAAGTCAAAGAAGTTCTCAGCATTGCCCGCAAAATCTTTCCGTACTGCAACGGGCAGCGGAATGCACTCTATGGAACTCCGGAAAATCGGCCCTGTTTTCACTATCACCTAGATGAATGTCCGGGAGCGTGTATTGGACTGGTCAGCAAGGAAGAGTACCAAGACACTATTCGTCAGCTGATCTTGTTTATGAAAGGTAAGAAGAGAGATGTCGTCGCCGATATTGAGCGAACCATGAAAGAAGCAGCTGAGGCTGAAGACTATGAGCTGGCCGCCGAACTGCGTGATCGGATTGCAGAAATCCGCGAAGTGACTGAACGCAAAGTGAAGCTCAAACCGGAGCTGAACATGCCGCGCTTGAAAGAGTCACTGCGGGCGGAAGGACTGATTCAGCTGCGCCGTTACTTATCGACCTACATGAACTATCCAAAGTCGTATGCGCTAACCCGCATCGAAGGCTACGACGTCAGCAACATTCAGGGGACAAATGCGACAGTAGCGATGGTGACTTTTATCAACGGGCAACCTGCCACAGACCAGTATCGGTTGTTTAACATCCGCACTCTGCAAACTCCCAATGACTTTGCCATGCTCCAAGAAGCCCTCCAGCGTCGGCAGAACCACCAGGAGTGGGGCATTCCTAATCTACTTGTGATTGACGGGGGAAAGGGACAGCTTCGCTCGGCACTCAAAGCATGGCAGTGGACAGTCCCGATGATCAGTATCGCCAAAAAACCTGACCGACTGATCTTTCCGATTCTGCCGCCGGAAGAGAAAGAACGCGAGCCTGGGGAACCACGAGATTTAACTGGCTTAAAGTACGAAGAGTTAAAACTTCCGCCGGATCATCCAGCCCTGAACCTGATTCAACGCGTTCGCGACGAGTCCCATCGCTTCTCTAAACGCCAGCACACTCGACTCCGACAAAGAACAATGCTAGAGTAAAAGTTATGATTAAAGCTGTCTTACTCAACTTTGTGGCAATCTTTATCCTGAACTGGTTGCTGCCAGTTATTCACTATAACAACTGGGTGGTGCTACTGATCATCAGTGTAGTCTTGGCAATCCTCAATGCCACTTTGAAACCAATGCTGCAGCTTCTTTTCTTACCCCTCAACATTATTACCTTAGGCATCTTTGGATGGATTATTAATGGAGCAGTGCTCGGCTTGGCCCTGTTCGTGGTACCAGGCGTCAGTCTGCAGCCACTGACTCTCTTGGGCGTCCAGCTGGGACTGGTTCTCAGCTTGATGTTATTAGCTTTTCTCATCAGTGCTATTAAGCAGCTGATCGATACAGTTCTTTAGCCTGGTCGAAGATGTATAATACGACTGTGTTTAGACGTACCCTTTTTAGCCTGAGCTTGCTGGCGTTTTATAGTCTGAGTATGGTGTTGGCACCAACGGTCTCTGCTGCTCCCAGCCCCACACCAATCAGCCCAGTCGCTACCAGCGCAGCAGGCGCCACCCTCTCTGGAGCACTCAGCGGGACAGACTCGGCTCTGGCCACTGACAGCGCGACTGCGACCAACTCTGGAATTGCGACTGTCTCGGCTGAGATTGCACCTATCGTCACCGAGAAACAAGAAAAAGACATTACGGCTACTACTCCCAAGACCCAAGACAAACTGGTCGAGTTTCTGAATCAACATCCCATCTCCTCATTGACTTGGTATAACCCACTCCAATACGGAATCCGTCGCGCAATTCAGAATGGCGTGCCCGCCAACATCGTAGTGCTGATTTTGCTTTTCCCGGTGATTACGGCGGTGATCTCTGTGGCACGGCACGTGATCGGCCTCAAAGGCTTTGGTATCTACACCCCGGCAGTGCTATCTGTGGCCTTCCTGTCTACCGGCATCATCAACGGGATTGTGTTGTTCCTGGTGACTCTGGTTGCTTCGACGATCATGAAGAAGCTCGTCCAACGCTTCCAGATGCAGTACTTGCCGCGCACAGCCATGATGCTGTGGGGAGTGTCGGTGATTATGCTGTTGATTCTGATCGGCTTGTCGTTCTTGCCGTTCAGCATTATCTTTACGATCGGTATCTTCCCCCTGTTGATTATTATGTTGTTGACTGAGGACTTCTTGGGATCCCAGCTCACCAGTCAGTCGGAAGCCCGTCAGCTGACAATCGAGACGTTAATCATTGCCATCTTCTGTTCATTCTTAATCGGACTCGAACCGGTCCAACAGTTCGTGCTCCTTCAACCAGAACTGACCTTGATCATGGTGGCCGCTCTGAACATGATCGTCGGCAGATACACAGGTCTGCGACTGCTCGAATGGCTGCGCTTCAGGTCAATTATCAGCGAGTAAAACAACGCTATGCCAAAAGCCAGTGATATCCTCGGCATGAATGCTCGCAATCAGCTCTACACAGCGCTGAACTCCGCCAGTGCCAAACGATTCGGAACGTCCAAGTATGCTACCAAGGTGCTGTTAGAGAACAAGGGCATCCCGACTGCACGAGTTTTTGGCATTCTCGGTACTAAAGAAGACATTAATGATTTCCCCTGGGAAACTATGGAACGGAACTTGGTGATCAAGCCGTCCAACGGTAACGCGGGAAAGGGAATCCTGATCTTGAAGCGCCAAGAGCCAGATAAGCAGCACTGGCTGGACACGTTTGGTCGGCGAGTCAGTTTAGAGGAAATTAAGCTTCACTGTGCTGACATTTTAGAAGGTCAGTACAGTACTTACGGAGCGACTCCCAACGTCATTATTGAAGAGCGGGTACCCATCCACTCCAAACTCTTAAAGTACGCTTATAAAGGAACGCCGGACATTCGGGTGATCATTTTTAATCGGGTCCCGGTGATGGCGATGCTGCGTTTGCCGACTCCGGAGTCCGAGGGTCGGGCAAACTTACACCAAGGCGCTATCGGCGTGGGCATCGATATGTTCTCCGGTGTGACGACCTATGGGATTAGCGGGAAAGGCGAGAGCATCACCGTACTACCGGAAGGTAAGCGGAAGGTCAACGGTATTAAGATTCCGGACTGGTCCAGGTTGCTGCGTATTGCGATTGAAGCCGCTGATGCAGCTGGCCTGATTTTTTGTGGAGTAGATCTTTTTATTCATGAAGAAAAAGGCCCACTGGTCGTAGAGCTGAACGCTAATCCAGGGCTGTCGATTCAGTTGGCGAATCACGCCGGCTTGCGCCGGCGTCTCGACCGCGTCCAAGACATCACCGTGCTCAATCCTGATCACGGCGTCAAGATTTCCCAAGCTCTTTTTGCCGAAAACTTCTCCGATAAGATTAAAGCCGAAGAGGGTCTGCGTATTCTGTCACCCTTTGAAGACATTACCGTCTTCGGCGATAACAAGACCAAAGAAGAAGTTCCTGCATTGATGAACACCGGCCGTTTCCGCAGTGCAATTGCCAGTGAGCTAGCCAAGAGATTAGGGTTGATCGAGCTTGATGACTTGTTGTGGTATCAACAGGAAAAAGGCGAGGGAAAAGTGCCGGTGATCGAAGTCTCTTTTAAGCTGCGCGATCAACGCCGTACTAGTGGTATGGTCGTTTCCATGAAGCTGAATAAAACCAAGTACCCCATTGAGATTGGCCGGAACGATCTTAAAGGTTTCCTAGTCGGAGAAAATGAATGAGTACGATCTCGATGCTCTCGCCGCTGAACTTGAATGAAGAGAAACGCAAGTTCTTTGAAGATCCCACTTATAATCCCCAGTTCACCTACACCCAAACTGTAGAGCCTCAGGCTTTGCGAAAATGGGGCGAACCCCAATCCACAGTGGTCGAGCTGGCGCATAAGATTCTGCGCCAACGCCCGAACTTACTGACACATCGTGTTCCTGTTGAACCACACGTCCTTCGTCAAAAAGGAGAGGTGCTCTTCCGCCAAATCGGGATTACCGAGCACATCGAAATCTTATTCGATCCACAGAAAGTCACCCGCTGTAGCGTCAAAGGAACGCAGATTATCTTCCGTGATCCGCCCGAATTCGAGTCAGTACAGGAAATTGAGGCTACCTTTAACCATGAAGTCCAGACTCACTTGCTGCGCAATCTCAATCAGAAAAAACAGGGTTGGAAGCTTGATCGGGAAAACCACGATCATCAGATTCTGCGGACTGAGGAAGGATTGGCCGTGCTGCACAGTACGTTGGCCTTGGAAGAACCTTTGTTGTGGCGCCCGGCAGCCTACTACATCGCAGTCTGGCTAGGTCTTCAATATGGCTTTAGTCAGATGTTCGCTGAGCTGAAAAGTCTGGGCTTTGACGACTCGTTTGCCTGGCGGTTATGCATCCGGATTAAACGTGGTCTGACCGATACTTCACAATCAGGCGGAAATACCAAAGACCTCTGCTACTTAGAGGGAGCCCTCCAAATGTGGCAGTGGCTGACTGATCCCTCACACAATCCTGCGGATCTCTATATTGGCAAAGTGTACATTGAGGAGTTAGAACACAAGCTAAAGGAAGTCAGGACAAAGCATGTCTATCTGCCGACGTTCTACTCGGATCTCGAGGCGTATAAACAACAGATTGCCACGATCGGTAAACAGAACTTTTTTGAGGAGAAGCTATGAGTGACGCAAGTATCAGCTCGGCAATCATGATGGAAGAGGCCACCAAACGGGGAATTGACTGTCACATCTTTGATGACCGCAAGACTGTCTTGATGAAAAAGAACGACAAAAGTTGGTTTACGCGCGGAGCCAGAACGTCGCTGCAATCATCAATCGGTAAAACCATCGCCGACAAAAAACAGTTAACCAAAAAAATCTTGTCCTACTACAACTTGCCGACAGCCAAGTATGTGCAAGTGAATAAAGTCGAGGAAATCGAACAGATCAATACACTGAAGTTTCCGGTGGTGATGAAGCCGTTGGATGGAAATGCTGGCAAAGGTGTGGTGGTCGGCATCAAGACATTTGAGGAAGCTAGACAGTACTTTGTCGACGCAGGCAAACCACAGCTGTTTGAAGAAATTTTGACCGGCACAGAGTACCGGATCGTCTGCATCAACTTTCAGTTCACTGCAGCCGCGTTTCGGAAGGCTGCCTTTGTCACTGGCGATGGTACTTCTACAGTTCAACAGTTGATCGATCAAAAGAACTCTCATCCGTGGCGGGGAGAAGGGCATGAGTCCAAGTTAACTAAGATTAAGGTTGACCAACTCGTGCTCGGGTATCTGAGCGAGCAAGGCTTTGATCTTCAGTCGGTCCCGCCCAAGGACACTGAGGTAAAGCTACGCAAGACTGTTAACCTTTCCACTGGCGGTGAGCCGTGGGACGTAACTGAGCTGGTCTGTGAAGAGAACAAACGGCTTTTTGAGCAGATCGCCAAAGTCTGTGACTTGAACGTGATCGGCATCGACATGATGTGCGAATCACTGGAGCGACCTATCGTAGAGCAACCAACTGCCGGCGTGATTGAAGTCAACGCTGCACCCGGCCTTCGGATGCATCACTATCCGGTCCAGGGTCAGGCTAGGAATGTCGCCGCAAGAATCCTGGATATGGTCGAAACGGCGTATTTTGGGACACCATCACAGTCATAAAGTACAACGCAGTAATCCAGAGGAAGATGCTAGAAAAACAGTTTGACTTGACTACCGCGCGTTTCCCCAACTTTGAGTCTGTCATCATTGACGAACTTACCCATGCGGACTTTTTGGTATTCGACACCTACGTCCCCAGCGGCGTCTATCACTCCGCCCAGCTCAACTGGAAAGGTGATCTGACCTTCTTTTCAGCTCCCAAGGACTTCATCCGTTCCAAACGAGAACGCGAGCAAGTTGAGCGTTCTAAAGCCTTTTTCCTTGAACATGGCTACGAGATCCGCGTTGAAGAAGTCGACGAAAAAAAGTGTCAGGAGTTCATGGATGTCTATGCTGCGACCACCTTGAAGAAAGATCGCGCTATCGATTACAACGCCAACATCATTGTTCAAAAGAACTTACTGACCGGCGTTCCAGTGTATTTGTTTGGACTGTACAAAGACAACAAGTTGGAGTCCGGCTTGCTCGTTTCTGCCTACAAAGAAGAGTTCCGTGTCATGTTTGGAGCCAAGAAACGGTTCGATCAAATCCGGGGTGGAATCGGTGGTGTCCTGGAGATGGAGCTGATTCAGTTCTGTTTTGAAAAGAAGATTCCTAAGATTAGCCATGGCCTTTCGGCAAATCCTGCTGGCATCACTGACAATGCCGGGATCTTTGAGTTCAAGACTCGTTACGGCTTTACCGCTTTCCCGGTGGGAGAGTGGCGAACCACTTTCATTCTCAATAAAGAAGCCAATTTAACTGAGCTCGTTTTTCTGACTGTCCGTGATAACCAGCTGTGCTATCACGTGTTGGGGAAAGACGCTGATACTATTCAAAAGTACCAATCTCGCTTGGTGACCCAAGTCTCGTTTCAGGACATTGATGAGCACATCGCAAAGGCGCGTCAGCTCTTTCACCTTTAAAAATATGTCAACGCCACAAACCATTGACCTTACTCCGTGGGACATCCAGCGACCTGAGAAAGTACGCTGGCTGTATGACCTTTCGGCGCCCGATATCCTTTCCACGATCAAGAGCAGAACCTTGACCAAGCTACTCCGTAATGCCGATGAACTACTTGCACGATACGATGTCACTTACCAACATCGTCTTTTGGATAAGCAGCTGTACGCAGAGTGGTGGCAACACTATCACCAGAAAATGATCTCGAAGCGGTACGACATCATTGCCACCGAGGATTGGTTTGCTCAAAAAATGGCAGAAGGGAAGAAGGTTTATGGCTTCTTCTTCTATCACCAAGAAAAGCTGTGCGGCACGATTCTGTACGTCCAAAAAGAAACGACGTTCACCGCTACTTTCAAGACCAGCTCTGAGATTCCCGGACTGACCAAAAAACACCGGTCGCTGGGGGCAATTATTGACTTTATCTTTCTGCGCGAAGCACTCAAACAACGCCCGACCAGCCTCTCGCTGGGATCAATGCGGAACGCCTTTGGCGTTATCAACTCTCTTGGCAACTTGGAGTACAAGCTGAACATGGGCTACGTCCCCGTTCCAAAGGAGGACACTTCCTTCCTAACTTCAGTACCGGTGGCTGAAGACGGACGGGGAGTCTTCTTTGGCGTAAAAGACGGAAAACTTCAGCTTTTCTGTTTAAAAAGATTTGGAGATCCGGATAATTTTGAGTTCGAACGCTTCGATAGTGATAGAATACCAGTGAACGTTATCACCTATTAAGCGTATTTTATGAACGGCATTCCAGACTGGAAATACAAGGTTATTCGGCCGAGCGGAGTGGCTGACGGCCACTTGATTTACCTGAGCACTAGGGAAGTGTTGGTTGAAGCCGAAAAGTATGGCATTACCTGGGAAGAAGTTCCGGGAACGAGAACTTTTCGTTTGAACTACAACGGTGTCATCCGCTATTTTTACGCCCAAGTTCCCAGCTCAGCCTCGGCTGTCGGCTTCAATAGTTGTGTAGACAAGTCTATTACGCGGGCTTTTCTGGCCCATGCCCAGATCTCGATTCCCAAAGGCTTTCATATTTCCCGCCATGATGACCAGGCTTATTGGTTAGAAGTATTCAATGCCCTGCAGAAACCATTAGTGGTCAAACCTTCCCACGGCAACCAGGGGCAGAACGTGTTTATGGACATTCGGGATCAGCACGAGTACCTAACCGCTGTCGCCGAGTCTTTCACTTTCTCGCATGAAGCCAACAGCGGGGCAATTGTAGAAGAGACCGCTGCCGGAGTTGAGTACCGCATTCTGGCGACTCGGGAAAAAGTGATCGGGATCTTAAATCGTGTTCCGGCTAACGTGATTGGTGACGGTCAACACACTATTCAACAGCTCATTGAGCAGAAAAACAGCGATCCCCGTCGATCCGACATTAAAGAGGACGCATTAATTAAGATTCCCATCGATAAACACGTCCTCCAACACCTCGCGCACTTGGGAATGACTCTAGAGAGTATTCCAGCTGAGGGCGAACAAGTCTTTCTCCGCCTGAACTCAAATATCTCCACTGGTGGTGATAGTATTGATGTCACGGACACAGCTCATCCGTCCGTTACAGAAATTGCCCTCAAAGTGATGGCGGCGATTCCCGGTCTGGAGTTCGCCGGAATCGACTTTATGACTACCGATATTCAGGCTGAGCAGCAGCCTGGCACTTATAACATTATTGAAGTCAACGGTTCTCCTGGCTTTTGTATCCATGACTACCCCTATCAGGGAAAGAATCGTCACGCTGGTCGTGAGTTTTTATTCCTGATCTATCCAGAGTTGAAAGATCTGCCACTGCCCGAAGGGGACTAATTGGTCCGTCTCACCATTCGTAAGTATCCGTTGCTCTTGCCTGGTAAAATACGCTCATGCTTCAAGGCAAAGCAACTCATCAAAAAGTGGCACTTGGAATGTCCGGTGGCGTCGACTCGTCCGTGGCAGCCAAGTTGTTGGTGGATGCAGGCTATGAAGTAACCGGTGTCTACCTCGAATGTTGGCGGGCTCCAGGCTGCCGGACAGACCAGGATCGCAAAGATGCTCTTCAGGTGGCCTTGAGTCTAGGGATCCCGTTCACCGTTCTGGATTTCAAGGACGCGTATCGAGAGCGGGTGGTCGAGTACTTCTTCCAGGAGTACCAAGCAGGCCGAACGCCCAACCCTGACGTAATGTGCAATAAAGAGATCAAGTTCGGCTTGTTCTATGATTGGGCAATACGGGAAGGTTTTGACGCTGTGGCTACCGGACACTATGCCCAAGTCCTACCAGTACCCACCGCTCCGGAGGGGGAAGGGCAGAGGAGAACGCAACCGGCACTCTTCGCCAGCCAAGACAGCTGGAAGGACCAAACCTACTTCCTGTACCGTCTTACTGCAGAGCAGCTCAAGCACACCCTGTTTCCGATTGGCCATTTAACAAAGAAAGAAGTTCGCAAGCTGGCCACGGAGTTCGGTCTGGAGACGGCGGACAAAAAAGACTCGGTCGGAATCTGCTTTATCGGCGATATCAACGTTCACGAGTTCCTGCGTGAGCGACTGGGGGAGAACCCCGGTGACGTGGTAGATCGACAGGGAAGGCTGATCGGCCGCCACAATGGCCTGTGGTTTTATACCATCGGCCAGCGACATGGTTTTAGTATCTTCCCCAAGACAGTCACTGTTTCCGAAACCGGAGAGCAGATCGACCATCATAATATCCCACCGTTTTATGTAGTCGGCAAAAATCCTGAAAAAAATGAACTGGTGGTAGGCTTTGGCCGTGATACTTATCAACAGGAGTTTACGGTCAGTGACCTTCACTGGATTACCCCGGCCTTTGCGGTAGATAGCGACCAGCTAGGTCAGTCATTGCCGGTGTTAGTCAGGATCCGCCACACCGGGCAACTTCATCCGGCGCAGATTAACCTACAGACACTGCGGGTGATGCTGGATGAGCCTATTCAAGGAATCGCCGAGGGGCAGTCTGCAGTGTTTTACCGACAGCACTCTTACAGTTCTCACACTCCACTTTGCCTTGGCGGCGCTGTGATACAGGAAGCATAACTTGGTGTTCAAATGCGGGTTCGTTTTTCAGTCTATTTCTGTAAGAAAGAGATGTATAATCGCATCAAAGTAGTCATTAATAGTGCAATTCTCTTGAGGGCTATGCGAACTCGTTTTCTTTTCTCCACAATCTTGAGTGTTATCTTTTTTGCGGCAGCGGCTCAAATTGCGTACGCAGTTCCGGTTCGTACCTATGGCGGCGTCAATGCCAACTTTGGCTACTACAGTTTAAAGTCGGAGAATGGGGGAAACGGTAATCTTACTCCTAATACCAGCGTCATCGTTGATTCCTATCTCTTCCAGTGTAAATCCAGCGGAACTGGCGCCTGCTCCACCGAGCACAATAATGACGCCACCCTCGTCAACAAGTGGCAGAACTACGTCACAGTCCCGCAGCTCAATGGCAGTTCTAGTCAGATCCGCCATGATTTTGCCAGCTTGCCGTATGGCCAGTGTGGACGTCTGCAGTATGACCAGGGCGTTGTCGGAATTGACGGGGCGATTGGCGGCTGGGTGTACGACTTCGGCCATGACTGTCCCGGAGCTTCCGCCACACTTGCCCAAGCCACTACCTGCAACAGCCAGCAACAGGTGAACACTCAGTTCCGCCAGAGCGGGAATGGTCCCTGGATCAGCGGCAATGACCTGTCCGATATTCGCCTCACTCCTGGTGCTCAGGTTGACGTGAACTGTTTTGCCAAAACAGGGACTGCCCTCCTTGAGGGCGGCGTGATTGAGTTGACCACTCCGAACGGTCAGCGAAGTCGTGCCTCCAACTCGCCGGAGCTACGCAACTACACCATTCCCCAATCCGGACGATACACCTTTACGTGTACCTCGACGACGATCTCCTCATGTTCTGATACGGACACGTTTGTGGTAGTAGCCGGAGCCGCCTCACCAGCTCCTTCACCGGTGCCGACACCTGTGCCCACCCCGAGCCCAACTCCTCGCCCCACGCCTTCACCCAGCGTCGCTCCCCAGTTGAGTAGCTGTGACAGCCTGCAAGTGGTCGGTGGGAACAATAGCCAAGTCCCAGCCAAAGTAACGCTGCGGGCCCGTGGCTCTGACAACAAAGGCAATATTCAAGCCTACCGTTTCTACTTTGGGGACGGCACCCGCGTCGAGACAACTGATCCGGAGGTAACGCATGAGTACACCGTTTCAGGGACCTTCCTTGCCCGAGTGGACGTCAAAGACTCGGTCGGTAACTACAAAAGCAGCAATGCCTGTGAAGCCTCTGTCTACGTGAAGTCATCCTCAGTCGAGAGCCACAAGTATGGCTGTTCCGACCTCTTTATCACCGCCGACAACGGCGCTAAGGCTCCCAGCCTTGTTCACTTCACCGTCAGCGGCTATGACAACAAAGGTGACATCAAAGGGTATAAGCTCGACTTCGGCAACGGCGTGGTCAAGGAAAGTGACGGTCGCACCTTCGAACAGCAGTACACCCAATCCGGCACCTACCAAGTCCGCGGTTACATCAAGAACAACAATGATCAATGGATTGGCGGCACAGACAGCTGTAACCGGAGTCTGACCATCGGCTCTACTAAGCCACTTTACCGCCAGCCATCTACCGGAACTCCTACGGTGATCCCACTCTTTGGTCTCGGTAGCGGAGCAGCCGGCGTGGTGATTGAGCTCGCCCGTCGTAAGTTCCGCGTCTAAGGAAAGATGCCACCTGCTCTGAAGCGTTTCCTGACCCATCCCTGGGTGATCACCTCGACCATCGCTGCCTGCTTTGTCGTTTTTCTTTTCACGATGTTTATGACCTACGCTCCGATTCTGGTGGTAGAAGCTCGTTACCAGTACTTCCGGTTCCTCGAGAACACCTTCCACACCACTGATATTCGGCAGGTCATCTTGCCCAGCTTGTCATTCGACAAGATCGGGATCAAGTACCGTGATTTTGGGATGGAGATTCCCAAGCTCTTCCTCAACGAGCCAGTGGTCTTTAACGTTGACCCGGATAATCCCGCTGACTACAAGGAAGCCCTGCAAAAGGGCATTGCTCACGCAGCTGGGACAGATCTGCCTCCGTACCATGGCCTCGGCTACTACTTTGCCCACTCCTCGAGCCCGGAGCTACGCAACCAGTACAACGCAATCTTCTATTTATTGGGTAAACTGGAAAAGGGGGACGACGTAAACCTCTGGTACGAGGACACCAAGTACGAGTATGTCGTGGTGGATAAAGTGGTGACCAATCCGGAAGATACCAGCTTTTTGCAAAAACAGTATGCCTTACCTACCATTGTCCTGCAGACTTGCTGGCCGCCCGGGACCACCCAGAAACGACTGTTAATCTTTGCCGAGCGAAAAACGGCCACAGCCGCTGAAAACTTTTAGGCCTTATGCCTCAGCCAGGGCTTTCTGCGCTTGCGGCAGGCTGAGCAGGTCTACAACTCTTGCCCGTGTACCTGGTCGAGCTCCAGGTTGGGTCGAGCCCTTGAATCTAGTAATCTCTTTGCGCAACGTCGTATGGAAGCTCAAGAAGTCCGTTGTCTCCGCTGAGGGAATGGGAGCTGTCTGCTGCTCCTGAACATAGGCTTCGTAGTTCTCCAGGCGCTGCCTGGTAATCTCTAAGTCTCGGCGCGTGTCCGCCAATCTCTCCGCATACTTGGGACCATAGCCATCCGCCACTTTTTGGGCCAGGTCTTTCTGGTCTTCTATCAAGTTATCAACTTCTTCTTGCAGCTCCTCCCGAGTGAAAACTTTGTAGTAATTAATCAGCGGAGTCAGCTCATTCAGCCTGGCACCGAGCATCTGGCGGCGTTGTTTGTCTTCCTCTGTCAAGCCCTCGGGGGTGCTTTTCTTTGTCTCCAGGTCATCTGCTTCCGCCTGGAGCTCAGCCTGTTGCCGCATACATTGGGTGAGTAGTTGAGTTCGTTCTTCCGGAGACACCAGCGGGACCTCGCCCTCCTGAATCTGGGCAGCCACTCGATCGAGCACTTCCATCAGTTCTTCCGCCTCTCCAGTGAAGTGGTCAGCTCTATCCAGAAGCTGCTGGAGGGTTTTGGTCATCTCCACGAAACGGGTGTAAAAACTGGCAGCTTCGGAAGACAGAATCTTTTCAACCGCCCGTTGGAAGAGCGGCTCCTTGGATAACGGCGCTGAGATGACATTCAGGTACTCTTGAACAAAGAAACCCAACACTCTGATCTGTTCCCGAGTTACCTGGCCATCCTGGAGTTCAAAAAAACTAACCGGAATTCGCTCAGGCACTGGTTGGCCGGTCAGCTCACTCAACCGGTCAGTGTGACTACCCAACTCGATCTGGCCGTCGTGGCGGGTATCTTCTTGAATATCTTGAGGTGATGTCCGCTCGCTGTCCACCATATGTCCCTTTATTTTTCCTGCCCGGAACCATTTGACACAGGCGAAAAATTTGCTATTATACAAGTCTCACGAAAACAAGTCCCTGTCTAGGGAAACTGTTCTTCCGAAATCGTAAGCCTAGCTTACAACACAATAGCGAAAAGAAACAACGACCAGCCGAGAGGCGACCGAGGTTTCTTTTTTGTTGTGTCTTTAACAAGTACAGATCATCATCTGAAATAGGCATGGCGGTATGAAATCCGAGTAACGGATCGTCTTATCGCTATGTTTTTTTCTAAGCAAAGCAAATAAGTACAATCCGTACAATTTTTTTGAATAAGTAAATCACTTGAGTAAAATCAAGTACTAATGAGCAATTTCAAACTTTTTTTGAGAGTTTGATCCTGGCTCAGGATGAACGCTGGCGGTGTGCCTTAAGCATGCAAGTCGAACGGCCCGCAAGGGCAGTGGCAGACGGGTGAGTAACACGTAGGAATCTACCTCAAAATGGGGGATAGCCAGCCGAAAGGTTGGGTAATACCGCATGTGATCGCGAGATTAAAGCAGCAATGCGTTTTGAGAGGAGCCTGCGCCCTATCAGCTAGTTGGTGAGGTAATAGCTTACCAAGGCAATGACGGGTAGCCGATGTGAGAGCATGATCGGCCACAAGGTTACTGAGACACGGAACCTACACCTACGGGTGGCAGCAACTGGGAATCTTGCGCAATGGACGAAAGTCTGACGCAGCGACACCGCGTGTGGGATGAAGCCCTTAGGGGTGTAAACCACTGTGGCGAGGGATGAATTCATGACAGTACCTCGCTAGAAAGCACTTGCTAACCACGTGCCAGAAGCCTCGGTAATACGTGGAGTGCGAGCGTTATCCGGATTTACTGGGCGTAAAGCGTACCGTCGGTGACCTAGTAAGTTCTTTGTCCAAGCCTGGAGCTCAACTCCAGATCGGCAGGGAAAACTATTAGGATTGAGTCTGTTCGGGGAACTTGGAATTCTCGGTGGAGGGGTGAAATCCGTAGATATCGAGAGGAACGCCAAGCGCGAAGGCAGGGTTCTAGAACACGACTGACACTCAGGGACGAAAGCTAGGGGAGCAAAAGGGATTAGAGACCCCTGTAGTCCTAGCCGTAAACATTGGATGCTAGTTGCTTCACTTCGGTGGAGTGACGTAAGTTAACGCGTTAAGCATCCCGCCTGGGAAGTACGACCGCAAGGTTAAAACTCAAAGGAATTGACGGGGGAGCGCACAACCGGTGGAGCATGTTGTTTAATTCGATACAAAGCGAAAAACCTTACCAAGATTTGACATGTAACTGCACGGTCATGGAAACATGGCCTTCTTCGAGAGTGTTACACAGGTGATGCATGGCTGTCGTCAGCTCGTGTCGTGAGACGTCCGCTTAAGTGCGGTAACGAGCGCAACCCTTATCCCGCGTTATATTTTCACGGGAGACTGCCCCTGTTCTACAGGGGAGGAAGGAGAGGACGACGTCAAGTCAGCACGTCCCTTACATCTTGGGCCACAAACATCCTACAATGGAGCCGACAGCAGGTTGCGACGGGGTAACCCTGAGCCAATCCTCTAAACGGCCCCTCAGTTCAGATTGCGGGCTGCAATTCGCCCGCATGAAGTCGGAATCGGTAGTAATCGCAAATCAGCAGGTTGCGGTGAATACGTTCTCGCTCCTTGTACACACTGCCCGTCAAGCCAGCAAAGTTGGCAGCGCCCGAAGTGGATGACTCTAACCCGCAAGGGGGGAGCGCTACTACGGCGAGGTCAGCGATGAGGACTAAGTCGTAACAAGGTATCCCTACTGGAAGGTGGGGATGGATCACCTCCTTTCTAAGGAGATGGGTAGGAGAATCACGACCTCCTGTTTCCCGCGCGGAGTAATCTGCGTGAAACAATTTCTTCCAAAGTCCAGAGACTACCATATCCTGGCCGGGGCTCATATCGCCATGTTTGTTCCAGATGAGATATTAAAAATAAGCGCACACCAGATGCGCTTTTTTTGTATTTACAATTCACTCTTCACTCCCTCTCGGCCTCTTTGCTATACTGGTAAAAATAAGGGTGATTTTGCCTTTACGGCGGAATGGGAATGCCGGAACACTCACAGACGTCACATCACCATCATCAAGCTCAGAAAAAGCTTTCCCCTCAAGCACAGCGAGGAGTTATCGTAGTCTTGGCAGTAATTGCCGTCTTTAACCTAGCCTGGTTGGGTTTACGGGGATTGGTGTCCTACCGGATGAAGCATCAGTACATTGAGACTACGGGCGTAGTAGTGGACGTCACTCGCCAGAAGCCGGATGGCCTTACCGCTTCAGAGCAGCACTATCCCATCGTCGAGTTCCATACCCAGGAAGGTAAACCCGTGGTCTTTAAGGCCAAAGTCGGCAGCCCTGAGCCCAGGTATCAGCCTGGCCAGACAGTGGTCATTCTGTACAACAAAGAGCGTCCCTATGTGGCTCTTCTTGATACCACTCAAAATTAAGCCCCGTCTATAACCCAAAACTTCCACTTCCCAAATAAAACCCAAAGTTAGATACTGAGTTCATGTACCAACCCATTCATGAGTCAGTTGCGGTAGCGGGAGTCTACGAACAGGGCCGCTTCCGGCCAGTTAAGTTCCGGTGGCAGAAAAGACTGTTTCAGATCCAGGAAATCTGCAGCGTCCATGACTTTCGGGACGGCACTGTGCAGAAACGTCGTTTTTCCGTCTTAGCCAACCAGACTGTTTTCCTGTTGGAGTTTGATCGTCGTCAGGAAAGCTGGATGTTGGAGGAAATATGGATCGAGAACTAGCGACTCCCTCTGAAACCCTACCTGAGGCACTCCGCCCCTGGTTTGCCCTGATCGACATGAACTCCTACTTTGCGACGCTGGAGCAGCAGGCCAATCCTTATCTTCGCGGGAAGCCAGTAGGTATTCTGAAAGAGAGTGGACGAAGCTGCGTCATTTCGGCCTCCAAGGAAGCCAAAGCCCTGGGAGTTCACACCGGTGAGTATTTGGGGGAGGCCAGAAAGAAAGCCCCCCACTTAATCACTATTCCGGCTGATTTTGACCGCTATTTTCACAATACCAAGCAATTACATTCAATTTTCACAGAACTATCTCCTGATGTTGACCTCTTTTCACTCGATGAAGCATTCATCGAGTTGACGAGTTGTCGGACCCTTTACCCTGATGCGAGAAGTTTTTTTGAGGTGACCCAAAAACGTATTCAGGAAAAACTGGGCAGCTGGGTGACCTTCTCGATGGGCCTGGGAGCGAATAGGCTCCAAGCCAAGTTAGGCTCCGAGCTCTCCGTCCCCAACAGCTACTTCGAGATCACACCAGCCAATCTTGACGCCGTTCTGGCCGAGACAAAGGTGGAACAGATCTGTGGAATTGGTTTCCGCCTGGCTAAACGCCTCCAGCTTCTGGGAATTACCCATGTCTATCAGCTCAACTTTTGCGACGATGAGTACCTGACAAAACACTTCGGCCCCTTCTGGAGTAGACAGCTACGCCTGATTGGCCAAGGGCAAGAAACCCACTTTTTAGACCTCCGGAGCCAGGCGCAGGAACACATGAAGAGTGTCAGCCGGTCCAAAACCCTCTTTTTTGCTACCCGAGACTCCAAGTACGTTGAACAGATGATCTACAACCTGACTGAAGACATGTGCTTTAAGGCCCGGCGGATGAAGCTGGTGGGCTGTGACGTAGGGTTTTCTCTCCGTGACACCAACGGGCAGCACTGGGGTGGTAGGACACACCTCCGCCAACGGTGGGTTTCTCAGACCAATGAGGTCTTTTCACTTCTAAACACTATTTTTCACGACATTTATCAGTCTTATCTACCTCGAGAGCTACCCTCCAAGATCATTAAAGTGGGAGTCTGGCTGGGGGGGCTGCGACCTTGCTCTGAAATTCCCCTCTGTTGGCTGCCGGAAAGTCAAAAACAGGCGCAAGTCTTCGCTGCTATTGACAAGGTCAACGAGAAACACGGCCTGTATACAGTCACCTCAGGAAAGCTCTTGAACTTCCGGATTGTTAAACCGGAAGTAACCGGTTACCTGGGAGATAAGACCTATCAGATGCAGTTTACAGGGTAGTCTAGGCTGCAATCAGCCTATCCAGGTAGATATCCATTAGTTCACCCAGCTCTTCCTCAGCCCGCAACAACGGCAGGCTCAGCCGGGCCACCTCTTCGGGAATGACCACCCAGTCCCGTAGCAGGTCTGTGAACTCCACCACGATTGACTCCACAGCCGACAGCAGCTCAAAACAGGGGGGCAGCTGGACCCTATTTTGGCTATTAAACTGCTGCCGGAAGCGCTCCACGGCAGCTACTAGTTCTTCAACAGTGAGGGGCTTTGGCTGGAGTACCCGGGGGAGCAAAAACTGCTCTAAAAACTGATAACTGGCATCCGCACACGCAGTGATCTCAGTAGTCTTGGTGGAAGGAATTCGTTGTCGATGTTCGGCGGTAGCGGGGCAGGGGCGATAGAAAAATGGGTGGGCAAAAAACCACTCGCTGGGGAGGCGGGGAAGGGCTACTGATGAGAGCCTCACGTCCTTCCGATCTTCCTCAAGTCTAGCCATAGAACACCTTCAACCCATTATGCCAAAAGTGTAAGAAAAGGCAAGTTAGCCGCCGCAAAAATTCTTTTGCAGCAGCAGGAGCCCAAAATTCAAACCGAGAAAATATTGATAAATCAATCAAAATTTCTGAAAACCAAAATTAGCAGACAAAATATCAGACTGCTAATCTAATTACTTGTGTCAAAATATATCAAAACATATCTTTATATATTATTCACTCTCAGTCGTCTGCTTCCTGCTCGCGTACTTCTTCGTCAGGTAGTCTTCAAACTCGGCCATTGACGTGAAGAGGGAGACCTTTAAGGCAGGCTGGTTGACCGCGGCATCAAGCAGCATTTTGAGAAAAGAGCCGTATGGAGCTTGATTCAAATCCACAGCCATAATCTGGTCCAACATGGAGTGCCAAGTGAGCTGGTCAATTAACTCCTTTTGAAACAGGATCCCCTTGGCTTGTAACATAGAGGCCCCATCTTTGAAGATGGCGACCAAGTCTGTCGGCTGGCTCTGTTTGTCCAACAGATTGAGGGTGAGGCGAATAGAGGAGATGATCTCTTCGGTGGTAATTTTCCCCGTAAAAGTGTTCACAATTCGGGGAGGCCAACCTTCCCCTGGTTCCGTAACCAGTCGTACTTCATACGGCATAACCAGTCCTTGCAGAATTACTATCGGCTTGGTAGTTTAGTCTCTATCTCCAATAGAACTATGGTAGCCAAAAACTGGTAACCGAACAAGGTAGGAACTCTTATGCCTCAAGAACTCTCGCCGGTCCTGGAACGTCTTTTTGCCGAGTATGACGAGCTGCTCAGTAAGGTTGAGCAAGATGAAGCCTCAGCCCTGGACCTGGCGGTGATGAAGATTGCCCAGTGGGAGCCGGACTTCCGTCGGAATCCTGATGCCGAGGTAGTCGAGCAGCAGACCGAAGCTTGGGCACGTCATCACGGAATCTGGAAGGAAGGCTACAGCGAGCATACCAATACCATGGGCGCCTACCTTCACCCGGAGACAGCCAGTCCGCGCATCCTGAATGCCATCGACAAGACCTACCTGATTTTGTTCTATATCGATGACACCTTTAGCAACGAGCTCCAGAAAGACCTCTCACCGGAGGAACGGACAGCCGGAGAACAGATCATGCGGGAGCTCTTCCAGCTGATTGCCTCCCAGGACCGTCTTGGCCAACTGCCTTCTTCCCGCTTCGGCGTGGTCAATGCCACCCGAGAGTTGATTCAAGACCTCCAGGAGCTGGCAGACCCTGCCTGGCTGGAGCGCTTTATGGTGGACCTGGTCAAACACTTGGAGGACACTGCCCAGGATCAGAACGAGCAGGCGATCGGGGAAAAGTTTACCCGCCTGACCTTCCTGGAGCGCCGTAACGACATCTCTGGCATGTTTGTCACCAACTGGTACATGGAGTTCGCCACCGGCCAATACCTGCCGAGGGAGGTGCTCCCACTTCAGGTCAGCCAGCTCTGCGAGCGGATTAACTACCTGTGTGCCATTATCGGTGGCACCGCCAATGAGTTCTACTCGTTTGAAAAAGAAGTGATCGACCACCGGGACGAGTTTAATATCATCCCGATTACGATGATCAACAACCCAGAAATGGGCTTGATGGCCGCCATCACCGACTGCATGGAGTTTTTGAATCAGTCCAGCCAGGAGCTGTTGGAGGTGAGTGACCAGCTGACTCAACTGCTGCCCAGCCTTCCCGCTGAACAGGCCAAGCCCGTCCAAGAGTACCTGCGCCAAGCCCGCTTCGTAGCACTGGCCTCCTGGTTCTGGGAACTGGACACGGATCGCTATCAACGCCAACGGTCGATCTTCCAACAGACGGCTCTTCAGTGGCGCCAGGCACATGGGTACACTGGCAAACTGCGGAGTGGACAGCCACTGGCTGCTTAAAAAGTATTTACAATCAAGCTAATTCAATTTTGTTGAAGGAAAAATTACCTCGAAAATACTGCGATTTGACAAGCTTTTTTTGCCAGATATAATTTTAGCAGTCTTATTCTTTGTCTGCCAATATCAATAATAGAGACTTAATATATCTAAAGATATCTATGCCAATCAATCCGGAACATCTTACCACCAAATCCGCCCAGGCCATCCAGGAGTCAGTCCAGCTGGCCGCTAAGTTGTCGAACCAGGCAGTCTCGCCCCTCCATTTATTTATGGTGTTGATTCAGCAAAAAGACGGCTTGATTCCTAGCCTGCTACAAAAGCTCGATCAGGACGTGCCTGAGCTGACGCTCAAAGTCCAGGATGCGTTGTCACGGCTGCCAGTGACTACGGGTGGGGGAGGACAGGCCTATCTGTCTGATGAACTACGGCGGGTCTTCGACCAGGCCGAGTCCGAGGCGGCCAAGATGAATGACGAGTATATCAGTACTGAGCACTTGTTCCTGGCCCTGCTGGAGCAGGCCAGCATTAAGCAGGTCTTACAGATCGACCGCAAGGGTGTGGAGAAGGCACTCAAGGAGCTGCGCGGCTCCCAGCGGGTCACCGACCCTGATCCTGAAGGAAAGTACCAGTCCCTTCAGAAGTACACCATCGACTTTACCGCTCTGGCCCAACAGGGCAAGATTGACCCAGTCATCGGCCGGGATGAAGAGATTCGGCGGGTGATGCAGATCCTCTCCCGCCGGACCAAGAATAACCCCGTCTTGGTGGGTGAACCTGGTACGGGCAAGACCGCCATTGTCGAAGGCCTAGCCAAGAAGATTATCGACGGCGACGTGCCAGAGACACTTCAAGGCAAGCGGCTCCTAGCGCTGGACATGGGTAGCCTGATTGCCGGCTCGAAGTATCGCGGGGAGTTTGAGGATCGGCTGAAGGCCGTGATAAAGGAAGTCGAGTCTGCCGAGGGACAGATCATCCTCTTTATTGACGAGCTCCATACGATTGTGGGCGCCGGCGCCCAAGAAGGCTCGACTGATGCCGGAAACCTCCTCAAGCCGGCGCTGGCCCGGGGACAGCTGAGAACTATCGGCGCCACCACTCTCAAGGAGTACCGCAAGTACATTGAAAAGGACGCGGCCCTGGAACGTCGCTTCCAGCCCGTAATGGTGGAGGAGCCGTCAGTTGAGGACGCTATCTCCATCCTGCGTGGGATCAAGGAACGGTACGAGGCCCACCACGGTGTCCGAATTCGCGACAATGCCATCGTGGCTGCCGTTAATCTATCCGATCGCTACATCCCTGACCGCTTCTTACCGGACAAAGCTATTGATCTGATGGACGAGGCAGCCTCTGTGCTGCGGATCGAGATCGACAGTAAGCCGACCCGTCTGGACCAGCTCCAACGCCGGATTCGCCAGCTAGAAATCGAGAAAGAAGCCCTCAAAAAGGAACAGGACAGTGCTACCCAGACGCGCTTGGCAGAGATCGAGAAAGAGCTGGCCGAGCTGCGCGAAGAAAACAAACAGCTCGAGCTGCACTGGAAGAATGAAAAAGAGCTAATTGACCAGATTAAAGAAACCAACAAAGAGATTGAGCAGCTCAAGGTGGAAGCTGAACATGCCGAGCGGAACCTGGATCTGCAGCGAGTGGCTGAAATTAACTACGGCCAGATTCCGCAGCTGCAGAAGAAGATCGACGAAGCCCAGAAGAAACTGGAGAAGGTTCGCGCCCACCACCAGATGCTGAAAGAAGAGGTGACCGAGGAGGATATTGCCCAAGTCGTCTCCAAGTGGACCGGCGTGCCTGTTGCCAAACTGCTGTCGTCCGAAGCTCAGAAGTTGACTCACATGGAAGAGGAACTCAGTAAACGGATCGTCAGCCAGGATGAAGCCATCAAAGCAGTTTCCAACGCCGTGCGTCGCAGCCGCGCCGGGATCCAAGAGGAAGACCGGCCGATCGGCTCGTTTATCTTCCTGGGGCCGACTGGGGTGGGGAAGACAGAACTGGCAAAAGCACTGGCGCAGTTCCTATTCAACGACGAGAAGCTGATGACCAGAATTGACATGAGCGAGTATATGGAGAAACACTCGGTGGCTCGCCTGATCGGCTCGCCACCTGGCTACGTCGGCTACGAGGAAGGTGGCCAGTTGACTGAAGCCGTCCGTCGCCATCCGTATACCGTGCTGCTGTTTGACGAAATCGAGAAGGCACATCCCGAAGTGTTCAACGTCTTGCTTCAAGTCCTGGATGACGGCCGCCTGACTGATGCCAAGGGTCGGACTGTCAACTTCAAGAATACGGTCATCATCATGACGTCTAACTTAGGCAGTGACGTGATTTCCCAGTATGCCGGCGCCAAGGAGCGCCAGCAGCAGGAAGTCGAGAAGCTGCTCAAGAAAGCTTTCCGGCCAGAGTTTCTAAACCGGATTGACGACATCATCATCTTCCAGCCACTAACCGAAAAAGACATTACCAAGGTCGTTGAACGGCAGGTCGCTCTGACCACCGAGCGGCTCCACAAGAAAAACATTGAGCTGGAGTTGAGCAAGGCTGCGGTCGATTACCTGGCGAAAGCCGGCTATGACGCGGTCTTTGGCGCCCGGCCTTTGAAACGCCTGATCCAGCACGACGTACTAGATCCGTTGTCGTTGAAGCTCATCAATGGCGAGATCAAAGAAGGCGACCAAGTCTTTGTGGACTATAAGAACAAGAGGATTGAGGTCGGGGCCAAAAAGAAGTTGGTGGCGTAGGATTGCCTACCGGCATCAAACCTCCCTGGTCAAAATTTCATCGAGTCGTGTTAAAATAGTCGTCTTGTCTGCGGGTGTATAGCTCAGATGGTTAGAGCGCTGTCCTGATAAGACAGAGGTCCTACGTTCGACTCGTAGTACACCCACAACGGAATAAGCGCCTGGTGTTACACCAGGCGTTTTTGTCTTCTTCACCCCGTGACTCTGTTCTCTCTATCCAATTTTCCTAGAGTTATGATAAGATAATTGTCTTGTCTCGAGTTTACAGCATGAGAGGTAAAGTTTTACCTGCAGAGACAGAACTGTAGTTTTCTGTCTACCATTTGCTGCATGCCCACAGACTAGGGTATTCTGATATCGGAAAGTTGTTGGAGTTCTACCTGGGATGTTATGGCATAGAGTTTACGCGTCAGCACTTCGTCACACTTCGCCTGGAAGACTGTTTTTCCCTCTCCGAAAACTGCTGGCTGTTCTTCTGATCCTTTCTGCGTTTCTTCTTTCAGGAGCTTTCCCACCTCCGGTCTTTGCCGAAACCACCCTCTGTTGTCCGCAGGAGTTCACTCGCTGCGACCGGGCGAGTGGCTCCGATCGTGTGTCATGCATCCGTCATGGGCATGCTAATCCTTTGTGTTTCATCGGCTGTGACTATGGAGATGAAAACTGGTGCGGCAACGGAGATTTTTCGCTGGGCGTCTTGCTGACGACGGATCAAGTGGAACGGTCGTATCAATGTGATGCTGCTACCGGTGTCCCTGTCTCAGGGATGACCTGTGGTTGGACAGAGACGGACGGCCTTGCGGCATTCTGTGCATCAGTAGACGCAGACTTTCGTCAGGATTTGGCTTCCTCTCGAATCGCATTTGCCTGCACGGAGAACTGTGGAGGAGCCGGGGCCCGCTGGTTAGACGCGGCGTTTGGGGCCAGCACCGAGCAATACGTCAATGTCACTGATGGAGATATCCAAACTCGCGGGGATGGCCGCCACTATGCCTGTTTTGGTGGAGGCCTGGATGGAAGTATCAAAAACGCAATCCAAGACTGTTTAAACGATAGTACCTACTCTTGTGTAGCTGGTGCCATTCCCGGAGCAGTGGGTGGCTTTGGCGTAGGAACAGTCACTGGTGGTTATATCCTTACCGTGCCGGCAGGAACCTTAGCCGGCTGTGGGGTCGGTGCAGAAATTAACAGCTTCTTGCAAAGTTGTGTTCCCAAGGTCATGGGCCGGATCTCTGCTGGCACGGCAGGCGCCTGCGCGGCAACTTTTGATATCCAGCTGGTAGATGGAGAACTGACTACTAATCTCTCTGATCACTTTGAGCAGTACGACCTCTGCCAGCAAATTCCCCTCATCTCTGAAGACGAGATTGAGAGACAGGTCAATCGCTTGGTTGCCCCTGCTGCAAAATCTAAGTTGCGGGCTGAGCTGACAGCGCGCCGAACAAAGCTGATAGAGGAGAAGCAAGCTTGCTGTGAGTGTGCCGGTGACACTCTGGATCTGGTTTCAGGAAAGTGTCAATCGAGTGCCGACCGAGACTCACTGGCGTGTAGCGCGGGCTTGTGTCCGGTGGCTACACCGAAACCAGTCAGGGGCGTTTACACCGCGGTGGGTTGTATTCCCAGTGATAGCCAGGGAATGGTAGCAGTCATCATCCGGATAGCACTTGGTCTTTTCGGAGGAATTACCTTACTGATGATTTTGGCTGGCGCGTTTACATTTGCGACAGCCGGCTCTGACGTCAAGCGCGTACAAGAGGCCAGGGACATGATCACCTCGGCGATATATGCCTTGTTATTTCTCATCTTCTCGGTTACCATTCTGGAATTCATCGGGGTAACCATTCTCCACATCCCCGGTTTCGGCAAGTAGTCAACAACGGTTCCAGCATCTCTCCTCTGGGTTTTCACTCTTGAAATTAGCAGACAAATGATTAGAATGCTAACACTATGACCGATCACTCCCATTCTTCTGATCGACCAGATCAGTCTCCAGATCAGAATCAAGACCAAACCAACACCCCATCAGGCGAAAATACCTCTGTGCCAAGTCCTAAGTCTGAGGCCAAACAGCCCGAACGCCTGACCCTTCCGATCGTACCTATCAGAGAAGGCGTCCTGTTCCCAAATACGGAATCTGTACTGACCTTTGGCCGCGTGATCTCCGTTGAAGCAGTCAATCAAGCTAAGCGTGATAACAATATGGTGGTGCTGCTGTCTCAGCGCGAGCCGAATACCGATATTCCGAATCAGGATCAGATGTATTCTGTGGGAACTTTGGCAGTGGTTGAACGAACACTCAGTACTGAGGGTCAGCTCAACGCACTGGTCCGTGGAATCGGCCGAGTCAAGATTCTCAACTTCGTGTCAAACCGCCCCTACATTATGGCTGAAGTAGAAAAGCTGGAGGACCTGGCTGAAGACGATGAAGAGACCAAAGCCCTCAGCGCCCACCTTCAGAAAGAGTTCAAACGTGCTGTCCAGATGGGTAAACCCGTTGAGTTCCTTAACTTCATGAAGCTGATGAGCGGCATGAACGACGGCGAGCTCGTAGACCAGATTGCCAGCACCCTGACGTTGGAAACGGAAGATAAGCAAGATATTTTGGAAACCTTGAGTATCAAACGTCGCTTTGAGAAAGTGATCTCTCATCTTTCCAAAGAGATGAAGATTCTCGAAATTGAGAAAGACGTAGCCAGTAAAACCCAGCAAAAGTTCGACAAGAACATGCGTGAAAACGTTCTGCGCGAACGGGTCAAAGTTATCCAGAAAGAGCTCGGTGAGCTGGATGACGAAGAAGAAGTCATTACTGAGTATGAACAAAAGCTGAAGAAGCTGAAGATGTCGACAGAGCCTAGGCAAAAGGTAGTGAAAGAGATGCGCCGCCTGAAGCAGATGTCGGTCAATAACCCGGAAGCTGGCTACCTCCGCACCTGGCTGGATACAGTCTTGGAGCTGCCTTGGGGCAAAACCAGTAAAGGGAACGTTGACCTCGAAAAAGCGCAAAAAGTGCTCGACAAAAATCACTATGGCTTAAAGGAAGTCAAAGATCGGATTATCGAGTACATTGCTGTTTTGAAGCTGAAGCAGAAGAATCCGCAAGATTCGCGCCTGCCAACCATCTTGTGTTTTGTCGGTGCTCCCGGTGTCGGTAAGACCAGTATCGGCAAGTCTATTGCTGAGTCGCTGGGTCGTAAGTTTGTCAAGGTTTCCCTAGGTGGGGTCCGTGACGAAGCCGAAATTCGTGGCCACCGCCGCACCTATGTCGGCGCCATGCCAGGCAAGATTATCACCGGGATGAAACAAGCCAAAACCATGAATCCTGTCTTCATGCTCGACGAGATCGACAAGCTCAGCTTTGACTACCGGGGTGATCCATCTGCTGCGCTGCTGGAGGCTTTGGATCCCGAGCAGAACCACGGCTTTGAGGATCACTACCTGGACATGCCGTTTGACTTATCCGACGTCATCTTCATCACGACTGCCAACACTTTAGAGACAATCCCGCCAGCCCTCCGTGACCGTCTGGAGATCATTCGCTATTCAGGCTACACCGAGGAAGAGAAGTTTTTCATCGGTAAACGCCATCTGCTGGATAAAGTCCGCAAGGGGAACGGTCTGAAACCGACCCAAGTCGTTCTGGGGGATGACCAGTTGAAGATGATCATTAGCCGCTACACCCGCGAGGCCGGTGTTCGTAACCTAGAACGTGAGCTGAACAAAGTGATGCGTAAAGCTGCCCGCAGTATTGCGGAGGGGAAAGAGAAGAAAGTCACCGTTACGACTAAGTTAATCCGTGACTACTTGGGACCAGAACAGTTTGATCCGAATCTGGCCGAAAAAGACGACGAAGTTGGTTTGGCAACTGGTTTAGCCTGGACAGCAGTAGGTGGAGAAGTTCTGTTTGTGGAAGTTGCCCTGACCAAAGGTAAAGGCCAGATCAAGCTGACCGGTAAGTTGGGTGATGTAATGAAAGAGTCCGCCCAAGCGGCACTGACTTACGTTCACGCCCATGCCAAACAGCTGGGGATCAAACAGGAGGTGCTGGATAATACCAACGTTCACATCCACATTCCGGAAGGTGCAGTGCCCAAGGATGGTCCTTCGGCAGGTGTGACACTGACGACTGCTATCGTCTCTGCCTACACCGAGCGCCCTGTTCGCAAGGACGTAGCCATGACTGGTGAGGTAACCTTGCGTGGGAAGGTGATGCGGATCGGTGGCTTGAAAGAGAAGTCCATCGCAGCCCACCAGGCCGGCGTCAACTACGTCATTATTCCTCAAGAAAATGAGCGCGACCTGGTCGAGGTGCCTGACTCAGTCAAAGCAGCCATCACCTTTAAGCCAGTCAAACACGTCGATGAAGTCCTGACGCTGGCACTCAAGAAACAGCCTGTCAAGTCAGCCAAGAAATAATGAGCCTAATCCGGCAAACTCAACATCTGACCCCTGTGGGTGTTACACTAGCAGTATGAAGAGTCGGCTCCGCGCTATCGAGCAGGTTGTAGCCAGTGTCCTACTGGTTGCAAGTGTTGCGGTCTTGCTGAGTGCCTGTACTCCCGACAAGTCAGGGCTGCAAGTCCTCTCCGGAGACGTTCCAGCTGCTGTCTACTTGGATAGTAAGTTTCTCGACCATACCCCATATCTTAGTAAAGATCTGAAACCAGCTGAATACAGTCTGGAAATTCGGCCCGATGATCCCAGTTTTGTGCCATATCAGACTAAACTGTCGTTGAAAAAGGGAGTGTTGACGGTGGTCGACTGGAAACCAGGCAAGCGACCGGAAACGAGTGGCGGGGTTATCTTTGAGACGGAAGCGCTCCGTGATAAAAAGGCGACTCAGCTTTCGATCACAACTATTCCGGACGGTGGCATTATTTATGTCGACGGTGAGGCTAAAGGCTTTGCGCCAGTGACGGTCGAGAACTTATCCAAAGGTGAACATCAGTTTGAGGTCAAACTGCCCAGCTATGAGTCAATTGCCAAACCGATCAATATTCTGGAAGGCTACCGTTTACTGGTCACCGTCAAGTTAGGGAAACAAGACTTTCAAGCTTCACCTTCCGGTTACATGGGAACGGCCAGCATGAGCGCCAACGTGGTCTCTGGTACCAGTAACTTGAACGCCAGTGGCAGCGCTTCGACCAGTGCAAACGTCCTGGTGAACGGAACCAAAGTAACGATCCAGCCCACTGGCTATAGTGAAGAGGGTCAGGAAGTTCTCCGTGTTCGGGCAGAGTCCAACTCCAGCTCGAGCGAGATTGGCAAAGCACCCGTCGGATCAAGCTACCAGTTTCTCAAAGAAGTACGTGATGGTTGGGTCAAGATTCAGTTCGGTGATAAAGTCGGATGGGTTAGTCTCCAGTACGTGAAGGTTGAGTAGGGAGCGCTCACAAATGCCTACAGTGTCTTCTATGCTCGCCACCCTCAACAAAAAACTGCGAAAACCAGAGCAGTTTTTGTTTGTTGGCGCAGTGGTGGTGGTACTTACGGCCAGTTTTTTGAGTCGTATCTTGTGGCTGACTACCTTTCCTCCTGGCCTGGATCAGGATGAAGCCGTTAACGGCTACGACGCCTATACCTTGGGAATTAATGGTCGTGATCATCGTGGCAACTCCTGGCCCCTCTTACTCCAAGCGTTTGATGACTGGCCACCTGTACTGCTCACCTATGTGACTGTTCCTTTTGTGAAAGTGCTTGGGCTATCGGTAACGACGATTCGACTGGTGGTGGCACTTTTTGGCTGTGCGTCGGTAGTAGCGATGTACTTTCTGGGAAGGCGAGTCGGTTTGTCACGATGGTTTGCTTTACTCGCTACGCTCATTCTGGGCCTGGCAGGGTGGAGCATCTACCTCAGTCACTTTGCCATTCCGCCCAGTCCGGTCCCGTTTTTTGTCTGTGCATTTCTAGTTGTTTTTTTTGCTTGGCTTGAGCTGCCTAAATCACTTTCCTGGAAACAGCGTTTACTCTGGGGTGGAGGAGTCGGCTTGGTGGCGAGCCTGCTAACTCACGCCTATTCAACGATGAATCTGCATATTCCGGTCTTTCTAGCAGGAGCGGGAATACTGGTGTGGTTAGTGCGTCCACATCTCCGTCTGTCTTACTTCATGATCTGGATTGTCTATCTCCTCGTTGCCGGACCAATGCTGTGGATCACCATTACTCAGCCGCAAAAGTACAACGCGCGCTTTAACGAGATCACCATCATGGGACGCCCGAATGTAGTGGGCAACTTCAAACGCAACTATCTGCAGTATCTTTCGTATCGCTACTTTTTTGGTGAGGGTAATAAGCATCCGATGTACCAGATGCCTGGTGTTCCTCTTTTCCCGCTGGTACTGGCCGTACCATTCTTGGTGGGCATTGGCGCGCTGTTCTATCGTACGGGGTTGGGAACAAAGCACTTTCTTGGACATCGGCCAGTCCACTTCACTGAACTTCAAGCACTGCTGCTGCTTTTTTGGATCGTGCTTTCACCAGTCTCACCAGCGCTGGCCAGAGACAGCTACCATTTCTTGCGTTCGGTCCACTTATTACCCGTAGTAGTGGTAGTGATGGCCATCGGCGCAGAGCGTCTCTACGCGCTGTTGACTAAAGCAGTTCACAAGCAGTTGGCGCTCGATATGATGGGACTGATTGTCTTGATTAACGTGGCTGTCTTTTTGGCTTATCTGCGGCAGGCAACTGGACGATACCCGGACCAACTACGCCGTTACTTCAATGATGACTTGGGGGCGAGTATGCGCGCTTTACTGGAAGAAGAACGTTGTACCTCCCGAGTAGTAACTCTGCAGATTACTCAGCCTTATATTTTTTACCTTTTTTACGCTCAACGGAAACCTGATCAACAGCTATATGAGTCGCTGGATAAAAGAATCAAAATCTGGGATATGCGGACGACAACCCCAGAGCAAGTTGACGACATTCAGTTTGCTTCAGTCAAAAAAGAAGATCTCCAGGGAATGATGACAGTGTACCGACCCATCAAAGGTGTTCCGTACTCCGTCTACTTGTCTGCCGAAGGGAAGTGCGTCCTCTTCCGCGACTTCTAGTGATTTTCTAGTGAGTCGGGTACAGAGAAGTTCTGCCTTCGACTTGCCGACGGAGCATTTAACGTATACATTTCAGAGTGTGAAACAGGTGATACGTCGCCATCGTGGGCCGCTTCTTCTTTTGACCCTCACGTTTGGTGTTTACTTTGTCTACATCTTTTCTCAGATGCTCGGATACCGTGCCAATGGACTCTGGGCTGGGCACGTCCATGTCTGGGGCGACTGGTCGCTCCACATTGCCATGGTCAACATCTTTGCCTTCAAAGATCCAGGTGACTGGTTTGCCTATCATCCCTACTACGCGGGCGGAAAGTTGACCTACGGGTTCCTGACCAATCTGGTCAGTGGTCTACTGCTCCGCAGCGGCTTGAGCCTGACGGTGTCGATGCTGGTTCCTTCGATGCTGTATGGAATTGCCCTGACTTACGGATTGTATGTCCTCTTCTACCAGCTGCTGCGTACCCAGAAAGCAGCAGTTACCAGTGTGATTGTTTTTTTCTGTTCCTCCGGACTTGGCTTTCTGCGCTTCCTGGCAGACTGGCTGAACAAACCAACGCTCGAGTCTCTGCTGTATCCGACCAAAGACTACACTCGTTTAGAAAAACAGTATCAATGGCTGGCCGGAAACTGGTTTAACGGGATGTTGATTCCCCAACGTGCCTTTTTGCTGGGGATGTGCATCACAGTCTGGGTGATGGCAGGAGTCCTCTGGGTATTCTTACGCGTCGCCAAAAAACCCAAGGAACACCTGACGAAGTATCAAAAGTATGTCCTGGTCGCTTGCGGTCTAGGCGCGGGACTTCTGCCGATTACTCATATGCACAGCTTCATCGTCCTAGTGATCGGCAGCGGGCTGTTGGGCCTCCTGACGATCAAGCAGTGGCGTAAGTGGCTCTGGTATGTGATTCCAGCAGGCATCCTTTCCAGTGTCTTGTATGTCACCTTTGTCAAAGGCGGCATCGAGAACCCTCAGTTCATGCGGATTCTGATCGGCTGGACTGCTCCGGTAGGAAATGGTCTGTTGGAGCGGATCTTTAACTGGCTGAAGATGTGGTGGGAAATCTGGGGAGTAATGGTTCCGATGGCTTTGATTGGCTTTTCGATCGCGCGCAAAAAGCTTGATACGTTTCGTCTTGCTTTCCTCGGCACTGGCTGGGTCGTTTTTGCACTGGCCAATGTGATCTTGTTTCAGCCGATCCACTGGGACAACTCCAAGCTCTTCATGTGGGCATATCTCTTCTTTAGTCCTATGGCCGTGCTGGTTCTTCAACAGCTGTGGCGAGAGAAGAGCCAGCTACCTAAAGTGGTCGCGATGTTGCTGGCCGTGTTGTTGATCGGCAGCGGGATCATGGAGATGTGGAGGCTGGCTCGTTTTGATAAAAACTCCCTGCAGATGGCCAGCTATGAAGACATTGAACTCGGAGAAGAGATTCAGCAAAAGACACACCCTAGGGCCGTGTTCTTGACCGCGACTTCTCATAACCACCCAGTCATGGAGTGGGGAGCTCGCTCGATTCTGCTGGGGTATCCCGGCTGGGCGTTTAACTTTGGATTCCTCTATCAACAGCGTGAACGGGATATCGGGACTATGTTCCAGGGCGGCCCGGCTGCCGAAGAGCTGATGAAGAAGTACAACGTCAGCTATGTTGCCATTGGCCCTGAGGAACGTCAGTTCATGCGGGCGAATGAAGCCTACTTCAGTAATAAATATCCTATTGCGGTGAGCTCCCGAAACTATCGGATCTACGACGTCCGTTCGCTAACCGGCGGACTGTAGTTGTTCAAGTTTGGCGTGGAAGTACACCTTAAACGCTTCGACTCCCGCTTTGATCACTACCTTGGGGTTATTCCCGGTCGGAGTTCCGAACTTTCGCGGGAAGTGATCAACCGGAAGCTGCTTCATTTTTTCGCCTCGTTTTTTCAAGCGATAGAGCATCTCGGCGCTGGTAAAAGCGCCCGTTGATTGCAGATGCAGCGACTGGATCAGCTGCGTGTTCAGCAGTTTGAAAGCACAGTCGATATCTTTAACATGCAAACGGAAAAGAAGGTCGATATACAACTTAAAGAGGCGCGCGTTAAACGCCCGAACTCCACCGTCGGCCCGGTGTTTGCGATAGCCGATAATGACGTTAAAGTCGGCAGTATAGGGCAGGAACTCTTCGAGTTGAGAGACGTCAAACTGCATGTCCCCATCTGTGAAGAAAGTCCAGTCATACTTGGCGTGGTTGAAGCCAGTCCGCAGTGAGGCGCCATACCCCAAGTTAGTGGGATGGTGAATAGCTCTGACTGCCGGAAACTTCTTGCTGAGTTGGTCCGCGATCTTGCCAGTTCTGTCGGTACTGCCATCGTTGATAACCAGAATTTCGTACTTTCTGGCAAAACGTGGCAGCACTTTCTCTAGCTGTTGAACCATCAACTCAACGTTTGCCTCTTCGTTATAACAGGGGAAAAAGGCAGTCAACGAACTCAATTTCATGATGTCTTCTGATTGACTGCTGCGTGGGCGGTCCGCACCAAATCAATAAACTCCGATGGATCCAAGCTCGCAGCTCCGGGAACCACTCCATCGATACTCGGATGTTTCAGATACGTTGCTATATTTTTGGCGGACACGGAGCCACCATATAAAACAGCTTTCACCTTGAACTCTGCTTTGAGCTGCTCAATGGCAGGGACTACTTGATTAAGATCAACAGCTTCGCCTCCTCCGGAGCTAATTGCTTCCGGCGGTTCGTACATCACGATACAGGACTTGAGCTCATCGACGTCTAACAGGCTGAGTTGTTTTGCCCAGTTATGTTGATCCACCGCAATGATCGGGGTTAACTTTGCTTCAAGCGCTTGACGAACCTGCTGGCTCACCACTTGATCGGTTTCGGCAAAGTACTTCCGGCGTTCTGCGTGACCGAGCATGACAAACTCGGCCCACTGCGCTGCTTGAAGTGCCGAAACAGCTCCGGTATAAGCTCCGTTCGGATAGGGTGAAACCGTTTGTACTCCCAGGTGTAGACCCTCGACCCGACCCCAGAGTTGGCGTAGATAGAGAAACGACGGCAAGAGCACTACTGTCAGTCCGTGGGCCTGCTCAACGACTTTCGACTCAAAAAGATAGTGGACCCACTCATCAGTGGCATCCTCGTTCTTATTACACTTCCAGTTGGCAATGATGTACTTCATGAAGCTAAGTATACCTTAGGGAGCTGCCTGCTTTTTTTCCAGTACTTGGACTCTCTAATCCTGTTACGTTTTCTTCTTTTTTGCGTATCGCTCGCGAGAAACGGTGAGGACTTTCTCACGGTTTTGATTGCGCGAGGACGCTAGCGATAACGTTGCGGCAGGGAAGGGATGACTGACTTGTCCGTCAATCATCAGTTTGGTGACGATTTGATAACGACCGAGCGAGACTAAATCCTCCTGTGTGTACTTTCCGCCAAACTCTTTTTGCATGTACTCAGCGTCGCCTGCACCCAGAATGAAGCTGACCATGCTGCCGGCATTCCCAAAGATCGCCGCTTTGACCTCTTCAGGGATCTGCGCCATATACTGATTCGCCAAGACTAAGTTCAACCGATACTTGCGAGCCTCGGACAGAATCTTGATAAAACTGGTGGTGGCAAAGTTCTGGAACTCGTCAATGTAGAGGTAGAAGTCTCGGCGTTCTTCTTCCTGCATATAGACGCGATTCATCGCTGCCAGCTGAATCTTGGTAATAATCATCGCACCCAGCAAGGCCATGTTATCTTCCCCCAGCTTTCCTTGGGAAACGTTGACCAACAGGATCTTGCCTTGGTTCATCACGTCTTCAATGTCAAAGGAGCTGGTGTTGGTGTTGACCACGTTACGAATCAGCGGAGAAGTGACAAACTGTCCGACTTTATTCAAAATCGGTGAGATGGCCTCGGTCCGCAGTCGTTCCTGCATGGTATTAAACTCCGCTTCCCAGAAGTTCTTAAGGACTTGGTCATCAAGATTCTCAACGACGCGTTCTCGATACTTGGCATCGGTCAGAATCCGTAAAACATCCTCAAGTTTGGCATTTTTTGACAGCAGCGTCAGCAAAGCATTTCGCAAAATATACTCCAACCGGGGACCCCAAGAGTTGGCATACATCTTTTGGAAGATGGCAACAATGCCTGAGGCAATCAGCTCTCGATGGACGAGTGAGCCACCTTCAAACAAGTTCATCTTGACCACAGCGTGAGGGTCAGCGGGGTCAAAGATAATCACGTCGTTGATGCGATGACGGGGGATGTAGTTGAGCACTGTTTCGATCAAGTCACCGTGAGGGTCGACCACTGCTAACCCCTCGTTATGTTTAAGGTCGTTAATGATCATGTTGGCCAGCAAGGTGGACTTACCAGTCCCACTTTTCCCAATCACATACATGTGACGGCGACGATCCAGCTTCCGGATACCGAAGATCTGTTCTTGGTTTTTAAACTCAGTTCGGGCGAAGAGGTTCAAATTCATCCGTTCGGCTTCCGGAGTATGAACGTAGGTCGGCAGGTTCTCGGGTGGCTCACCGAGCAAGTTCTTTCCCCAAGCAATGTTTCTGATCGTGGAGAGCTGTTTGTTGGGCATGTGCCAGATGGTCGCCAGCTCATCAATCGAGAAGTACTGCCAGTTGTGAACACCGGGGACCAAGCTGGTATTCGTTCGCTCCAGGATGTCCCGTAGCAGACGTTTTTTACCGATCAGTGGTCGTTTGAAGACCAGGCTGTTTGTCTCAGATTGGAGAGCAGTCAACGCAGTAGCGAGAGAGTCAACGATTTGATCGGCCCTTTCCTGGGTGGCTGCTTGAGCAAGGAACCGGAAGCTGACTTCAAAAGAAGGCAGCGCCAGCTTGCGGCTGACCGCTGCTTGATGCGTAGCTGGCAGGACCGACGCGGGAACCCCTTCGGCAGAGCTGCCCCCGGTAGGGCGAACCTTATTTTTCCACTTCTCTCGACTCTTGCGGACATACAACTGGACCAAGGCTGTTTCGCCTTCGATGAGCTTCGCCAGCGCAGACAGCAGAGTGGAGAGCGGGTCATTTTCACCAGTCTCACGAAAAGTTTTGATAGGGTACTGTGACGGGGCACTGAAAAAGACCTCACCCGCAGACTTGGGTAGATCCAGCGAAAACTCTTGGAGCGGATTATGCTCGAGGCGTTTAATTAAGATTTCCGGATAAGCAGCCGTCAGTTGACTGCTGACATACTCCACCAGCGATTCAGGCAGCGTTACTAACTCGTAGATAGTTTGTCCTTGATTGAAAAACTCTAAGACAAAAGGTGTGCCCGCAGTCCACTGCTTGAGAAGACCATGGGGCGGGTTAGGCAGAGCTGCCAGAAACTGAGCTGCCGCTTCCGGCGTCTGTACGCTTTCACGGGCAGTTCGAAGTTCCAAAGTAGCTCGAGGAGCAGATGACATAGATGCACAGAAAGTATAACAGTAATCAAGTCGGAACGGATCAACAGTCTTGTGCTTTTTTCCAAACAAAAACCAAAACGGGTATGCTAGTATGGTCTTCTCCGATACCATTTCAAGTACGCCTACAGACTGTGACACCATGACTAGTGAACTGCTTGAGCTGCTCAACGAACAACAACGCCGCGCGGTCCTTCACCCGCAGGGGCCAGCGATTGTGTTGGCTGGGGCTGGCTCCGGCAAGACCCGCGTCCTGACCACCCGCGCGGCTTGGCTAATTGGCGAACAACACGTCCCAGCCAGCTCCATTCTGCTGGTAACCTTTACCAACAAAGCTGCTCAAGAGATTGCTGAGCGGATGTTCAAGATTACCGGTCAGGAGCTTCCGTTTGCCGGCACCTTTCACCGGATCTGTGCCAAGATTCTTCGCAAGGATGGTTTCCTGATCGGCCTGCCAGCACATTTTTTGATTCTGGATAGTGACGATCAGCTCGACCTGCTCAAACAAATCTACAAGAACAACTCTTGGTCCGAGAAAGAGTTCCATCCCAGAGCTGTCAAAGCAACCATATCTTCAGCTAAGAATGAGATGCTGAGTAGTGATGACTATGCTCGTGCAGCCAAGGGCAAGTATCAGGAGTTCGTCGCCCGCGCCTATAAACTGTACCAGGAAGAGCTTGCCCGGAACTACGCCGTAGACTTCGATGATCTGCTGTTGAAAGCCATTGAGCTGTTCACCCTTCACCCCGGGGTCTTGGAAAAGTATCAGCACATCTTGTCTCACGTCCTAATCGACGAGTACCAGGATACTAATAAAGCCCAGTACGTTCTGAGCAAGCTGCTGAGTGCTCCGCAGAATAACTTATATGTAGTAGGCGACTTCTCGCAGTCTATCTATGCCTGGCGAGGTGCAGACTATCGGAACATGTTGAACCTGACTACAGACTTTCCGAATATCCAAGAGTACCGCCTTGAACAAAACTATCGCTCGACCCAGACCATTCTGGATGCTGCGACCCATGTTATCTCCCAGAATACCTCGCACCCTATTCTGCAACTCTGGACCGAGAACACCGATCAGGATCCGATCATCGTCTATGAAGCGGATAGCGGAGAAGATGAGGCTCGCAAAGTTGTTCAGTACATCAAGACGAAAAACCTGGACAATAGCTATGCCGACCAGGTGGTCTTGTATCGGACCAATGCCCAATCCCGCAGCTTTGAAGAAGCATTTATCCGAGCTGGTATTCCTTACAGGATCGTCGGCGGCGTCAAGTTCTACGCGCGGAAAGAAGTCAAAGACGTCTTGGCATACTTGCGGCTATTCATCAATCCCAATGACTCGGTTAGTCTGGAGCGTGCGACCAAGCTGGGCAAACGCAAACTGGAAGCTTTCTTTAACTGGAAAAACAACACCCTTGCTGAGTTAGCCAAAAATGAAATTACCAGCGTAGAGAACGTGCTGCCGCTCGCAGCACTTCAAAAAATCCTGGAAGTCACTCAGTACACTGATCGCTATGATCCCAAAGATCCTGATGACTTGAGTCGACTGGAAAACGTTCAGGAGTTACTGTCAGTTGCCAGTCAGTTTCAACAGATCGATGCCTTTTTGGAAAATATTGCCTTGATTCAAGACGAAACCATGGCCGATGTTACCGTGGAAGGCAAAGAAGACGTAGTAACCCTGATGAGCCTACACTCCGCCAAAGGGCTGGAGTTTCCGATTGTCTATATGGTGGGCATGGAAGAGGGCCTCTTCCCACATTCGCGTTCTATCTTGGATAAAGAGCAGATGGAAGAAGAACGACGGTTAGCGTACGTCGGGATTACCCGTGCCAAAAGCAAGCTCTACCTGACATATGCACGGCGACGGCTGGTGTACGGCAGCATTACCAGTGCCATGCCAAGTCGGTTTCTTCATGACATCCCTGAGTCATTGGTCAAACACGAAGCAGCTGACTACACCCGACCATCCAGCTTTAGTTCCTATGCAGAAAACTATGACCGGCCGCCACAGTGGAAAGAGCGCTTTGATGAGGACGTCGATCATGAGGAGGATCGGTATGGCTTGAAGGCTTTGAATCAGCGCCTGAGCAAGATCGGCAAAGAACGCCGTTTTGTTCCGCTCGATGACAGCGCACTGGACGACGTGCTGAGCGGGGACGTAGATATTGAAGCATTCCTCAAGAAATAGCTATTCTGTCCGAGAGTCATCTGGGCCATCAGGATCATTCCTAAACTATCCTCCGGGCAACTCGTCTTCATCGTGGTACCCTTCGTACTCATTCAGCATCTGCAGCGTCAGAGTTATCAGCCGGTCGTTGACTTCCTCTTCAGTCGTATCTCCAAAGTTTGCCCACAGCATCAGTATAATTTCAATTAACTCTTCATTTTCTAGGTGCGCCAGTGCTTGAGTCAGCTGTTCCTCCGTCAGCAGCGCCATGTCCATCACTTCCTGATCATGTTCGGCTGACCAGTCATAGTTGGCCAACAAAGCATTCTGAACGCTGGTCGCGCGGATGTATCGCACAAGCAGCTTACTTAATCCCGATGCTTCAATTTTATTTGGCATACTTGCTATCGCTCTTTATCTTCTGTTATAGCAGATAAAAACAAGTATCTGTCCTCCAGAGAACTTGTTATAATGTCGAGGCTATGCTCCTCAGACCGATTCGTGAAGAAGAACGTCCCATCTACGACCAAACGGTGCAACATCCTTTACAGTCATGGGCATGGGGGGAGTTCCGGAAGAAAACCGGAGTAGAAGTTGAACGCGTTGGTTTTTTTGATAACGGCAAGCTGGTCCACGCGCTGCAGATTTTTTTTCATAAGATTCCACACTTTAACGGGACCGCTGGCTACTTTCCCAAAGGACCCATGCCTGACGAAGAACAGATGAGCGCTGTGCAACAGTTGGGTAAGCGCCATGGAGCGATCTTTGTCAAGATGGAGCCAAATGTCGCCCAACCCGTCAGCGGCGTCTCTGCCTTTGATGAAGTTAAAAAGTTCTTAGTCTCCCAAGGTGCACAGCCTGGCCGGCCACTTTTTACCAAATACACCTTCCAGCTAGACCTTCGCCCCTCTGAGGAAAAGTTGTTTGCCCAGCTGTCCAGTAAGACCCGCTACAACGTTAACCTTGCTTTCAAAAAAGGGGTAGAGATCTATGAAAACAGCACTGAGGAAGGGCTGGAGCGTCATCTTGAGATTCTGGCAGAGACAACTAGCCGTCAGGGATTCTACGCCCACTCGCCACAGTACTTCAGAGACATGTGGCAGACCCTCGGCAAAACTGGCACAATGCGGATCTTTGAGGCTAACTACCAGGGAACAGTGCTCGTTTCCTGGATCATGTTTATCTTCAATGGTATCTTGTACTATCCGTATGGTGCCTCTCGCAGTATTCATCGTGACGTGATGGCCAGCAACTTAATGATGTGGGAGATGATCAAGTTCGGCAAAGCCAACGGCTGCAAGATGTTTGATATGTGGGGGGCGTTGGGACCGGAACCGGATGAGAAAGATCCGTGGTTCGGCTTTCACCGTTTCAAAAAAGGGTTTGGCGGCGAGCTGGTGGAGTTCATCGGCTCGTACGACGTTGTTATTAATTCATCCATGTATCCGGTATTCCGGCTGGCGGAGAATCTGCGTTGGACGTTTTTACGTCTTAAAGCAAAGTTCCGAAAATAAGGGAGGCAGTATGCCAAATGCTCGTTTCAAACGAATCATGCTCAAGGTGGGTGGAGAGTCTTTGATTGGAGAACGAGAGTACGGTATAGATCCCAGAGCAGCCATGACGGTGGCTGAACAAATTAAGAAAATTCACGATGAAGGTGTCGAAATCGCCGTAGTGATCGGTGGGGGAAACATCTTCCGCGGCATGGCAGGGGAGAAAAACGGAATTGATCGAGCTACTGCTGACTACATGGGAATGTTGGCAACGGTGATGAACGCTTTAGCCCTTCAGGACGCACTGGAGAAGATTGGTGTTCCGACTCGCGTCCAGTCTGCACTGGAAATGCCTTCGGTCGCTGAGCGCTTTATCCGCCGCCGTGCCATCCGACACATGGAAAAAGGACGCGTCGTGATTCTGGCTGCAGGCACCGGCGTGCCATACGTGACCACAGACACGGGCGCGTCGCTTCATGCACTGGAGTTACACTGTGACGTCTTTATGAAAGCGACCAAAGTCGACGGTATTTATGACAAGGATCCTGTCCAGAATCCTGACGCCAAACGCTTCAAAACTTTGAGCTTTGCAGACGCGATCTCCATGCCCGGAGTTGAAGTGATGGACACTGCCGCGTTGGCCATGAGTAGTGATAACAACATGCCGGTGATGGTCTTCGAGCTGTTCAAAGACAACAACTTGGAAAAAGCGATTCAGGGTGAGGACATCGGTACCTACGTCAGCAACGACGTCAAAACCGAGTTTGCTTAAACACTCGACGCAGAGATCATCATTGCCGTTGCGCTGCGGAGCGTGATATGGTGGTGCCATGCAGTTTCTTCGCAACATAGACCCCGGCCAACTTTCCGTGCTTGTCCGACTGGATCTTGATTTACCCCGAAATGCGGACGGTCTCTTTGATACAACGCGGATGGAGGATGGATTTGATACGCTGATTGACCTTTGGCAGCGTAAAGCTAAGGACGTGACCGTGATTGCTCACCGCGGTCATGAACCGGAAAAAAGTGTAGACTTTTCACTTGAGCCGATTGCTGAACTCCTTTATCGGGGACTACTCAAACAACCGACCATGAGTAACTTTGAGGAAGGTGAGCTGCGTTCGTGGCTGACCATCAAAGAGAACCTGCGTTTTGATAGTCGTGAAGAAGAGGGGAGTCTGGTCTTTGCCCGAGAGCTGGCCGCTGGTCATGACTTATTTGTGAATGACGCATTTGCTACTTCCCATCGCAAGCATACTTCTATCGTGACCTTGCCCCAGGTTTTGCCCACGGTGTTCGGATTCCAGTTTGAGAGAGAGATGCACGCCTTTCGCCGGATCTTGAACGATCCTGCCCGACCGTTTGTCTTTATCTTAGGCGGAGCAAAGCTGGAGACCAAGCTGCCTCTTCTGGAGAAGATGGCCGACCTGGTCGATGTCATTTTAGTCGGAGGAAAGCTGGCAGTCGAAGCCAATCAGAGTCAGCTCAACTACAGTGATGCGCTCAAACAAAAAATGGTGATTGCCGGGATTACGGAAGATACTTTCGATATCTCCGAAACAGCTGCACAAGACTTTGCAGCTCGGATTTCGCAAGCTCAAACCATTGTCTGGAACGGTCCAATGGGCAAGTTTGAAGACGGTGAACACATTGAGGGAACGAAAACTGTAGCCGGAGCCGTGATCGGTGCTACCCAGACTGGTGCATTCAGTCTGATCGGGGGCGGGGACACCGAGTCTGCCTTAACAGTTCTTGATCTGGAAGAACCGGGAAACTTCAGTCACATCAGCTCAGGGGGCGGAGCGATGATGCACTACTTGGCTCACCGCAGCTTACCGGCCATTGAGGCCGCCGATGAGGCTGAAGCAGCTGCGGCAAGCAACTGAAACTTCCCAAAAGTCGTAAACTGTTGATACTCAGGCCGGTCGTTGTGTGTATTTGAGAACTCCATCACTTTTTGGTCTTCATCAACTTCAAAAAGGTAATCAAGTGAGTAGATCCCACCCGCAAAAGTGGTGTAGCCACCAGCATCAGAACAGAAAAAAACTTTCAACCGGAATAACGCCTCTTCAATTGTCCACTGTCCTTGTTTTTGAATATCTAGAACCTGTTGGACTGCATTGTCTTTATCTATTTTATCCTTAAAGTACTCTCCCAGAACATCCTGCTGCAGCAGTACTTTTGCTCGTTTCAGTTCAAGTTCGCTACACTGGGCAGCAGCCATCACCTCTTTCATGATCGGCCAAGTGGTCTCATGTTGGCGGTCTTTTGTGCCGTACTTCTCAACTGCTACCGGTTTACCGATGTCATGCGTCAACAACAGAAGTCGCCAGAAGATTTTTCCCTCCTGATCAAAAAATCGCCCCCAAAACTTTTCAAAAACATTCATGACCATCTCAGTGTGCTGTTCAACCGTGTATCCTTCCCAGACTTCAGCCGAAGCTGCCATCAAGCGTGCCAACTCACCATGTCCACGAAGGGCATCCAGCAGGTCTGCTGGGGAGAAAGGGTCGCTACACAACGGACGAAGATTAGGAAGATCTTGCATATTTTGGTCTGGAATCGTTCCGAGAAGAAATGATAGAGTAGGTGTTGATTCTGACACAGTATACAGAGAGAGCCGCGGAGGATCACTATGAATACATTTGGCATTAACGGTTTTGGTCGAATTGGTCGGACAGCATTCCGAATCTGGTGGATGTATCACCGTGACAGACTGGAGTTGAAGGCGATCAATACCTCTGGATCTATGCCAGTTAAGGACTGGGTCCATTTACTTAAGTACGACTCGAACTACGGTATTTTTACTGAACCTATCACCTATACTGAAACCCAGTCGCCCAAAGAAGTGACCGAGGAGAACTCTGTCATCGGGACGATTTCTATCGGTGGACGAACCATTACGGTCACCGCGCAACGCGATCCGGCTAAGATTCCTTGGGGAAGCTTAGGAGTTCAAACAGTGATCGAGTCCACTGGTGTCTTTACCTCGGCTGATAAAGCTGGCCTTCACTTGCAGGGAGGTGCACAAAAAGTGATCATCTCTGCACCAGCTAAGGGTGAGGGAGTTCCCACCAATGTCATTGGTGTTAATGAGACAGGCGAACCAGGTGCAATCATGTCCAACGCCTCCTGCACCACCAACTGTATCTCGCCAGTCGCAGCAGTCATGCACTCAGTATTTGGAGTGGCCAAGGCAATGTTGACGACCATTCATTCATACACTGATGACCAGAATTTGCATGACAACTCTCACAGAGATATGCGCCGCGCCCGCGCCGCAGCCTTGAACATCGTCCCGACCTCAACGGGCGCGGCGATTGCTACCACCGAAGTCATTCCGGAGCTCAAAGGTCTGTTCGATGGTTTATCAATGCGTGTTCCTACACCTGTCGGCTCACTTTCGGACATGGTCTTTGTCACTAAACGCAAGACCTCTGTGGAAGAAGTCAATCAAGCCATGCGTGATGCCACGCAGCAACCCCGCTGGAAGGGTATCCTGGCCGTCAGCGAAGCTGGTGAATCACTAGTTTCCCGCGACATCATCGGTCGCCCGGAAAGCGCCATCGTTGACTTGGAGCTAACCCAGGTGATCGACGGCGACTTGGTCAAAGTGATCGCTTGGTATGACAACGAGTTCGGCTACTGCTGTCGGTTAGTGGAGCAAGTCGGACGGTAGACACCGTGTACAATGTTCTTCATGCGTAAACTAAGCCTTGAACACGTTGGGCTCATCGTTGTTACTGGGATTCTTCTTTATCTCTTCACGTTTCATCTGGGTTACACCGCGCTCACCAGTTACGATGAAGCATGGTATAGCCAGATCGCACGAAACCTGATCATTTCCAAAAATCCGCTCACCCTGACATTTAATAACCAGATCTTCATCGACCATCCGCCATTTGGCTATATCCTGATGGCATTAACGATGGCCGGGCTTGGTGTCTCGGAGTTTACCGCTCGTCTGACTTCAGTGATCTCAGGTGTGGGCTGTTTGATCCTGCTGTATTTGCTGGGTAAAAAACTGGGCGGAAGAGCAGTCGGGATCGGAGCCAGTGCAGTGTTATTCTCCAGCCTGTGGTTTGTCATCCGCACCCGGTCCGGCAACCTGGATGTTCCGTTTCTTTTTTTTGAGATTGCAACGGTCTATGTATTGCTGCTCAAAGGCAAGCGAGCGCTCTGGCTGGGTGCGTTCAGCTTTGCTGCACTGATACTCACTAAAACTTTGGTCGGCTTCGGCCTCCTGCCGGTGATCATTTTCATTGTCTACACTCGCCGAAAAGAGTTCAAAGCTATAGAAATTCTTCAGGCACTAGCTCTGTACTTTGCTCTCGTCCTGCCGTGGTACGTGGCTAACCAGTTACGGGACCACAACTTTCTCACTCATCATTTTATTGAGATTGGGACACGTGGATCCAGCAACAGTTTTGCGCTGTCAGCCATCCTTTCAAAAACACAGTACCTGGCAATCGGCGTTGGCAAGTGGTTTAAGATTTTCCTGTTGTCGCTGGGATTGGCAATCGCGGGAGTGTTGAAGAAGTCCACCCGTACCAAGAGTGTGACGCTGTTAGTTTGGCTGCTGGGATTTGTGCCTTTTCTGCTTTCCAGTGAGACAGCTGTTTGGCACTTGCTACCGCTCTATCCACCGGTCGCTCTCTGTACCTCATTTTTTATCTTTACTGTTTTGCGCAGTATCTTTCCCAAGAAGAAGTTTTTGACATACCTCGTTGTGGCTGGTTTTGTCGTGCTGTCTGTTTTTCAATTTCATCAGTTCTCAAATCTGGTGTACATGCCCGAGCCTGTCTTTAGTGTCGAAAAAGATATCTCACTCAAAGCAGGGAAGTACGATACGATTCACTTGATGGATACCTTTTATCCTGCTGCAGTGTTCTATTCCCGAAAGCCGATCGACGCTCTCCACTGGGACGGACGTGCCTATCAAAAGATGCTTGCCCTCCTTGGATCGACAGACGATGTCTTCATCATTAATCAACAGTACAAAAGCGACTTGGAAAGAGATCAAATTCCTTTTGTTGTACTGGAGAGCAATCAAAGTTACTTCCTGATTCGGCGACCATAACAAACCCTAGGATACACGACGACACGAACTGCGGAGTAAAGCTTCCTGTTACAGCTCTACTTTATAACTCTCTCTATGGTCACCCGCACCTATACAGCCGCTCACTTGGGACTGGATGTTTATCCTGTGGAAGTAGAAGTGGATGGTAAACAAGGTATTCCGCAGTTTATCCTGATCGGACTTGCGTCGCGGGCGGTCGAAGAGGCCAAAGAGCGAATTACGTCTGCCTTGCATAACTGCGGTATTCGCGTCCGAAGTAAACGGACAATCGTTAATCTGGCCCCTGCCTCAGTACCAAAGTCGGGCACAGCTTTTGACCTGGCAATCATCATCGGTCTGCTGAAGATGTATGGGGAGCTTTCATTCTCTACAGAAAGGACGATCTTTCTGGGAGAGCTGGCCCTCGACGGACAGATCAAACCAGTACCAGGAGTTCTGCCATTGGTACTCGGAGCGAAAAAACTGGGATTCGGCAGAGTTGTCATTCCCAAACTGAACTGGCCCGAAGTCAGTACCATTCGTGGGATTGAAATCTTTGTCATAGAACATCTCAAGGAGCTATTTATGATTGGAAAGAGGGAAGAGTTGAGGTTGAAGCGCGTGCTGCCCCAGTCGTTTCAGTCTGTTGCAGCTACTTCCACACTTTCGGTTTTTTCACAAATTGTTGGTCAAGAAAAAGTCAAACGAGCACTGGTGTTGGCCGCCGCAGGCGGCCATCATCTGCTGATGATAGGTCCACCCGGTTCCGGGAAAACGCAGCTTGCTAGAACACTGCCTGAATTACTGCCTCCGCTCAATGAGCAGGAGAGCATAGAACTCACCGCCGTACATTCTGTGGCTGGACTTTCGCCCCAGTCACTGGTGCAGGAACGGCCTTTCCGTTCTCCGCATCATTCAATCTCTCGAACAGGCCTTCTAGGTGGTGGGAATCCACTCAAGCCGGGCGAACTCTCGCTGGCACACCACGGTGTTCTTTTTCTGGACGAGCTTTTGGAGTTTCCCGGAAACCTGCTTGATATGCTCCGGCAACCACTCGAAGAAAAACGAGTCACTCTTTCACTGAGTAGTGGCCGGACCAGCTTTCCCGCTGCCACTACTCTGGTTGCCGCTACCAATCCTTGCCCCTGTGGTTACTTTGGATCAGGTCACAAACCGTGTACCTGTTCACCCGGAACAGTAGATCGCTATCGCCAAAAACTCTCGGGACCACTTTTAGATCGTTTCGATCTCCAGCTCCGCGTTGACCAAGAGCGGCAGCTGTTTGCAGACACATACAGCACCCAAAATAATGGAGACGCACTCAACAGTCTTCGCCGATCCATTACTCGTTGCCGCCAGCATCAACAGCAGCGATATGCACGTTTTAACTGTACGACCGTTCACCAGTTAACATCTACGCAGCTCAAAGAAAGCTTGCAGCTTCCCTTCAAAGCACAACAAACACTGCGTAAAATCTCATTCCAAAAGGACTTAACTAGCAGGGGATACTGGTCGTTGCTCAGAGTGGCCCAAACTATTGCAGATTTGGAAGAGTCCGCCACCATTCTACCTGAATATCTTCAAGAAGCCGCAGACTTCCGGGAACTATGAAAATGACGACTAACCTACTGAGTCTTTTCGTCTTGCTTCTGCCAGTTGTTGAGCATCTTCTCAACCGTTGACTTGCCGCCCAAACCAACAGCCAGTCCCGTTCCCAACGCAAACGCAGCAACGACTCCTTGGAACAAGATAAAGATAAACTGACTGGCAATTCCCAGCTCAGCAATTGCAGCCAGACTCCCGACAGTCACAACCATGTAGCTGGCAACCTTGGCAAACAAACGGGCGCTTTGAATATCCAGCCGTCGCAGTGAGCTCTTCACAAACGTCTCGGCAACACCTGCGAGCAGAACACTAAACAGAAAGATCACCAACGCAGAGAAGACGTGCGGGAGATAGTACAGAATCAAGTTCAAGACTTCAGATAACTGAACAAGCCCGAGCACCGACACTGTGGTGTGAAGTACCAGGAAGAGTAGCAGCCAATAAATAATATTGGCAATACCTTCTTCCAGCTTTACTCCCAACTCATCATTCTTCAGGAACAACTCAATCGGAGTTTTATCTAGGATTTTGGAAACACGCAGTGCTCCCAGACCGCGAAGGACAATACTTCGGACTAATCTAGCGAGAATAAGGCCGACCACCAATACCACCACAGCCGCCAAAAGAGTAGGGAGGTAACTGGAGATTTGGGCAACAGTGTAAGTTAAACCTAAACTGAGTGAGTCTTGCCAGGAACTAGGAACAGCGTCCATATCTCTCCTTATCGCATATCTGAATAGTTAGCATTTTACCCCACCTTTTGGCCAACTATTCAAGCAAATTGTGTGTGGCTCGTAAGCCGGATTCTGTTCTTACGATGATTTCTCTAATGCCTGCAGCTTTATCACCTCGGTCTTGCGACCTATACGGAACATCTCGATTCAGGTGAAGTTCGTCAGTTGCAGCGGGGAGGATTGCCACGGCACCTTCCTTGACAGGGAAGACCGTACCCAGAAGCTTGGTCGTTTCACACGGCGCCACCCGTATCGTCACTGTTGCTCGACTGTTGTTGATTACCTTGCAGTAGCCAACCCTCTTGCTTTCGCAAGACACCCTATGTTCTGCTGTCCGGACTTTCCTCCCTCTCCTCCAAAGGAAGAGAAGGCCATCGTTCGGCCACACACCCGTATTATACGTTATAGTCGAGGAAAAATCAGGCCGGAAGTTTGTAGTGATTCCGGTACCACATCGAGTAAACACTCCGAATAACGATGTAGATCGGGACGGATAGCAGCGCTCCTACTACGCCACCCAGTTCTATACCTACCAAGATGAGGATGATCGTCGTCAAAGGATTAACGTCGGCATTGTCTTTCATCACTTTTGGCACGATTAAGTTATTCTCAAACTGCTGGACTAGGATGTAAAACAACACCACGAAAAGTGCCATCGCCGGGCCAAGCGTCAAGTAGGCTACGACAATTGCTGGCACTGCGGCGATGGTCGGTCCTAAGTTCGGCAGCACTTCTAATGCACCTGCAGCAAGTGCCAGTGGTAAAGCGTAGGGAATTGAGAGCAGCCGCAGACCCACATAGGTGATCAGACCGATGATCAGCATCAAGGCCAACTGGCCACGTACCCAGCCACCCAACTGCATCTCAATGTCATCCAACAGTTGTCGGGCCATTTCTATATGTTTTTTATCTCTGGTAAACCAAACAACTTTCAAATGTAAGTTCTCTCGGTCGAGCATCATGTAGCATGACATCACCAAGATTGTGACAAAGGTGAAGACACCGCTGAAAGTCGAGCTGATGATGCGATAGACCGCGTTAAATGAGACACCTATTTGAGGAATAATCGTCCCCAAATCGCTGATACTCAGTCCATCCAATGCGAACCCGTTCAGACTCCCGAATGCAAAGTCCGCCAAAAATGGTGGCAGAGCCAAAGCACTCACAAAGTTCGGTAGCTCGTGCACCAACGAAGGAATGATCAGGGCGAATGCTAGACAGATCAGCAGGATGACCAATGCATACAGCACGAGAATTGCTAAGATCTTGGGAAACTTCAGCCGACGCACTAACCACTTTTCAGCCGGTCGAAGTGCGGCCATCACGATCACTGAAAAAAGGATCGTGATCACGATCTGTTGAACACGATACAAAAAGTATGCTCCGACTATCAGACCAGCAATCCAAAGGAGAGTGGAGAGACTTATCTTGATGGAAACTTCCTGATCTTTACTCAACATAGACCAAGTATACATGACTGTGTCACCGCTGTCTGCCAATCCTCATCTTCATTTGTACTCAGGTCAATCCATTGGTGAACCTTGGCCAGAAAAGTATCAGTACTCGTCGCATAGGGATGTTTCTTCCACCAAGTGAGCTGACGTTTGGCATACTGGAGCTCACGGCGCAGCCAGAGTTCTTTGAGTTGTTCGAGTTCTAACTGGCTCTCAATGTACATCCGAATTTCTCTGCAACCGGTGGAAGTAAATGCAGGCAGTTTCCAAAGTGGATCGTCGTACCTACTCATCAGTCGCTCAACTTCTTCGACGACACCCTGCTGGAAACGGTCAGTGATCCGTTGGCTGATCTTTTCTTTTAAGTGCTCTGGTGAGTCAACGATGCCGATGGTCACATGTTTGAGTTGGTCGAGCTGAAGTGGAAATTCTAAGGGGAGGGAGCTCTCTGCTTCCATTGTTCGAGCAGCACTGCGCTCCAACGCCCGCACTAAGCGACGTGGGTTGGCACGATCGGACTCATTTAGTTCTTCCCATGCAGCACTCGCTTCCAACTGCACTTTGGCTTGTAGATCTTGAAGGCTCACCTGGGAAGCAGCCATTCGCAACTCTTCATCAGGCGGAATATCCAGCTGTGGATCAGTAGAAAAAAGATGTTCGTGATAAAGACCGGTTCCGCCCACCACCAAAACGGTAAAACCGCTATCAATACTTTGGGCAAGCAGCGGCAGCGCGTACTGTCTGAAATGGGCGACGGACCATTCCATTGTGGGCTCAATTACCGAGGTACCAAAAAAGGAGATCGGGAACTCCGGATGCTTGTACCCGTCAGTCGCAAACTGAAGTGTTTTCTCCCAGCTGGGGGGGAGATCAGCGCCACTGCAGACTTCCAGACCTTTGTACACTTGCCGTGAGTCCGCAGACAGAATAGTAACTCCGGCAGCCTTATCCTGTCTGCAGATTTCTTCTGCCAGCTGAAAAGCTAACGCAGTTTTTCCGGTCGCGGTGGTCCCGACAATTGAAAAAATTTGATTAGACAATAGTAGGTCGGACATGCAGGTTATCTTTGTTAATTATTTTATCCAAGATTTCCCAGCGTTGTTTTTTAACTGTGTGAGGAATGTCGTCAGGGTAGATGCGCCAGCTGGCCGTACCGGGACGGGGGGAGTACATTGCCACAAATCCTACTTTCCAGTTGGCTTGTTTAGCCAGCTCGACAGTCTCGTTAAACTCTTCATCCGTTTCACCCGGAAAACCGACAATGATGTCAGTTCCGATCGTCACTGCCGAGTCAACTGCACGGAGTTTATTAAGAACTTCCAGGTACCGCTCCTTGGTGTAGCCACGGTTCATCCTGTACAGGACGCCGTTACTGCCGGACTGGACCGGCAAGTGGATGAAGCGGTCGATCTTTTTGTTTTTGCCGATCTCTTCAATAAGCTCGTCATGAAAATCCCAGGGATTACTAGTCAGAAAGCGGATCTTCTCAATCTGCGGATAGGCGGAAACAGCCTGAAGTAGTTTGACAAAAGGTGGAGTTCCCTCCGGCGTAAGATACTGGGATTGGTTTTCTGGTAAGTCTTCACGACTGTAATCCGGCCGTTCCATCAACAGCTTGCGGAAACCAATACCAACTTTTTCCAATCCCCACGAGTTCACGTTCTGCCCAAGCAGCGTAATCTCCGAGTAGCCTTCCCTCACCAATCTCTCTACTTCTTCAATGATCGACTCCAGTGAGCGCGACTGTTCCCGGCCGCGAGAGTAGGGAACGATGCAGTAGGTACAGAATGAGTTACAGCCAGCCGAGATGGGAATCCAAGCGTGTTTTTTGCCTTCTTTGGTCAGGTAATCTTTACGGACAGCCGCTTGGTTGAAACCAACCTCATTGATCGGCAGGATCTCATCCACCATCGGCAACATCTCGTAGAGCTTCGGGTGACCATGATGAGTCATACAGCCGGTCAGGATAATCTTGGGTCGGCGTTGGCCCTGTTCGTGAAAGTAGACAACGACGTTATGGAGAAAGCCTTTGGCGCGATCTTCAGCACTCTGGCGAATCGCACAGGTGTTGACCACTAGCTCATCACAGTGACGCCAGTCATCAACCGGTTGATATCCGCGCGCCTCATAGTCGCCGGCAATCCGTTCTGAATCGCTTTTGTTGGACTGACAGCCAAAAGTATGAATGTAATACGTTCCAGTCATCGCGGCCAAATTGTACCAGAAAGTAACCAGGAAACTCGAGAGGTTAGGGACTTACTTGAAGGATGTCACTGATCGTAAGCACATTTGGGTCAGTAATACCGTTCCACGCCATCAGCTGTTCCATCGGCACGTTGAAGCGCTGGGACAGGCTAAAGAGGGTATCTCCTTGGTTGACCACGTAGTGATTTGCATCCAGCATCGTTCCCAGGAGCAGAGGATCGCTGGATCGTGGGCGCTCTGTCGTAACTGCCGGGATTGCGTTTTCGACCGAGGTCACTTCACCAACTTGAGTGTTCACAGGGGGCTCGCCACCACCAGTCGCGCCGGGCATTGGGCCCGGAGGCAAGTTAATCTGTTGACCAATCACAATGTAGTTAGGATCCGGGATACTGTTGTAGAGAGCCAGCTCTTCCGGAGTGAATCCATATCGTAGTCCGATCCGGAATAAGTTTTCACCTTGCTGAACAACATGATAGGGTGGGCGTGTCCCGGGAACTTCAGGCGTGGGCTGAATCGGGACTCCACCACCCATGTTTTCCCCAACGCCTTGAATAACAACTCCTCCACCTTCTCCTGAACCACTGAAGGACGGGGAATCCGGAGTTGGAGTTCCATCAGAGAGTACTCCTGTTTCTTGTCCATCCTTGGTATCAGGCACAGAAACAGCCCCCTGGTTACTCACAGCAATCAACAGCGCCAAGAGCAGTAGTCCCAACGCAACCGAGGTACCGCGACGATACTCTGACCGGAAGGAGACCTCACCAATTCGGAGGACTTTTTTCAACTTCCCGATATGCAGATCTCGCATAATCTCTGCATAGTGAGACCAACGACTTCTGCCAGTAACCTCCTCTGTATAGGTGGGAGGCAGATCGATATCAGCGACCGCCAGGTTAACTGTAGCCGCTATATCTTCATCTTCATCAGCGCTTTCATCAGGGAACTCGTCTTCATCGGCCAAATCCTCCACGGACTCATCATCTTCGTCGAGGTCATCGTCGTCAAACTCTTCACCATCGAACTCTTCGCGTTCTTCATCATCTACTGGTCGGTTGTGTTCGTGTGTATCGGTCATAACTCTATGTGTATTTGATGCAAATTATACCACTCTGAGCCTGTTGGCCGATGACAACTACATCCTCAGACACAGAAATTTTGAGATTATCTCCTTGTTTTCTTGGCAGCTTTTAGAGGAGCTTTAGTGGCCTTCACCGGCTTCCGGGATCGGGCAGACGCTCTCGTGCGGGATGTTGTGGGCACTGGGGAAGCAGTAACATGGTTTTTTCCTCCCATATGGAATGACTGGTACAGGACAAAACCTGTCCAGAGCAGGAAAGCTATCGCATAGTTGCCGCCATCCAGCCACTTACCTTCACCCAAACCCCTCAGCACAAAATGCAGGACGTTGATCAATGTTAAGCTGTGAATCGAGACTTGGACTGCTTTGGTGTATGACAACACTTGACCAGCCAGCATCCAGCCTTTCAACAATCGAGTCATAATCAGCACCAGGAATCCGTAAACGGCCACCAGAATTAAGCTGGCCACAATCATGACTGGCAAGACTACAACAATAAAGAAGAGTCCAAGCAGCGGAACGTACAGCTTCTGTTGAACGAAGGTTGAGCCTGTGATCTTCCCAAACGCTTGATTGACCATGTCTGGGTTAAGTTGGAAAGACTCCCCGTCGGGGATTTGATTGACTCGCAACCCTTTCCCGTCTCCGTCGCGCGTATAAATAGTTGTTTCAGTCACCACCACAAAGGCGTCTTCACTCAGCACATCGTCGACTCCTTGGATGTTACTGTCACTATCAAAAACCGCTATATACCTCAAATCAGCTTTGTCATCGGCCCATCGCTCCGGACGCATCTGGTCCTCCATGATCACCGGTAGTGGGATACGGTAGGGTAGAGGCTGATTAATTGACAGCCTACCATCATCCACTGTTATCTCCAGGTCTTGAGGATAGACGTTTTTGACCGTATCCAGGATTCCGAGCACATTAATTTGAGAAAGAGGAACGAGAATAAAAGTGGCGATAACTAGAGTCGTTAAAAATTGAAAAACAAGTAAGTACTTCAGTGAGAAACTAAAGTGCGTGCGAATAATCTCCGCATAGTAGGTCGGAGACGTACAAGATAGCCAAAAGGAGCGAAGAAAAGTCTTGATTTTTTGCATGAACCCTTTCAACAACTTTGGATCATTATATACAGATTTTTTGGGCCGCGACTATATTCAGTTCCCAGGTCAAGTAAAACTTACACTCACCTATTTACAAGTCGAAAAAAAGACTGCTATGCTGAGAACTACATGAATATTCATATGCAAAAAAAATACGTGGTGGCGTTACTTGTTTTTCTTTTTGTTGCAGCATCGGCTTTTGTGATCTGGTTTTCTCTCGGCGCCACCCAAAGTCCTCAGGAAATTCGGGGACAGGCATATGGTGAGAGTGGGGGCGGCAACACCGGCGGTGGTAACACGGGTGGAGGTGGAAATACAGTTACTTGCTCCGAGGCTCCTGTTAATGTTCAGTTCCGAAAGTGGACTGGCCAAGATACCCCGTGGATTGATGGACGTCAGTTAGAGCTCAAGGCTGGTGAGTACGTGGAAGTCAACTGTTTTGCCAAGAATGGAACAGCTCTGTTGAGTAATCCGCGTATGTCTGCAACCGTAACTGCCAACGGCAAAACCGAGGCAATTACTCTCAGTAATCCTAACTCTGCCGAGGTTCGCAAGCTTCAGGTTTTGAAAACTGGTACGTACACATTTACTTGTAAGAATGCTAGCAACAGCTGTTCTGATACTGACCAGTTTGCCGTTGCAGGGGGAACTACCTCTGATGCATGTAAACGTGCCGGGTGTAGCGGTCAACTCTGTGTCGCGGCTAACGCCGCTGACCTCATCACCACTTGTGAGTGGAAGCCTGAGTATGCATGTTACCAACAAGCTGAGTGTAAAGTTCAGGCAAACGGACAGTGTGGCTTCACGCCGTCGGATACTCTCACTCAATGTCTGAATAATGCCGGAGTCTCTCCAACACCGACTCCATCTGCGTCGGCGACGCCTACTCCTGCTGCATCTGCCAGTCCGACTCTGTGCGGCAACGGCAACTACGCCGCGTCGGATCTTAATCGGGACTGCCGAACTGATATTCAGGATTACGCGATCTTCTTTAATGATTATCGCCAGAGCAGTGGATTGTAACCATGACATCTGATTCAGTACGTTCTGTGCCTCAGAAAATCCGGACGAAAAAAGCGCCGATTGTCGTAACAGCGCTGGCTGCGTTGGTGCTGTCCTTTGGTTTACTTTTTGGAGTGCAGTACATCGGTCAGCAACAGAATCTTCAACAACAAGCTTCGCAAGGTCAAACCGTTCTTTTGCGGATGAATGGTCAGACCGTCAATAATAATGAGTTCCACGTTGATTTTTATGTCAACAGTAGAGGCTACGCGCTCGTAGGTACTCAGGTTACCGGCAAAATCACCGGCGTTAATAGCAACGAGGTCAGCATTGACTTGAACAATGGACTCAATCTTCAGCCAGTCGGCAGCAAGATCAATGGCGTTAGTGATGGCGTGGAGTTCACCTTCACTCAGTTCGCTCCACTTGATAAGTCGAAGATCGCAAACACCAATGGCCAAGAAGTTCGCTTTGCGACGATCACGGTTAGAAAGAATCAAGGCAGCTCATTCACTGTGACTCTTGATCCAAGTAAAACTAGCATTCCTGTTGCCGGAGCTCCAAACGTGACACTGGACATGACGACGTCTCGCTCTTTCACCATCGGACAGTACTATGCACCAGCCAGTGCTAATCCGAGCCCAAGTGCCGGGGTAGGCGATCAGGGAATTCATCGTGGCTGCAACGAGTACTGCGCGGATAAAAATGAGTGTGCAGCCAACTACAGTTGCTACAACAACCGTTGCCGCAATCCGTTAAACATCACCAGTGAGAACTGTAGCAACCCACCTTCACCGAAACCAACTCCACAGGTAGTGTACGTTCCCGCAGCGACGCCGGCACCAGCCAGTCCACGGCCAACTCCAACGCCATCACCAAGCCCAAGTCCGGTAGCAACGGCGTCAGCCAGTCCAACTGCGACACCGTCCGGAGGCACCTTCTATGATGAAGGTTCACTTCGCGTCTCACCCTCTCCGACTATCCGTCGAGCCAGCCCTAGTCCGTCGGCTGTTCCCACTGCGCAAAGCGGCAGTCGTAATCGGTTACTGACGGCAGGTCTAATTCTCTTGGTGGCGCTGGGAATAGTCGTCCCGGTCGGCGTTTATCTCTATCGACGCGTTCGCTGATTTATCTGGTAAAATGGGCAACGTACTTGTCTGATTTTTTTGGCGCGGTACCAGAGCGGTCCAATGGCGAGGTCTGCAAAACCTTCGTTCGCGGGTTCGAATCCCGCCCGTGCCTCACATCCTACTTTTTTCTCTGCCCGATAAACTCTGCTAGCTCCCGCAAGACACTGCGTGCCTCTTCGGCAGTTTTGCCGGAAAGCTGTACTGCTTGTAAATCCTGAGAGGCCACAGCAATTTGCTGGTGAGCCAGCTGCAGAGAGTACTCCAGCGAGCCGGTGTCTCGAATAATCTGTTGGGCGCGCTCCAACTCTTGAGGACGCAACTCCCGGCCGCAGACATCCGCCAGGAACTCTTGATCAGCGGGCTGAGCTGCCTGATAGGCACGTTGGAGCAAAAGCGTCTTTTTCCCTTCGCGGATGTCGTTCCCCACCGACTTCCCGGTTTCTTTAGGATCTCCGAACACGCCCAAAATATCGTCGGTAATCTGGAAGGCGAGGCCAACTTTCATGGCGTAGCTTTCGACCGCCTTCCTCAGCTTTGATGGTGTTTTTCCTGCCAGGATTAGACCAATCTTCAACGGGCCGACAAAGGTGTACCGAGCCGTCACTAGGTCGAGCCCCTTGATAAACACTTCCTCGTTTGCTGCTTCCAGTGATTCCTGATTCTGATGATAGTGAATCTGCCAACCAGCCACGGTCTCAAAGTACATGCGATTAATCAGAACCTCCATCACCGCCAGCTTGATTTCTGCCGGGAGCTGCGCACGCCGGACAAGATCAAAGGCGAAAGACCCCAGCAGGGTGCCATCAATCTCGGCAAAGCTGCGCGCATGATGCTGGGCGTCTTTCCAGCCCTCAAAGACTGCTTCGTACTTTTTCCAGATCGTAGGACCGTTGTAGCGCATCTCATCACGGTCAGCCATGTCATCGAGATTTAAGATATGTTTATGAAAGATCTCAACAGCAGCCGCTACTTGATAAGCAGCTTTGTTGATCTTTCCACCAGCGAGCTCATATCCCAGCAGTACTAGCATCGGCCGGATCTGTTTACCGCCACGCAGCGTAAAGTCCTCCAAAATATCAATACTTTGTTCCAGATTGGGGGAGAGTTCGCGGGCAGCTCTACGCCGCTCGGCAAAGAAATCCTTGATTTCTTGAGAAATCGCAGGAGCGTGAGTGGCAAAGTAATCGGTCATGGGCATCGGGTTATCCCTTCAACCTACTCATCAAGCGGCTTGATCTCAAATGGAGTACCACCCTCCGGGTAGTCAAAGCGGACGGCAGCTGTTTTCTCACGCATGTGATGGACTCTCAGGAACAGCTCGATAAACGGGTCTTCATAGCCAGAAGAGCCAGCATTGACTGCCAAGACACCTCGGTCAACAGAAAAGCCGCCCACAGCGACTACACCGAGCATTGAAACACCATTCAGAATGACTTGAACTTTCTGACCCACCTTGAGTCCCAGATCTTCTAGATCAGAGAGACGCATGGTGGTCTTAATGTTGCCAAAACCATCCGTCCAAGCGACTAAGTTGTTGGGGATGTCAGGAATAGCATTGATATCGAGCTCGTCGGTCAACATCGAGCGATTACCGTTAACAATCTCAGCCACTCGCTCCGGGAAGAAGTCCCGAGAACGGAACTGTGAGCCGCCTTCAGGGCTGTCAATTCCGCGATACTCAACGATGTGATCTTTGACAAAACCGAACGCAAACTCGGAGTAGACGTTAATGATCTCTACGCCGTTATCGAGCCGGGCATACTTGATACCGTTATCTTGGTTGTTTTTCATGGCTTTGCTCTTATCACGACGAGGAGCAGCGTTACCATAGATCACCATCCGACCATGATGGGGAGCAAACGCGTACTGCGCAGTCACAAAACCAATGGCCATCGTATCCAGTGGGGGAACGGAAGTGGGGTGAATCCGGACTCCGTGAGGATCAGAGAGGTGGAGATGCAGCCGGCTGCTGATCTCACCAAACTCAAGTCCGGCAGGAGCATAGTCACAGATGACGTGTAACAGAGTCGGTGTTGACATGAAAACTCCTTTATTTTTCGCTATTTACTCAAGGAAAACCGCGCTAGGAGTATACCATGCTCCCTATTGCAGAGCATGTTGTATAATAGATTACAGTTATTTGAGTGTTCATCCCTGTACTCAGTGTGCAAAAAGCATTGATCACAGCGGCCCTGAGCAGTAGGTAGGAACGTGGGTTCAGGTCCGCTGATACTTTCTTTCCCATCCTCACCATTAAGAAAAGAGGTGAGTATTTTTTGATGTCAGATCATACCCAAGATCAAGCAACGGCACCCCAAGCGCAAGCTGGTGTGAACCCGAGAAAACTTTTTGTTGGTAACTTGAGCTGGAACTTAACCAGTGAAGATCTTCAGCAGTTATTTGCTGAGTTCGGCACTGTTGAGGAAGCTTTTGTTCTCACCGACAAGTTCTCCGGCCGTTCAAAAGGTTTCGGTTTTGTAACGATGTCCACCGATGAGGAGGCCCAAGCAGCTGTCGCTGGTTTACACCAACGAGAAGTTGACGGTCGCCAAATCGCAGTGAACGTTGCGCAACCACCTAAACCACGTAACGAGTGGCAACCTCGCGGTGATCGTGGCGGAGACCGCGGAGGCCGAGGAGGCTTCGGTGGTGGACGACGCGACAACTTCCGTCGAGATAACCGAGACAGATAAACACTGTTTAAGAAACAAGGAAATCCCCGCGCAAGCGGGGATTTTTAGTTCTGTTTAGGTTTTGAAATACCTGCGTGCTAACTTCCAAAGCCAGGGATATGCAGCACCGTCACGCCGATGAACTGCAGGATCGTGACGGAGAAGATAATAAACAAGATCCCCATCACTGCTGAAGTAATCAGCTCTTTTGCTTCATTGGCGCGCTTCGGATCTCCTTGAGAAGTAGTAAACATGAAGCTACCTGCCAGGATCATCAATAGCGCCACACCGCCTGCTAGGCCAATCCCGATCCGTACTAGGGTCGTGACCATGCCGCCCTCGGCTGTAGCATCGGCAGAGATACATCCGACTGCGGTGTAGATGCCTCTGTTGGCGGCCTGAAGCGGATCTTCTTCCGCCTCGACTTCTCCCGAACATCGCTGTTCGGACGTCACGAAAAATGAACTCTGATCACCAGTCATACATTTACAGCAGGCATCACGTTTTTCTCTCTGGGTAGCAGCCCGCGCAGGATCACCGGTCGGAATTGCAATCTGTCGGCAGGCATTGAACGGAACCATTGACTCCTCACCAGCCTCCTGATCCAAGCCCTGAGCTTTTCCACACTCCGAAGTACTTTCGCAACACATCGTAATCTGACCCACTGGGCTAGAAGAGTCCCCTGAATTAATCCGACTCATGTACTCAATTCCACAAGTAATGGGCCGACTTTCAAGTGCTTGAGCACAGGTCACACTTCCCGGTGTAGAAACATACTCACAGAGCGCGTTGTTCAAAATTACCGGCGGGAGATCAGGCAGCCGGATTCGTGGTGGATTCTGCGTGTCATCACAATAGGCGTACTGAGCCGCGTAACAGAGGTTAGGTGAAGTACCTGGGGTACAGGTATCACCAAGATCAAGACAGCTTTCTGTCCCGGCAGTTACCTCCACGTTGTAAGTGGTTTGCTCGAAACAGATCGGGTAGTTCTCAACAAGCGGCCCGCCATCACTCTGGGTGGTGATTGGACCGCCCCGAATGGAAATTTTATACGTGCCAGGAGAAATCGACATCAGTTGATTAAGTGTTTGGCCTGATAAGTCAGCATTTCCAGCACTATCGATGTGGAGCGGAAGACTGAAGGTGTAGAAACCAAAATCGGTAGGAGGATTGGTATTCTCAAAGAACAGCCAGACCCGCTTCCCCCGGAAGATCTCTGGAGCGCCCACAATCCGGATTCCTGACGGTTGGTCAAGGACAATTCCCAAAGGGACAAAGACCGACAAACTCGGCATGGAGTTTGGGGCACAGTCAACGGTGATGTTTGCCGGCGAGGGGCCAGGGGTGGGGGAGGCAAAGATGACAGCCTGAGCGTACACCTGATTGGCCAGAACTAGCCCACCATATGTCAGCATACTCAAAAGGACTAGTAAAACACTGGCAACTCGTTTCATGCCTCTCTTCCATCATAGAAGATTTGAGCCGTATCTGCGACTAGTAGGATGGTGAGGTATAATTCCCACCATGTCTAAGACCCCAGCATCCAAAAAAACCACTCAAGAACCTACCCAGGACCAACCGCAGCCACGACTGCCAATTGCCCCCAACTCTCACATTCACATCACCCTCAAGTGGTCGGATGTCGAACCTGCGTACCAAAAAAGTCTACGGCGTCTCGCCCAAAATACCAAGGCTGACGGCTTCCGCAAAGGCAAAGTTCCGTTAGAGATGGTTGAGAAGATGGTGGACCAAAGTGCTCTGGTAGAGCACGTCCTTCAGCAAGTTCTGCCTACGGCTTATGCCGAGGCAATCAAGGCAGCCGACAAGCACCCTATCTCCCAGCCGGAAATTGACCCCGAAGAGATTGAGAAGGGGAAAGACTGGAAGCTGGTTGCCAGCTTTGCCGAGGCTCCAGTCATCAAACTGGGCAAGTATCAAGATATCGTCAAAGCAGCCAAAAAAGCTGCGGAAAAAGATATTGCAGACCAAGAAGCTGAGCTGGTGAAAAAGGCGAAAGAGGCCGAGACGACTGATCAGAAAGACCAGAAAGCAGACCAAGCGCCCACCACTTTGACTGACCAACAGAAAGATGACTTGCGCACTCGCCAAATCTTTAAGCATTTGGTGGAGGAGATTAAGCCAGAGATTGCTGAGCTTTTAGTGCGTCGAGAGGCTGATCGCGAACTGCACCGCCTCCTGGAGCAGCTGGATCAGCTCAAGCTGTCAGTTGAGAGTTACCTTAAGTCTCGCAACATGACGGCCGACCAGCTTCGCCTCGAATACCTCAGTGCAGCTGCCACCTCTCTCCAGATTGAGTTTATCTTGGCCGAGATTGGAAAAGCTGAGAAGCTTTCGGTGGAGGACAAAGAAATTGACGAGATGATGAAGCAAGTGTTCGGTGATCAAATGACCAAGGAACAGCAAGAAAATGCCGACTACCGGAGCTATATTTTTAACAGCATAGCCAAGCAAAAGATCATCCGCCACCTTCTTTCACTTTAGAAAAAGTACGCTATACTTCACTATAAGTTGACATCTCGAGTAATTAGGCCTATAATGACAAAAACCTTCTTTGAAGGTATTGTTTGCGTAGATAGATATGAATAACTTTGGTCAGTCACCAGCTAACCGACCACAGCCATCTGGAGTAAACCCGTTTGCCAGAGCCTTGGCTGAGGCCCGTGGAGCCATGGGTACAGATGACGCCACCCAGGGAGCTGACAGTCTTCCTCAGCAAAACACCCCCTCCCAAGAAGTCTTCAATCCTGCAGAACAGCAAAAACGCTTGCTCGAACAACAGCGTCGGGAACGCCTCCGCCAAGAGCTTCACCGACGGGTAAATCCAGTAGATCAAAAAGATATCTTTGATGCCCGCAAACAACAGGTCAAAAAAGAGATCGATGATATTCGCCACGAACTACGCCTCCTCACTCAAGAGTTGGAAGGTATGGTCAAAGACGTCGACATCGCCATCATGTCTAACGTGGTGGAAGTAGGGGAGTCGGGTAAAGGAGCGAAAGGCTTCTTCTCCAAACTCAAAGAGTTCATCATCCTGCTTCGTCAGAAGATTCATAGCGCACGTACCTGGGCCACTACTTTTGGCAGCAAAAAAGCCAAGCAGGGTTCCCTCAACTTCAATGCCAAGGGTCACGCCCAGACGAAGAACGTTTGGGATACGATGCACCACGAACGCCAACTGGCGCGCGCCGGTGGATAAAGTCACTCTGTTTCTCACTCGCTAGCTCTCCGTGCTTTCCCTGATTCATAGAGTAAAATACAGGTATGACTGGGTTCGAGCGAGCCAGCCTCGCCCTCATCTACAATCTGTACTATTCATGGAAGACCTACTCCACAGGTCAGGCCATTCGCAACAAACGGTTTGTGGTAGAAACCTTTGACGAAGATAACAACTTCAAACGCAAACGATACTTTGTTGTTCGGGAGCTCTCACCGCAAGCCTGGGATATTGCCCTAGATGAAGGCTATCGATACCGTGCCTATAATAGTGCTCCAATCATCAAACATGCCTCAGTGCTGATGACCGAGGAGCGGCCGAACGAAAAAATTGACGTCGACCCAATGAACAGCTCGTATGTGACTGGCATGGGTGCAGGCTATCGGTTTACAATGGAAGAGTATGGCTTCGACCGTGTCAAAACCCGCGACGAAGAGCATCGCAAAACCTACAACTATAAGATCTCACAGTAACCACGGCTATGTCTTCTGCGCCTGAAGCTGCTTATCGTCCTGCTGCCGAATCTCACGAAACAGAATCGCACTCATCTCTCCACATCTATCTTCCTGGCATCATGGGAACTGATCAAGGCATGAAAGCCATCTATGACGAGGTTGCTCAGGCAGTCCAGGAACACTACCCAGGAGCCCAGTTTGAAGCCAGAAACTCTTATATCTCTCCGGACACCTTGAAGCTGCCTGATAGAGATCGGCACATTCTCTTGGCGCGTAAAGTCGTTCAAGCACTCAGTGATAGACAGGATATTCACTTGTACGGACACTCCCTAGGCGCCGTTGAGTTGGCACGAGTGATGTTTTTGGTCCGCAAGATGCGACCGGATCTTAAAGGAGATCATCCTGATCTTCAGAAACTGCACCTGGTCCTGATGTCTCCCGGAGGCTTTGGGAAGAATCTCCGCCAGCTGGCCCAGGGAGTTTATCGGATGAAAGATATCCTTTTGGCTGGTTCCGAAAAGTCTGGACATATCTTCGGCTTGGAGACAGTAGCGTACTTACCTCTAAAAGCCCCAGGTGCCAAAAAAGATGATGCTGTCTTCCTCTCAGCCCCTGAGCAAGCAGGGCTCATTACCCGTTTCTTTCATGATGAGTCCCAGCGAGGCAAAGCAGGTGGCTCGCCAGTTGCCAACGAGATCGACGGTGTCTATCAGACGCACAATCCGGATACGCTCCAGGCACGATTTGCCCGGCTGACTGATGAAGAAAAACAAAAACTGTATGAATATGACGATCTTATCTGGATTGCTGCCCAACGGGGAGACCAGGCTACTGTCCGTCAGCTTTTCACCAAGCGTGGTCGAATTTTGGGGAAGTATGTTCAGGAAACGTATTCCGGTTTGCCTATAGAAGAAACCGAGACACCGGAACAGCAAGAGGAAACAGAAAAAGCCACTTGGCGGCTCTATGCCCAGGCGATGTTGGGCTCAGCTCGTCTGATTACTGGACTTCTCACTGGCAGTTCTTATCGTGAGCTGAAACCGCTGTATGATGCCGGAGTAGATGTCTCGTTCTTAGTTCCGGAGTACGATGCGCTGGTGAAGATGAACGAGATTGTAGACTTTCTGGGTGAAGATGAGGCAAAGGAAAGAGCGCTGCTGTTGAAAACGACGACCCATAGCTCTTCAAGTGTTGCGCCAGGGATGCTTGCTGAGGCGTTTAAGAAGATCGCCCGGCGCTAAGACGATCACTCACAGCAACCCTCCATTTACTTCTTTTGAAAGATGTACTGTTGACCCTCGTGATAGAGGACCTCGTAGTGGGGGTCTTGTTCCAAACGCATCAGAATGTTGGCGACATCACCCGCACCCATCAAGTTGTTGGGATTTTGGCCGTCGCGCAAATCAAGCACAATCAGTTCTGGCTGATAGTCTTCATAGTTCTGCCGCAGCAACTTGACCTTGCGATCGGTAAAGCGGACAGCCAAGTTGTTCTGCGTCATGATAGTTTTGCCAGTCGGCACTTTCGCCAGAAACTCATTTAGATAGGCAAAGTCTTGAGTATGAGCATAAAAGGCGGGGTTATAACCCAAGCCAAACGGCCCGCGGAACACAAAGCGATATAAGAACAGGCTATTGAGAAGCAGTACTACAGCCAGTCCTAGGACTGCCGGACGAGGCAGCTTCTTTTGCAGAAAAGCAATCATCAACAGTGCACTGACCGCGAGTGTCGGAGCAATCTCGGCGTTGTAGTGAAAACCTAGATCCCATAGGTTGCTGTTGATAGACAGAAACCTACTTGCGAGGTTCATCAACAAAATGGGAAGAGTAGGCAGATAAAAGAGCGGCAGAAACAAAAAGCTCCAGAAGATGTTGAAGGTCGTCTTCAGCTTGACCGCCGGTGAAACTAACGCCGCTAGGATCTCTCCGATGCTCCTCGCCGGCGGCGTGTACTGGTAAAGTCCTTCCGAGAAGTAGGGAATGATCAACTTGATGGTTATTAACCCCCACAGTGCTGCGTACGCTCCTGCCGCCAAAGCTAACTTGCGCCATTTCGGCCGGTAGAAAAAGACAAAGATTGCCAAGCCAATGCCCAGCATGAAGAGTAGTTCTTTAAACGCCAGTGTTAAGACAAAAAAGAAGAGGAACGCGCGCTTTCGCTCTGTCAGAATAGCCCAGTAACAGAGCATTAAAGGTAACGTCATCACTGTCACTTCGTGGAAGTCAGTGATAATCGCATTTTGCAGTCCCACAAAAGCAACATAGGAGACCAAGACCGCCAAACTCAAAAAATTACTCTTAAGCACTCCCTGACTCATCCGATAGAGCACGTATGCACTCAGCCCCACTGCCACTGCTTGAACGATCAGGATTACCTCACTCCGGTCAGTTAACCAGTACAACGGACTGAGCAGAAAAATAGCAGGGTGAAAGTGATCAGCCCAGATCAGTTTATCTTCCACAATAAAGTGATCAATCACTGGTGGTTGAAACACCGCCACCCTGCGAATCGCGGTATCGAAGATGCCGAAGTCATAGTACTGGGTTTCGTACTGCCAAAAGCGATGCAGCGAGACTGCGACGCCGCAGATCATAAAAGCGACACAGACCAATATGGCCAAAACATGGGAAGATTTTTCCAGTAAACGTTCCATATACTCACTATAGCAATCACCACCCAAAACCTATAGTTATGGTTTTTCAAAAAACAGGTGTAGACTGATTTATATGTCAGAACACAATCGCTATCGGGCCATTGGTTACCAGACAGAAAAGGTGGATGGAGGCACCCGCCACAAAGTGTGGATTCACGGGACACTCCCACCTTTTGAAACAGCCGGCGCTGAAAAAGTGATCTACCACAGCGAAGAACAAACACTCTCCCAAGAAAAAGAAACCGAGATCTGGTTTCTGAACTACGTACCCATGTGGATCTTATTGCCGGCCTTGGCTACTGCGAGTTAAAAGAAAAGGGTGACCGCGAAGAGGCTCGAACTCCTGACCTCCACAATGTCAATGTGGCGCTCTAACCAACTGAGCTACGCGGTCGTTAGACTACGTATTCTAACAAATACACTCAAAATTGACAGCTAGTAGTCCTCAAGTCCGACTCTAGCGCCGCATGGGCTGCTTCATAGTTAACGACCCAACCGGAATGGAGGACCGAGCGCAGTGCAAGAGTTTGGTAGGGTTTACCATCCTGACCGTAGAGCTCAGGATAGCCGCCGAAGGCGGCGATATTCTGTGCATACAAATCCAAAAACTCCCGGGCATCTTCAAGGTGAAGACATTCTGCCGGATCGGACGTCTGGCTAAGTGCCAGAAGTGTCTTTACATACTCGACTCCCCAGTGACTCCAGATTCCTTTCCCCATGTATCCCGGAGCAAAGTACTTGACCGTCCAGTGCATCCGATTCTGGCCGTTGGTCGTGGAGTACTTGAGAGGGAAGGGGCGATCGAGGGTGTTTTGTTGGATGTGTTCCACGATCCGCTCAAGTTTTTGGCGGTCCTGTTCTTGGCCAGGATCCAGGAAACCAGTGGAAAGAACAACCAAGCTATCACTTCCAAAATCATCTGCCTTCCCTCCAGCTTTCTCGCTTAGGTCATTGATGAAGTACCCCTTGTCTGCATTCCAGTAGCGGTCAATGATTGTTTGTTTCCAGCCTGCTCCATCCAGCAGCGGCTGCAACTCTGCGGGCCAATCTTGCAAAGGGATCAGTTGAAGCTGGTCTGCCAAGCGGACTGTTTGCCAAGCGATCACGGTATCGTAAAACGAGGCCGTTCGTTTGACTCCATCACGAGCTCCGGAGAGATGGATGTCGTTGCGGATAGTCAGGGTGCGTGGATCAATGACAGTCTGCAGGTAGCGGAGAAGCTCCCGCTGCAGGACTTCTTTATTGTCAGCCAGTAGTGAGTTGGCGGCTGTACGAGTGGGTTCAGCCTGCTTGAGTTTATTGAGAGTAAATAAGACGGCATACAGTGAGTCGGACGGCTCAGTGTAGATATTTATTCCTGTGAAAGAGCTACCGCCTAAAGGAGCAATCGTCGTGACTAGCCGGCCGTTTGCCCGTAGAAAAGCCAGGTCGAGAGCAACTGTTTGTAGTGCCAGACGTTGGCGGTTTTGAAGGTCCTGAGGAGACTGTTCGAGCTGCTCATTAGTAAGCTCATTGAAGAAAATTCCGAGGTTACGAACATAGAGATCAGAGTAGTGGGCTCCGGTGATGACATAGGGCTTATCGGGTTGGAAACGCTGGTCGTGGAGTACTGCCAGTACTTCGGCGGTGGAGTGTCCCAGTTTTCTTTCTGGTATCCAACGATAGATTAAAATCCGACTGCCGGCCCTGACATAGGCGGTCAGTCGCGAGAACCAGTCGCGCCGGAAAACAGGTGGTTGTACTTCTACGAGTTCAATAGTGCCATCATTCTTGATAGATGTCCTGTAAGGAGCTCGCACCGTGGTCCACGGAAAGTAGGGATCAGTCAAAAAAGCACCCACACCAGCCCACAGCACTACCGCTACAAGCAGCAAACTCACTCCCCAAGTACGCACCTGGCTTCCATCCATGGCAAAGTATTGTATAATCTGTCCTCGTGTTTACCAACCATATGCTTTGTCCTATTCAAACCGTTACCACCACTGAATGGAGTGGGGTTTGATGTAAGCAAAAACCTGCGCATCGTAACCCCTCTCTAGAGGGGTTTTTTATGGGCAAAACGATGCAGTGAAGAGAGTATGTCAGTTGAAGTGGCTAAACCAGTACTATCCAAAGACAAAGAGCGCCTCCAAGCCAAGTGGCTGTTGTACCAACTTTTCCTTTTATCTAAAGGCGTCTATGTTGAGAGTATCCAAGAGCTTGGCGTCTCTGCTGAAGATGCTCAGCGCCAAATTGCTCGCCTTACTGAGCCAACCCGCTTGATGATGTGGGCTCACATTCAGGCAGTCATGGCACTAAATAGTGACTATGCTGAGGAAGTCCGGCATAAAGTGGAAACAATCGGCCAGGTGTTAGGAATAGGAAGAAATCAAGTACAATAGAACTGCAAGAGGCAGGAAGGAACGTATGTCACAAAAACTTGACGAGGCGCTCAGCCATAAGTCAGTCGACGAACAGCAGCTTTGGGCACTGCGGCATACTACCGAGCACGTTCTGCACCAGGCCATCAAGGAGCTGTATCCTGAAATCCAGCTTGCCATGGGTCCGGCTACCGAAGACGGCTTTTACTGTGACTTTGACAGCACCCCTTCTCCTGAAGTCAAAGTAGTTATTTCTGAAGCAAACTTTCCCAAGATTGAAAAGCGCATGCGGGAGATCATCAACCGCAACTTGCCAATGATCCGACAGGAAGTTTCTGTAGACGAAGCACGGAAACTATTTGCCAATAATCCGTACAAGCTCGAGTGGGTCGACGAAATCGAGCAACGCGGTGAGAAAGTCACGATCTACTGGACGGGTCAGCCCGGAGAGAAAGGTTCGATGGTCGACCTCTGTGGTGGACCTCACGCCGACTCTACCGGCGCCATCAAAGCATTCAAGCTGCTCTCGGTCGCCGGTGCCTACTGGCATGGGGACGAGAAAAATAAGATGCTGACGCGGATCTATGGGACAGCATTCAATTCTCAAGAAGAGCTCGATGCTTATCTGGCACAACTGGAAAAGGCACGTCAGAATGATCACCGCAAACTAGGTGCAGAACTCGGGCTGTTTACCTTCTCTGACTTGGTGGGCAAGGGATTGCCGCTCTGGACGCCCAAAGGCGCCACAGTCCGCCGTGAGCTCGAGCGCTTTGTGGTAGATGAAGAGTTGGCCCGCGGCTATCTGCACGTCAACACCCCTGACATCGCCTTGCTCGATCTCTACCGTACTTCCGGACACTACCCGTACTACAAAGACACCATGTACGCGCCGATCACGATTGACGACGAGGAGTTCATGCTCCGGCCGATGACATGTCCACATCATTTTGAGATCTACAAATCACAGCCGCGCAGCTATAAAGAGCTGCCGATGCGCTTAGCCGAGCTGGCCCAGCTGTATCGCTATGAGAAGTCCGGCGAGCTGACTGGTCTGATGCGCGTCCGGACGTTTTGTTTGGCAGATGCCCACATCATCGCCCGCAAGAGCCAAGCAGTCGAGGAAATTAACGGCGTGATTGATCTGATCGAGTACGTTTTAAAGCTGTGGGGTCTCCAGCCCGGTGAAGACTACCGTTTCCGACTGTCACTCGGCAATCGCCAGGACGACAAAAAGTACTACAAAGACGACGCTGCCTGGGACTTTGCGGAGAATGTGCTACGACAAGTGTTACAGCAACGTGGTTCAATGTACTTTGAAGCTGAAGATGAAGCAGCCTTCTATGGACCCAAGATTGACGTCCAGATGAAGAACGTGCATGGCAAAGAAGAGACTGCCTTCACCGTCCAGTATGACTTTGTGATGCCCAAACGCTTCCAGCTCAGCTACATCAATGAGGAAGGTAAAGAAGAAGAGCCGATTGTGGTTCACCGATCTTCGATTGGGGCAGTTGAGCGGACCATGGCGTTCTTAATCGAGAAGTTTGGGGGAGCCTTCCCGTTGTGGCTGGCGCCTGTGCAAGCTGTGGTCATTCCGATCTCAGAAGACCAGCATCAGTATGCTGCGGAAGTCTCCACTGCGCTGCGTCAGGCCAAAATCCGGGTAGAGAACTGGAATGAGGCTGAGAGTATGCAGAAACGGATCCGTCGGGCGGAGAAGGAGAAAGTGCCATACATGATTATTCTGGGCAAACAAGAAGTCGAGGATAAGATGCTTAGTGTCCGCCATCGCGGCAACCAAGATCTCGGCCTCCTACAGCTTCAAAACTTCATCGAAAAACTAGGCCAAGAGATCGAGGATAAAGCACTCTAAACCAGGAAAGACGACGTTTTATGCCTGATAAGTACTCTGCTGTCTGGGTTTCGCATTCTTCGCTGTGCGATTTTCTAGCCTGTCCGCAGCTTTATTACCTCAAGAATGTCTATAAACGTCCAGAAACCGGGCACAAGATGACCTTGATGACGCCGCCGTTGGCTCTGGGTCAAGCTGTTCATGACGTGGTGGAGTCACTCTCAACTCTACCGACGGACCAACGCTTCCGGCAACCGCTGTTGATGAAGCTGGCTACTGCTTGGGAAAAAGTCTCGGGAAAAAAGGGTGGGTTTTCCAGTCCCGAACAGGAAGCCCGATATCGTGCCAGAGCTGAAGAGATGATTCGGCGCGTAGAACAGCATCCAGGCCCCCTCAAAAACCTGGCCGTCAAGATTAACATGGACTTGCCGCATTTTTGGCTAAGTGAGGAGGACCAGATTATTCTCTGCGGTAAGGTCGACTGGCTGGAGTATTTGCCAGATACAGACATGGTTAATATCATTGACTTCAAAACCGGTAAAAACGAAGAAAAAGATGACTCCCTCCAGCTCCCGATTTACCGACTGTTGGTCGCCAACTGCCAAAAACGTCAAGTCGCACATGCCTGCTATTGGTACCTGCAGTACTCGGATGAGCTGACGGAAAAGACACTCCCTGATCTAGAAGTCTCCCGCCAGCGAGTGCTGGAGCTGGCCAAACAAGTCAAACTGGCCCGCAAGCTCGAACGTTACAAGTGTCCGGGTGGGGAGAGCTGCTCCGCTTGTGAACCGTACCTGAAAATCCAGCGTGGGGAAGCTGAGTTCGTGGGCGTTAACAGCTACAACACGGACGTCTTTATCCTGCAAAACGGTAGCAGCACTGAGGAAGACAGCGTTATTCTCTAAAGAAAACGAGTCGTCCTTTTTAACGCCGGAAACCCTGGTTTACCAGGAGAAAAGTTCCGGGAAGATCTCCACTCTGTTTGACCAGACGATGAAGAAGTAGAAGAGCGCAGCACCGATAAAGAGTGCCAGCAGAACTTGGGCATTGGTATGTCTTCTGAAAAACTCGATCTGAGGCTCCAAAAAGTACTGTTTGGTCCAGATACTCTCTTCCCTGTGAGGGCGTGGGATCTTGGCGATGGGTCTAGCCGGGCGGGCAGCTCGGACAGAGCGGGCAGCTACTCGACGAGAAGCGGCGCTTGAGGCAGTTTTTCTGGGGGTGGCCTTCTTGGCTTTGGCAGGCATAGGCTTCCTTTGCAATTTCAAGCACGTTTTACGCTGATTCTTCAGCGAATTAGTTATAGCAAAGTCAGGGGAGGTGGAGCAAGATCTTTTTTGACCTCCCCCTAGCAATCTCGAGGGTGCTATGGCATAATACAAGGTCGTTACGTAAGCCATCCAACAGGAGCAGACGAAAAAACGATTTCATGATTAGAAAAAAACCGTTTCAACGGCCTCAGCCGCAGTTCCGGATTACCGCCAACTTCAACATCCGGGTTCCAGAGCTACGGGTCCTCACCGACATCGGCGAGATGATTGGGGTCATGTCTACTCAAGAAGCATTGGAGCGCGCACGTACCGAAGGGAAGGATCTGGTGCTGGTGACTGAAACTGCCAATCCACCCATTGCCAAGATCATTGATCTGGCCAAGTACCGATATCAACTTCAGCAAAAAATGGCTGAAGGCCGCAAGAAATCAAAGGCACAAGATATCAAAGAAGTCCGCTTCACTCCGTTTATCGGGGAAGGTGACTTCCAGACTCGACTCAAACGCGTCGTCGAGTTCTTAAAAAAAGGTGACAAGGTGCGCTTAACTCTGGAGTTCCGGGGTAGAGCGATTACCAAGCAGGAGTTCGGCCGCGAACACTTTGACCGTGTTTTTGCCGAGACTGCCGACATTGCCACTGTCGAGATACAACCAAGAATGCTGGGCAAGAAGATGATGGCTCAGTTGATGCCAATTAAGAAAAAGTAAGAAATCGTTAGTGAGGCAGTATGCAGAAGTACAAACGAAAAACACGCAAAGGCGCAGTTAAGCGTTTCAAGATCACCGGCACCGGCAAAGTCCTGCGCCGTGCTCAAAACATGCGCCACTTACGCCGTAAGAAAAGTAAAAAAGCGATCCGCCACAGCCGTAAACCAATCGAGGTGACCGGCAAATGGGCACGCCGAATCAAGCACATGCTTGGTTTGAGATAAGCGCAGCAAAAGAGAAAAAAGAGGAATCATGCCAAGAACAAAAACCGGTACCGTCCGCCATCGTCGCCACAAGAAAGTCCTGGCTCGCACCAAGAGCTTCCGTGGCGCCAACACCCGCCTCTACAAACGTGCCAAAGAAGCTGACCTGCACGCAGGTCAATACGCCTACATCGGCCGCAAGCTGCGCAAACGCGACATGCGATCCCTCTGGATCCTGCGCATCTCTGCAGCCTTGAAACAGGTCGGCGGCGTCAGCTACTCCCGCTTTGTGCCAATGCTCAAGAAAGCTAATATCGCCCTCGACCGCAAGATCCTGGCCGACATTGCTGCCACAGACTTTGCTTCGTTTAAAACCATCGTCGAAAAAGTGCGGGGGTAATCGAAGCGCGTCCAAAAAACCAAAACAGAAAGTTCAAAACCCCGCACCCGCGGGGTTTTTCGTTGAAAAGACACTATAATCAAGGAACTGTATGCCAGAACAGATCACCATCACCCTCACCGCCCTCCGTCGTAAGGCAGAGGATATTCGTGCAGAGCTGTCGCTCGACCAAGCCCCGCCAGCAGAGCTAACTACCAAGTATCTCGGTAAAAAAGGCAAGTTCAATGAACTTGCTAAAGAAATCCGCCTGGTTGCCCCTGACGATCGCAAAGAAGCAGGGCAGATCTTGAACGAGCTCAAAGAATCACTCGAAAAACAGATCAATAAGCTCACCCTTGAACAAGATCTGGCGCCTGAGTGGACCGACATGACCATCCCTGGGCAGCCGCCCAAGCTCGGCCACATCCATCCTGTCTCACAAGCGATGGAGGAGGTAACTCGGATTTTTGAGCGGATCGGCTTTACCCGCGTTCGCTACCAAGAAATTGACTGGGATCACTATGTCTTTGAAGCGCTTAACATGCCACCCAATCACCCGGCTCGGGACGAGTGGGAGACGTTCTTCGTTGACGCACCCATCGACAAAAAGTTCGGCAAGGTCGTCCTGACGACTCACACTTCCAACGGCCAAGTTCGCGAGATGGAACGCTTGAACTCCCAACCACCAATTCGGATGATTAACATCGGCCGTTGCTATCGCCGCCAACAGGATGCCACTCACACCCAGATGTTCCATCAGTTTGAAGGCCTGGTAGTCGACAAAGGCATCACAATTCAAAATCTAAAAGGCACCCTGGACTACTTTGCCCAGGAGTTCTACGGGCCTGGCACCAAGAGTCGGATCCGGCCTTTTCACTTTCAGTTTACCGAACCGTCGTTTGAGGTCGACTTCAGCTGCCACATCTGTCATGGCACTGGCTTGGTGGACGGTAAAGACGAGACCGGCAAACCCGCCAAAGTGAAGTGCAAGTTCTGCAAATCCGGCTGGCACGAGGTTGGCGGCGCGGGCATGGTTCATCCGAATGTTTTGAAAGCCGGCGGAATCGATCCCGATGAGTACACCGGCTTCGCTTTTGGCTGGGGAGTAGAGCGAACCTACACCCTCAAACCGGGCCTCAACATCGATGATATTCGTCTCTTCTATAGTGGTGAAATGAGATTCTTGGAGCAGTTCTAGTATGCCAGAAAACGAGTATCAGCAACTCTCAACACAGCTGGCAGATCAGTTGCGAGACGGTCGTGCCACCATTGAGATTCGGACCTTAGCTGGACCAGAAACTTTGTCGGTCAGCTGGGAGAAAGTCAGTGAGTTTGCCGGCATCGAGTCATACTTATTGGTTGCCAGAGACCCGCAGGGGAGAGAAGCAGCCGTCCTCAGCTACAAAATCGATAAGAGCGTTAAGCCCCCGATTGCAACTGTGGTTAATAAGGAAGTCGAGCCACCGTATCGAGGCAAAGACCTGGCCCAAAAGCTGTTTGCGTTGATGGCAAAAGACTTGGAGAGTAAAGGCGTCCTACACGTCACCGGTCGTATCCGCAAAGAAAACACGCCGGCTCTTGTTTCGCGCCAACACGTTCGCGAGCTCTTAACTGGCAAACGCTACCGCACTGAGCACGAGCAGGCCCCAGACCAACAGCAGTTTTACGAAGTAACGACTTTCTTAGATCAGTTCTCAGACGAACAAGGAGAATAATGAATATCTTAATCCCTCACAACTGGCTGCTCGAGCACCTCGAGACTGAGGCCAGCCCAACTGAAATACAAAAGTACCTATCGCTGTGTGGGCCCTCAGTGGAACGCATTTATGAGCGCGAGGGTGAACCAGTCTACGACATTGAAGTGACTACCAATCGCGTCGATTCGATGTCAGTGCGCGGCATTGCGCGCGAGGCAGCAGTCATCCTCAACCAGTTCGGCATCAAAGCAGCCCTCAAACCATTCGAGCCAGCCCCGATCAAGTTCAATGCCAAAACTGCGCCAAAAAAGCTCAAGCTGCCTACTATCATCAACGACCCCAAGCTCTGTCACCGGATTGTTTGTGTGGCACTGGCCGCCGTCGAACGGACAGAAACTCCCAAGTGGATGGCCAAGCGACTGCGCCAGGTGGAGATCAACGTTCACGACGCAGTGATTGATATTACCAACTACATTACTCACGAACTTGGTCATCCTTGTCATGCTTTCGACTATGACAAAGTCATGGAGCTGGGCGGCACTATCATTGTCAAAGAGGCGGAAGCGGGTAAGCCTTTTACGACTCTCGACGGGGTCGAGTACACCACAGTCGGTGGTGAACTGGTTTTTGAGAACGATCAAGGTGTGATCATCGACTTGCCGGGCATCAAAGGAACCGCCAACACTGCAATTCAAGCAGACACTAAAAATGTTCTATTTTGGATCGAGGACGTGGTGGCGGAGAAGATCCGGTTTGGCTCTATGAGTCATGCAATTCGGACTGTGGCCGCGCAGCTGAACGAAAAAAATGTGGACCCCCATCTGGCTCTACCAGTCCTGGAAGAGGGGACCAAGCTGTTCCAAGTCTTGTGTAAAGCCACCGTGGCCAGCCCCGTCTTTGACCAGTTCCCTGGAAAGCGGCCGCAGCCCACAGTGGAAGTCAGCTTGGAGCGGATCACTGACTACTTAGGCATCGAGCTGCCAGTTAACAAGATCGCCACCATCCTGGAAGAGTTGGGCTGCGTCGTCAGTTTGAAAAAAGGAACGTTCACTGTTCAGCCGCCTACTTTCCGCCCCGACATCCGGATTCCGGCAGATGTGATCGAAGAGATTGCCCGCATCTACGGCTATCACAACTTGCCAAGTGTCTTGATGTCTACGCCGATTCCGTTGGACAAGCCAAAGCATACCAACTTTGACCTGGAAAATCGGATCAAGCACTTCCTGGCTGCGATAGGCTGGCAAGAGGTCTACACCTACTCCATGGTCAGTGCTGAAATTGCCCGACAGTCGGGATATACCCTCGAGGAACATCTGCAACTGCAGAATCCGCTAACGGATGACCGTGTCTACTTGCGCCGTTCGTTGGTTCCGTCGCTCATTGAGATTCTGGAACAGAACACACAGTACCCGAATCTAGGCGTCTTTGAGCTAGCGAATACGTATACGCCGGTAGAGAAACAGCTACCCGTTGAGGCACTTCATCTGACCATGGTCTCCCGTCGGCCGCTGCGCCGTGTCAAAGGTGATCTGGAAGTCTTGCTGCGCACGTTGTACGTGACCGGCCTGAGCTATAAGCAGGAAGGAAATAATACAGCACACCTGTTGGTCGATGGGCCAACCAAAGAACAAGTGGTGTTCGGTGAGCTGACGCTGCTACCAAATAAAATGGTGAGCGTCGATATTCCAGTAGCAAAGCTGATTGAAGTCAGTCACGGCTATCCTCACTACCGGCCACTTGCCAAAACCAGCGCGGTGATTGAAGACATGACCTTCACTGTCCCCGAGGAAACTAACGTGGGCAGTATCCTGGAAACTATTCAAGATATCTCACCGTTGATCGTGGCAGTGGAGTTCCTTGACCAATACCAGCAAAACGTCAGCTTCCGGATTAGCTACCAAGATCTCGAGACACAGATCGCGGACAGTACTGTCACCGAGCTGCGCCAAAAAGTGACACGAGAAGTAGCAAAAGAGTACGACGCAGTCTTGGTGGGTGGAGTTAAAGATTAATTTTATACATATTAGTTCATCGTTTAATCTAAATTATTTGAATGATATACTCGGCTTAAATATGAAAGTGAGTAAGCAACCTGTGCCAGCTGATTCAGCATTAGCTCAAACGTTTAATGAAGCAAAGTGCTTTGCATCAACCACGATTTCTCCCAAAGAGATGGAGCAGGTTTTGCGTGACATAGAAAATCCTCCAGAATCCACGGACAGTCTTGGTGAACTGCTTCGAGAGATTCACCGTGAGCATCGAACTTAAGTTTTTCCATTACAAGACTGGCTTTGTGGATATTCAATCCTTTTGTGCTGAACAGTGGTTATTCATCGCGCTGATTTTCCTGTGGCCGTCCAATCTCTTTTTGAAGTTTGCCGAGTCAACGGGATACCTTCACGGCCTGTTGGTGGACTACTTGTTGCCCAAGCTCTATGTCACTGACCTGCTGATCGTGACTCTTCTGGCTTGGTGGGGGGTGGAGTGGTGGAATGGACGGAAAAAAGTCAGTAAAGAAAGACACACCCACACCCGAGACGGGCGAGCCTTTCGACTCTGGTTAGTCGTCGGTATAGTGGCGGGGATATTATTTGCAGTTCAGCTTCATACGCCACGGCCGCTAGCGGCGACCTGGTTTTTGTTGAAAGTCATGGAGATGTTCGGACTGGCAGCGTGGGTGGTTACTCACCGTTCCTTCTTTTTCCAAAAAATCATGACTATCGCGTTGATGGCGATGCTTTGTTTCCAGTCAGCCGTTGGGTTGGTGCAGTTCACTACTCAGTCTTCGGTATTCCCGTCGTATCGTTGGTTGGGAGAGTCGCGCTTAGAGCGGCGCGGCGGACTGGCGCGTGGTACCTTTGAGTACGTTGAGCGCGTTCTGCCGTATGGGACAACGTCCCATCCGAATGTTCTGGCAGCTGTACTGGTGATCGGACTGTTGGCACTCTGGACCCTGCCACGCTTGCAACAGTGGCTCGTGCCTGTTGTGGTTTCAAGTGTGCTGGCAGTGATTACTTTGGCGTTGACGCAGTCCTGGTCTGCCTGGTTGGCATTGGTTGGCGGTGGAGGAGCACTTTGGCTCTACCGTTTCGCCAGAACTCACCATCGGGTAGAGGAGTTGGGCAAAGCCATTTTGGCTGGGGTTCTGACCGCGGCGGTGGTGATTCCATTTGTGGTCTTGAGATTGGCTCAAACATTTCCGGCCAATCCGTCGTTTGCACGACGGATGATGCTTAACGACGCTGCCCTTTCTCTCTGGCAAGAACTGCCGCTGACTGGAGTCGGCATGGATCAGTTTACCGTCTATGTGGAAAGAGCTAGCCAGAACAGAGAAGTCGTCCGTTTTGTCCAGCCAGTACATCACGTCGGGCTGTTGATGCTGTCCGAGATAGGTATATTGGGAATAGTACTTCTGCTTCTGGTCGTGGCAGTGTTTTACCGCCAATTGAGCGCTCGTCAGCGCCGCAGTTGGTGGGCCGTTCTGCCGTATGTGGCCATTATCTTTTTACCGTTGGCCAGTCTTGACCACTATTTGTGGACACAGCAAGTCGGGCAGTTGACGTTGGTACTGGGCGGGGGGTGGATTGCCACGAACTTAATCCGGCAACGGACCTAAGGTCCGGGACTGGGACTCACTGAAGGGAGAATCGAAGGAACTATGCTCGGACTTGGCGTCGGTGCGGCTGGGCTTGGGCTTGGTTGGGGACTCGGCTGTGGTGCTGGCTCCTGCCAATCCTGGCCACCAGTTCCGATCCGGATCGTCCCGGTGCTGGCTTCTTTGCCACCACGTGACTTGGCTTTGGCTTGGATCTGGTAGCGGCCTGCGGAGAGCTTCAAGCTTCCCTCATAACTCTTGTTGTTGATCGTCTCTTTCAAGCTGCCGTTAACCCAGATCTCAATCTTCTCAATTCCGTCACCGGAGTCGGCAAATACTTTGAACTGGATGTCTTCACTGTCGTACTTGGTCTCGTTTCGAGGCTCATCAATCTTGACTGAGACATCGGCTGTGTCACCGCAGTAGTCACGCGGCGCTTTGTACTTTTCATCCGACTGACCGTTGACCCAAGCATCTATCCCTTCTTGCCAGCGATTCTTGCCGTCTTCGCTAAAGGGATCGTCCTCCTTCATGACGACAAACTCTTTCTCGTCGTAGTCACCGGCCACAATTTTGGCGTCGGTGGCCAGTTTGTTGTTCTCGCCCCGACAGACCTTCAGCTTGGTATGAATCGGATCTGGGCCGGTGGGCTTGGTCCCTTTGATCATCCACTCCTGGCGACTGGGGTACCCATCGTGTGACGGATAGCCAGAAACTACGTCCACCTCAACTTGCTCAACACCTGGTGGCGGTGTCCACTCCGGCGCTTTGAAACCCATCTGCAAAGCCGTATTCAGGATTGACCGCCAGATCGGAGAGGCACCGGTAATACCGGATGCCACACTCTTCATGGCCGTCGCGTTGTTATTACCCACCCAAGTACCGATGATGATGTCTTGAGTCCAACCGATCGTCCAGTTATCTTTTTGGTCGTTGGTGGTACCAGTTTTGACTGCGACACCTTTGCCGGCATTGAGGAGCGAGTTTGCGCCGAAGGCCAGCAAACGAGCGTTGTTATCAGACAGAATGTCATCAATTAAGAACGCTTCTTCCTGCGACATCACCCGTCGACCTTGCGTCGGCTTGAACTCACGGAGAACGTTGCCATCTTTATCTGTCACTTTCAAAATCGCGACTGGCTCAATCTTGGTGCCACCATTGGCAAACGCAGAGTAAGAGGTGACTGTGTCGATCAAGTGCACCTCAGCACCTCCCAAAGTTGCAGAGAGTCCAAACTTTCGCATGTTGTCATCTGAAGGCTGCAGGGTAGGGAAACCTAAGTCATAAGCGAGACCCAACCAATCTTTAATGCCCACCATGGCCATCGACTTGACTGCGGGAACGTTGAGCGAGCTTCCCAGAGCGTTACGAATGCTAACTGGGCCGCGGAACTTACCGTCGTAGTTCTTCGGCTCATAGGGATCTTCTCTGTCATTCCGCATAAAGGTGGTGGGCACGTCGGCTAACATCGTCGCCGGCGTATAACCTTTGCGGAGCATGCCCAAATAGGTTACTGGCTTAATTGACGAACCTGGCTGCCGGAGGCCGTCAACGACGACGTTAAACTTTCCGTCTACTTCCTCACTGTTGTAGTCCACGCTTCCCACCATGGCCAAAATCTCACCAGTCTTGGGATTCATGGCCAAGGCTGCACCGTTGCTGATGTTTAAGTTTTTGACTTTTTCAATTTCGGTTTTGACGCTCTCTTCAGCCTTGCTCTGCAGATCAAGATCCAGTGAGGTGGTAACAGTCAAGCCACCCTTGGCTACCACGCCTTCACCAAACTCTTTCTCCAGCTGCTCGCGGACATAGAAGACAAAGTGCGGCGCAGCAAAGGTCGTTTTGGGGGCGGCAAACTGAACAGTGTCCAGATCCTTAACCGCCTGGTCATACTGCTCGGCAGAGATATAGTTGTCTTCGCGCATCCGCCGGAGCACACCCAGCGCCCGCCACTTCCAGAGTGGAGTACCGTCGTCGGCCGTTTTCCCAGAGAACGGAGAGTAGGCAGTCGGCCGTTGTGGCAGGCCAGCCAGAATCGCCGACTCAACTAAGTTGAGCTGATCCACTGGCTTACCAAAGTAGATTTGGGATGCAGCGCCCACACCCAATGAGTTTCCCCCGTAGGGTGTTTCATTAAAGTAAAACTCCAGGATCTGATCCTTGGTAAACTTGCGCTCGATCTGAATAGCCAGGATAAACTCGTTGAACTTCCGCAGCGGGGTGCGCTCGTTGGTTTTGAGCAGCGCATTTTTGACCAACTGCTGAGTGAGGGTAGAGCCACCGACTACTCGGCCACCCCGGAACACATAGTTATAGACAATCCTAAACGGCGTCAGCGGGTCAAAGCCACCATGCTTGTAGAAGTCTTTGTCCTCGACGGCCACAGTTGCTTCCTTGAGCGTGCCAGGAACTTGAGAGATGTTAATCGGGTCGTTGCGCTCTTCAGCGTAGAGGTCATAGAGCAGCTTGCCGTTGCGATCCAAGATTTTGCTAGTAAAGCCTTCTCGTTTGATCACCTGTCCCGGCTGAGGCAAGTCTTTGGCTACCCAAGCATACATGGCAAAGAAAGCAATGAACCCACCAATCACACTGACAAAGAAGAGAATTGCTCCTAGCCGGACGAGTTTAATCATCCGCAAACGTTTTTCCGCAGGAGTCAGCCGTTTTCGTCCGGGGGAAGAGGGGGCTCCCGTCAGGGCATGCGAAGAAGCCGTGTGCAGTCGACGTCGGGAACGAGTCTTGCTGGTCAGCCCAGACCACAGAGCCACAAACGGCGCGGTCAGCGTTTCCCAGATGGCAGTCAGATTAATTTGCATTGGCCGATCTATTTTACCAGTCTCTGGCTGGAGAGGGGGTGCTTCTGGCTCTACACTTGAGGACATACTAGGCATTTCATCCAGTTCAAACTCGAGCACTTCAGGCGTTTCCTCCGCTGGGGAGGTCTCTTCCTCGAGTGACTCTTCGGGCAGAATCTCCGGAACTACTCGGTCTTCGAGTTCGTCTTGGCGTGGTGGGTCCTTGCGTTCGTCTTTTTCCACAGTACAAACATGACATTTAAGGCAGCACACATCAAGCCCAAAAAGAAGCCGCCGGCAACGTCACTACTCCAGTGTTCACCTAAACTGACTCTACTGAACATCGTCAAAAAAGCAACTCCTGCCAATGCAGCCCCGATGGCCAGCTTCAGGAGGAGAGGAATTCTGGGTGAGGTCCAGAGTACGGCAAAGATCGTAACTGTGACAAACGTAATACGAAGACTGTGCCCAGATGGATATGAAGACACATCAAAAACGTGTAGCTCCGGGAAAACGAACTCCGTGGGATGACGGTAAAACATAAAAGGGGGAGGAGGTTGAAACAGAATCTCTTTCCCGACGATTTCCAATAGGTGCGCCACAAATAAAAATCCCAGTGAGGTCACCACCATGACCCACCGCTGCATGATGAGCAAAAAGAGGATCAGCGCAGGAACAATAAGTTGAAACTTGGCAATCGTGCCAAACCAAATCAAGTACTCGTCGAGCTTGACAGGTGTCAAATCTTGAATCCGAACAGTCAGATCAAAGTCCAACGAGCGGAGAAAGTCCGCTCGGACGGCAAGCGTCACACCCACAAAGCCCAGTGCTCCGAGGACTGTCACGCCAAAGCAGGCAGCGAGAAACAACCAGTGGTGTTTGAGAAAAGTTTGAAACCTGTGCAGAAGGTTCATCTTACCACTTTCAGCACTTTCAATTGCGAAACTCTTTTTTTCGAGTACAATCTCACTTAATGCACAAGATATCTGTTTGCGCCAGCTACTATTATTCCTCACCGACACTTGGCGAGTAGGTTGCTGCGTACACAACAGATCAAAACACTACCTCGCCACCAGCGAGGTTTTTTGTAGATATTTGTAAATTTGTAAATAGAAAATAGAAGGAGAACACGGGCAAACACTCAAAAGAAGAAATTACTACAATTGTAGTAATTTTGAAAAATCCACAGATAGCCTGTCTGTCAAACAATGTCAAACATCTGCCGAGCAACATCTCAGTGGCAACGACGAGCCAACTCGCTCGAACTCACTCATTTGAAGTAGAATAAAAGGATCTTTATGCAATTTTCAATTCACCCAGACGTTTTCAAACTTTTCCCAGACTTTAAGGTGGGCCTGCTCGTGGTCACTGGCCTTGATCAGTCCAAGGCTGACATGACGACTATCGGCCAGCTTCTTTCGGACAGCATCAAACATGCCCAGGCAGAAGACTGGCCCACAGACCGCCGCAAGGTCTGGGAGGATGCCTTTCGTAAAATCAATCTGAACGTCGACGAGATCAAACCCTCACACCTCGCACTTGTTGAGCGTGTCAAAAAGAACGGCGATATCCCGTCCATTTTGCCCATCGTCGATATTGCTAACAGCTACTCACTCAAACACGGCGTGCCAGTGGGGACTCATAGCTTAGATGCGCTCTCCGAAGACATCATCATCCGGCCTACGACCTCGGTTGATCGCTTTGTGGCCATGAACAAGACTGAAGCAGAGGGGGTGCAGGAAGGTGTCCTTGCCTACACCAGTGGCCAGCAAGTCCTCACCAAAAACTTTGCCTGGCGACAAGGTGAGCTCAGTAAAGTCCGGCCGGACACCCGCAACGTCATCATTCCGATCGATACGTTTGGGACCGTTTCTGAGGGAGAGCTCCTGACTATTATCAAAGAGCTGAAAACGTTGCTGCAGGCACAAGTCGGCGGCACGATTCAAACCGCCATTCTATCCAAGACCACACCGTCATTCGAGTGGAGTCAGGATGCATCATTGACAGAGAAAAACTCACAGGTCTGGGAGGTACTGACACGGGGAGTGGCTGAGGTCTTACCGTCTGCAGAGACGCTGGCGCCGCTGATGAGCCAACGGAAAATTCGCGTCTACCTCGGCATCGACCCGACCGGCCACTTACTGACCTTGGGCCACGCCGTCGTTCTGCGCAAACTTCAGCAGTTTGCTGACCTGGGTCACGACGTGATCTTGTTGATCGGCAACGGGACTGTTCGGATCGGCGACCCGACTGGCCGGGACAGTACCCGACCGGTGTTGACCGACGAACAGATCCGCGAAAACTTCAAAAACTGGCAAACCCAAGCCAGCAAGATTCTGGACTTCAACAAGATCCGGGTCGTCTACAACGGCGACTGGCTGGATAAGTTGACGTACGCCGATATCGTCAAACTACTGGCCCAAACGACCATTCAGCAGCTGATTGAACGAGATATGTTCCAGGATCGTTTGAAAAAGAATCTGCCGATCCATGGGCACGAGATTATCTACCCACTTCTTCAGGGGTATGACTCTGTTGCCATGGATGTCGATCTAGAGATTGGTGGCACTGACCAGACATTTAACATGATGATGGGTCGTCACCTCCAGCGCGTCTACAACAATCATGAAAAGTGGGTCCTGACCACTCCGATCATCAATGGCACCGACGGCCGTAAGATGAGCAAGAGCTACGGCAACTTTATCGCCTTAACTGAGGAGCCCAACAATATGTACGGCAAGATCATGTCGATCGCTGACGAGATGATCATCGAGTACTTCGCGTTGTTGACCGATGTGCCACTGCCGGAAGTGGAGGAAATACGAGCTGCCTTGGCAAAGGGAGAGAATCCGATGCCATTTAAGAAAAAGTTAGCGCATGCGATTACAGCAGCGTATCACTCTGAAGCAGCTGCGGACGCGGCAGAGAAACACTTTCAGCAGACTGTTCAAGAGAAGCAGGTTCCGACCGACATCCCCGTTGTCCAATTGACTGGCAATGAGAGAACAATTCTGGATGTTCTCAAAGCCTGTCCGACAGAACTGAGTACCAGTGAGCTCAAACGACTCATCGAACAAGGTGGAGTAGAGCTGCTGCCCAGTGGCCTGAAGCCCGGGAGTGTGGACCAAGTGTTTGATCGGGAGACCGAGATTATTCGGGTCGGCAAGCGCCGCTACTTCCGACTGGAGAGAGGAAAATAGTATGACCCAAAAGCGTCGCCAACAGTTTTTAATGCTCTTTGCGATCATCGCGATTGCTAGTTTAATTCTCTCGAGTTTGGCCAGTGTCTTGACCTTAGCCCAGTAAGCGGCTAGGCTGAACTCGATGTATAGCTTGAGTACACCACTGTCACGGGTGAAGGGTGTCGGACCTGCATTGGAGAAAAGCTTTGCCGATGCCGGCATCACTACAGTCAAAGAACTGTTGCTGCATATTCCGTTCCGCTACGAAGATCGTTCCAGTCGCGTCAAAGTTGCCGACCTGAAAGTTGGCGAAGTCGTGACGTTGATGGGCAAGATTCTCAACCCGCGTAACTTCTACAAAGGACGGCGATCCATCCAGTCAGCGACACTGGTGGATGAAAGTGGCAAGGTCAAGTTAATGTGGTTTAACAACCCCCACGTGATTGACCGTTTTCGAGTGGCTGCTGATTTTTTAGTTAGCGGCAAGCTGAGTGACCGCGGCACAATCGTCCAGCCCACGGTGGAGACGTTTAAGCAAGATGGCGACAGTGTTCACACTGGCCGACTGGTTCCTATCTATCCCACAATTGTCGGACTACCAGCCGGGACGCTGCGCAAAATCTTGAAAGAAGTCGTCGATCATTTGACTGTCAAAAATGACAGCCTTGCGCAGAGCAGAGTGGAGCTACACGGCTTTATGGCACTGGAAGAAAGCCTGCGGCAACTGCACTTTCCGGCGAGTGAAGAAAAGATTGTCACTGCCCGGGAAAGACTGGCACTGGAGGAGCTGGTCCAGCTGATTCTGCACTCGCATCAGCTCAAAGAGCAGTGGAGGAGCCTCAATCAGGCACCGGCAATTGAGCTTCCCGCCAAACAGTTTGGACAGGTGGGCAAAGCACTGCCGTTTCCACTAACGGCTGCTCAGCAGCGCTGCCTGCAAGAAGTTCTGACTGATCTGTCGCAGACGGTGCCAATGAATCGCTTGCTCTTGGGAGATGTCGGCTCCGGGAAAACGGCAGTTGCCGGACTAGCTTGCCAGCAGATGCTGTCGCATGGCTTGCACTGCTGCCTGATCACACCTACCCAGATTCTGGCTCAACAACACGCCCAGTCGCTGCAGAAACTCTTCCCGGAGATGAAGATCGCTGTTGTTACTTCGCAGACTGCCAAGAAACTGGAAGTAAGTACTGTTCCGACGCTTTTTGTCGGCACCCATGCCATTTTGTCGCGTTTGAGCGAGATCGAGCCAGGCTTACTGATCTACGACGAACAGCATCGCTTCGGAGTCAGCCAGCGTTCAGCTGCCTTTGGCTTGCAACGGCAACCCCATCTGCTGACGTTGACCGCCACCCCAATCCCTCGAACATTGCTGCTGACCATCTTTTCGCATTTATCTCTGAGCGTGATCGACGAGCTGCCACCGGGGCGCAAACCAGTCAAATCTTGGCTGGTTCCCAACGGAAAGAGAGAAGATGCCTACGCCTGGATCGCCAAAGAGCTGCGGAAAGACACACAGGCAGCTCAAGCCTTGGTCATCTGTCCCTTCATTGATCACTCCGAGAATGAAGCTTTCGAAAACGTGGCCGCTGCCGCAGATCTGTACGAAGAGCTGAGTGAAAAGTTTACCCAGATGGAAGCTCAGAGAACATTTGAAGGTGGCCCAATCAAGGTGGAGCTACTCCACGGCCGAATGAGTAAGAAAGAGCAGCAGGCAGTCACTCAAGACCTGTTTGCCCAAAAGGTAGATGTGTTAGTCACCACCCCGATTGTGGAAGTAGGGCTCGACCTTCCTGCTGCAAATATCATCGTGATTGAGGCGGCGGAACGCTTTGGACTGGCGAGCCTGCATCAGCTGCGCGGCCGTGTCGGCCGCGCAGGTCAACAAGCCTACTGCCTGCTCTTTACCGCCAGTAAAGCTCTCAATGTCAAAGAACGTTTGCAGCAGTTCTGTGAGACTCACGACGGCTTGAAGTTGGCAGAACAGGACCTCCAACGGCGGGGAGCCGGAGACATCTTTGGTACTCAGCAGCACGGCCTGGATCAGCTACTGTTTGCCAACTGGACCAATCTGCAGCTCGTCACAGAAGCTAAACGCGTTACCGACCAGCTGATCGCTCACCACCAAGATTGGCACTCACCGCTGGAAAGCGCGTTTGCCCACTACAGTCAGGATGAGCAGGTGCCTTTGGCAAACTAGTTTCTCTTTCGGCGTGGAGGTGACGGGAATCGAACCCGCAAACCAAGTTTCGTAGACCTAGTTCTGCCCAGCAGCACCCCCACGTACGAGGAGACTACCTGTTCATTCTTTCAAGAACCGTAGAAAATTTGATCGAAAAAAACAAAAAACCACCTCTTGGGGTGGTTTTCCTTGGCTTCACTACTGTGCAGTTGAACCAGGTCTACGAATATTTCTATTTAACCACAGCTTCGTTTTTTTTCAATCATGATTTTTGCCTAATTCCTAAAATATTTTGATCCTTTTATTGTTTTTTTCGCCGAGACTGGGTACAATACAGCCCATACAAAATAGAGAAGATCACCATAAATCAATACAAAGGAACGTATGGGAGCCCATCCAAAAAATAAAATTACCCGCGTTGAGCAAGGCAAACGACGTGCAGGTAACACTCCAAAACTCGCCAAGAACAAAGCCCATGGCTCTGTCCCGAAACATAAATCCGGTCTTTTTGCCCGTTTCACCAAAGCCGTCGCTGGCGCAGTGATCAAGCCAGCCAAAAAGAAGACTGCACAGAAAGCAGCCCCAACTGCTAAGTCGACCACTGTTAAACCAGCAGCAGCCGAGCCAACCAAAGCAAAAACTGCAACCAAGACTGCAAAAACAGAGAAGACCGTCAAGAAAACTGCCAAAAAGACAACCCCAGCCAAGAAGCCCGCGGCAAAGAAAACCGCGAAGAAGTAAGACTGAGCTCCTTCCTCTTGCAACACTTGGAAAAGCAGTTAGGATACGGGTGTGACTGATGCTGAAGAACTTGAAGCATTAACAGACTCAGTTGACCCTCGTCATCTTCGTCGGATACAGGTGATGCAGGCGGTGTTTGCGTACTCGTTTTATGTGGACGAGACACAGCAACAAGCCTTTCTCCAAGCCTATCCAGAGCTTCAAGATCTAATTGCAGAGTTACCTTCGATTGATCAGGAAATTCAAGGGTTCGCCAGTGAACGTCCACTTGCAGACATTAACAAAGTGGATCTTGCGATTCTTCGCAGCATTGTGTTTGAATGGAAAACAAAGCGAACACCAAAGAAGGTCTTGATCGACGAGGCGGTTGAGCTCGCCAAGGAGTTTGGGACTGAAAGTTCGCCCAAGTTTGTAAATGGCGTCTTAGCTCATCTTTTCAAGTAGCTGAAATAATTGAGTGGAGGAAGAGTATGAAGAACCTCAACGGCCAGGTTCAGGAAGATAAGGGCCTCATTTTCCCGGTGGTCCGCGACGTGCTTGCGGAGACGTTGACGTACGAGCCGGAAGAAATTACCCAGGATACCAGCTTCGATGAAGATGATCTGGATATTATTGGCACCCCTGATCATGAACGCATTTTGTTACAGATTCAGAAAAAATTCCCTGATGTCCAGCTGGACATGCACACTTTGCGAGACTGTGTGACAGTCGCAGAGTTAGTCAGCGTCATCGAAGAGGAAAAAGAGTTTGCCGAGGTCTAAGGAATCTCCACAAGCCTTTGCTTGTCTGGAGGCGTACAATTGTAAGTAGTATGACCGTCGCATTTCCTACCTTTCAAAACCAAGCTCTGTTGACGACGGCACTGACGCATCGCAGTGCCCTCAACGAGCATATCTCCACCTCCAAAGAGTCAAATGAACGCCTTGAGTTTCTCGGCGACGCTGTCCTGGAGCTCGTGGCGACTGATTTTCTGTATGACCGCTTTCCCGATGAACAAGAAGGAATGCTGACCGTCTTCCGCAGTGCCCTAGTCAAGACAACCACCCTCGCTGAAGTGGCTCAGGAGCTGAAACTCGGTGAAAAGTTGTACATGAGTAAAGGGGAAGAGACCTCCAGAGGCCGTCAGAACGTTGGTTTGCTGGCCAATGCATTTGAGGCATTACTTGGTGCTCTGTACCTTGATCAGGGCATCGAGGCCGTTCGTAGCCTCTTGAATGAGCTATTATTCCCCAAGATGGACGTCATTCTCCAAAAACGCCTCTACAAACACTCCAAGAGCCAACTTCAGGAAGTCCTGCAGGCTGAGGGCATCTCAGCGCCCGAGTATATCGTCGTGGGTGAGTCTGGACCAGACCATGACCGTCAGTTCACCGTCAAAGCCGTGATCGGTGGCCGGGACGCCGCCACCGGCGTGGGCAAGAGCAAACAGCTCGCCCAGGAAGCGGCAGCACAGGCGGTGCTGGAGGATGAAGAGCTCCTCGAGGAGCTGTTGGGGAAGAGGTAAAAATGAAAAAGGTGTTTAATTATTTCGAGGAATCTTTTTTTCTCATAATTAAATACTGGCAAATATATCTCGTAGTTGTTCTTTTCTCAGCGCAGTACACTTTAGAATCAATAACTAAAATTCCAATTGTTTTTTCGTTAATTTTATCTTTAATTCACCTCGGTTGGTTCGGTGCGAAATTTGAGTTGCTATATGCAGCGATCGAGAAACAACCTCTGCCATGGAATCAATCAGTGAAGCTAATTTTTAAGTATATAAAAAAGCTATTACCGCTCGCCATTCTCTTCTTCCTTATTTCCTCAATCTTTTTAACATCTTTTCTCTTTTCTTACGGAAAGTGGTTCTTGAAAGGCCAAGAGCTTTCACAAAATAAGCAAGTAAGAACTCAGCAACTCGAAAGTATATTTATAAGCCTGAAAAGTCAGAGTACCCTGGAAGCTTTTTCTACTTCTTTAAACCCTATAGCTATTGTTTTTCAACTGGTTCCGAGTGTTTTCTTCTTGACTGGAGCTATCTTACTCTCCGTTATGGTAGTGAATAACTTAGGAATCTTGCACGCAATGAGAACATCTCTCTTTTTTGCTAAGAAAAATTTGTTTTTCTTTTTTTGCGTCTTTACCTTGCATCTTATATTCGTGACAGTTAACGGTAATATCTTATCTTTGCTATTTATAGATACGTTCTCTTCAGAAGGGCGACTTCTAACCTTTTTGACTGGAATACCATTCCATTTTGCACAATTGCTTCTCACAGCTGCTGTCCTTCTTTATTACGTAAAACAGAGAAAAATATAGCCCGCTAGAAATGTTACTAACGGGCTACATCGATACCGAGAAGACGAACTACTCGTTCAGAGCACGGATCAATCCAAAGTCCTCCAGCACGTCATTTAGGCAACTAGCTACGTCTGGAGAAAAGTTAGCAGAAGCAGATGGTGTAAAGCCCTGCCCCTCACGACATGCTAAAAAAAATTCTCATCAAAAAAAATGATATTCTTTTTTACGGGAAATTTTTTCTTCTTCCTGTATTGCTTATCAAGTTTCTTACACTAGCCCTTATTTTTCAGTCCACATTTTTTGAGTATGACTCCTGCCTCCTGGATTACCTATCGAGTATTGTTTACCTCTTGATTTACTCGACTTTCCTCATCCCTTTATTTGATTTTCCATTGGCTTGTTTTCTGAGCTTTATTCGATTGAAAAGAGATTCCCATATCAGACGATCAGTTCTTTCTATTCTTTTTGGAATTGAAGTTAGCCTAGTGGTTTGTATGTTGTCACTTATTTCTTCAATATTAATTATAATTCTTTCGCTTGTCTTTGACGTCCCATCATGTCATTTCTCAAGATAGATTCTGTTGGGCATCCGAATTCACGGATGCGTGGGATAAAATGACTCAGATGCAAAAAGTTAAAACTCTTCTAGAAAGGATTCCCGCGTGGTGTAGAGGAGCAGTAGTAGCAAATTTAGTGGCAACACTATTGGTGGTACTCATAGCTCTTATACACTGGTTGGTTCTGTACCTCAAGTTTCCATATCCACTTACCGCTAGCGATACACTCTATAGTCTATTTGCGGCAATTGGTTTGTATGGAGTAGTCCTAAGCTGGATTTGGATACTTGCCCTTATTGCCCTAACACCTATATTTTGTCTTTTCCTTTTCAAGAAAAGCCAAACTAAAGTAGTCAAACTCATCCTTGTGAACACAGCTGTATCGATACCTCTTGGGTTCGTTTCCCTTGCCTGTTACTTAGTGGTGTATCTAACTGTCGGAGTGGGTGTAATACAGATAATTAAATTGATCTTTGGCTGAAAAACTGGGATCTAGGGATTTCTAGACCCCAGTTTCAAAGATAGTGAAGACTTCAGGCTATTTCAGTGGAGATCATTTTCATCCGCAGCCCTTTCTATAGTTGCGATTGTTGGAGAAGCTCTATCTCCAATAGCCTCTGCGAGGCTACGACCAGTAGCACGTTGGCTTACATCATCTGGGTTATCGCTGAATTGGAAAGGTGAATCTGGATTGGCAGCTTGGGCAATAGCAGAGGTTATGTTTTCAAGGGTGCGGTTATACCTCTCCATGTAGAATCCGAAGACAATGTTGCCCAAACCAGACATATCCATACTGTGGCTTCCAACTTGATACCAAATGTCTGCCTCATTTCCATCATCTGAGACATAGCAGCTTCCTCCTGAAGCCTCTCCCAAATTTCTGGCGAGGTATCTGCGGAAAGCATCAATCTCTCCTATTCTTGGGAGAAAATATGGAGCGACGGCTATGTCCCGCAGACGAGCTGACCGAATGTTAGATGTCCAGAAGGAGAACCGTTCAATCTCAGCACCAACCATCTCCGATCCGTTGGTGATCAAGCAACTGCTTGAGTCGAATTCGATGTGGTAAATGTGGTCAAACGGCTGATAGTACCAGTCAAAATCCATGATTTGAGAGTCCGGCGTAGGTGATACCACGTTGCCATTTCCACCCTCAAACCCTTCGCCGAGATTACCGACTTCAATCCAGCGTTCAGAGCCGCTCCCGTCGGCCATCCAGCCGGTAATCATCCCCGTACCAGACTCATTCGGAGTCTGGACTTGCCACCAGCGATAACCATCGTGGCACTCTGGACCACCATCGACGGACAGCGCCCCGTACACTTGAACTGTGGTGATGATTCTGCCGCTAGTGGATGGCTGCTCACGCAGTCGATTGCCGGTGCCATCCACATCTGCCACATAGCCGATATCGCCAACGTGCAGATAGCTGCTTGGTGCGTTGCCGCACTCGTTCCCAGCCGTAACCGGTTGGGCCATTAAGAGAACTACTCCCACGATTGCTGCCACAAGCAGCGCCATCCAACGTTTCATGGTGTTTCATAGACCTCACGTAGACTCACAAAACGAACAAGAATAGGGGAGACGGAACCATCGATTCAGCGCTAAGCAAGCTCCTTTCGTCTTCACTTGGTAAAGGTCGAGAAAGACTCCGTCAAAGAAAGCAGCGGCTTCCCGCCACCAGACAGAGTTTTCTGCGTTTTCTTATTATAGGACTCCACCTCATTAAACTCAAACAAAATATTGTTTTATAGGCCTTTTTTACTTCTCGACAAGACACTGCAAAACTTGCTCTCTCTCGATGTACACTTGAGAAAGTCGGCATTTCGCGGTATAATCCGCCCATGCTAAAAATCAAACTCGCTCGATTTGGAAAAAAGAAACAGCCCCATTATCGTATTGTGGTCAATGAAGCTCGAGACAAACGCGACGGCGCCTACGTCGAGGCCATCGGACACTATGCTCCGACCATGACTCCCAAAGTGCTGACCATTGATATGGTCAAGTACGAGGACTGGAAGAAAAAAGGCGCTCAGCCGACCGAGACTGTCGCTGCTCTGGTGACTCGTATCCAATCTGGTAACCCGTTCCCTCCAAAGAAAGCGAAGCTGTCCAAAAAAGCCAAAGCAAAAGCCGCTGCCGCTGCTGAAGAGCAAGCCCAAGCTGCCGAAGCCGCCAAGGCTCCTGCAGAAGCTCCTGTTGAAGAAGCCCAAGCCCCCGCAGAAGCTCCAGCCGCTGAAGCTACTTCCGAAACCGAAGCTGCTTAATCTACAATTACTCCAGCAGAGCCACAAGGAACTCCATGAAAAACTTGCTCGAGTTTATTCTCAATCACTTAGTTGACCATCCTGAAGACGTCCGCGTTGAAGAAGTTGAGTCTGAAGAAGGCATGACCTACATCCTGCACGTCCACCCCGATGACATGGGCCGCGTGATCGGCAAAAATGGCCGTGTCATCCAGTCCATCCGCAACTTAGCCAAAGTCCGGGCCGTCAAAGAGCGCATTCGTGCTCACATCACCTTGGCTGAAGAGGGTGAAGAGTAAACACTAGCGCAGAGTAGGCGCGCTATCCAGAAAATAGAGCCCCGCTGAGAAGCGGGGTTTTACGTTTCTTCCACCTGAGTCAGCGCCGATTCCATCAACTGCACAGCGGGCTGAGCGAAAGCGGCGCGCGCGAAACCAGTTACTTGAATCTTTCGGAGGTAGTTCCGGACGACCTTGGCTGCCACTTCCGGAGGGGAGAGCAGCTCAGTATCAATGATCGTATCCGCAGCCTTGGCCAGGTCGCTATGCTCCACAGGCTTTCCCTGAATGTGGTAAATCTCTCCGTACCTATTGAAGTCTCGTTGTTTTCGAGTCATCACTTCACTGACGTCCACCTGGCGTTGTTCCCGCTGACCGATGCGTTGGGCAGCAATTTCAGGGGAGAGCTGGAGAAGAACATTCATGTAGGGGAGAGCAAAGGCCGGCTGTTGAAGAATGACGGGTTGAAGCTCATCGAACTGAAGAACCAGGATAGCTAACTTTGACTCCCAGACAAACCCGGGTTTGTTAAGAGCATCCACGATGGTGTTCTGATCCACGATGTAGTCCCACAGCGGATCGGCTGTACCAGTGTGTTCAGCCTGTGCCTTGAGTACTCCCTGAAAACGGGCCAGGACGACTCCATCGGCACCTTGCTCAATACCTGGATAGAGCAGCTTCATCACACCATCCAGACCAGCGCTATCAAAAGATTGTTGATACAACAACAAAAACTGTTGGTACGCTTCGTCGACACTCAAGTCAGTTCGCTCTTCTTGGAATCGCTCAAATCTGTTCGCAAGTGCCCGGAAAAATCGCCCGCCGGAGATAATCGGCAGCTCAAGCATCTCAGACAGATGCCGGGCCGACGTACTGGCACCCGTTCCGGCGGTTTCTCCACTCAGTAAGATACGTGGCTGGGGATCGCCATCAACAAATGGCATAACACTCTTTTTTCTTTTCGCTAAAAACTTCTTAAGAGGGGTATTTTATAGCAACTCGAGGGAGAGTCAAATCGCCGGCCAAACATACAACTGAACACAGTAAACATCAGCGGGGAATCCCAAACAGGTCATCTCTACCACCACCTTCGACAGTCATACTCTGCGTCGTTTGATTACCAATCGTGTAAGTCTCCAGCTCTTGCAGGAACGCTCGTTCTTTGGCGCCTGTCTCGGGGAGTGGTGCGTCGATGGCAACCTGAATAGCGCGAGTAAAGTAGTAAGCAGAGAGCCGCAAGTTAGCGGTAAACTCGGAAGTTCCGTCCGCGGAACGAACTTCATTATCCAGCCGGATTTCCGTCACGTTCGTAATGGGAGTGGAGCGTTCAATCTCGCTAATGAACGCACTGATCTGGGCGAGTGTTCCTTGAATAGTTACTTCAATATCCATCTTATCGACACCGTGAACTTGGTCACCGGACACGTCATACTGTTGGGCACTGGCCGGAGTAGACGTAGTTTGTGCTGCGCCGGTAGCTGTGACACTGGTCACCGACGCTTGCTGCGCACTGATGCTGGCCAACTTACCAGGGCTGGTCTCGATACTAGTTAACCGGGCTCCTGTTTGGAGTGAAACGCGACGGGCGGTTTCCAAAACGGGGAGAAGAGGTTTCTGGAAAGGAAGCGCCTGGTCCACCTTGTCCTTGTTTGCATACTCTTCCAGATCGTTGACTTGCGCCAGTCCTTGGATTTTCCGCCGCAAGTTTTGTAATGTCGTGTTCTCGGTGCGGATCATGTTCTGCGTTTGAATAATCTGCTCGATCTGGGGCAAGACGGCAAACAACGCAATACAGACAGAAACAATAGCCATGATCACAGACAGAATCAAAAAGCGACGGACAAAGATTAACCGGCGATAGTTGATCTGTTTGAGTTGAGCGATGATGTCTGCGTTTAGATTTATTGCCATGGTTGTTTACGGTGTAGCTCCTTGAGCTGCCGGTTCTGTGACAGGCGGCACCTCAGCAGGTGTTTCAGTCGTTGGTGGTACAGGCGGGACTGTCTGCTCTGTTCCTACAGGAGGAACGTTTCCCTCCGGAGGGACTATTTGGGTAGCAGGAGGTCCACCGGCTCCGTTCAAGGTGGCAGGCTGGACCGGTCCAGCAACTTCGCCAGCCGGCTTGGGCTTGACCACAGCCGTGATCACCATTTCGTAGTCACCTTGCGGAGTTCGAGTCAGGTCGCTGGGGTTGACTGAAGTAAACTCTGCCCGCACTGCATCCGTGTTGAGCAGTTCAAATACTTTTCGCAAGCTAAAGACACTATCGGACTGGATCTTCAGAGACAGAATCCGCTCCTTCTCCAGATAGGACATCTGTGTCACAAACACATCCGAACCAAACAAGTTGCTAAAGAAGTTCAACGCCTCGTTTTTTTCTTGTTTGTCTTGCGTCAAGTTTGCCAGCGCAGTTAATTTATAGACAAAGATCACGAACGACTGTTCGATGGCCTGGTCGTTCAAGATCTGGCTGCGAGCGGTCTTCTGAGCCTCCCGCACCTGGAAGAGCTGGCGGTCAAAGTAGAAACGGATTCCGAACACCGTCAAAAAAATCAAAAAAGTGGTCGTAAAAACTATCGAGGCAATCCTGATCGCTTTTTGATCCTGGACCTCGATCTTGGTAAGGCTCTTGCGCCGCTCAGCTAGAAAGTTGATTTGTCGGCTCATAACTCTCTCATCAGCAAACCAGTACAGACAGAGAAGGCCGCTTGATTGGTGGTGGGAATCTCGCCACTCACACCGATGAACGGTGAAGACATCAAGACTTCAACACCGAGCTGCTCGGTCACGTACTGGACATAGCCGGGGAGTTGGGAGGCACCGCCTGAAAGCAGGATTCGTTTGACTGTCTCTCCTGGAGCCAGCGTTACAAAGAACTGCATCGTTTTCTGCATTTCTAGAGTAGTTAAACGCAAGATAGGTAACAGTACTTCACGAATCTTACCGTTCAGTTGATCAGGTTCTATACCGTAGGTTCGTTTGTACTGTTCGGCTTGCTTAGAGTCGAGCTGGATCGCTTGCTCGATCGTCCGGCTGAGCACCTGGCCACCACTGCCATAGGTATAGACAAAGCGCAGCTCACCTTCATGAACTACAAACATGTCAGTAGTAGCAGCGCCCATGTGAACCACCAAGGTAGTCGGATCGTCCGCTTTGGGCTGCATGGCCCGGAAAACGGAGAGGACGTTGGTTTCCAAAAGAGTCGGCTCGATCCCGATGCGCAAAAATACATCCAAATACTTATCGATCACTTGCTTCCGGACACCCACCAATAACACACGCATCTGGGCTTGCTTGTCACGGGTCTTCGGGCGGCTCAGCACTTGATACTCCAAGGAAAGCTCATCCAGAGGAATAGGGATGTGCTGCTCAGCCTGCCAGTTGATTGCTGATGCCAGCTCAGCATCATTCAGGACAGGAATCGAGATGATCTTGGTCGAGACAACGTGCTCGGGCAACGACAGCCGGACATCAGTCCGTGCCAAGCTATGATCCTGAAACATCGTGTCGATCACTTTGGAGAGTTTGTCGACGGCCACGTCATCGGTAGGCATGGCTGTACCGACAGGATTAAAAACTTCCACCGTCCGATCAATAGTCAACGGCTTAAGTTTTTTTGCTTGAACAGCTTTGATTGTGTAAGAACCAACGTCGATACTAACTGATGATGGCATGGGCAGGTCCTTTTTCTTTTTTTGCCGCTACTTCACGAGGGTTGTTCCGCTAAAGAGTGCGAAGTCCATCACTGAAGGTGCGACAGAGAGTGTTCGTTTTACCTCCACTGTACGAGCTTCAGTGCCGAGTGTGCTGTTCGCCTCCGACCGGATATCGTAGGCCTGGGTGGGGAGGGTACTCGAGCCACTGACTCGCAAGAATGTATCGTTGTAGACTGTCTTGATACGCATGAACTGATCGCCAGTTTGGGTGGGGACGGCAGCACGTTTAAAGTAGCCATTCTGACCACTCTCTCCCAGAGGAATGTCGTCATTTCTGTCACAAGCCGCAAAGGCATAGTGTCGGACATCTGCAGAGGTACTGGCCGAGACATTGTAGACGGAAACAATTAAGCTGGAGGGCTTCTCCGCCGCATTACAATCAGAATCTCTGGACCAATCCACATAAATCGTAGTGGGAAGCGGATTGGTGTCATCCTGCATCTGAACCATGGCAGTTGTGCCTTCAATCAGACGAGTTTCCAAGATTCGGTTTTTGGTAATGTTGTAGGTCAACTCAGAGTCAGTTCCGGGGATGATAGTCTCGTCAGAGGAAAGAGACTCACCCTCAAAGTTCAGATCTGTAGCCAGGGCACGCTCGATACCGGCCTCAGCAGCATTGAAGACACGATTGGATTCTTCCTCCTGCTGGGAAAGTGCTACTTCACGAGTGGACCGTGAGGCAATCGAAAGTCCGAACGTGAGCAAAACAACCATGATGAGGATGATAATAATACCGACTTGTCCAGATTGGTTACGTCTGTTTTGCATTAGAGTGCCCTCCGAAGCTGCTCGTACTCAGAGGTATATGGAAACAGTATAAAAGAAAAACGCTAGGAAAAGCAATTACTCGTTCGGGCAGGAGAAAGGGCCCACTCAGACCGGACCCCTCCTACCTCCTGTTAGCTGTTATCCTTCACATGGACGGTTCCGTCACTGTGGACAGTAATCGTTAGGTTTTTTATGTCAAAAGAAAATAAAGCCGGAAAGCAACTTTCTGGAGAAGAACTGCACACTATTCAAAAAAACAAACTAAAAGTAGAGACTGGTCCAGTCGTAGTTGCAGTAGGCATAGAGAATGCTTTCAATGCCGGTAGTATTTTAAGATGTGCTGAGGCTGTACAAGCCAAATCTGTCTATTTCATAGACGCCGTGGAGATCGGCGGGCAAAAACTTGTGAATGTTTCTCGAAATACTTCAAACTTGGTCACATATTCCTACTTAACGAGGGGTGAGTTTTTTCAACTGTTGAATACTTTGCCCCCTCTGATTGCCTTAGAGATTACGACTACCTCTCAAGATATTTTCTCATCGATGTACCCTAAAGAAGTTGGTTTTGTGGTTGGAGCAGAGAACAAGGGAATCCCCCAGGAATACCTTGATATTTGTATTGCTGCGTTACATCTTCCGATGATGGGAATAAACTCTTCTCTGAATGTGGCGAGTGCTCTGTGTGTTGCCCTCTATGACTGGCACAGACGGTATCGGTATTAGAGTCGTGGAGGTGACGGGAGTCGAACCCGCAAGCGAGGTTTCGTAGACGATGCCCTGTACCGACAGCACCCCCACGCACTTGCAGGGTAACAGTCCACTCTTACAACAACTGTAGAACCGACCATAAAACAAAAAACCACCTCTAGAAGGTGGGTTTTTGACTTACTTACTGCAGGATACAGCAGAGCATCGTCTACGAATATTCTTATTTAAACATTTTTCTGTTTTTTTTCAACCCGCAAACACTCTAAAAATTAGCTTTGGGACTCTTTGTACTCGTGGTTTGCCTGTCGATCTCGCTCGATCAACTCACGTAAGTAGACAGACTTTGGAATCTTGCGTTTCCGCGAGATGAAGTCCAAGAAGTTGATGTGACGTGGCGAGATAAAGAAGTTGAAACGTGCATCAGTGTGTTGCTCTGCAAAGTTGAGCGCGCGCTCGATCGTTTTGCGGAGCGTGGCAGGAGTGTACTCCTCATATAAGAAACGCTCAGATGTGTTGCCGTCTAAAAATGGAGAGGCTTTGTCTTTGGCATGCAGGGCCAGCACCGGCTTGTTTTTTTCAAGGGCAATAGAAATCCGGTAACCGATATTGATGGACGAGGGATAGGAGACTTCGGCGACGACCATGTCGCACTTGTTGATCTGCTGCATGAAGCGACGGTAGAAGCTTTGACGCTCTTCGGCGGTCATGTGTTGCTGCTGTTGGCGAGTATCTTCTTCCATCGGCTCGTACAGCACTTTGTGCCCGAGCTTTTCGATCGTGTGAATAATGTCCATGTAACTTTGTTGGTAGGTTTGACTTTGTGAGGTAGTAGCAAAAAAGTAAATAAGCATGATAAACAATCCGTTTTACATCAGGTCACTCATACTGAACTCTTCGGCAAGTTTATCCATCTCCCGGTTAATCAAACGACGCAGGTAGACAGAACGGGACATCTTGTAGGTCTGAGCAATCCAGTCTAAGTACTTTGCGTGTTCCGGTGAGATGAAAAAGTTGAAGCGGGTGTCTTGATTTTCTGTGGCAAAAGCAAGCGCGGGCGGGATCTCTTTGCGGAGCTGATCAAGATTGGCGTAGCGGACTACCTGAAACTTATCATTGATCTTTTCTAACGTCCGGAAGATATGGGGCTCTTCTTTGCCGGTGAAGAAGACGATGATCGGTTTGGCAAGTTGGACCGCTGAGGCGAGGTTAAAGCCTACACCCACACTGGGGTAGGACGCTTCAATCAGCAGACCTTCAGCCCGCTTCATTCCATTCATGATCTTTTTATGAAATTCGAGCGACTGGTGCTCGTCCCACTTATCCATCTCCCCGGGGGATTGGTCAGAGAAGTTTCCGTTGTCCACCTCATGGCCGAGACGCTTTACTTCCTGCTCAATCAATCGGTAGTTAGACTCCAATTGTTTCTTGCCATGTACGGAGGCCGTAAAGAAGAATCGCATCTTAAAAAGGGGATTATAACCTGGACCCTGTCTATTGGGAAGAGAGGGGATTGGCGAATCAATATCTTGCTTGCGGGTTCGACTCCCGTCGCCTCCACATCTCAAGAAAATTAACAAAATCCAAATTGCTTTTTGGGAAGTTTATGTCAAAACAAGGTAATCGCAGGTCTCGCTCTGCTGCACCAACAGCAAGTAAGTCAAAAACCACCATCTAGAGGTGGTTTTTTGTTGCATCCTGCCAGGAAGTGCTCCCACACTACCGTTTACTTTTCTGCGTGGAACTTCCGCCGGAACTCGAATTCTTTCCGTGCGAACTCTTCAAGCGTTTGAATCAGATCACGACGCACCGGCTCTATAGGCTCAGGGGCAGGCAACGGGGCCAATGGCTCCAGATTTTCCGGTTGACTAAAAAGACGGGCTCCCAGGAAAAGTGTCCGCGTAGCTGAGGTCAAAGCTTTAGAAATGCGTCCCGGCTGTTTCGGAATTAGTGGTTGATTCTGCTCCAACCACTCCGGAAGCTGATGGACAGACTCAGGCAAATCGAATGGAGGAGTAAGCTCTTTATTCCGCTGGAGGAGAGCGACGTAGTCTCGCTCTGTCTGTTCAGTGTCCACCCAAATCAGGACTTGTTCACTGAGATCTTTCATGAACTGCGCCATTCTGGTTTCTTCTTTGGTGGCACGGGAAGCTTGAGCGTCCTCTTTGATTTGGTAGAGTGAGAGCGGATAGAGGAGATGTGCTTCGTCAAAGACGCGTTCTACCAGCGCTTGCCGCTGTTCAAATGTGAGCGGCAACAGTTTCTTGCCTAAAGGCGTCTCGGCCGTAGGATTCATGATCTCTTGCCAAAGGTTCTGAACGACCACATCAATCACCATCTGTTCTCGCCGTGACTCATACATCTTTTTTAAGTTGTTATTTTGCTGTCGCTCAAGGTCCTTAATCTGGCTACGCCGTAGAGCATCATAGCGATGGATGAGTGCGCGGAAACGAGGCTGCAGCCTCTCGGATAGCTCCTGAAGCTCCGGCGATCGTGTCGACTCACCGAGGAGCAGCTCCATCCACAGGGGAGGTGCAGGGGGAGTAGTCTCGCTTTTTTCGGCAAGCGCAACGGCTTCCTCCCATGCTTCGACCGCAACCATCGCTTCACTGAAGCTCTTGGGCCAATCGAGCTCAAGAGTGTCCTCTTCAAAAAGCTCGGCAGAGATAGCATCTGAGTAGGCACGATTTAGCTCCGTCATCTGGGTGTGGCGTCGTTGGCTGGTTTTGGGAGAAGCCAGGTAGTACTGTTGTGCCACTTTGTCATCCAGGGAAGTAAAGGTCACGACTCGGCCGCTTGGGCGCTTGCCGCCCAGGCGGCCTTCCATCTGCCGTTGTTGATGAGGATCCGGCAGCGGAGCAGCACTGATAATCAGGCCGTTCTCAAACGTATGTCCTTGTCCGTCATTCAGTAGCCGTCCAAAGTCCAACCCTCTGGCCGTAATCTGCAACAGCAGGATCATGCCAGCTTGCAGTTTCGGAACCTTTTCAGCTGCCTCACCTGCATGAGCCGCATCTAAGAGCTCAAGCTGGCGTCCCGGTAGCGCGTTCAGCGCAGCCTCCAGAACCTTTAACTCGTCGACATCCTGCGCGCACAACAGAATCGGCGACTGTGCGTGCATCTCCGCATACTGAGCGATGGCCCGTAACTTCTCCTCTTTGTTCCCCAAGACGCGGGTCGGCAGCACCTCGACGCTGCTCTTTCCGGTGGACTCAACCACATAGTCCGGCTCATCCTGGGTGCCACTAATTGAACTGACTTCTGTACCGTGACGGGCAGCCATTTGATACCAGGTGATCGGCATGATCTGGGCAATCGTTTTCTGGGCGAGTGGCATCTCCAAGCCGTGCTTCAGATGGAGGAAGACCTGATAGTTGTCCTGCAGTTCTTTACCAGGTTGAGGTTGGCGGTCAGCACCCAGCAGGACGACTTCCTGCCTTTCTTGACCTTCTGCATTCTCTAGGGTCTCAAACTGATAATCATCACCCTCATTCATCAAATAGCGGGTGGTAAAGATGTCGTTGCTGTACTTACTAAAGAGCAGCTCCCAGATTGGCTGGATGACTTCGATCAGCCTGACAATGGTCAGCCGTTGGACCAGCTGGTCAAAGTTCTTTCCGAACAGCTGTCGCAGTGTTTGCCAGTCATGTTCGTCCAGCTGCGGGTTCGGTTCTTGCAACAGCTGCCTCAACTCCGGGCTGCCATCGAGAATTCCCCGATAGGCAAATACCGGGTTCTGGTCACTAAAGAACTGCTGCAGTTGTTCGCGCCGGAGTGGGGGAAGTGCTGCAGCCACAGCCGGCCAGTTGATCGGTTCTGTGTTGGTAGCAGCTGTCTGTGCAATCTCCAGAACTTTCTTTATGCTTTCGGGAGGGAGGGGAGGCTCTCCACCTGCGCCCTCGCGCTGCTGAAGCTGGGTGAACTCCAGCACCTGCACCAACATACTCGGAACAACAGTCGCTTCGACCAGCTTGGCTAAGTAAAACGTTTCCGGCAGCAGATCGACACCCTCGGCTGTCACAGCATAGCGGTCATCTTTTTTGCCCAATCCCTCTACCTGCCGGACCGGCTCTACCTTATACTGCCGCTCTACCGCGGCTCGGTCGTAATCCAGTGCAGTACTAATGTAGTCAAGAGTTCCGGGACGATCCCCTTGAGCCGGCTGTTGGTCAGCAAAAAACTGCCAGGCTAACCGATACTCAGCGAGCTCCACTGCACTAAAACCTTCGACATCCGGGCCAGCCAGCACGACTGGGCTTTCTTCCATGTCCAGGGACAGGTCACCCTCGTCAATCGGAAGAACATCGGGAAGCAACAGCCTTTTTTGATAAGCCAATGCGGCCTCCACGTGTGGGGCCATTTCCGGCCGGAGCGTACCACCCCCGAACTGCTCAAATCGATCCCCGCGCAGCGCAGCTTCATACTTAAAGATCAACTGCTGGCGAGAAAGGTACTCATGAATGCCTTGCCCCCAGACACCATAGCGGATGAGGGGGAGATGATCATAGGGTGGCTGGCCGTTCAGGTATTTTTCGTAATCTGCTCCCATCGTCTCAGCATCAGCGATGCTTCCATAACTGACACCAAAGATCTCATAGAGCTCACTCGTCTTGGAGATACTCTGATCAACATTGGCTTTTTTGTCCGTATGAACGGTGACAAACTCACCCTGAAGAGCCTTCCAGAGGGAAGCGAGCGCAATCGTAAAGGTCTTCCCCTCACCGGTCGCCATCTGGATCCGCTGTGGTTCGCGAGAGGAGTAGGGGAAAATGATATGGAGAGCAGCGGCAGCTTGTTCCCAATTTTGCTGATGTTGGTCCTTGGTTCGGATAACCTCCACAGCAGTAGCGAGCGCGAAAAACTTGGTTGCGATCGCTAGCTCACTTCCTCCTTCCTTCAAGAGGGCCTGGGCGAGCTGGGGGGCTGCCTCAGCCAGTACCTTCCCTTGAAGCTGCTCCTTAAAAGACGCAAATGTGGACTCGTAGAGAGGAGCTTGTTCTTCAATTTCCAGATCGTGCTGAAGAGGGTCTTTTTCTCGAGTGGGGAGGGGAGCACGCTCAGTATTTGACTGGTCTTTTTCGGCAGATCCCGACATGTGTTTAGAGAGCAAAAGGCATTTTTTTTACGGATTGAGTAATGACAGTTTTGACCTCTTCCCATTCGATATGTTGAAGCATACGCGGCATGGGTTGTGCGTCTGCGTCTTCAAAGTAAATCAGCGACTTCGCTAAATGCGTCTGGTTGTAGTTCACTCCCTGATACTTCTGGCCAACTTTCTCAAAAAGCTCTTGGAGCGAATAGTGCTTGAGCAGAAAGTAGAGATCAACGAAATCTTTTTTGCTCCCACGCATCGAGATAGTGATGATTTTCGTACACGCTATATCAATCACTGAAGACAACGCAAGCCCTTCCCAAGCGGTTGTAGGTTCGAGCAGAGGATACGGGTAGTGCAAGAATTGGAACTTCACAGTATCAAGGAAGGCATTGAGTGTACCTTCTGCTATTTCGGCGCTGTCAAGCTGACCTATCTTTTGTACTTCGGATTGCAGGTGTTGAGGGTCAAAAGTATCAGGAGTGAAGAAATCGAGGTCTTCCGACTCTCGATGCCCCAGGTGGAGAGCTAACGCTGTACCGCCGGAAAGATAGAACTGTTGAAGAAAAGATACTCCGTATATCTTCTTGATGACCTCTGCTGTGGCTGGTAATAAAACATTTTGGTACATACTTTACGACAGATACACTTTCCAAAAATGAGCAGATTTTTTACTCAGTCTAAGTTCTGGCAGCATCGCTTTAACAGTTTGTGGGGGAACAACGGAAAAAAGCCAGCGAACGGCGTCAGTATCGCCCTTTTCTAAGAGTGTCTGGGTGATGTATTTGGCGTGCTTTTCCAGGCTAATCTCGTGGAGATTATCGCCCCAAAAATATCGAGCAACGGAGCGGGGTAAAGGCATATTCCTATTATAGCTTATTTACCTCCTTCAGGGTGAAGAAGGTGTCAAAAAGGTATAATACTTCACGACCGAATAGATACACAACCATTATATATTGATCCAGGCGTACCAAAGGTTATAATATTAACCTATAGTATTAGGAGAAGTGACGGTAAATAACTACGAGGGAGTAAGTATATGAGTAGCCCCGAAGAGCGTCAACCCGGATTAGTGACTCCAGAGGACAGCAAAGTCCGTATGGCTGGACTGGAAAATTTAGTTGATACACCCCAAAAAAGAATGAAGGCTGTGGTCTTAACCGGTTTGACCGGCGTTCTTGCTATGGAAGCCTTTTCTGTGGCTGCCCAGGCTGAGCCGGGCGAGGTAGCTCAAGAAGAAGAACCTCCTATCACTCCTACTCCGGAAGCGGGAAGTAGTGACATTGACAGTTATTTACGAGAAAACCTGGGTACTCCGTTTGCCGACCTTCGTGCAGACGTTCAGAACTACCTGTTAAGTACTCCGTATCAGAACCTGTCTGTAGATGGGCAAGCGTATGCCTCCGAACACTTCGGTGAGATCATCGTAGCTCGCAGAGACGCTGCCGCCACACCAACTCCAGAAGCTGGCAGAACCTTGGTGGCGCAGGTTCCTACACCCACTCCGGGGGAGACATTGGTGGCTATGGCTCCCGCAGATTTAGTTACGGCTAGTTTGACGGGATACCCCCGACGAGTGGACGTTCAACCAGCATTTGTAGGGGCACGAGTTATTGAACTCAACCCACAGACTCTTCGCCCAATGATGGGAATAGACGGGCGGCCAATTCTCCCTGGTTACTACACGGAGAGGCCTGCCAATCTTGCCGCTACATTTATGGGTTCTGAAGATGAAGCTGATATCGTGGAAACTGCGAACAATCTTAATGGTGTTGATGCTGACTACGACTATATCGTTGGCTACTTCGTAAATGTCACCAGATTAGGCGATGCTAATAGTACTTCTAGAGTTGTTTATATTAGCTTCCCGGCCCGGTACGTAGACGCGAATGGACAAATTACTCAAGAACCAGCAAATCGTCATTATGCGACAGTGGGCTATGGAGTAGGTGGGCAAGGCAACCGCATGTATGCTATTAACGAAAGCGGCCAAATCATTCCGGCTGGATCAGGATCTGAAAATGGAACATTTAGACCAGGAAACGATCGAAATACCACTATTACCTGGGTATCTGACGATGCTATGACCTTTCCTACAGCTGAAGGCGTCCAAGAGCTCCGGGTTGGTGATCCAGTGATCATGGCAGTCATTCGGAATGCGGAAGAGACAGGGCGTGTGCTAGAAAACCAGGGCTTTCCAGTAGCGGAAGTGATTGAGAGTCTCATAGATAACGACCCGACGAATGATATAAGGTGGACGGAAGAATGGCCAGTCCCTATGCTTCCTGAGATGTATATTTACACCATGAGAGATTAATTCTTTGTAAATGAAACAAAAGCTCCTGTATACAGGAGCTTTTGTTATTTTGTCTACTTGTAGACAACTGTCAAGATTTGTTATTCTTATTAATGAAATGCGTAAGAAAAACCTTTTAGGTATCTTAGCTCTTGTTGTATTTGTCTTAGTGGTACTAGGTTTATATTTTTTTAGACGATCCCAATCTCAACGCGTTATAGTCAACCAGGACGCTCCATTTGAAATGAGTGGTGCCTTTGCCGGAGTTGAAAACGTTGCTGTTTCCGCTGATGCACCATCCTTAAACCGAGTAGTGCGAGGATACTTTGATAGCATTGGTGATAACAATGAGCCTTTCATCTATGTCTCCACCCAGATTAACTGGCCAGAAGAAGAACCTTTACAAAACATGACCTTTCAAGTGTTACCCCAGACGGAATACTTGTGCTGGCCGTCGAGCTTCATCACCGGTGATGGAACAACCGCTGAGATTAAGGACACTGTCTATTTACTAGACAGTTCACATAAACTTCTTCTAGAGGGACAAGTCCCATTAACATATGAACGTGCTGTTGATGTCCTAAAACAGGGGGATCCTGTAATTATTGCTCTGCAAGAGCCCTACTCAGAGAATAGACTGAATACAGCTTTTCAAGTTGCTATTGTAGGATGTCAATAACATGAACAAACGAACCGTCATCCTTTGTACCATCCTGACTGTTATAAGTTTTTTTACTATTGCCCGATTTGAGTCAGCTCAGGCAGCTTGTAGTTATGCAGCTACCTGCGATGCGAGTGGTACTACCTGTAATGGCGGAGCGCCTTGTTATATCGGGAACACTGTCTGTAGTGGCACCTTTGACACAGGTGATTGTTTCTGTAATGGAAACAGCAGCCAAGATGGCAGCTGTAACGGTGGAAACATAGGAAGTAGTTGCGGTGGAGGTGCTTACGGAGCACTAGGGGTATGTGGGTGTAATGTGGTTCGTTCGTGTTCCTGTGACGATACCTACTGGCCAACCTGTGGAGGTGGGGGTACATGTGGCTGGAGTAATTGGAGTACTTGTTCGGTTACATGTGGTGGCGGCGTCCAATCCCGATACAACAGCTGTAATGGCACGACCGAAACCCAAGCTTGCAATACCCAGGCATGTCCACTGCCTACACCTTTACCCACTCCGGGAGCGCCCACTCCGCAGCCTAGCCCCTGTGTCTTCGGAGGGTGGAGTACCTGTTCCGCTAGTTGTGGCGGTGGCACGCAGACCCGCTCGGACAACTGTGGCAATACTCAGACACAATCGTGTAACACCCAAGAATGTGAGTGTGTAGTCGGAGAGTGGAGTGCGTGTTCCGCTACCTGTGGGGCAGGTACCCAAACCCGTACCAATAACTGTGTCTCAGGTGGCATTGAAACCCAAGCCTGTAATACCTGTAGCCTCGGCTGTGCCTGTAGTATGTCCTGTGGACAGTCGACTGATTGTGGCACCTGTTCGGCGAGTGGACTGGGAACAGCTGGTGTCACGACACTCAATCCATCCAGTGGCACCATCAACGTCCCATCAAACCGCCAAGTCACGGTCTCCTGGAGTGCTGTCACAGGCGCCGAGAGCTATGACGTTCAAATCTATCCGACCGGCACAACCACCGGACAGGAGTGTACGGCTGCCAATACGTTCTGTGTCAGCGGGACTACCTCAACTAACTATACCTTTACTGCTCCCACTGGTGTGGCGAACTACAGTTGGAGAGTCCGGACGATCAACACTACTTGTGACGCAATCGACTACATGACCGCCACGGCCAGCGATGAGTATCTGACCAGTGAAGGCGCTTCCTATAATATGACTGCCGACAAAGCAGTTGACGGGAGTGATGCTACTGGCTGGAACGCAGGTGGCTTCCCAACTCAGTGGATCGAGCTAGATCTCAAGGGAACCCGGACGATCTCTGGCATGCGGATGGCCACCAACCACTATCCTGATGGTGCAGCAACCATCCAGATTTACGCTGGAGCGAGTCCTAACCCGACTACACTGGTGACCACCATCAATCCAACTATTACTGCCGGCGATATCTTAAATGTCACCTTCTCCTCAGCGGTGCCGAATGTCCGATATATCCGAGTCGTCACCACGGCTGACGTTAGTTGGGTAGGATGGGCAGAGCTGACACCGTACTTCAGTGATGGAACAGGCATTTGGGTCAACGGAACCTTTACCTTGGTCGGAACCATTACCGGTAACTTCTATCTGGATCAGACGTCCAACGCCGCTTTGAACTTGGCAACCGGCTTGTGTGAACTGAGTGGTTCTCCTGCTGGCCAAGATCCTGGTGTCGGCTCTTCAATCGGTGCGACTTGGCAGGGTGGTGGCTCAGCGACCGGCAGTATCACCGGCTCAACCTACACAATTAATGGTGTACACAACTACAACAATATCGGTGTTGCGCTAACGCCAGATGCTGCTTGGAAATGTTCCTGTCCGTTCGGCTGTACGTATTCCGGCAGAACGATTCCAGAGTCAGGTGTGAACTTCTACATCTCCAGCGTAGCCAACCCATGGTGGCAGAGTTGGAACGGTTTGATCTATGCCGGAACTACATCAGGGAATGCAGTTGTCTCCCAGATTCCGGAGAGCTGTACCGGGGCTGGCTGTCTGGGCTACCTCTCACTCCGAAACGCAACGGACGCAAGTAGCAGTAGTGGCTTTGTGATCACGGGTGGAGGCGATATCGATTCCGATCCAGACAATGTCCTGCGCTACACCAAACTGCGTGAGGAGGCTGAGCAAGGACACGTGGTTGGTTCTGTCTACAGTGGTCCACGTGAGAACTACCAGTACTTCTATAACCTCTACAGTATGGGTTCGAGCCCGACTACCGACTTTGATGGAAGTGAGCCTACTTTGGCCCCAAGCAACGGACGTGCCTACTATGCTGCTGGTAACGTCACCATCTCAACTCCTTGGGACGTGGAAGCTGGGCAAAACATGGTGATCTTCGTCAATGGAAACCTCGACATTAGCAACACCATCCACGTGGCTGAAGGTGGCTTCTTGTCATTCATCGTCAATGGCAACGTCACTGTGGCGAATACTGTCGGAAACAGCACCTTTAGCGACAACACGCCCAATGTGGAAGGTGTCTATATTGCGGATCGCATTATCATTCAAGGTGGAGCGAGTGGAGGAGACCTGAAGTTTGTGGGAGCCGGGACCTTCGTCGGCTGGACCAGTGTGACCTTGGGAAGAACGTATGATGATCCGTTCACCAACGACACATATCCAAGTGAGGTGTTCATCTTCCGTCCAGACTTTGTCCAGAATGTTCCAGCACGGATGACTCGGCCGATCTACTCATGGCAAGAAACCAACTAAACGCTGCCCACGTTTTAAAGTTGCCTCGCCCTACTGTTCGTCATCAACGGACAGCAAGATGCGTGAATGGTTTTACGTTGATCGAGTTGTTGGTCGCCATTGGCCTGAGTGTGATGTTAGTCGCGGCAGCCTCCGGTTTATTCTTTACCACCCTTCGTAGCGACAGTAAGAAGACTTCTGTCTCTGAACTCAAGGACAACGGCGACTACGCCCTTAGTCAGATGGAGTTTTTGCTCCGGAATGCAGTCACGCTCGAACCCCTCAATCCAGGGGACGTCATCTGTGGCACAGGCATGAACCAGATTGTCTTCCGCTCGATTGATGAGGGAGTGACTCGCCTGTATCTCTCGAACGGTCAGATTGCCTCAGAATCGGTCCAAAGTGGAATCACCCGGTACTTGACCGGTGGTCCGACCACTGCCACAAATTTAACCTTCAACTGTTCTCAGGCTGCCATTAACAGTGGCTCTTTCGTCCAGATAAACTTCACGCTGACCTACGCCACCACCAGTGGCAATCTCTTTAACGATACCGGTAGTGAAAACTTCACAACCACCGTGAATGTGCGGAGCTTCTAAGCATTCGCTTGCTGTCGACTAACTCGAAGTCGCTTTCATAGCCATCAGCAAACTTAAACCGCCAGCGTTCTTCTTCAGGCAAAAGGTGATACTGCTGAAGGAGATGCTCCACTTCTTTGGTGTAGGCATCCCCGGAGTATCCATCATAGATCCCAAACGTCCTCTCTCTGAGGGCCTTGTGGTGAACTACTGCCAGCTTGCGCTCCAGTCGGAGAATCTCGGCAGTATTTGCTGCCCGAGAAAGATCCGACGAATAAATCCCATCGAAAATAATGTCCCTAAGTTTCTCGGCCAAGACTCTCGTTTCCTGGATTCCGCGCTCCGTCAGCTGGGAGTCGAGTTGACCTTGGATACGTCCGGCAACGTTCCACTCTGTTTCACCATGACGCACTAAGTAAAAGCAACATCGAGAAAGAGGAGAGAGGGAAGAGTGAGGCATATCGCTGGCATTTTAACAACAAAAAACCACCTCTAGAAGGTGGATTTTTGACTGAACTTACTGCTTACGTGCAATAGAGCCCTGCACCGGCAGCGCCCCCACGTGGGTGAAGACTACTCCGGCAACCTTACACGAAACGTACAACTTAATTCTGTGATTGTTGGAACTGCACCGTCGCCATAGACTGAGCGGTTTGCCCGCCATCTGGCCAGGTCGTTACTACTGTCACGGTAACGGTATCTTCACCATTCACCGGACCGATGGTAACCTCGGCTTCCCGTTGATAAACGGTGGTATTGTCGACAAACTCCGTACTCAGGCACGCTCTATTCGGAACGCTTTCTAAACCTCCATTCGGGGTATATGGAAGTTCAGCCAAGCAATACGTCGAAGAGGAACCGCCTGCCTGGATTGTTTCCCAAAACGTCTCCCAGCCCATTAAGTTTTTTTGGGCGCGGAAGTACTCGATGCCTTCCTGGGTGTACTTGGTACCAAGTGCCTTTGCCTTGGCCCGTGACACATTTCGTACCGAGACAGTCACAACCGCGACCACTGCAGTCATGACTAAACCAACAACGCTGATCGCGATAATGATCTCGACAAGTGTCTGTCCGAACTGGCGTTTGCGTTTCTTGGAAGAGAAGAGGGACATAGTCTCTAGGATGGTCAGTACTGAGATACATTGGTGGAGCCGATAGATCCACCTTTATCAACCGTAAACTCACATTGATAGTTGGGATTGGCTGAACGGACTAGCACATCGCCGCTATCTTCTTCCAGACCTCCATGAAGGACCAGGAAGTTCATGGTCGTGATTGTTTGAACTGTAAAGAGTGTGGGGACATCGTATATCTGTATTGTTGTTGTTCCGCTGTCACACACAGCTTGCAGACTTATCTCGTCCGGGCCAGTCGCAGTTCGACTCAGCCGATAGGCATTTAAATGATCACAGCCCTCCGGCCGGTCACCCACCCGAGCTTTTTTCTGTGCACTCCGCGCCATGACTTCAATTTCCTTGCAGACATTGATTAACGACTGACGGCGATCCAGATTGAGATAGGCAGCAATTCCGCCGCCAAAGATCAATATCATGATGCCGACCGTGATCAAGAGCTCGATCATCGTAAAACCCGCAGCATCTTTCAGCTGGGTAGAGCGTACAAGAGGAGAGCTAGTAGGCGAAAACGGACCGGAGTGCATGGGCAGGCGGCTTTCGTCGTTATGGATTTGTCAAACAGTACTCGGACGGAGTCGTCGCTTCTAGCGTAGCACACACTTCAAAGGTGCTGCCATCGGAACTGTAAGAATACTGGGTGTATGGCTCACTTAGTGGATCATGAAGCGAAGTCCCACTAATATAACTGGTGATCGGGGACATCGTATCCCAGTCTAGAGATTCCGGATACTCACCCTCGTCTGTCCGGTAGAGGACAAGAGCGGAGCGGACCTGTTCCATGTCTGCCTTACGTTTCCCATCGCGAGCTTTCTTGTTAGTCTGGGTGTAGCTAATGATGCCGATTGTGGTCAGCAGCGCAATAATGGCAACGACCACCAGGATCTCAATCATCGTAAAACCTAAACGGGATGCTGACTGTTTGTGAGCAAAGCGGCGAAGCTGTCTCATACTGTTTCCCTTTTACTGTCGTTGGGAAGCGCAGAAGTAGTTGCCTCCGGCTGCGTACGAACAAACGCCTGACGAGTTTCCAACTGCACTGGCATTCCCGCGACCAGGTTTCTCTAGTGTGGCACAGACACAGTAGGCGGTACCACCTGCAGCCAACTTTATGTCATAGTTGGACCCCTGAGGATCCGTAGGCAGGGAGCCGCTTGGGAAGAATGTCGTCAGAGACGAGGCTGAAGCGGGGTAGGCAGCGTTATTACCGTAGTACTGCTCAAGTGCTTTACTCAGGGCGTCAACGTCGGCGCGTCGTTTGGCATCACGTGCATTCTGTTGTGCATTACTGAATGCCAGGATACCGGCCGCCATCAGCACACCGATGATCGAGACCACAACCATTAACTCGATAAGAGTAAAACCTAGTTTTGAGACAATTTTTGTAGTAGACATCCTACCCCTTCTTCAACCTCAGGAGGCCCACCAACGGCTTATTGCCGTTGGGAAGCACAGAAGTAGTCGGCACCGGCACCGGTACCATATGTACATGCTCCAGCTGAACCGACCGCTGTGGCGTTACCTCGACCTTCTTTCTCGAGAGTAGCACAGACACAGTAGGCAGCAGTAGTCAAACTTAAGTTATAATCTCCGCCTTGTGGATCTTTAGGAACTGCACCAGCAGGGAAGTAGGTGTTGATTGCAGAAGCAGTCGCAGGATATGCAGAGTCGTTATTCTGGTAGTACTGCTCGAGTGCTTTAGAAATGGCGTCGATATCGGCACGGCGGCGAGCGTCACGAGCATTTTGCTGCGCGTTGCTGAAGGCAAGAATACCAGCTGCCATCAAGATACCAATAATGGCAACCACCACCATTAACTCAATAAGGGTGAAACCTTTTCGTAAAGAGAGAGACATACTTTCCTCCATGGTTTTAGAGTGTCTTTTTTGTTTGTCTATTAATAGTAAACGATTTAAAAGAGTTTTGTAAAGCAGAATTTCTTTCTCCTCAAGAAGTCTACGGTGAGATCGCCACTTTCAGCTGCATAATGGGCGTCAGTGCTGCCTCAACACCGTTCTGCGCTCGTACTGACAGCCTGACCGCGTAGGTACAGCCACCGTTGGGACATCCATATTGATGAGAGGCTTTTCCACTGAGGGTAGTAAACGTTTGCTGCTGGCCATCACCAAAGTCCAACGTAACTGTTACCGGCTGATTCTCTTCATATGAAGCAACATAGTTAAAGGTAACTGCCTCGCCTGGAGCAGCAGTGGTCGTGCGGGTAATCTCGTCAACAAAAGGATCTGTATTGAGCGACAACACGATCGGACGAGGCTGACAGACACTGTAACAAGTCTTGGGGCAGTCGTTGACCCCGGAGAAGGGCTGCCCCACGCCGGCTGTAGTCTCTTGTTGGCAACACTGGTAGCCATACCCCGAACACGTTGAGATCGGTGACAGCCCGAGACTGATGCTATCACCAGCATATGACTTAATCTCTTCGTTCTCGACACCGACAATCTGTTTGCGACCAAATACCTCAAGCTGGATCGCACTTCGATCAGTACCCCAAATAATTCCACTACTGCCTGGTGTTTTCTTGACAAAAAGAGGCAGCGTGTACTTCTCAACCACAATAGGTTCTGACTGGAACTGACTACAGATCACCTCAATGACGTAGTTACGGCTATCCACAAACCTGAGCTGGACACCGCCAATAGTAGCGACATCAGCGGTGACCCCTCCGCGTTCTCGACATTGGCGGGCATACTGGAGATTATCTCGGGAGAGACGATGAAGGACGGTCAAGGCGCTGCGAACGGAAGAGGCCCCAAGCGTCAATAGAAACTCCCGAGCCAGCAGCCCACCACCGATCCCGATGATTGCCAAAATAAGAGCCGAGGTAAACAAAAAACTGATAACACGCATACAGGCAGGCGCACTTACTGCAGCAGGGAAGAGTACCACTGCCACACATGTGTCCCAAAGACTAGTGTAACAATTGTCGAGATCACCAGGAAGGGGCCAAACGGCACCGCCTGGCGAAGTGTCTTCTTTTTAGCTGCCATTAGCCCCAAGCCAATAACGGCGCCGAAGACAAACGCAAAAAAGGTCCCAATAAAGACGTTCGGCCACCCAAGTAGCAGTCCGAACGGCACCGCAAACTTGACATCCCCAAAGCCCATGCCTTTACCACGGGTGATTTTCCACAGACCAAAGAAAAAGCCGAAAACAATCAGCGTCCCTAAGATCGTCCAGACGAAGTCAATTGGCTGCATTACTCCTGCCAACGTCAGGGTGATGCGATAGAGCAGGGTCAAAATGGTCAGGAAGGCGACTGCTTCATCCGGGATGATCATGTAGCGGATGTCGGCAAAGAAGATGATCAGGAGCGACAGCCCCACCAACAGCCAGAACAACGGCTGGATGACACTAAAGGGATGCTGGGTCAAGCGGAAGAAGAGTGAGCCCATCCAGAACCACCACACAAAGAGTGAGCCTGTCATAAACTCAATCACTGGATGAGACAGAGAAAGTGGTGTCTTGCAGTAGCGACATTTGCCACCCAGCCAAAAGTACGAAAACAGGGGGATATTGTCGTACCATTTAATCTGTTTGTGACAGCTTTCGCACTTGGAACGTCCCACCACCCAAGACTCATTATGAACAGAGCGGTAAATAATGACGTTCAAAAAACTACCAATGGCAGCACCCAACGCAAACAGAGCGAGGCTCAGAAGAACAAAAGCGAGTGATATCACGTCATTAGCTTAGAAGCTGCTCGTAATATTGTAAATTGGCATGATGATCGCAATCACCAAAACACCCACACCCAGACCGAGAACGACCATGATCAACGGCTCAAAGGCAGACGTCAGGTTGCGAACTTCCTGTTCACTCTCGGACTCAAAGTAGATAGAGAGCTTCAAAAGAACCTCGTCAACTTTACCAGTCTCCTCACCAACACCGATCATCTGGGAAACGATCGGCGGGAAGAAGTCATACTTGCTGATCGTTTGAGAAAGAGGGACGCCCTTTTCGACCTGATCAGTGGCCACTGCCAACGCGTCACGGTAGATCATATTGTCTTGCGCGTCCGTCAGAATCTCGAGCGCTTGCAGAACCGAGATACCCGCACTCAGCAGCAAACTCATGGTTCGGCAGAACTCGGTCAAGATCACTTTCTGACGCAATAAACCCAGGATTGGGATCTTCAACAAGAAACGGTCAAAGTCACGGCGGCCTTTTTCCGTTTGACGCCAGGCACGGAAGGCGATGATCCCGGCAATCACGCCGATAATGATCAACCACCAGAAGCTGGCAAAGAAGTCTGAAACGTCAATGAGAAGCTGCGTCAGAAGCGGGAGCTCGGCACCGAGCTCTTTATACATCTGGGTCAACTTGGGGATGACGAAAACCATCATCACAAACGCCACGATAATCATCGCTATAATGACGATAATCGGGTAAATCAAGGCACCCTTGACCTTGCCAGCGAACTCCCGTTGCTTTTCCATGGTGTCAGCCAGACGGGACAGAACCGTGTCCAACATACCGGCCGTTTCACCAGCCCGGACCAGTTGGATGTAGACGGGGGAGAAAGTCTTGCCCTGACTTTGGAGGGCTTTGGCAAATGTGGAGCCGCCCTCGATCTCACGGAGGATCGAGCCGATCATCCTTTCCATGGCTGGCTTGCTTTGTTGTTGCAGGATGTGCAACGACTCGGTCAATGTCAGACCTGCAGTAACCATGGTAGACAGCTGGCGCGTAAAGCTGACAATCTCATCATTCCTGATACCAAACAGCGACGAGTTCAGAGCCGTTAAAAGTGTCTCGTTTTGTGGTTTAAGGGAGATGACCAACAGCGAACGGTTCCGCAAGATTGAAGATGCCTGCTCTTTGGTTTGAGCCTCGACACGACCACGGATCGTCTCGCCGTGTTCATTCTTGACTGTGTACTGAAAGATTGCCATATCGTTTTAAGCGGCAAGCCAGAAGCGATTAGCCAGCAGCCCCTCCACCTCGATTTCCACCGGAAATGCGGTCAAACTCATCCGGACGAAGTGCATACTCGCGAGCCCGTTCCAAAGAAAGCGCTCCACGCTGAACCCACTGCAGCAGGCTGGCTTCCATCAGCATCATGCCTTGCTCAGCAGAGGTCTGAATCACATTATCAATCTGGAAGGTCTTTCCCTCACGGATCAGGTTACGGACAGCACCGTTCGCGACCATCACTTCTGTCGCGGCCACCCGGCCGCCACCATTCATCGGCACCAACCGCTGAGAAACAACCGCTTGGAGCGAAGCCGCGACTTGTTGGCGGACTTGTGCTTGCTGATGTTCCGGGAAAACGTCAATGATCCGGTCAACCGTCTGAGCAGCGTTATTTGTGTGCAGGGTAGCAAAGACCAGGTGGCCCGTTTCAGCCACAGTGATCGCAGCGGCAATCGTTTCGTAGTCACGCATTTCACCGACTAGCACCACGTCCGGATCCTCACGCAACGCAGAACGAAGGGCGATCTCCCAACCATGCGTGTCCTGGTGAAGCTCTCGCTGTGAGATGACACTTTTTTGAGGCTGGTGGACAAACTCAATCGGGTCTTCAATCGTCAGAATATGGTCAGCTCGCGTCAAGTTAATCTCTTCAATCATGGCAGCCAGTGTCGTGGATTTTCCTTCACCGGTAGGGCCAGTCAGCAGCACCAGTCCCTGACGGAACTGGGTGAAGTCATGCAGAATGGACGGTAACTGTAGCTCATCAATAGTTCGGATCTTACTTGGGATTAAGCGCAGCGCTGCAGAAATGGTGTTCTGCTGAAAGTAGACGTTGACACGGAACCGAGCCAAGTCCTTGAACTGATAGCCAAAGTCAACTTCTTTGTTGACCGTGACATAGTCTTTCTGCTCCTGCGACATGATCGGGAAGACCAACAGCTCCGCATGCTCTTTCTTCAGGATCGGAGCACCCTCAATCGGGAAGAGCGCTCCGTCGACCCGTAGCATTGGCGGCGAACCAGTCACGATGTGCAGATCCGAACCATTGCGGTCGATCAGCATCTGTAACATGTCATGTATGTTCATAGGTTTTTCGCTGTTCTTCACGCATTCTGCGTGACACCACTTACACCTCAGCGACTCTGAGGACTTCTTCGACTGTGGTAATTCCTTCGAGCGCTTTGATGTACCCGTCCTGTTTCATCAGCAACATGCCATTCTTTTGAATGGATGCATCTTCGATCTCTGTGGCCGATTTACGCTCCAGAATCATTCTACTGATTTCTTCAGTGACTGGTAACACCTCAAAAATAGCGATACGTCCGAGATATTCCGGCTGGTTCTCTGGGCGGTTCTGAGAAGCGCGGTAGAGCACCATTTTTTCTGGATCTTTATTGTTCTGAACACACCACTGTTTGTAGAGCGGACCGAGAACTGATTTGACGTCAGCCACCACACTGGGCTCCGGGGTGAACTCCTCTTTGTAGTCCTGATTAATCCGCCGCAACACACGCTGGGCCATCACCATCGTCAAACTGGAAGCCAGCAAGAATGGTTCAACTTCCATATCTAGCAAACGAGGCAGGGCGCCCGCGGCTGAGTTGGTGTGTAAGGTGGAGAACACCAAGTGACCAGTCAGTGACGCCTGAACAGCCAAGGACGCCGTTTCCGTGTCACGAATTTCTCCGACCATGATGATGTTTGGGTCCTGACGCAGCAACGATCGCAGCCCTGAAGCAAACGTCAACCCGGCTTGAGGGTTGATCTGAACTTGGTTAATGCCCGGCATCTGGTACTCGATAGGATCTTCCAAGGTAACGATGTTGACTTTGGGCGTATTGATCTTGTGCAGGATAGAGTAGAGGGTAGTGGTTTTACCTGAACCGGTAGGACCAGTGACCAGAATGATGCCGTGGGGAATCTTGATTGCTGACTCTACAGCCTTTAACGCCCGATCAGACAAGCCCAGCTCGCCCAGCGTCGGCACCGTGGCATTTTTCTTGAGTAACCGCATCACGATCTTTTCGCCAAAGGCAGTCGGCAAGCTGGAAATACGCAAGTCCACTTCTTGACCTTCAGCCATAAACGTAAAACGACCATCCTGCGGGATTCGTTTTTCGTCGATCTTCATGTCCGACAGAATCTTGATACGGGAGATGACAGCCTCGTGCACGTTCCGAGGCAAGATCAAACGCTCAGTCAAAATACCGTCGATACGGTAGCGGACACGCGTCCGGTCTTCTTGCGGCTCGATGTGGATATCTGATGCACGAGACTTGACCGCAAAGCCCAAAATGGTTTCCACGATCTTGGTGATCGGCGCTTCTCGTACTACCTCCCGGGAGAAAACTGCATTCGCTTCTTGGCGAGTAGGAGTGGAGGTTTGACCAGTTTCCTTGAGCGCTGCATTGACCTCACTCGACAAACTCTGCGCATACCGCTCAGTGATCATTCGCTCAATCTCGGTCGGTGTCGCAAAGTGGGGCAATAGTTTGTAGCCAGTCTTTTTCTCGACAAAGTCGATGGCAGACAAGTCGAGTGGATTCTTCATCGCTACCGACAACTGCTGGTTCTGTTTGTCGATGGCAAACGGCAAGATCTGATACCGACGAGCCACGCTTTCCGGAATCTGACTGATCGCTTCAGGAGAAGCACCTGTTTCTGCCAGGTTGATGTACGGCAAGTTGTAAAAAGCAGCCTTAGCCTTGGTCATGTCTGTTTCTTTGACCAAGTGTTTTTCATCAATCAACGTTTCTACACTTTTGCCTGAGCTGGCCTGCTCAATTAACAAGTCTTGATACTGTTTGTCAGTAATGTATCCCTTTTGAACCAACATGTTGGCCAAAGAAGAAGTGGAGGTACTGGGAACACCAGGAATCTCTCCGGGGGGTTGAATGCTCGGAGCTGGGGCAGGAGGACTCACCTCCGGGGTCTGAGGGGAGACAGCTCCCGGCGCCGTACTTGGGACCGGTGCAGAAGCACTGGCCATCTCGGCTAAGTTGGCACTGACCGCCTGAAGATTCGGAGCAGGCTCTGTAGACTGGACCGCCTCCATAGGGGTCAGGGAGATCGCAGGGACGGACGGGACAGAAGTCGTCCCCAGAACGCTGGGAGAGCTTGGAGGAGCAATCACGGAAGGAGCTGCCCCTGTATCGTTACTGGGGGCAGCATCACTCATCCCCGTGTGGTCGATCTTTGGGGGAGCAGACTGCGGAATCGCTAGATTCCCAGATGGAGAACTCGTTGGTAAACCGGATTGATCAGTCATAGGGCAAGCATCTTAATGGTGCCATAGTGGACGCCCAGATGCAAGGATGGGGGAAAGTTTCGCTGACACGTATAATCGACCTACATGACACTGACTCAGCTGTTTATTTTTCCATCGATGGTTTCGCTGAGTGAGCAGCTGGAACTTCTCGAGCGACTTACTCCTGCAGAGCTTCAACCGATCTTTCACTCGGCGGATCTAAGTGTCGTTAATGGAGATATCACTGAAAACACAATCTCGCCCCTTCAAATCGAGCAGGTTCGTCAGCTGCAGCTCAATATTCTCCATGCCCCGCTGCAGTACTCTCGGCGCTTGATCGTGATTGCCAACATCGAGCTTGCCTCACTGCCAGCCCAGAATGCTCTCCTCAAACTTCTGGAGGAGCCACCCGCTCATACCCAACTTTTGGCCACCACCAGCGATCTCTCTGGGGTTTTGGAAACCATCCAATCCCGTAGTCAGGTCATTCAGCTTACCCGCGGGGAGGTTATCAGCGAAGAGTTGCCTCTTGATGATGAGCTCCGTCAGCTCTTACAGACCTATCCTGCAAAAACACTCACACTCACGCAGGTGTTTAAGCTCTCGGAAGAGTATAAAGATCGACCTCAAGCGCTCTCGCTGCTGACGGCGATTGCGGCGTTTTTGCACAGCCGGCTGAGAGCTCATCCGTCTCCCAAGCTTGTACAGCAACTTCAGGCAGCGCTCTCAGCGCTGCAACAGCTGGAAAAAAATGCCAATGTTCGCCTGGTAATTGAGCAATTTTTCTTTCAGTTTGTTCCTACCAAAAGCTGATTCTTCTGGACGTTAAATGGGTGCAGCTCGGCACCTAGACAAATCGTATAAAACAGGTTATAAGTGAGTGCTCTTCGTGGCACCACAACTCATCTGTTATACTTTTCGGACGATTTTGCCACATTACAGAAGCTAGTAGGGAATATGGTAGTTACCAATCAATACAAAGCATCCGAGATTAAAGTACTTGAGGGACTTGAACCTGTACGGAAGCGTCCCGGTATGTATATCGGGTCAACTGACGCCCGTGGACTGCACCATCTGGCCAAAGAAATTTTGGACAATGCCGTGGATGAGGCGCTCGCCGGTTATGGCAAGGTCATTCAGCTTTACCACACCCAAGTCGAAGGGGAAGAGTCAGGCGTAGGAGCAATTACGGTTGTTGATAACGGCCGTGGTATCCCAGTGGATATCCATCCCCAGGTAGGTGTCTCAGCGCTCGAAGTCGTGATGACCACCCTTCATGCCGGCGGAAAGTTTGAGGAGACTGCGTACCAGGCATCAGGTGGACTTCACGGTGTTGGTTCATCCGCGGTGAATGCTTTATCTTCGCAAATGATTGTGATCGTCCGCCGCGATAAGAAGTTTTACATTCAGGAGTACTCCATCGGCAAACCAAAGTATGCCGTAAAGGAAATTAAAGAATCAGAAGTAAAACAAATGTTTCCTTTGCAGTCAAAAGATTTCGTAAAGTATGAAACTGGGACACTTGTTTACTTCATTCCGGATAAGTCCCTCTTTTCGACGAATCTCTTCAACCACAACACGTTGATCGAGATCATCCGCGACCGTGCCTACCTGATGGCTGGCTTGTACTTCCAACTCACAGACACGATCGCCGAGGTAGAGCAGCACTACTACTTTGAAGGTGGTATCCGCTCACTGGTGGAACACCTGAACATGCTAAAAAAGCCACTCCACGAAGTGATTTACACCAGTGGCACCTGGGAAGATGAGACTACTCATAAGAAGATTGGCGTCGAAGTAGCCATGCAGTACAACGACAGCTACGCCGAAAAGCTGGAAAGCTATGCCAACGTTATCAAGACCCCGGACGGTGGCACCCACTTGACTGGCTTCAGGATGGCGCTGAACAAAGTGCTCAAAGACTATGCCTTAAAGAATAACCTGGCCAAAGAGAAAGAGCTGTTCACCACAGAAGACCTGCGGGAAGGGCTGACGGCAGTGGTCTTTATTAAGATGCCGTCCAATGACATTCAGTTCGAATCCCAGACAAAAAGTAAGTTGAACAACTCCGAAGCCCAGTCTGCAGTGTACTCGATCTTCAAAGATGGCTTAGAAGTATTCCTTGAGGAGAATCCCAAAGCTGCCCGCATCTTGATCGAAAAAGTAATGCTGGCTGCCAAAGCCCGGATGGCTGCCCGTGCAGCCAAAGACGCAGTCATCCGCAAGGGCGCCCTCGAGGGATCAACCCTTCCCGGAAAGTTGGCCGACTGTCAGAGCAAAGAAGCCGCCGACTCCGAGATCTACATCGTTGAGGGTGACTCTGCAGGTGGTACGGTCAAGCAAGGCCGCGACCGCCGTTTCCAAGCCGTCTATCCACTGCGGGGAAAGATTCTCAACACTGAACGTGCCCGCCTGGACAAGATTGTGGCTTTTGAAGAGTTGAAGAACCTGGTGATTGCCTTGGGAGCAGGGATCGGGGAGACGTTCAAACCCGAGAAGCTGCGCTACCACCGCATCATCTTGATGAACGATGCCGACGTGGACGGCGAGCACATTACCACTCTGGGCTTGACGTTCTTCTACCGCCATCTTCCGGAGGTGATCAAGCAAGGATTTTTGTATATCGCCATGCCGCCGTTGTTCAAAGTCTCTTTCAATAAGGAAAACCACTACGTCTACTCCGACGATGAACGAGATCAAAAGGTCAAAGAAATTCAAACCAAGTATCCGAACGCTAACCCAGTCATCCAGCGTTTCAAAGGTCTAGGTGAGATGAACCCAGAGCAGCTTTGGGATACCACCATGAATCCAGATACACGTATTTTGAAAAAAGTGACGATCGACGACGCAACCAAAGCCGATCACACCTTCGAAACCCTGATGGGTGACGATGTTCCGCCACGCAAGAAGTTTATCCAATCACGCGCCAAGTTAGCGAACTTGGACGTATAGAAAGGGAAGTATGTCTGACCAAGTTATCGAAGTCATGGTCGAGATCCCCGCAGGATCTTCTATCAAGTATGAACAAGACGAAGAGAACGGTCGTATCTACGTGGACCGTTTCGTCCCGACTCCGATGGCCTACCCGGAAAACTACGGTTTGATCGAGGGCACTATGGGTAAAGATGGTGATCCACTCGATGCTTTACTGCTGACTGCTCAGCCAGTCATGCCGGGAGCGTGGATGAAGGCCCGTGTCATCGGTATGCTCGAGATGGAAGACGAGGAGGGGATCGACCACAAGCTTATCTGTGTGCCAGCCAAAGCCAAACAAGATTACATTTGTGGTGGCTGGGAAAACTTAAGCGACGTCCCTCAATATCGTTTGGACCGCATCAAGCACTTCTTTGAACACTATAAAGATCTGGAGAAAGACAAGTGGGTCAAGATCAACAAATTCGTCGGTAAAGAAGAAGCTCTCAAAGAGCTGGAGGAAGCACTGAAGAAAGCTGCCTAAGCAGCACAGCGGACCGCCTCGGGCGTGTCCCATTAAACAAAGGAAACTATGGTGGACGGGAACGATTCATCCCACGATCAAGATATTGACCAAGAGCTCGTTGATCAAGCGACTGAGCTATCTGAGACCGAGCAAGGTGAAGTAGTCGGGGAGCCGCGGATGGCCGGCGAAACTAACTTGGCCGTGGAAGCTGAAGGACCGAGTATTAACTCGATCACTGAGGATAAGTACGGCAAGATTAAACACATCTCGATCATCTCTGAGATGGAGAAGTCGTACCTTGACTATGCCATGAGCGTGATCGTGGCTCGGGCGCTGCCCGACGTTCGTGACGGCTTGAAGCCCGTCCACCGCCGCATCTTGTTCTCGATGTACAAGAGTGGCTTCCACCACACGAGTGCCTATAAGAAAAGCGGTCGTATCGTCGGAGACGTATTAGGTCGATATCATCCCCATGGTGACGCTGCAGTCTACTCGGCACTTGTGCGTTTAGCCCAAGACTTCAGCATGCGTTATCCGTTGATTGACGGCCAAGGCAACTTTGGCTCTGTAGACGGTGACAGCCCGGCAGCCATGCGGTACACCGAGGCACGTTTGGCAAAGATCTCCAAAGAGCTGTTGATCGACATCGATAAGAAAACCGTACCGTTTGAGAACAACTTTGACGGCTCGTTGCAGGAGCCAGTGGTTCTGCCCACTAAGCTACCAAATCTGCTGCTGATGGGCGCTGAGGGTATCGCCGTCGGTATGGCAACCAAGATTCCACCACACAACTTAATCGAGGTCGGTCAGGCGATTTTGGCCACTATAGAGCAGGGTGAAGCAGTGGCAGTCAACGCACCCGTTTCGCTGGATGACGAACCAAAGTCTACCAAGCCCGATCTCAAATCCATCAAAGACCACAACGCCAAGATCGACGCCATTTTGGCATCTGACGCGCGCTCATTAGCTGGCGCATTCAGCAGTCAGATCACCATCGACGAGATTATGGAGCACATCCAGGGACCAGACTTCCCGACGGGTGGCATCATGTACGACTTCCAAGCTATCAAAGAGGGGTATCACACCGGCAAAGGCAAGATCGTCGTCCGCGCCAAAACCGAGATTGTTGAAGACAAAAAAGGCAACTTTAAGATCCTAGTCACCGAGATTCCGTACCAGGTTAACAAAGCACGTTTGATCATGAAGATTGCCGACCTCGTCCGGAGCAAGAAGATTGATGGCATCAAAGATCTTAATGACGACTCCGACCGGACCGGTATGCAGATCACCATTGAGTTGAAACGTGACGCTCGACCCAAAGTGGTCTTGAACTCACTCTTCAAGTACACCGAACTGCAGAGCAGCTTCCCCATGAACATGGTGGCCTTAAACAGCGAAGGCACCCCGCAGCTGATGAACATCAAGCAAGTCTTGAGCGAGTTCATCAGCCACCGCCAGCTGGTGGTCGTCCGCCGTGCCCAGTTTGACCTTGAAGAGGCCCGTGCCCGCGCACATATTTTGGAAGGCTTATTGATTGCTCTCGATAATTTGGATGAAGTCATCGAGACTATCCGCCGCTCCGCAGATACTGACGCAGCCCGTGCAGCGTTGATGAAAAAGTTCGGACTGTCGGAGCCGCAGGCCATCGCCATCTTAGACATGCAGCTGAAACGCCTGGCTGCTCTGGAGCGGAAGAAAATTGAGGATGAGTATAAGATGCTCAAAGAGCTAATGGATAAGCTGATCACCTTGCTGCTCAGTCCAGAGGCAATCCTGAAGCTGATCGCTACCGAGACACAGGAAATGATCGAGCAGTACGGCGACAAACGCTTGACCAAGCTCGTCAAAGGGAAGATCGGCGAGTTCAGCGAGCAAGACTTGATTGCCAACGAGGCTACGGTCATCACTCTGACGCAAACAGGCTACATCAAACGTTACAGTCCGAGCGCCTTGCGTTCACAGAACCGCGGCGGCAAGGGAGCCATCGGCATCAAAACAAAAGAAGAGGACGCCGTTCACAGCATCCTGACTGCCAACACCCATGACAGCTTGCTCTTATTCACCAATCAAGGTCGCGTTTTCAAACTGAAGGCGTTTGAAATTCCAGAGAGCGGCCGACAGGCAAAGGGCACGGCTCTAGTCAACTTGATCAACCTACACACCAATGAGACCGTCCGCAGCATCATTATTCTGGATGAAGTCGCCGATAAAGACTGCTTTATCACTTTGGCCACCCGGAACGGTTTGGTCAAGAAAACCGCTGTCAAGCTATACCAAAATATTCGTCAGAACGGCATCATTGCCATCTTGTTGAAAGACAACGACGAGTTAGTCTGGGGCAAGATCACTACTGGCAAGGACGAGTTGATGTTGATCAGCCATCAAGGTAAATCGATTCGTTTCAGCGAAACTGAAGTCAAAAGCTCCAACCGCGACACCCAAGGCGTCAAAGGAATCGAGCTCAAAGCCGGCGACTACGTGGTCGGCGTGGAAGCGTTGACCAAGGAAACCGAGACCCGTCAGTTGCTGCTGGTGACTGAGAACGGCCTGGGTAAACGAACTGATCTCTCTCAGTACCCGATGCAGAAACGAGCCGGTCAAGGCGTTAAAGTTGCCGAGATCACCAAGAAAACTGGCAACGTCGTCGCAGCCATGATGGCAACGGAGCTTCACCGTGAAGTCGTGATTACCACCGAGTCCGGGCAGATGATTAAACTGCCTTTGACTGAGAAGAGCATTCCTGTGCTGACTCGCCCCACTCAGGGTGTCATCCTGATGCGCCCGAAGGCCGGCGACAAAGTAGTCGCCGTCGCACTAACCAACGAGGCCAGTGAAGCCAGCGAACCCGGACCAGAAGCAGCCGAGTAAGCGGCATTCTTGCACAGCTCCCACTTTCCCGATACTCTAAGAAGTTACGGTATGCGAGATTATCACCTTTCCTTCTTGGGACGCTACAAGTGGCAAAACATACTTTATGGAGTTTTAGCTCTGGCTGTCGTGGGACTCGCTTGTTTTACTCGTTTGACCAATATCTACTCCCGTACTCAGTGGTTTGATGACTCTGCACGGGACATCATGATCGCCAAACGGATCAATGAGGACGGTAAGTTTTCAACTGTTCGGCCCTTAGCGAATGCGAGTGGAGGAGTCCTCAAGAACTCATACGTTTACTACAACGCGCTGGCGGTCCTGTGGAGCTTTGGACATGACAAGATGTCAGTAATCTTGGGCTTCACTGTTCTCGGTCTGTTGTCCTTATTGGCAGGCTGGGAGATCGGTCGGCAAGTCGGTGGGAAGTGGCTAGGGCTGGTCTGTCTGTTTGCGCTGGCCGTCAATGTGACACTATCCCAGTTCCAGCTTTCCGTCTATCAACGCAACACCTTACCCTCACTCAGTTTAGTGGTAGTGATGTTAGGGATCTGGGCATGGAACTGCGTCTCCTTACGGCGGGCAGTGTTGTTACTCCTGACGTTTACCTTTGGTGTTTTGCTGCATTACTCTCTGTTGACGATGCTGCCAGCAGTCCTGGTAGTAACTGGTTGGGTTTTTATCAAAAATCAGGCGCCTGTGGCAAAGAAACTGCTGGTACTTGGTCTGGCTGGAGTAGCTTGCGTAAGTCTTTGGCTCGTCACTACTTCCGGCTCTATCAGTGATTTTGTGGTCTATCAACAAGAGACCTTGACGGCCAAAAGAATCAGCGGGCTGGACCAGATATGGGGCTTCCACCTCTCACTCTTCTACGCGTTCTTTCAGTCGGTGTATCTCTACACTCTGCTCTCAAAGTGGATGCCGATTGTACTGATGGTGTCGTGGGGAGTAGGGGCTACTCTGATTTTGAAAAAGAGGACGAACGCTCCTTTTATGGTGTACTTTCTTTTTTTCTCAACCTACTTTTTGCCTCACCTTCTTTTTCCGACCAGCAAAACTTTTCCGTTTGGCTTTGACTATATGCCTCATTATCAGTCGCTGGCCTTGTTACTCATCCCGTTAGTCCTGTTCGAGGTACTTAAAAAGTGGAATTTGGGAGCACGGATTCTTTCCCTGGAAGTTTTCTGTATCTTGCTGCTTGTCTTAGAGATTCCCGCGCTACGAATGGTGCTGCAGCCGTCAGCTTTTTTCCAAGAGCTGGCAGCAGCAGAGTGGATCACGCACAGTATCGAAAAAGATTTTCAGCAACAAAAAGAGATCCATGGCTTCCAACGTTTTGTACTAACAGACTTCACTAGCTGGGCAGATCCGGGCTGGTTTCTGCCACCATTTTTGCTGTTCCTGGAAGAGAGTCATGGCCGCTCCTACTCAGTGCTCCGACCTGATGGAAACAACTTGCAGTACACTTTTGACTATCCGGCTGATGTGACGTATTTGATCTGCAATAAGATTGTGGTCGGTTACTTTTTTGATGACTCTCCGGCAGTCGCAGAAGAAAAGTGTTTGAAACCATTTCTTGAAGAACATCTTGCTGATTACATGAATCAAACACCTGATCAACTGGACGCTCAGCTGTTAATCAACAGTGCTGATAATACATTGAAGGCTAACGTCTTCCGCATCTCTCCCAAGTAGTCACACATCAATTACGCCTTTGCATCTTGGGATCGATTTTTATAATCAAGGCCCATGACTGAACGTCCCCACATCTTGCTGCTCGAAGACCATCAGCCCACCGCGCAAACTGTCCAGTGGCTCCTTCGCCATCGGTACTCAGTCACACACGCACCAACCTGTCAGGCTGCCGAACGTTTCCTGGCCGAACGAGAGTTTGAGCTGTTGATTATTGATCTCCAATTACCCGACGGATCAGGTGCGCAGTTTTGTGAGCCGACCAACTTCCATCGACATCCACCCTCCATCCTGGTACTTTCCGGAATTACTGAGGTCTCCACCAAAGTGAATACACTGACTGCCGGAGCCGATGATTATCTGACTAAACCATTTTCGGCAGCCGAGCTGAATGCCCGGGTAGCCACACTGTTGAGACGGGCAAAAGTATGGGACCCTCAGGAGTTATCTCTGGGCAACATTGTTTTTTCCCCGGAAGAATCCAGTGTCCGAACAGCCGATGATGTCATCCATTTGACTCGTTTAGAAAATGAGCTGCTGACCGTCCTTCTGCGACATAGAGACCAGGTCGTGAGGAAGGCACGGCTACTGGATACCATTTGGGGAGAAGCGGCAGCATGCGGAAATGTCCTAGAGGCACAGATCAAAAACTTGCGGAAGAAACTTCCTCTCTTAGCCCAGGGTTGTAGGATCGAGACGATCTACGGAATAGGATACAGGCTCAATACTAAGTATGCCTAAAAACGCCATTCAACCACCTAGCCCTGCCAGTGTCGCGAAGCTCGTCCATGACTTGGCCGGCCCGCTGACCGTTCTGACGTTATGTATCCCGGAGCTCGAGAAAAGGTGGGGAGAAGAGGAAGAGAGCTTCACCACAAAAGGAGCCGCAAAACAAGAACTCTTAGAGCTCTTGGAGCTCAGTCGGCTTGCCTCAGAGGAAGCTCAAGCAAAGCTCAGAAAGCTGAGAGAGCGGGTTGAGTTCCTGGAGCTCGAGACAGGGGAGTGAAGGCTGTGAGGAGCAGAGGTTTCTTCCTGGAAAACATCCTATAATATTTTACTTTGAGCCCTTTTCCTGCTATAATTGCCAAGAACCGGTCAAAACGCTTCCTTAAAAAAACTTTAAGGAAAAGGAGTGAAGGAGTAAACAGCGTGCGATACGGTCAAAAAAATTATGGTCGGCTGGGGGAGAATCCCCACAAACGACGCGATGTACTTGCTCAGTTTGTGGGATTTTTCGCCGGAGTGAGCGTGTTCGGGGTACTGTTTTTTGCACCCCCCCAACAACTCAACGGGGGACACCTCCTCCTCTCCGGCGGGGTGGCGCTTGTCGCTTGGTTTCTGACCAAGATTGCGCCTCTCTAAACCTTTAACGACCACATACACAACTAGCCCTTGCCGCAAGGTAAGGGCTTTTTGCATCTAGCCCTGGAGAAGGCCAAAAGAGTGATATGATTGCGTCACTGTCTGTTGACCAGGTTCGCCCGTGCTCAACAACTCACATGACCGACGCCTTCATTCAAGGACTCCCAGTCTAACCCTTTTTCCCCCAATACCCTTATGACGTTCTCATCCGAGTACTATCTGTTTGGTGACCTCAAATTTCTGCCAAGTAGTCTGAAAAAGAAACCTGAGCTCTTAGTGGTTAGTCTGCTGCATGGGGACGAAGAGGGGGTAGTTGTTCCGCTGTTTCAACTACTCAACCAATACCGCCATATCCTGCCACCGTATATGTTCGTGCCGGTGATGAGCAAGCTGGCCCAGCAGGCCGGTACGCGCGACAGTGCCGAAGGACTCAACTTTAATCGTGCTTTTACCTTAGAACCAGTACCACCAGAAGTCCAGACAGCCAAGGATTTTGTCCGGACATTTGGTCCGTTCCCGACCGTCCTGTCAGTACATGAAGATAATGAATTAGACGGGACGTATGTCTACTATGAGGGACAGCCGGCCGATCCTCGGCGGTTGGAGGAGTGGCGGAAAGAGGTTAAGCAACAAGGACATCGTCTTCACACCGGCTTTGATGATCTTGACGATTTAGCGTTGGGGATGTGGGCAGAGGATGGCTATATTCGGCATGCCCACTCCGAGAACACGCCACAGATGTTTGAGTCGTGGATGGTTGTCCAAGCTCTGGCCCAGCAAGCCATTACTTTAGAGATCCCGATGCACGTCCAGCCGGAAAAAAAGTATCAGCTTCTGCGAGCTGCTTTGCGATTGGTGATGATAGGGGAAGGGGAGAGTGTGGACCTGAGGGGAATCGAACCCCTTACCTCTTCTATGCCATAGAAGCGCTCTAGCCAAGTGAGCTACAGGCCCGTCGGAAGGTGTCAGGGTATGGATTTTACCATTTCGTCCCTGAAATGCGAACTGTAAGAATCTTGCAGAGCTCTTACACAGACGAGCTTGCCCACCAAAGCAGGGAAGGGCATAATGGAAGATATGAATACCCCCTCCCTCCGCCAGCTTCCCACCCTGTTCTTACAGGCAGCTTTAATGGCAACTGCGACCATTCTGGCCCTCGTCCTGGTCACTAAGTACGTGGCGCCTATCCCGTTGTCTGTCAGCCAAACCAGTACCGAGAAGTCGTCAGCTTTTTCGGCGACTGGCCATAGTACGGTCAGTACCATCCCCGACAAAGTTGAGATCACCTTGGGCGTCTCGCTCAAAGAGAATGACATCCAACGCGCCCAGTCTCGTGCCAACGAGGTGATCAACAAAATCAATACTGACCTACAGAACTTAGGCGTCAGTAAGGACAACATTAAGACCCAGAACTACTCCATCTATCCAAACTACGACTACCAAACTGGTGGTCAGCGATTGATTGGCTACTCGGTGGATATCAGTATCGTGGTCAGCCTGACTGACTTCGAAAAGTTGAACACAGTCGTCGACCTGGCCACCCAAGCTGGAGCAAACCAAGTGAGCGGAATCCAGTTTACGCTCAGCGAAGACAAGGAGCGACAGGTCAAGGCTCAAGCTCGTGAAGAGGCGATTGAGGATGCCAAACAAACGGCCCAAGAGCTCGCTCGGTTAGCCGGTATGAGACTAGGCAAAGTGGTCAACGTGGTAGAAGAACCAACGTCGTCTGTGCCAGTTCCATATCTCGCCGCTGAGTCTGTAGCCCGTGGTGCAGGTGGCGGCGCTCCCACGAATATTGAACCCGGCTCAACCAACTATAGCTACACCGTGACTGTCAGTTACGAAACGTTGTAGAAGGTTAGTTGTTTACAGAAATCCTCGAGGAAAAGTTTGATTTAGATTGTCTCATCAATCCATTAAGACATTCTCCCACACTGGCAGTTTACGGCATTCTCTGCTAATTCATCCGTTACTTACATGTTACATACCTAAGACAAATACTTCTTACTTGTTTGTGACCAAATCGGTGGAACTGCTGACGTTGTGATATAACACTGCTGATTTGTTACGATGTATTATGATATTTTTGATGAATACAGTTTTTCTATATCAATAGAAGTAACAAAGAATCAAAAAGTAAATTAAAGATAGATTGCAAACTATTTTTGTTTGTCGGTGTTGTCCGGGATAACCGGCAACTCTGTGGAGTGGAATCGCTCATGAACTTTGCGCAGCTGAGGCTGGGTGACGTGGGTATAAATCTGCGTCGTAGCAATGTTTTTGTGACCCAACATCTCTTGCACATCACGCAAGCCCGCTCCGTTGAAGAGCAGATCCGTGGCGAAACTGTGTCGTAGCCCATGTGGGGTGATCTTGATCGGCAGCCTGGCCCGACGACAGTAGTGGTCCACAATCCGTTGGACACTCCGGGTTGTCAGGCGCATCTCTTCACCGTCGGCCAGTAAGTCGGGCTTGCGTTGGGCATAACGGACAAAGACCGGCCGCCAGTTGTCTTCGCGTGAATCAAAGAGCTTTTGTAGCCACTCAACCGCGCGGTCACTCAAAAAAACAACACGCGGCTTCCGTCCTTTGCCGATTACTCCAAACTCTTTGCGGGATAAGTCTACTTGATCACGATTGAGGCTGACCAACTCACTGACACGCAGCCCCGTGGAGAACAGCACCTCTAGCATCGTACGGTCACGGATGCCGATGGGGCTACTCAAGTCGGGCTGCTCGAACAGCCGTTCCAGCTGTTCAAGGTTTAAGAACTTCATGGACTGAGATTCCCCCTTGGGCAGGTCGATCTTCTCCGGATTCATTACCTTGACGTCGTTTTTGACCAGCCATTTCAACCAGGAACGGAGTGCAATCATGTGGAAGCTCTGGGTTTTTTTGGACAGGGACTGGTCCTTTTTGTCGACATAACGAGCCAGGAAAAGACGATAAGATCGGAGCAAATCCGGATCAAGCTCCGTGATATCTGCGTGACCTTTCGCCTGGAACCAGTCATTGAATCGTCGCAGGTAGTGTCCATAGTTCCGGATCGTCAGTTGGCTGAGGTTTCGTTCCACCTCCAAGTGTTCCAGGAAAGTAATCATCGCTTGAGTGGAGTCAGTAGGGAGGGGCATAGGGCTACTTTATCAAAGTATATCCAACTCTGCTAGAGTGGGGGAATAGATGTGTATCTTGATACATCAAGTCTTTATCTGGTTTTCCTCTGGTAATTTTGAAAAAGAGAACACCTTCCCGATGAAAATGGGCATGGGCTTGGACTCAGAGACAGTCAGGGTGTCAGGCTGACCATCCATAGTGAGCAGTAACTAAAAATAATTGTGCGACATAGCTTAGGGTTTGTAAAGGACTGTGAGGATGAATACGAGCTCCCGGACCATCCAAGTTGGCACACGCAGCAGCGCTACCACTGATATGGATGATTCGAGCCTCGCCAACAAAAAAGGATTGGCAGCAGCTTCAAACCGATGACTTGCTTGCGACTTCTAACGGCAAGTAGCTTCAGAGACAGCCGCTTCGCGACGGGAGATAAAAAAATTGCAGAAACCTGCCCGTTCATCGACAAAGATGATGAATTTAGCGAGCTTACAACAATCGCGATCTGAATTAGATTGATCAATCAATCCTATCTGGACATAAAGCTTTTAAAAGCCTCAAAATCGGCTTTTTCTTTTTGAAACGATACATTGGTCAGCTAAAAAGAAGCTTTCCTCCGAGTCGCTGCGGCGGTTAATACTTTTGAGCGTGAACTACGGACTGGTGACATTAGAACATAACTTCCGCGAGCGTTCTCGAAAATATATCAAGTAGGCAATCGAGCAGAAACCTGGCCTGATCCCAGATTTGAATAGAAAATCAAAAGAGAGGTACAAGAGAGGTGAAAGCCCAGCTCAAAAAATAACTTGGCAGAAAAAGGGAACATATAACGAGATAAAACAGCAGTTAAAAAACTGAACTGCAAATCCGGCTCTATCAGCTTTTTTCAAACATTACTTCGCAAAAGTTATATTGTGCGACATAATCAATTTAGCTTTTTTTTAGGTCGGCACCCGGGAGAGAGAGATGCCAGCAACAGCCTCCCACACTCTTCCGATTAACTCTCATTTAGGTACTCGTATATCTGGTATTTATTCTTCTATTAAACGTCACACTTCTAAACCAGCCCGTCCGTATGTCGTCCTGAATTGTCTGAATATGACTTCGGGTTTTTCACGCTTTACTGCAACATTTCGTACTCTACCCGGAGGGATGCCCATTACGCCTGGTAACGCTTCATCAGCGGCCATATTTATTTTTGCATTTCCTCGAGTATCCAGGCGGGATTTTTTGAGATTCTTTACATTTCCAGGCTAAAACAAAAAGTTTTCCACAATGGTCTAGCGAGTTATAGGCCTATAATTTCTTACTTTTGACCATATCAAACTATATCATCTTCTCTCTTCTCCGCCTGGAGACCCCAAGACTCTTCCCCTCTTCTCTGCTTTTGTTCATTCTGCTGTTTAAAGCAAACAAACAAAATGTAATCCTCATGTAAGTTGCGCCTTGTTAAATCGACTTGATGTGGGGGTGCTGTTGGTACAGAACCCGGACCGCGAATCTGGGTTTGCGGGTTGGATCACTTTCTTGCGCTAGTCCTCTCTCTTTCTTACTTCCACGGCAACAGCACAAAAAATAGCGCCACCAGAAACGCACCAACTCCTGAGTATTCCATCAGTGTTGACTGGAACAGTCTATCCTGAAAGTAAGCCTGGAGAATGCCGAGAATAATGTACAAAAATGCCATCAAGAACAGGGCTATGTGCCAGACGGTCATAGGCAAGAAGGAAAAGATTATGCCCAACTCGACCATACACAGAGTAAAGATCAGGGTTAGATGGCCAATCCGTTTGTCCATGCCAGGCTCGAGTTTGACTGACCATAAAAACAGATAGATCAATGGAAAATGAACCAATCCGACCAGTAAACCATTCAAGTAGAACGGCAACCGATGCGAGAAGATGGTGTTCAAAAACAACAGGGACGTCAACAGCGTAAACAGCAAACCGATCGCGTGGGCCGCCCGGAGTAACTGAATAGTTCTCCCCTTTGCTACCGAATAAATATTGGCAGTCAGGTACAACGCATACATTCCCACTCCGAACAACGCCAGATCAAAGAAACGGCTCAACCATCCTTCCGGCAGCAAAAAGTAAAACGAGCCAACTGCGCCGGCATACAAGGCCGGCATGGGTAGGATTGTCAGCCACTCCACTTTTTGCAAATCATCAGAAAGTGCCCAGGCGGACACCAGATAGGTAAACACCGAGAAAACTAACAGAAACGGGTATCGCCAATCCAAGGAAACATACTGAATGCTCAGCAGTCCTAAACTCAACAAGATGGAAGACAGAACAAACTTTTCGCGTCGCCGCATGATCTTTCGGGCTACTTTTTTATGAACACTCTTCTCTCACTCCTCTGCTTCTTCGTCTTTGCCTTCCCAGACAGCAACAGTGTAGACGTCTTCAATATCGTTGTTACTTCGGAGTGCATCCATTAACTCTTCCAGTTTAATGATTTGTTCTTCATCTTCAAGCTCCATCGGCATGGTCGGCTTGTATTCTTCACCCTGTCTCTCGAACATAAACATGACGCTACCTGGACCGCCAAGGGATCCACCAGCCTTGGAGAGTGTATTGCGAACCTCACTGGCAGTGCGCTGAGGATTATCAGTTTGACCCACGATGACTAGCCCCACTCCCCCGGGTGCGTATCCTTCATAGATAATTTCATTGATAGATCCGCCTTTACCCTGTCCAAGACCACGTTCAATCGCGCGATCAATGTTTGCTTTGGGCATGTTAGCTGCCCGAGCTTTATCCAGCAGTAAACGCAGCTGCGGATTAAAGCGGGGATCTCCTGACTTCCCTTCCTTAACGGCACTCTTAATCAACTTGCCGATTTGGCTGAATACCTTGCCGCGTTTGGCGTCTGCAGCGCCTTTACGATTTTTAATGTTGTGCCATTTACTATGTCCTGCCATAACCTACTTCCTTTCCCCAAGAAATTGTATCATGCGGTTGACAATTCTCGAGATTCACCGTATTCTCCCCTCAATTTTGTCAGCTCAGGATTGGACGCTGATCGGATAGGAATAGAGACTATGACCAACACTTCTCTGCTTGCCCAACTTGAGGAACAGGCTATACAAGCCGCCAAAAACCAAAACTGGGAAGCTGCTGTCAACGTAAACCGCCAACTGATTGAAGAAAACGCTGAAGACATCCAGGCATTTATTCGCCTAGGTGTCGCTCAGGTGCAGCTTGGTCAAGTAGACGACGCCAAACACTCCTTCACCCAAGCACTCGAACTGGATAAAACGAATCAATTGGCCAAAAAGCATCTTCAGAAGCTGGAAAACAATCAAACAATCACTCTCTCCGCACTGCCTGCTGATGAGGAGTTTATTGAGGAACCCGGTAAAACAAAAACTGTTGAGCTGCATCGCTTAGCAGGCAAGGAACAACTGGAGAATCTTTCTGTTGGTCAAGTATGTGAGCTGCGTTCCAAGAACCGATTTATCTCAGTTGAAGTGAACAAGACTTACATCGGCTCGCTTCCTGAAGATCTGTCTGCTCGTCTAACCAAGCTGATGAAAGGTGGCAACGAGTACGTCTGCTACATTCGTTCTGTCTCTCCGACCAACTGTACTTGCACGGTCTTCATTAAAGAAGTCAAGCGTTCACCAGAACAGGAGTTTGTGAACTCCTTCCCGGTCAGCAAAAACTCGTTATCTGCCCTGAACGAGATGTACGCTGATGACAACTACACCTTTGAGATTGAGGACATCCCACTCCAGATTGTCGAGACCGACACCGATGAGGAACGGACGGCCGGCGATGCCTTCCCGATTGATGAGGGTGAGCATCAGGAAGAGGGGCCGGAAGACAACGAGCCTGACTCCAACGACAATGAGGGCTAACCCTCTGTTTGTCACTTGCCGCTAGCTATGCACTGCGAGCTACTCTAGGAACTCCCCCAGATCTTCTCCAAGCACGACTTCCGCTTCACTCCGGCTTCGATTGAGAATGCCAGGATCTTGACGGACTTCAAGTTGATTCGGGAATAGTTGCTTGAGATGCTCGGCCAACTCCACACAATCTGGTTGATCAGGCTGAATAGTGAGGCTACTGGCTGAGGCAGTCGGAGTTGCATCGGTTAGTCGGACGACCACCACACCGCTTCTTTCTAAGACTTGCGACACTTTTCGACCTAAGCCCGTGACATTGGTGGTGTTAACTAGTGCTACCCGGCAGTTCTTAAGGCGGCCGGCATAACGGCTGGTCTGTTTTTCCTGCCACTCCAATAGACTACTGAAGCGGACGACTTCGGGTTGAGTCTCCTGAATAAATTGATAGAGCTGGATACGATCCTTCACTCCGAGGTCTGTCTGCACCTTCCCCAGCAAGATAGCCCGCGCCAGCTCCCCTGCCGACTGTTGCGGATGAAACACTCGTTCGTCGTCACTGATCCAGACTTCATCAATCGGAGCGCCGATTAAGAAGCTGTACGTCGCTACCACTTTTTGGTGTGAAGCTTCATCCAATCCCAACAGTGGATAGACTGACTTCAATGGATACTGTCCATAGCCACCCGGAACTTCTACGGCATCATTGGCAGGAAAGCTGTTTAGCGTCAGCTTACCTTGTTTATAGGAAAGTGATGCGAATAAAATTGAACTTGCTGATACGTCAATATTTTTAGGAATGATCACAATATTTTTAACTGTTTCTTCACTCCATTTTTCCGGCAAAATCCACAGATAAGTAACTGCCGAGATCGCAACAACCACCATACCGATTCCGAGAATGATCAAAATCAGTCGCCTCAATACTTCTCCGAGCAAAGAGGACTCCTTCTTTTTGGGAGCTCTTGAGATGTGAGAGCGTGGGCGGCGGGCAGATCTCATCCATTTAGGATAGCTTGTCTGATCTGCTGTGACAATCTGACCATGAAGCGGACGTTATGGATCGAAGCAAGTCGGTAGTATGTCAGCTCGTCAGCCCGGAACAAGTGATTCAGATATGCCCGAGAGTAGCCCTGCGTGCACGTATGACAGTCGCAGCCTTCCTGAAGGACACGATTATCTTTCATAAACTGATGATTCCCGATCTGCAGTCTGCCCTTAGCAGAGTCTGAGCGGAAGACCAGCTCTCCGTTTTGCGTATCCAGCTCACCGGTGTAAATCGCTCCGTTGCGCGCCAGTCGGGTCGGTGCCACACAGTCAAACATATCAAAACCAGCTTTGACGGCATCCAGCAAGTTCTGCGGATCTCGGCCCAGTCCCATCGCATAGCGAGGCTTCTGCTCAGGCAGGAGTTCCCGGATCCAACTCATGATCTCGACCGTCATCGGCATGTTGTAGCCAATCGTTTCCCCTCCCACGGCGATTCCATCAAACTCTAGGCCAGCAATCGCCTGGGCAGACTCTTTCCGCAACTCAGGATGCTGAGCACCTTGAATAATACCGAAAAGTGCCTGGTAGTGACCGTAGACACTTTGACGCTGCTTCGCTTCCCAGTAGTTTTTACACTCTGCTGCCCAGCGGTGGGTTCGGTCTAATGCTTCCAGGGCGTACTGTTGATCAGCCAGGTCAGGGGTGCACTCGTCAAAAGCCATGATAATGTCTGCCCCGATCTGCCGCTGGATCTCAATGGATGTCGTGGGGCTAAAAAAATGACGCGAGCCATCCAAGTGTGAAGTAAACTCCACTCCTTCGTCAGTGATTCGGGAAAACGGCTGTGGCGGACCACCTTGTTTCGGCGTTTGTACGCTGGTCTGTTCTCCGTTGTCGGCCGACTGTTTCTGTTCAATTTGTTTACCCAATGAAAACACCTGGAAACCACCCGAATCCGTCAGGAGAGGTTTGGTCCACTTCATAAACTGGTGAACTCCTCCCTGAGATTGAAGGACCTCTGTCCCTGGCCGGAGGTAGAGGTGGTAGGTGTTAGCCAGAATGATCTCTGCCTGCAGCTGTTCAATATCCTGGGTATCGAGGGCTTTGACCGTCGCTTGGGTGCCTACCGGCATGAAGATCGGCGTCTGAATCTGCCCGTGGGCAGTGGTAAACAGACCGGCTCGGCCGTTCGAGGTTTGTTTCTGAAGAGTAAATGAAAAAGCGTTCACCGGTGTATTATACCGTCCAGGCAGCAGAGGAGGTACAATACAGGCGTGTTTTCGCTTGATCAATTCGACTATGACTTGCCTCCTGAGCTGATCGCCCAGTCACCCACTGAGCCGCGTGATCTGTGCCGACTTTTAGTACTCGATCGGAAAAGTGGTCAGATCCAGCATCATCTCTTTCGTGAGATTACCGAGTTGCTGGAAGAAGGGTCTGTTGTGGTTAGAAATAACACGAAGGTCCTCCCCGCTCGGTTGTTCGGCAAAAAAGACAGCGGCGGCAAGTGTGAGGTACTTCTCGTTCACCAGTTGATCAGCCCCGATCCGCAGACGACCACTCGTTGGGAATGTCTGACCAAGCCAGGACTTAAGCCAGATCAAGAAGTATCGTTCTCCCTGTCCAGAACACACCAGCCGCTATTGACGGCACACTGCAGTCCCGACTCCGACTTTCGTTCCTATACGAGAATCATTGATTTTGCCTGTCCTGAGACTGAGTTCCACGCCAAGCTGCTGGAGCTTGGTCATACGCCTTTGCCGCCCTATATCACCGAAGCCCCCACAGACGAGCTAACCTTACGCCAGCTCTATCAGACTACTTTCGCTAAGTTCAGCGGCTCGGTGGCCGCCCCAACTGCTGGTTTGCACTTTACTCCTCAGCTGGATGAACTGTTGCGGCAACGCGGAATCGAGATCGTGGAGGTGACACTCCATGTGGGCCTAGGGACTTTCCTCCCCGTTCAGGACGAACAGCTGGCACAGAAACGACTGCACTATGAGTACTTTGAGTTGAGTCCTGGCACCGCAACATTTATAAATGACGCCAAAAAGCACGGCCGAAAGATCGTTGCAGTCGGTACCACCACCACCCGCGTGTTAGAAAGCTGTGCACAAGACGGACAGCTTGTGGGGCGTTCCGGCACGACCAATCTATTTATCCAGCCAGGTGATCCCTATCAAATCGTGGACCAGTTAATTACCAACTTTCACTTGCCTAAATCCAGCTTGTTGATGTTATTGAGTGCGTTTGTGTCTGCACCGAACACCAGTCACCTCTTTACTACCTTTGCGGACTCAACAGCAGGAAAAGCGTATCAAGTCGCAGTTCAAGAAGGCTATCGTTTCTTCAGCTTCGGCGACGCGATGTTTGTTCGTTAGAGCTTTGTTCTCACTTAGTTTCACCAGCTTCTTTGGAACGCAGAACCGCGTATCTGTCCCGCCCAAATTGGTCATGGAAAACCCGAACACTCCAACCCGCTTGTCGTGCAACTTCCAGTACTCTTTCCGCTTGGTCGTGCGCAAACTCCAACCACATCTCTCCCTCAATTTTTAGATGTTCTTTTGCTTGAAAAATAATCTTTTCAATCACTTCAAAACCTTCTTTTTGAGCAAAAATTGCTCTTTTTGGTTCATACGCCAAGGTGGGCGAAAATGAACCGAAGGGATTGACGTAGGGGGGGTTCGCCAAAATCACGTCAAACTGACCGGAAACACCCGAAAAGAGATCAGACGCAATACACTGGTAGCGATCACCCGGAATCCCATTTAGCACTGCGTTTTTTTCTGTCTGCGCTAGCATCTGTGGATCGACATCGACAAAGGTGAGACTAACATCAGGCAAGTGCTTAAGCACCGCCAGCCCAATGCAGCCCGAGCCACAACAGAGATCAAGCACCCGCAGCTCTTCCCCCGGCTGAGTTCCTTTCCGGGCTTCCTGTCTTTCTCTTAGAAACTGCTCCACCCAGTACTCGGTTTCCGGGCGTGGAATCAACGGATGCAGCGACAGGTCAATCCGGCAATCCAAGAACTCTACCCAACCGATCACGTAGGCCAGCGGCTCTCCGTTCTCTAAGCGGTGGATATCTTCCTGGATTTCGTTCGGCAGACTGGCTGACAACTCTTTTCCGCCCGCAAGTACTTGTCGTATCTGTGCTTCCGGCCAGTGATACTTATCCTGAAGGAGCCAACGAACTTCCTGTGGATCATGCATGGACGACAGTTGCACCTTCGCCAGTGGCGGCACCAAACGCCAGATACTCGAGCGGCTGCTGGCCGACGTTCTTCATAATATGCGGCGAGTATCGCGGAATGAGCACAGCCATCCCTGCCGAGATCGGCTGAGTCTCCTCTCCTACCGTAATCTCACCCTCACCTTTGAGAATATAAAAAACCTCTTCGAGCGTTTCATGATGATGCAGCTGGAATGAGCGCCCAGGCTGGATGATCGCGTAGTTGAGCATCCGCATCTGACACTCCGGATCAAAGTCCCTGACGTTAAAGAGAACTTTCTTCAGTACGCCCGGGTCTTTCGGGTCCTCGTGGCTGGCGGGCTCTAATTGATGATCAGTGAGGGAAGTGATTTTCATCTCTCTCCTATTCAGGAAGTAAGTACGTTAGGGCGTGCTGCAGATCATCTGGGAGTCCTGCTTCGACTGACCGAGCCTCCCCTGTCGCAGGGTCATTCCAACTCAGGCTGGTCGCATGTAAAAACAGCCGTGGACACCATAGCTGATCAAGCTGTAAACGTTTGGCCCCAACATATGTGGGATCTGCCACCAGTGGGTGACGCAGATGAGTAAAGTGAACCCGGATCTGGTGAGTTCTGCCGGTCTTCGGCCAGCACTCTACCAGCGAGAATCCCTGATAAGCACGTTCAGCTTTTTGTTTGACCAACTTTAGCTCCGGATGTGATCCCTTGGCCGTCTGCAATAGCCTCTCGACGTCAATTTTCGGATAGTACTGAAGGACGCTGTACTTTGTCTCGGCTGTTCGGCCGTCTGCCATTACTTGAAACTTGGTGCGGTTACTTTGGGAGCGCGAGATCGGCAGACTGACCGTATCCTCCAGGATCCGGAACTTTCCGTGTACTAGGCAAAGATACTTCTTCTTGGTCTGTCTCTGGCGAAACTGCGCCAGCAAGTTGACTAAGCTACCGGGATCTTTGGCTAACAACAAAGCCCCGCTGGTTTCTTTGTCCAGTCGATGGATGATCCCACCCCGCTCCGTAAAGATCTCTTCCGGCGTCCCATACTCCGTGCTGAAGTTACCGGGGACCAGCTGCTGCCAGTCCGCTGCAAAAACGAGCTTTCCTTGGTGTTGGGCGCGTAAATGCGCCAACCACCACTCCTGAATAGTCGGCTCTGAAACTGTCTCCGCCGAGTTCACTACCACACCCGCTGGCTTGATTACAGCAGCGACGTGTTCATCTTCGTAAATGATCGGCAGTTCCATAGTGATATTCTAGCGTAGTGATCGTTTTCGTTGCCCCTTACGCCACTCCGAAAAAAGAAGCAGAACTACTGCCGCGAAGATAGCCCAGTCTGCCAGGTTATTCTTGATTGGTAAAACAACTACTGGTAGCCAGTCTCTGACACCGTTAAACAAAAAACGATCGATCAAGTTTGCAACTGCCCCACCCAGAAAAAGGCCAATAGCCAACGGGTACTTTTTACAGTAGAGCTGCATTGCCAAAATACCCAAGACTGCAAATCCAACAAAAACTGCCGTTGCGACTAATTGATCATTACTGCCTAAGAGTCCAAAAGAAACACCGGTATTGACAGTGATCCATCCGTATTTGGCAGCTATTACTTTACTCAGTTGATCTACCACCACCACCGCCAGTGCAACGATCAAGGATTGAAGGTAGGGATTGGGCATTTTGCGCATGTTCAAGAAGTTAGCGTTTTGGTCTTCGCAGAGAAAATGTTCTACCAGATCGTTGGAAAAGCTTAACCAAGCCAAAGACTACTATGGCAAGTCGAATCATCGGTTCAACCGGAATACCGTAGAGAGATACTTGCGTCGGACTAAAGAACCACAGGGCCGTTCCGATCAGTCCCCAGAAGATACAGAACACACAAAATAAAAATCCCGACTCCGCGCTGTCTTTGTGAGCACGATACCATGAGAACGTCCGGTAGCGAGACTCTGCCCAAAATAAGTAGAAAAACAGAAGCAAGTACGCTACAAAACCATACAGTTGGAGAGGGTGCCGGCGGTCAAAGACGTTCGGAAACTGGACTCCCCATGGCAGTGTGGTGGCTGTTCCCATTTCTCCACCGGAAAAGAAGCTCCCCAACCACAACACAGCAATTGCAAATGTGAGTCCTAGTACGCCAAAGTCCAAGATCTCGTACTCATCCCACTTCTGGCGCCGAGCAGATTTGAAGAGCGACCAGCCTCCGGCCAAGATACCAAAAAGTGCTGAAAATCCTGGAAAATCCAGAATGTTTATCCAGCTCAACGGCTGGATACCAAAGAAGTCGATGTGTAGAACTACATAGCCTACTCGGCTCCACACCATTCCCCAGAAAATTGCCTTCAGGAGGGCATCAAAGAGTTCATCTTCTTGATAATGCTCTTCTCTGCCTTTCCGCCAAAAGACGTATATACCGGCGAAAAAAGCAATCACCATAAAGACGGTGTAGGTGTAAAACTTGACGGGTCCAACTTCAAACAGTATCGGAAACATACCAGTAAGTATATCGCACTTGGGATATAATCAGATGCCGTATGCTCTCAATCTCTCACTCGTTAACGGGTGCGTTTATTGCTACAAAGCTACCCATCCCCGGTGTATACATTCCAACGGTGATGGCCTCACACTACCTTGAAGACTGGATTCCTCACTGGGATGTAGGAACCGGTTTGAGTTCCGGTAAACGTAAACGGACAACTGCCATTATCTTGGAGCTTGGTGAGTTGGTGATTTCATTTGGCCTGGTCTACTTCTTCTTTCAGTACGGTCATGCGACAGTGCAGTGGCCGGCCTGGATTGGCGCATTCATTGGGTTGCTGCCTGATTTTTTGGAAGCTCCGCGCAACTTCTTAAAGTGGGAACCAGGCTTTTTACGTCCGATTAATAACTTGCATGCGTTATTCCATCATTCAACGCCTGATATGTTATTCGGGCTTACCCCTCAGGTAGTAACAATTGTGGCAATTTGGTTGTTGAGATAGCTCGACGTGTGCCGAGAGAGGGAGTCGAACCCTCACGGGCTTGCGCCCATCAGTTTTTGAGACTGAACTGTCTACCATTTCAGCATCTCGGCATCCGGGTAGGGGCATTTTTCCGAGTTGTCGTCCGCCCTCATTATTCCTTACACTCAGTGGCTTCCGCAGACTCGCAAAAATGCCCCCACACCTTCTTCAGGAAGGTTTATTATATCAAGAAACTTGCATTTTGGCGCAAAATTATTCATAGTAACCTAATGGACATTGAACAGATCCGTGGATTCATCATCTCTTTTTTTGTCGTGGATAGTATCTGGTCAGTAGTACTCAGAGGCGGAGTTTGGTTTGCAATTGCGCTGGTGATCATTATCAGCACTGACGTCGCCAACCCCAACGCTTCTGGAAGCCTTAAGCGAAATCTCGGATTTTTCTTGCTCTTTTTAGTCCTCTCCGGAGGACTTATTTACCTCTTGTTTGGATTTACGACCATCTCGAATACACCCTCAGCTGTTCCTGAGGGACTTTAACGGTTTACGCGCGACGACTCTCCATTCCAAAGAACTTGACTCGATCTCCCTTGAAGTAGAGATCAATATCGGCCAGTCCCCCATTTCGGTGCTTGGCGATCTTTAGGTTCACAGACTCGCGGATGTCATCATCCTTACGGTACAAGAACATCACCACGTCAGCATCCTGTTCAATGGACCCCGATTCACGTAGGTCAGAAAGCTGGGGTGACCGTTCTGCCCGATTCTCAATCGCACGGGACAACTGCGACAAAGCAAGCACCGGGATTCTCAACTCGCGAGCAATATTCTTGAGCCCCTGTGAGATCTCAGCGACTTCCTGGACGCGATTGTCGGTCGTCCGGCCCCGGGCCAACTGGAGGTAGTCCACGATCAACATGTCGATTCCTGCTTCAGTCATCAGCCGCCGGGCCTTGGTGCGCATCTCAAAGATCGAGGCACCCGGCGTGTCGTCAATGTAGATTTCGGCGTCGGCCAACACACCCATTGCATCGGACAGCTTTAAGAAGTCCTGCTGCTCCAGTCTTCCCGTCTTTAACTTCCAGGCATCGATGTCTGCCTGCCCGACCAGCAACCGGTCAACTAGCTCTTCCTTACTCATTTCTAGTGAAAAGAAACCGATCTTCTTTTTAGCCGCGACCGCGGCGTACTGAGCGATATTCAACGAAAAAGCTGTCTTTCCCACGCCAGGCCGTGCAGCCAGAATAATCAAGTTTGACTTCTGCAATCCGGCTAAAACCTTATCAAGGTCTTGGAAACCAGTCGGCACTCCCCGTAGTTCCCCGCTGTTTCTTTGCAGCTCGTCCAGACGTTCAAAGCTATCGGCGAGGGCCTGTTTAATGGAAGTAAATGCCTTTTGGGTATTGCTTTGTGACAGCTCAAAGATCCGCTGTTCTGCCGCATTCACTACCTCAACCGTCTCTTTTCCCTCATCAAAGGCCAGCGTCGCCAATTCTGATGACATGGAAATGATCTCGCGTTTGATCGCCAGGTCTTTGATAATCTGGGCATAGTGAGTCACGTTTGCAGCAGTAGAGACAGTGTTGGAAAGCTCGACCAGTGCGGAAGCACCTCCGACTGCCGTCAACTTTTTGCTTCGCTTGAGTTGATCACTGAGGGTAACCACGTCAATTGGCTGACGTTTTTCGTAGAGGGTCTGGATGGCTTCGTAAATCTGAGAGTGCTGCGCGTCGTAGAAGTACTCCGGCTTTAGCAGTTCGGCCACGTTGATAATGGCGTCTTTATCAATCAGAATCGCCCCAAGTACTGAACGTTCAGCGTCCAGATTATGCGGAGGTAACTTTGCGGCAGTCGCCATATCTCACTCTTACGAGTTGATTCCGAGGACAACCAACTCTGTTTCTTCGGGCAGCTTTAGCTTTTCAACAGCCAACTTTGGCTGGGGTGCAGGCTGAACCCCATACTCTTTGAGGAATACCTCTAGTGGCTGGACCTCGCTAAACATCTCGGCATGTTTTTCTGTCCGGTAGTGCATAGGTATAACATATGAGGGCTCGATTTGCTGGATAGCTGACACTGCTTGCTTAGGATCGATGGTAAAATGACCTCCCACTGGACAGAGCAGAACGTCAACAACTCCAATCTCTTCCAGTTGGCTGCTACTCAACTCGTGGCCTAAATCGCCGAGATGGCAAACACGGATGTCATCAATAATGATCGTAAAGACAGTATTTGTTCCCCGCTCCTCTCCTTTGCTGGCATCGTGAAACGTTTTAACACCAAAAATCGAGATTCCGCCCACTTCATACTCACCGGGGTATGCCACGATGAACGGGGTCGATCGCCTGGCAGTTCCCTTTACTTTACTGGTTGCGTTATGATCGCCATGTTGATGAGAAATAGTGATAATATCGGCACTGGTATTTGGGAAGCTTAACCCGACGGAGTCGCCGAATGGATCTGTCAGAACAGTTCCATTCTTACCTTTGAGTTTAAAAGCCGAGTGACCAAGGTATGTAATTTCCATATACTCTCTCCCTCGGCCATAGAATAACACACTCTAGGGTAGTAGGATGAGACAAAATTAGGGTATAATGACCACTCCGCATTATGAAAAAAGAAGTTGCGATAGCAATTGTGATCGGGTTGCTCTTAGGATTAGTCGTCACCTTCGGAATCTACACTGCCCGCCGATCAAGTTCCTTAGTTCAGCAATCAGCAGAGTTATTGGCCAGCACCAGGCCGGATAGCCCTGATGCAACGCCTGTTCAGAACTCCCTTGTCATCTCTAGTCCAGAAGATGGTTTGATTACCAGTGATAAAGAGATCCAAGTTTCAGGTACCACCGATCCAAATACTTTTGTCTTTATCTTTTTTGATGATCAGTATCAACTCGAAAAAGCTGATGCAACTGGCAACTTTTCAACCAAGATCCCAACCAAACCAGGCCCAATGTTGATCGTCTTGCGTACTCTTGACGAATCCGGGAACAGCGTTGAAGATGAACGAAGCTTGTATATCGGTGATCCGAGCAACTTATCCGCGTCAGTGGCTTCGACTTCAGCCAGTCCAAAGCCCTCACCTACTCCAAAAGCTTCGCCACGACCTTCAGTAAGGCCCACCGTCTCGCCAGCACCAGCACAGTAACGTCCTCATGAAACAAGACTTTTTTCTCTACCAGCCACAGCCCAAGAACCCGCAAATTAAGGTATTTCTCGGCTTAGCCATTCTGACTAGTTTGGTGGTCTTAATGGTGGCTACCCACCCATCACGCTTCGAGGTATTTGCTGCTAGCGTCGCCCCTTCTCCGAGCGCGAAGGCCAGCCCGAAACCTAGCGCCTCTCCTTCCGTCCGCCCAAGTGCTTCCCCTGCTGCCAGCCCGAGTAGTGAAGCCGCCACGGAAAGTTTGAAAGACCGGATTGACCGAATTCTCGAAACACGCCAGGAAAAGCTCAGAGAGCTGGAACAGTCCGGCCAACGCCGCAGGGCATTCATTGGTGAGGTCCAACGTATCACCGAACGAACCGTCACCCTGCATAACCGCCGTGGTAATCAGAGCTTTACCGTCAACACAGACGTTGTTCTGCTGAAAGGCGGCAAGACCGCTACCATCGACGACATTGCGGTCGGCGACTGGCTGTGTGTGATCGGCTTCTCCGACAAAGAGACAGTTCAGCCCCAGATCGTGATTATCAGTTCTACCCCATTACAACCTGAACAGTTGGATACCATGATCGGCACAATCAAAAGTGTGAGCCGTACTCAGATCGTCGTGACAGATCCTAAAGGCAGCGAACGTACCTTCTCGATTGTCCGGACAACTGCCTTTGAAGATGTTGATGGTGAAGTCAGTAAGCTCGGAAACCTTGAGACAGAAACCCAGGTGATCGTGGTCTCGGAGACTTCGGGGAGTCAAAGCTCAGCCGTGACAATTCGGTCATTGGCCGGTAAACGATAACTTGGCAAGATCATGCAGCCACAACCATACGAACATCGCATTCACACCCTCCAAAAACAACTCCAACCTCGCCAGGCTTTCCTCATTACCCAACCCGCCGATCTCACCTACCTAACCGGTTTTCAACCAGTCACTCATAACGAACGTGAGGGATTACTGTTGGTCACCCTGGGAAATGCAGAGCTTTTTGCCGCCGCGTTCTCCCCTCTACCACTGTATGTGGAGGAAGCAGTTGTTACGGGCAGGACGTTGCCGTTTCTGAAAGTCTACCGGACGACTAACTTCACCAAGATCGCCTTGAGTATCTCTCAGGCCAAGGTAGATGAGTTAATTCTAGATGAAACTGGCATCTTTTTGGCTGAATCGAGACAGCTCCAGATTCAACTCGAAGCCATAGCCGTAGATCAGACCACTCCGCCATCTTTTACACCCTTGCAGCGCCAATCCATTTGGAAACAGCGCACGATCAAGGACGAGGGTGAAGTCAAGCTAATCCGCAAAGCTGCACAGATCGCCAATAAAGCCTTGGCTGAAATCTTACAGACACTTCAGGAAGATCAAACCGAGAAAGAGATTGCCCACCGTTTTGAGACCAAACTACGCCTGCTGGGTGCAGATGGACCGGCTTTCCCGACTATCGTCGCCTTTGGCGAGCATGCCACACTGCCCCATCACCAACCTGGTGATACCAAACTGACCAAAGAGACGCCAGTGCTGATCGACTGTGGAGCTGCTGTCAGCGGCTATAACAGTGACATGACCAGAACAGTCTGGTTCGGTGAACATCCCTCGGCCGAGTTTTTGAAAGTCAAGACAGTTGTGGACCAGGCCTACCAACTGGGACTGGAGACCCTCCAGCAACGTACTCTGGAGAAAAAAGACTTGGCGGCCCGAGATATTGATACGGCTGTTCGTCATTTCATTACGGATGCCGGCTACGGGAATGAGTTTATTCATACCACCGGGCATGGCATTGGTATTGAGGTACACGAGCCGCCTTCCATTTATCAGACCAATCCTGAATTGATTGAAGATAACATGGTGATTACGATTGAGCCTGGCATTTACCTTCCCAAACTGCTTGGGTATCGTTACGAAAATACTGTCTTAGTGACTAGTAAAGCTCCCGAAGAACTGACAAAATAAGCTAAATCATCAAGTTATATTGATATGTCAGACTCCGTGACGATTCGCCTGCTCGACAAACAAGACGCGCCAGCCTACCAACAGCTGCGACTACAGTCTTTGCAGACAGATCCGGACGCTTTTTTATCCTCCTATGAGGCAGAGTCCCGGCTGCATGACACGGCTTTTGTCGAACACCTTGATTGGGCCTATCACCCGCCGTGTTTCGGCTACTTTGGTATTTTCGTTAATGACAAGCTTGTCGGATACATTCAAGCCGGTAAGAACTTCCTGGAGAAACAGGAACACGTCGGGTCGCTCTACAACTTGTACGTTTCCAAAGAATTCCGCCACCAAGGACTGGCCAGTCGATTAATCAATCACGTTGTCGGTTTATTGCGGCAAGAAGCAGAAATTGAGCGAGTCTTCCTCTCCTGTACTGCCAGGAATCCTGCTGCCTACAAACTCTATCGGAAGCTGGGCTTCAAACGCATTGGCGTCAAAGCACGGGCAATTAAGTGGAATGGCCAGTATGATGATGAAATAGAAATGGTAAAATTGCTGCTCGAGTGAATGAAGGGCCCGTAGCTCATCTGGTAGAGCGTTGCATTCGCATTGCAAAGGCGGTCGGTTCGAGTCCGATCGGGTCCACAAAAGCCTCTCCCCCACAGAACACCTATTCAGTCCCAAAAACAATTTTGATATACTCGCGAATCGTGATATGCCGCCCGGAAAGACAGTATGTCAAAAGAACTCATCCTCATTGAGCTATCTCAAAAAGAAAAATTTGGTAATAAAAATGTGTTTTCCGCAGAGGTCTATCCTGCCGGGTCGGCCCCATCCGATATTCAGATCCTGTCGACCAATGAAATCAAAGGTCGGCCGGTTGTTCGTGTGGAACTTTTGAATGGCGCTTCTGCCGAAGATATTGATTTTATGGTCGAACGTGAGGTCCCTGTATCTGTAACCTCGGAGATCGTTGCTCCTGGCATCTTGGAGTTTATCCTGACCACTCAAGACTCTGTCATCTTTGACCAGGAGAATGAGGCTTGGAATGAAAGGACTGCTGAGCTTGCTGCTAAAACTGCAGGCAGACTGAAGATCAAACCAGCTCAGGAAGGTAAGGCTTGGAAAAAGAGAAATCTAGAAGAAAGCCTCGAGGACACTCCACAACCACTGACTGATATAGATCGCGAAGCTGCCGATCTTGATCAAGTTGAGGATGATCCCTTCTTATCCTTAGGCGAAGTCAATCGTTATGCATTCACGGCACCCTTAAAGTCCGATGTTCTTCAGATCGAGCTCTTTTCTCCTTTCGGGAATTCAGAGGAGACTCAATTACAAATCACTCGCACGTTTAGCTATCCCCGACCTGGTTCAGATCAACTGGTTCCCCATAGCAGCGCAGACATCACTACTCTAGCTCCTGGTGAGATTCCGAATAAAAATACCCCTTTTACGATTGAACAAGGAATCTTCTTCCAGGCTGAAAAGTTTGAGCTGACTATTACTGTCACCGACCTCAAAACCCGCAAACAACTGTCCAGAGTGATCACCAGTGAAGAGATCGGCCCCGCAGTAGTCATGCCAGCGGTATAATGCTGACATGTCTGAAACACCGCAAACCCTCAAAGGCTTCCGAGACTTCTTGCCTGCTGAAAAACGCAAGCGGGATTTTGTGGCGCAAAAAATGCGAACAGTCTTTGAGCGACATGGGTTTGCGCCGCTGGAAACACCCACCTTGGAGTATGCTTCTCTGCTACTCGGCAAGTACGGTGAAGAGGCGGATAAGTTGATTTATTCCTTTGAGGATCGGGGTGAGCGTCGGGTAGGTCTACGATATGACCAGACCGTCCCGACTGCGCGAGTGCTCGTCCAGTACCAAAATGAGCTACCCCGCTACTTTCGCCGC